>Ga0209376_1002733_pt1 | contig 16541 bp, 16 predicted proteins | sample GraSoiAngelo_134_FD_185891 | JGI IMG/M metagenome (GOLD analysis project Ga0209376, IMG submission 185891) | Grasslands soil microbial communities from the Angelo Coastal Reserve, California, USA - 14_0929_05_30cm (SPAdes) (version 2) | ecosystem: Environmental > Terrestrial > Soil > Grasslands ... | reverse complement strand
GATCGAGGGCGAGATGGGCGACGCGCACATGGGCCTGCAGGCGCGCCTGATGAGCCAGGCGCTGCGCAAGCTCACCGGCAGCATCTCGAAGACGAAGACCACGGTGATCTTCATCAACCAGCTCCGCGAGAAGGTAGGCGTGATTTTTGGGAACCCCGAAACTACTTCTGGTGGCAAAGCGCTGAAGTTCTACGCGTCGATCCGCCTCGACATCCGTCCGATCGAGCCGATCAAGAACGGGACGGAGATCATCGGGCGCCGCGTGAAGGTCAAGGTCGTGAAGAACAAGGTCTCCCCGCCGTTCCGCATCGCCGAGCTCGAGATCCTCGCCGCGGAAGGCATCTCTCGCGAGGGTGGGCTGATCGATATGGGCGTGACCACCGGCGTGCTCGAGAAGTCGGGGGCGTGGATCAACTACGGCAAGCAGCGCATTGGGCAAGGACGCGAGGCCGCAAAGCAGTATCTGCGCGACAACGCGAGCGTCGCCACGGAGATCGAGACGAAGGTCCGCGAACGTTCCGGCGCCGCGGCGCTGCCCGCGAGCCCGGATGGCGAAGAGGACTAGCCCGGTCACCCTACCCGCGGGCGACGCGTACGACGTCGCCGTGCGCTATCTCGGCGGCCGTCCACACACCGTCGCGGAGATCCATCGGCACCTACGCGCGAAACGCTTCGACGCGGCGACGATCGACCAGGCCGTCGACCGCCTACGCGCCCAGCGCTACGTCGATGACGAAGCCTTCGCGCGCTGGTGGGTCGAGCAGCGCGAGCGTTTCAAACCCCGCGGCGACCGCGCGCTGAAGAGCGAGCTCCTCGGCAAGGGTGTGTCGAGGGACGTCGTCGACGTCGTGCTCGGCGAGCGCGCGCCCGACGCCGACGTCGAGCAGGCGAAGAAGGCGCTATCGCGGCCGATGACACGGTGGGTCACGCTTGCGGCACCCGAGCGCAAGCGCAAGATCCACACCTACCTCGCAGCGCGCGGGTTCAATTACGACACGATCGAAGAGGTCATCCGCGCGTCGATCGAGGACGAACCGGACGATTAGTCACACGTGAGCCTCTTCGGCTTGCGTAGCGCGGTCCGCTCTGCCGAGCCCGGGCTGCTCGATACCTTCCTGGTCGCCGCGGTGGGCACCGTCCTCGTCATCCGGCTCTTCCTCGAGGCCACCGGATACCCGCGTCTGGGTGGCGGTGAGCTGCACATCGCGCACGTGCTCTGGGGCGGCCTGGGAATGCTCGTCGCCTTCGTACTGCTTCTTGGCTTCGTGTCGTCCGCGACGCGGCACATCGCGGCGCTCGTCGGCGGTGCCGGCTTCGGCGCCTTCATCGATGAGTTTGGGAAATTCGTCACGTCCGACAACAATTACTTCTACCGGCCGACCGCCGCCGTGGTGTACGTGCTGTTCGTCCTGCTCTTCCTCGTGGTTCGGCAGCTGTGGCGCTTCCGTCAGCTGAGCCCACGTGAGAGCCTGGTCAACGCCATCGGTCTCGCTGAGGACCTCGTAGCAGGCGACCTTGACGAGTACGAGCGCTCACGTGCGCTTGACCTGCTCACGCATGCAGATCAGAGCGAACCGCTGGTGTCGATCCTGCGGCAGCGATTTGTCGGCGTGCGGATCGCGGCAGCGCCGGTATCCGGACTCCACCGACTCCGTGGTCGCGGAAGCGCCATGTATCGGCGCGTCGTCACGACGACCGCGTTCCGACGCGTTCTTTTCACGCTCTTCGCGATCGAGGGGTTGGTCATCGTTCTCGGCTTGATCGCGGTGACCGCCCTCATCGCCGCGACCGCGCTCGGCATCGACGTGGGCGACGCGACGGTGGACGTCGGAGGCGGCGGGCCCTTCGCGATCGCGGTCCAGTTCGCCGCCACTTTCGTCGCCGGCGTTCTCATCATTCGCGGCCTGGTCGCGGTTCGCCGCTCACGGCTCGCGGCGTATCACTCGTTCGAGCTCGCGATCATGGTCGATCTCCTGCTCAACCAGCCATTCGCCTTCCTCGACCAGGGCTTCGGTCAGGCGTTCGACGTCCTGTTCGATCTTCTCCTGCTCGCGATCCTTCGCTACCTGAAGGCGGAGGAGCAGCGGCTGCTCGCGTCAGGGCACGAGGCTGCGCCGCTGACGAGCGGGGCGCTCGCCGCGCGGCGGATCTAGCGCCGCGAGACTAGCGCCAGAGCTCGACGATCTTCGCGGTCGCGACCTCGCCGTCGATGTCTACGACGGCGACGGAGCCGAGCGACGGGCGCGGCCGGTCGGCCGGTAGGGTGGGGCTGCCGGGGTTCACCATGAGCATCCCCTTCGCGTACGCGATGCGCGGCACGTGGGTGCCGGCGTAGAGCAGGACATCGATCGGCTCGCCGAAGAACGATGTCAGCGACTCGCGAAGATCAGACTTCGGGACGAGACGCGGGTTCGACTCCGTCGTCACGCCCTGCGAGACGAGGTCGTGGACGATCCCGGCGCGCAGCCCGCCGATGTCGACGACGCGTTTCTGACCCTGAACGCGGTCGTCCTCGGACGAGCCGTTGTGGCCGCCCTTGACGGCCACCACCGGGGCGACCGTGGCGAGCCGGTCCAGCGTGCCCCACGAGCCCGCGTCGCCACAGTGCACGATGAGGTCGACGCCCGCGAACGCGTCCAGGACCGCCTGCGGGACGTCGCTCCCGTCGGTCGCCCGGCTGTGGTTGTCCGCGATGACACCGATGCGCGTCACGTCACGCCTCCCCATTTACTTCAGCGGCTGAAGTATCGTCTAGCATGATGCCATGAAACGCAGTCTCGCGAGCCGGCTCAACTCTGCGACGGTGCATGTTGGCCGGGCGCTCCGCGCCAGCGCGGATACGCACGGACTCGCGGCGGAGCAGCGGTCAGCGCTCTCCGTCATCTATTTCGCAGGCCCCATACGCATGGGGGCGCTCGCCGCCGCCGAGCGCGTCGGCGCACCAGCGATGACCCGCACGGTCCTGATCCTCGAGGCGGCAGGTCTCGCGCGCCGTGGCCGGGATCCGCACGACGAGCGCGCCGTTCTGGTATCGGCGTCGCGCAAAGGCGCGCAGACCGTGGCCAAAGGGCGCGACGACCGCGTGCGCCGCATCGCGGCTGCCCTGCGTGTAATGCCGGCCGAATCGCGCCGGAGGCTCCGTGCCTCGGTGGGGGATCTCGAGACGCTTATCGAAACACTGGAGGCGCAGGCGCGCGGTGAGGCGAAAGCCATCGCTTAGGAGGGTTGAAAGACCTCGTCGATGCGGCGCGCGAGCTGAACGTCGGCATCACTGAGCTTCTTCGTCGCGTGCGTCGTCGTGACGATCCGGACGTTGCGATACGACTCGATGTGGACGTCGGGGTGATGGTTCAGCTCATCCGCAGCTGTTCCGATCCGGCCGACGAAGGCGATGGCCGCCTTCCAGCCCTTGCAGCGGAAGCTTTTCGTGAGGGCTTCGCCGTCACGCGTCCACCCGGCGTCTCGGACGAGTGCGATCGCGGCGTCTTCGTCGAGCTGTGACTCGGCCGGTGTTATTCCTTGACCCGGCACACGGTCCAGCCGAACGAAATACGCGCGTCCTCCGGCAGCGAATCCAGGACGTCGTTCGGAAGAAGTGCCTCCGGTACGTCGGGCAGCGGCTTGCCGCCAAAGTCGTGGCACCCGAACGTGACCCGACTCGGATCCTTCAATCGTTTGAACTGGTCACGCCAGTACGCGAGTGTCTGACCGCATCCCTCCCAGGTCGTTGGATCGGGTGGTCCCTCGTGCAGGTCCAAGTGGAACCATGCTTCAACGGGATACGTCTTGCCGTCGCCCATCCCAGACGACGAGGTGCGCACCTTCGGCGTCTGGTAGAGGGTCTTCACCCGCACGATCATCGAGCACGGCGAAGGCCACAGACACACGCGGATTCTTGTCCGCATTGCGTACGTCACCAACGCGGCGCTATCCTGCTCGCACTAAGACTTTGTGAACCCTCCGGCTGGTGGGACGCGCCGTTCAACTGGCCGGGTTAGCGACTCGGGGGCGTCTGCCCCGACACGGCGGCGTCCTCGTTCGCGCGTACACGGAAAGGAATACGCAAGATGCCCGACTTCCTTGTCGTGGGCGTTGTCGCCCTCGTCGGAGGCTTGGTCGGCTTCGGGATCGCCCTTTTCCTTCGCCGCTCGTTCGCGCTCTCAAGCGAGACAGCCGCGCGCGCCAACGGCGACCGGCTCCTCGCAGAGGCCCGCGCCAAGCAGAAGGAGATCATCCTCGAGGCCAAGGACGAAGCCCTCAAGGTCGCGAAGACCGCCGAAGTGGAGAACCGCGAGCGGCGCTCCGAGCTCCAGCGCTACGAAACCCGGCTGGACAAGAAGGACGAGCAGCTCGATCAGAAGATCGCACAGGTCGACGAGCGTGACCGCCGCCTCGGCCTGAAGGAGAAGGATCTAGACGAAGAGCGCGAGAAGATCGCGGCGCTCCAGGAGGAGCAGCGGACGGAGCTCGCGCGCGTCGCTTCCCTGACCATGGAGGAAGCGCGCAACCTACTCCTCGAACGCGTCGAAGAGGAGATGAAGGACTTGACGAATCGTCGCGTCCGTGAGCTCGAGGCCGAGGCGCGCGAGCGCGCCGACGCGAAGGCGCGCGACATCATCACCATGGCCATCCAACGCTTTGCGGCGGAGCACACGGCCGAGCACACGGTGACGGTCGTGGCGCTTCCGAGCGACGACATGAAGGGCCGGATCATCGGCCGCGAGGGCCGCAACATCCGGACCCTCGAGACACTCACCGGGGTCGATCTGATCATCGACGACACACCCGAGGCGGTCGTGGTGTCCGGATTCGACCCGATCCGCCGTGAGGTCGCGAAGCGCGCCCTCGAGCGTCTTCTCGTCGACGGGCGCATCCACCCAGCGCGCATCGAGGAGATGGTCGCGAAGGCGAAGACCGAGATCGACCAGATCATGAAGGAGGCCGCCGAGGCGGCCATCTACGAGGTCGGGATCCCCGGCCTCCACCCCGATCTCGTGAAGTACCTCGGCCGGCTGCACTTCCGCACGTCCTACGGCCAGAACGTTCTGCGTCACTCCATCGAGGTCGCGCATGTCGCAGGCATGCTCGCGAGCGAGAGCGGCTACGACGTGCAGACCATGAAGCGATCGGGTCTGCTGCACGACATCGGCAAGGCGATCGACCACGAGGTCGAGGGCGCGCACACCGTCATCGGTGGCGAGCTCCTGAAGCGGTATGGGTTCCCGCAAACCGTCATCGACGGCGTCGTCGGTCACCATGGTGACGTCGAGCCGGTGACGATGACCGGCACGCTCATTTCGGCCGCGGACGCGATCAGCGCTGCGCGCCCGGGCGCACGAAGCGAGATCGTCTCGAATTACCTGCAGCGGCTCCAGGAGCTCGAGGGCGTCGCGAACTCCTTCGACGGTGTTGAGAAGTCGTTCGCCATACAGGCGGGCCGCGAGATCCGCGTCATCGTCAAGCCCGACCAGGTCGATGACCTGACGACGGCACGTCTCTCACGCGACATCGCGCAGAAGATCCAGGAGACGATGCAGTACCCCGGTCAGGTCAAGGTGACGGTGATCCGCGAGACGCGCGCCGTGGAATACGCCAAATGATCCGTCCTCGCTTGCTTGTAGCTCTTGCGCATCCTCTTCGTCGGTGATGTGGTGGGACGCCCTGGCCGCAACGCGGTCGCGGCGCTCCTCCCTCAGCTGCGGAACGAACTTCGCCTGGACATGACCATCGTCAATGGCGAGAACGCGGCGGGCGGCGCGGGACTGACCGCGGACATCGCGCGCGAGATCCACGACGCGGGCGCCGACGTCATCACGAACGGTAATCACGTCTGGGACCAGCGCCAGTTCATGAAGGACATCGACGCGCTCGAGTACTGCATCCGCCCGATCAATCTCGCACCGGCTAACCCGGGCCGCGGGTGGGTGATCTCGAACGACGTGCTGGTCATCAACGCGATCGGCCGCGTCTTCATGGCGCCGAACGTGGACGATCCGTTCCGCGCCGTCGACGGCATTCTCGAGTCGCTCGCCGACCGCGCGCCACAGGTGAAGATCGTCGACTGGCACGCCGAGGCGACGAGCGAGAAGATCGCGATCGGCTGGCACCTCGACGGCCGCGTCTCCGCGGTGGTCGGCTCGCATACGCACGTGCCCACCGCCGACGCGCGCGTGCTGCCGAGGGGTACGGCGCACGTCACGGACACGGGCATGGTCGGGCCACGTGACTCGGTGCTCGGCGTCGACGCGGCGATCATCGTCCGGCGTTATGTCGACGGCATGCCCCACCGCTTCGAGGTCGCGAGCGGTCCCGTGCAGTTCAACAGCGTCCTCATCGACGTCGACGAGAAGAGCGGCCTCGCTCGCTCCATCGAGCGCGTGGATCGGCTCTTCGGCGAGGCGTAGAGCCCGCCTATACTCCTCGGCCGCACGCGGCAAACAACAGGGGAGGGACCTCAATGCACGCTTCACGGCTCCTGATCCCCGCGTCGATCTTCATCGTCGCGCTCGTCGCGAACAGCAGTTCCGGTGAACGACAACGCTGAGTCCGCGACATCGGGTTACACCGATCAGTTCCAGCCGAGTGTGGCCGCGGGACCGAGCGGCGCCGTCGCGATCGCGTTCTACGACCGCCGCACCGCGTGTCCGAACGACAGGAGCGTGCTGCCGGCCGACGTGGGTCGCACGAACTTCTGCATCGACGTCTCGCTCCAGGCGTACAAGGACGCGGGCGGTGGGGCCGCGCCGATGCTCGCGAACGTCCGCATCACCGACTTCACCTGGGACCCGATGAACCCCGCGCAACACGTGGACGGCATAGGTCAGATGGCCTGCGCCGCGCACCGCGATCCATGCGACACGCGCGCGTTCATCGGGGATTATTTCGGCATCGCCATCTCCGCGGGCAACATTTACGCGCTCTTCGTCTCGACGCACTACGCGTCAACCGTGCGCGCAGACGAAGGCCGCAAGGTCTACTACCAACAGCAGATCCTCGCGAAGGTCCCACGCTCGGCCTTCGGCGCGGGCTACTGAGCACGAACATCACGGGCTCCGGCGGGAACGACACCCGTCGGAGCCCGTCGCGTACAGCCATCGGGTACGCCATCGATCTGCACACGCATTCGATCCGCTCCGATGGAGCGCTCTCACCGTCCGACCTCGTGCGTCGCGCCGCGACGCGTGGTGTGACGATCCAGTCGCTCTCCGACCACGACACGCTCGCGGGCGTCGCCGAGGCGGTCGCCGAGGGCCAGCGGCTGGGCGTCCGGGTGATCCCCGCGACGGAGCTCAACACCGAGTCGGATTGGGGCGACGCGCATGTCCTGGCGTACTTCGTCGATCCGAATGACGCGGCGTTCGAGGAGCGCATGCGCTGGCTGCGCGAGAACCGCGGACGGCGCATCGAGCTCATGGTCGAGAACCTGAACCGGCTCGGCTACACCGTCTCCTTGCAGCGCGTGCAAGAGATCGCACAGGGCGGTTCCCTCGGAAGACCTCACCTCGCGCAAGCGCTGTTCGAGGCGGGGCACGTGCCGACGTACGACGCTGCGTTCGACACGCTAATCAGTAAGGAATCGCCCGCGTACGTGTCACGCGTTGGCCTCGCGCCGCTCGAGGCGGTGCAGCTCGCGCGCGCGCACGGCGGCGTGCCGGTGCTCGCGCATCCGGGCACGGTGCTGCGGCTCGAGGAACTCGTGCCGCAACTCGTCGACGCCGGTCTCGGCGGCATCGAGTGCTATTACGCCTCACACACACCCGCATGGACCGCGCTCTGTCTTCGCCTTGCGGCGCGTTACGACCTCGTGCCGACGGGTGGTTCGGACTTCCATGGCCGCGGAGATCACGGCGCGGATCTCGGTGGCGTGTTTGTCCCGCCCGAGAACGTCGAAGCGCTCGAATCGCGGCGAAAGATCGCTACCGCCTAGGGATACCGAGCAGGCGGACGAGCGTCTAACATTCGCTCTCCGTGGAAGGGGAGAGGTAGTGGCGGGCGAACTTCGACCGATCGTCCTGCTGATGCTCTTCGCATCCCTCCTGTTCGTCGCGGCCGGCGTCCTCGACGGCGTGTACCCCGGAGGACCTGTCCCCGTCACCGACCTCGCGGCGATCTCGTACGTCTTCGCGATGGTCAACACGTTCGTCGCGGTGCTCGTCGCGCGCGGCAGCGAACGCAGCCTCGCGCTACGTATGGGGCTCTCGCTCTTTTTCGTCGTCGAGCGTCCGCTCTCCGCCTTCGCCGTCGGCTCGAAGTCGCTGCCGTCGATCGGCGTGCATCTCGCGACCGCGCTCGTGGAGCTGATCATCCTGCTCTCGGCACTGCGTGTCTGGCGGCTTGGCCACTACACGCCCGTCGATCTGGATGCGCTCTTCTCGCTCGATGCCGCACCGGCGAAACCGGCGGTCGAGCCAGATCCTGCGGCGCGCAACGTCGCACTTCCGCCGCGCAACGCCTGGCTCATCGCGCTCACGACCCTCTTCCTTGCGGCGGTGCTCGTCGCCGACGGCGCGCTGTCGGGGTTCCTGCCCGGCGGGCGTGAGTGGGGCATGACCGGAGAGAACAGTGGGTGGCTCGTCTATCTCTTCGCGGTGGTCGCGCTCACCGTCGCGACGCGCGCCGTCCACGGCGGCCGCATCGCGTTGCGTCTCCTCACCGCCACGGCGCTCATCTTCTTCATCGAGCGCGCGTTCAGCCCGTTCGCACTGTCGATCGTCGATCCGGTCGCGCTCGGCCTGCACGGCCTCGCTGCGTTCATCGCCCTCGCGGTCGCGCTCTCGTCGGCCGCTGCGATACGCGGACAGGGCGCACGGCCCGAGCGTGAGGTCCCGTCGCTCGAAGCGGCCTAACGCTAGGCTCAGGCCGTGGCGCTTTCCGTCCAGGATGCCGCGAACAACCTCGTCGATCAGGTCGCGCGCGTCGTCGTCGGCAAGCGCCCCGCGGTCGAACAGCTCTTCGCGGCGCTGCTCGTGGAGGGTCACGTCCTGCTGGACGACGTGCCCGGGGTGGGGAAGACGACGCTCGCGCGGGCTGTCGCGCGATCGTTCTCGCTGACGTTCCACCGCATCCAATGCACGCCTGACCTTGTCCCGTCTGACATCACCGGCGTGTCGATCTACGACCAGCGAACGCAGCGCTTCGAATTCCGGCCGGGACCGATCATGTCGAACCTCCTCCTCGTCGATGAGATCAACCGCGCGACGCCGCGCGCACAATCGAGCCTGCTCGAAGCGATGCAGGAGCGCCAAGTCACGGTCGACGAGACGTCGCATCAGCTCCCCGAGCCGTTCTGCGTCATCGCGACGCAAAACCCCATCGAGCTCGAGGGCACGTTCCCGCTGCCCGAGGCGCAGCTCGATCGTTTCCTCTTCCTCGTCAAGCTCGGCTATCCCGCGCAGGAAGAGGAGGACCAGATCCTTCGTATGCACGGTCCGGCGACGGTCGGCACCGACACGCTCGAAGCGATCTACGACGCGAGCGCGCTCACCACGCTCCGCGACGAAGTGCGCGCCGTGAAGATGAGCGAAGCCGTTCGCCGCTACATCGGCGACATCGCACGCGCGACGCGCAGTGCCGATGGTGTCGAGCTTGGCGCGAGTCCGCGCGCCGCACTCGCGCTCTACCGCGCAGCGCAGGCGCATGCCGCGATCCGCGGACGCACGTATGTGCTGCCCGATGATGTGAAAGCGCAGGCGACCGCAGTGTTGCGCCACCGCATCTTCATGAGCGCCGACGCGCAGATGCGCGGCCGCACCGGCGCCGCCGTCGTGAGCGAAGTCCTCACTCGAACGCCGGTGCCCGCCGAAACGGACGCACGCGCAGCGGGATGACGCGGCGCGGGATGACGCGGCGCGACGCGGGCGGTGTTGGCCCTCGGCGGGCTACCAGCTTCGCGGTGCCAGCCCTCTCCTCGCAGCTGGCTACGCCGGCGGGGCGTTCATGTCGTCGTTGAAAGCACGGCCGGCTGGGCGCAGACGCTCGTCGAGGGCTGGCCCCGCTCCGCTCGTCGCCCGCCTGTCGTTCATCAGCCGGCTCGCATGACACGCAGCGGGCGGTTCGAGTGGCCCATCGTCCTCCTATTCGTATTGGTCGCGGCGATCAGTCGCGTGCCCGCGCTTATCGTCCTTGCCGCCGGCGGTCTCGTGGTGTGGCTGCTGGTCACGCTCACGGCGCGTCTTGCGCTCGTCGCGCTGGAGGCGAGCGTCGAAGTCGCGCCGGACCGCCTCATCGCGGGCGAGCCGCTCGTCGCAACGGTGCGTATCGCGAACCGCAAGCCCGTGCCGCTGCCGTGGCTCGACGTGCGGCTCTTTCTGCCCGAGGGCATCGAGCCCGCGAACGTCGGCGTCGGGCAGCCGCGCGGGTTCGTGAACGCCGGTTTCGCACCGCGCGGCCTCGAGCGGCTGTCGGTGCGTTTCCCGCTCGCGTCGGTGCAGCGCGGCGCGCACGCGATCGGACCGTTGCGCCTCCGCGCGAGCGACTGGCTCGGCTTCATGTCCATCGAGCAGACCATCGACGTGAAGATCCCGGTCATCGCGTATCCCGCGCCGCTGGCCACCCGCGACCGGCACCTCTCGAGCCATCGCCCACTCGCCGAGACCGCGGTGCGTCGCGGCCTGCTGCCGGATCCGCTTCGCTTTCGCGGCGTCCGCGAGCACCAGACCGGCGATCCGCGCAAAGACATCCACTGGAAGGCATCGGCTCGCCTCCGCGTGCTGCAGACGAAGCTCTACGAGCCCGCGACGAGCCTCGACGCGGTCTTCCTCGTGAACGTCGCGTCATATGACCAGTACTGGATCCAAGCCGATCCGGAATCCGTCGAGCTCGTCGTCTCCGCGGCAGCGGACCTCGTGCGGCACGCCGCCGACGCGGGCCGTCAGGTGGGACTCGTCACGAACGGCATCGACAACCTCACACATGAACGTCCGCGGTCCGCCCTCGCCCGCGGTCCACGGTCGCTGCAGCGCAGCCTCGAGATCCTCGCGCGCCTCGGCCCCTATGCGGTGAACTCGCCTGAGGCGGTGTTCCTTGCGGAGCGCGGCCGCATCCCGTGGGGCGCCACGCTCATCGTGGTGACGCCGAAGATCTCGACCGGCCTCGCCGGCGCGGTGCTCGCGCTGCGACGCGCGGGACACCGCGTGCTCGCGCTCAGCATCTCGCCGGTGTCGCAGGAGATGTCGACCCACCTCATTGCGCGGGGCATCGTGCTGGACGTCCTGCATCCCGCGGAGCTCCGGCGTGCGGGCTAGCGCGTTCGGCGTCCTCCTCGTCGCGTCGCGGTGCTTCGTCGAAGCCGTGGCCTTCGCGGCGCTCGCCACGCTCGTGCACGCGATCGCCGCCGGACGCGGCGCGGTGCCTGTGCTGGCCACGGTGCTCGCGCTCTTCGGGGTCGCGCTGCTCCTCGTCTCGATCATGCGCGAGATCAAGAGCGAGCGCACCAGCACGTTCGTGCTCGTCGTCGCGCTCGTCGGCGCCGTTGGATGGGGTTTCATCCTGCCGACGCGCGACGCCGACGGCTTCGCGCTGCTCTCGCGCGCAGTGCTGTTCGGCATCCTCGGCGAGGCGTACCTGTGGCGCATCCTCTCCATCGCGCGCGGCGCGACGCGGTGGACCGATGCCCGCAACGCCGCACCGTTCGCCGGCTTCGTCATCGCGCTCGCGGTCCTTCTGCCGCTCCCGGCCGACCACGTCGATCGCGGCGCGTTCGCACCGCTCGCGCTCATCGTCGTCGCGGCCGCCGGACTCGCGCTCTCGCTCGCGCGCACGACCGAGGAGCTCGCGCTGTCCCGCGGGACGACGGGATCCGCACGCGCATCGTCGGCGACGAGTGCGACCGTCGTGCTCGGCGCCGTCGCGATCGTGGCCGCGGCGCTCATGCCCGGCGTACAGGACCTGCTCGGCGCGGTCGGCAATTTCATCAGCCCGATCGTCGGCCGCATCCTTTACCTGCTGATCCTGCCGTTCGCATACCTCGCGGGCGCGCTCGTCGAATGGCTGCGTCCGCTCCTCGCGAACCGTCCATTCCTGCCACGGCCGGTGTTCACGCCGATGCCGCCCGATCAGGAGGAGGAGCTGCTGCGCCAGATCGAGCAGACACGGCCGTTCCTCTTCGGATTCGTCGAGCTCGTCGTCGCGGCGATCGCCGTGCTCATCGCGCTCGTGCTCCTCGATCGCATGCTGCGCGAGCGCCGGCTCGAGTTGCCCGAAGGGGTCACGCTCGAGCGCGAGCGCACGGCGGGCATGAGTCTGATGGATGCGCTGCGCGGACTGCGTCCGCGCGCGCGCGTCCGGCGCCGTCCGCCGGTCGACGATGGCACGCCGGTGGCCGCGATCCGTCTTCTGTACTGGCGGTTCCTCGGGCTCGCGGAGCGATACGGTCCCGGCTGGCGCGCGCGCGACGAGACGCCGTCGGAGCACGCGCGCCGTGCGGCGGCGCACGCTGCGGTATGGCGCGAGGCCGATCCGATCGTGCGCGCGTTCGAGGACGTGCGCTACGGCGAGCTCCGACCCCAAGAGGTCACCCTCGTGCACGCGCGCGAGGCGCTCGCGTCGCTGGAGCGTTCGATACGCGGGTCATAAGACCCGAGCCAGGCTCGGCCTGTACTCCAGGGCCCGCCAAGACGGGCCCTGTGGTAGCGATCGTCGGCCCGACAGCGTCGGGCAAGAGCGCGCTCGCGCTCGACATCGCGGAGACACACGATGGCGAGATCGTCTCGGCGGATTCGCGCCAGGTGTACCGCGGCCTCTCGATCGGTACCGCGAAGCCGACCGCGCAGGAGCGCGCGCGAGTACCGCACCATCTCATCGATGTCGCCGACGCCGTCGAGCGGTACGACGTCTCGCGATATCAGCGCGAGGCGCGCGCCGCGCTCGCCGACATCGCGCGCCGTGGACGGCTCGCGGTCGTCGTCGGTGGTACCGGACTGTACGTGCGCGCGCTCCTCGACGGCCTGGATCTCGATGCCGTCCCCACCGATCCGGACCTGCGTGCGAGCCTCGAGGCTGAGGCGGCCGCTGGGGCGGATCTGCACGCGCGCCTCGCGGCGATCGATCCGGAGGCCGCGGCGAACGTCGACGCGCGCAACGTCCGCCGCGTCATCCGCTACCTCGAGGCGTCGCTGCTCGGCGGCGCCGTGTCGGCGCGGTGGCGCAGACGTGACGCGATCCCGTCGACGAAGATCGGGCTCGACCCGCCGCGTCCGTGGCTCCTCGAGCGCATCGAGCGACGCGCGCGGGCAATGGTCGAGCAGGGCGTGCTCGACGAGGCGCGTGGGCTGCTCGCGCGCGCCATCGACCCGCGGCTGCCGAGCATGAGCGCGCACGGATACGTGCACTGGATGGCGCACCTCCGCGGCGAGATCGATCTCGAGCGCGCGATCCAGCTCACGATCCGTGACACGCGCGCGTACTCGCGCCGCCAGATGACCTGGTTCCGGCGCGACCCGGGCGTGCGGTGGTGCGATCCGACGAGCATCAACTCCGTCGCATTCGTGTCCGCTTTGCTCGGCGAGGCCGCATCATTGACGACGTGATCGAGACCCACGCACCCGCGGAGCGCGCGTACCTCGTCGCGCTCGACCGACCGCGCGCCCGTTTCGACGCCGATGACTCGCTCGACGAGCTCGGTGCGCTAGTCGAGGCGACGGGCGCGGTCGTCGCCGGCCGTGTCGTGCAGCAGCGCCGCGCGCCCGATCCGAAGACGTGGATCGGCAAGGGCAAGGCCGAGGAGCTCTCGCGCGAGGCGGCGCGTGTGAACGCGGACCTCATCGTGGCCGACGAGGAGCTCACGCCGACGCAGCAGCGCTCGCTCGAGGCGGTGACCTCACGCCGCGTCGTTGATCGCTCGGCGGTGATCCTCGACATCTTCGCGCGTCACGCGCGCACGCGCGAGGGACGTCTGCAGGTCGAGGTCGCGCAGTACGAGTACCAGCTGCCGCGACTGAAAGGCATCTGGAAAGGCCTCTCGCGCCTCGGCGGCGGCATCGGCACGCGCGGACCGGGTGAGTCGCTCCTCGAGACCGACCGGCGGGTGATCGAGCGCCGTCTACTCGATCTCCGGGCGCGTCTCAGCGAGGTGCAGCAGCAGCGCGAGCGCAGCCGCCAGTCGCGCACGCGCGAGGGCCTGTTCCTCGCCGCGCTCGTCGGGTACACGAATGTCGGTAAGTCGACGCTCATGAATGCGCTCGCCGGCGCGGACGTGCTCGTCGCCGATCAGCCTTTCGCGACGCTCGATCCGACGACGCGGCGCATGGCGCTGCCGCGCGGCGGCGCGATCCTCCTGTCGGACACCGTGGGCTTCGTGAACAAGCTGCCGCCCACGCTCGTCGCGGCGTTCCGCGCGACGCTCGAAGAGCTGAACGATGCCGATCTCCTCGTGCACGTCGCGGACGCCGGGCACCCGAACATCCACGAGCGCATCGCCGTGGTGCGCGAGACGCTCTCCTCGCTCGGCCTGTCGGACCGCCCGAGCCTCATCGTGTTCAACAAGGTCGACACGCTGCGCGGGCCTGAGGGCGCGTCCGTCCGCGAGGCGCTCGAGGGCGAGTTCCCGGGCGCGGTGTTCACGTCGGCGTCGACCGGCGGCGGTCTCGATGCGCTGCGCGCGCGGCTCGCTGAGGCCGCGGCGCGCGACTTCAAGCGCGTGCGGGTCGTCGTGCCGTACAGCCAGGGTGCGCTCGTGCAGCGCGTGCGCGAGCGGGGCACGCTTCACAACACGGCATACAGCGAGGCGGGTATCGAGATAGAGGCAGATGTCCCGCCCGACCTCGCACGCGAGCTCAACCAACCGCGTAGCGCGTAGCCGCACCCGATACTCGAAGGAGTGAGGAAGGCCGCCGCGGGCGTCGCGCTGGCGACGCTATTCGCGGTCACATCGCTGCTGTTCACGGCATCCGCGGCGAGCGCAGCGGCGTGCGCATCGACCGGAACGCCGACGCGGACGATCTACCTGCCGAACATCACGAAGACGCTGGGCGGACCGTCGGGGTGGGTGACGCCATTCATCGTGCAGAACATCGGCGTCGCGCCGACCGATCTCGATGTCTCCTTCTATCGCTTCGGTGACGGTGCGCTCATGGCCTGCCGCCGCGTCGTAGCACTGCAGCCGTTCCGCAGCTTCGCCGACTACCCGAACGCCGACATCGATCTGCCGGGCAACACGCAGTTCAGCGTCGTCGTCCGCTCGTTCGGCGCCGACGTCATCGCCGTCGTCAACGAGCACCAGGGTGCGGGGCCGACCGCGGAGGCGCTGTCGTACGTCGGCCTCGCGACCGGCGCGCGGACGCTCGCGCTGCCGTACGTCGCCAAGTTCGTGAGCGGCTGGCTCGTGAGGTTCGTCGTCCAGAACCTCGGCGCGGCGAACGCGAACGTGACCGCGCGCCTGCTGAGCTACGACGGGACGAAGAGCGCGTCGCTGACCCTGTCCGTGGCGCCGGGCGCGTCGCGCTTCGTCGATCCGTCCATCGAGCCGACGCTCCTCTTCGGTACCGAGTACTCGGTCGTCCTCACATCTGATCAGCCGATCGCCGCGATCGCGAACGCGCACAACGACGCGCCTGGCGCGATCGCGCCGATGGGCTTCTCCTACAACGCCGTGCCAGCGGTCGCCGCGGACCAGGTTTACGTGCCGTCCGTGGCGCGGAACTCCGAGGGCCGGAACAGCCGAGTGCTCATCGAGAACACCGGATCGTCGCCGGCGACACCGTCACTGCTCCTCCGGCGCGGCGGGCTGACCTCGTCGCTCAGCGCACCGAAGGCCATCGCTCCCGGAGCGACCTGGTCCTTCGACGCGCAGACGCTGCCGGATGGTGACTACTCCGCGACCGTCAGCGGTGGCCAGTTCGCGGCGCTCGCCGTCACGACGTCCGCGACGAGCGCGTTCGGCTCGATCGGCGCAGCGAACCCCGGCAACCGCGCGTACCTGCCGAACGTCACACGGACGCTCGGCGGTCCCGGTGGCTGGACGACGCCGATCCTCCTCCAGTCCGCGGGCGCGACGAGCGCGACGCTGCGCTGGTACCGCTTCGCCGACGGCCAGCTCCTCACGCGTCAGCAGGTCAGCGGGCTCGCGCCGGGCGCGACGGTTCGCGTCGATCCGCGCGCCGTGCCTGGGCTGCTCGACGACACGCAGTACGCGGTCGTCGTCGATGCGCAGGGCGGCAACATCGCCGCCACCGTCCTCGAACTCTCGTTCGCCGGTGGCGACGGTGCCATGGCCTACGAGGGTCTCGCCGCGACGGTGGGCACGACGAGCGTGCCGACCATGGTCGTCGTGTCGATACCGGCGACGACCGTGTACAACGGCGCGCGCGTGCAGGCGACCGCGGTCGTGAAGGACCAGTTCGACAACACGCTGAACGCGGCGGTGACGTGGTCCATCTCGCCCACGTCGCTCGGCCAGATCGGACCGACGGGACTCATCGTCGCGGCGGACGGCGCGAGCGGCGTCGCGACCGTCACGGCGACCAGCGGCGGCGCGAGCGCGACCGTGGCCCTCACGGTCGCACAGCGTCCGATCGTGGACGTCAGCGGTCTGCTCTTCGCGCTCG
>Ga0209376_1002726_pt1 | contig 16567 bp, 11 predicted proteins | sample GraSoiAngelo_134_FD_185891 | JGI IMG/M metagenome (GOLD analysis project Ga0209376, IMG submission 185891) | Grasslands soil microbial communities from the Angelo Coastal Reserve, California, USA - 14_0929_05_30cm (SPAdes) (version 2) | ecosystem: Environmental > Terrestrial > Soil > Grasslands ... | reverse complement strand
TCTCTTAGGTACACAGGGTTCTACGAAACACACACGCGCAGGATTAGGAAGTCGCACGCAAGTGATCCCGCTGATTTCGAAGGTGACACCAGAGTTGAGAGCTCTCGCGAGCGGGCCTTCGCATTTCGGGCGCGGCGGCATGCGGACGAAGCTTGAAGCAGCCGAAATTGCCATGAATTGTGGTGGGGTGGCCGTGATCGCCAATGGTAGTCGGGCAGAAACACTTCCACGCATCTTTGCGGGAGAATCCGAAGGGACTGTTTTTCTGCCTTCCAGCCGAATGAAGGGCAAACGCCGCTGGCTTGCTTACGCGGCCGGGGTCCGTGGCCGCGTCGTCGTTGACGCGGGGGCGCAGCGTGCCATAACGTGCGGCAAGGCCAGTTTGCTCTCATCGGGTGTCGTTCGCGTTGAAAAGCAATTTGGTCCGATGGATGTAGTAAGCATCGCGGACGTCGAGGGCCACGAATTTGCAAGAGGGATTGCCAACTGCGCTAGCGAAGCGGCAGCGACTGCTCGTATCCTCTTCACTCGCGACAACATTGTTCTCCTGGAGCGCGAAGCTTGAGCAAGACGCTTAGCACGAGACCACTCGCTGATGTCGCTTCCATTGCGCGCTCGGCGAGGGAGGCGTCCCGAAAACTTGCACTCCTCTCGGGCGAAACCCGAAACGCCGCTCTCCTGACAATTGCGGACGCACTCGAAGGAAATGGCGGGCGGGTTCTAGCGGCCAATGCAAGGGACTGCGCCGCCGCGGAGACGCTCGCATCTACAGGAGAGATGACGCCAGCCATGCTTTCACGGCTGCGGATCAACGAGAGTGGTATCACCGAGATGGCCGCCCGCATCCGAGAGGTCGCAAATCTGCCTGACCCCCTGGGAAAACGGCTGGCAGCCACCGAGCTCGACCAAGGCCTGATCTTGCACAAAGAATCCTGCCCGCTTGGTGTGATTGCGGTGGTATTTGAATCTCGGCCCGATGTCGTTCCGCAGGTCGCTTCGCTGGCGCTCAAGTCCGGCAACGCGGTTCTGCTCAAAGGTGGCGCCGAAGCCGCAAATAGCAACGAAAGCATTGTGGCCGTCTGGAGAGAGGCGCTTTGCAGGTTTCCCGATGTACCTCAGGAGTCCATCCACCTACTGCAATCTCGTTCGGATGTGCTGGAACTCTTGCGTCTCCGGGGTGAAGTCGATCTGTTGATCCCGCGCGGTTCGAAGGAGTTCGTTGCCTTCATGGAACAGAATAGCCGTATCCCTGTCGTGGGCCACGGTGAGGGAATCTGTCATGTGTTCGTCGATCGCGCTGCGGATCTGAACAGAGCCGTGACAGTCACGTTAGACTCTAAGGTTCAGTACCCTGCGGCTTGCAACTCCGTCGAAACTCTTCTTGTGCACAAGGATGTTGCCGCCGCATTCCTGCCTAGAGTGGTCGCAGAATTAAATAGAGCAAGTGTGGAAGTTCGTGGCTGTCCCCGTGTTCTGGCACTGCTTCCTGAGGCCCAACTGGTCCCTGCGATCGAAAAGGATTGGTCAACCGAGTACTCCGACCTCATCCTCTCGGTGAAGATTGTGGATACGGTGGAACAGGCGCTGGAACACATTCAAAGGTACGGCTCGAAGCACACTGAATGCATTGTTACCGAAGACCAAGCAGTCGCTGAGCGTTTTTTGCAGGAAGTCGACGCCGCCGGCGTATTCCACAATGCTTCGACACGTTTTGCGGATGGCTACCGTTACGGCCTCGGCGCAGAGTTGGGGATAAGCAACGGCAAACTACATGCGCGAGGTCCGATGGGCATTGAAGGACTAACCACCTACAAGTACAAGCTCCGCGGGAACGGGCACATCGCAGCCGAATACAGCAGCGGCGTCCGACATTTCACACACAAACCTCTCGGATAAGAGAAATAGCCTGCCCTCAGCGCCGAGTACTCGCGCGTTCTACGATTTGGCGGACAGCGGTACCGTAGAGCCTCGCCTCTTGCGTTTCCGGATCGCAGGGCAGATTCAAATACTGCGCGTCCATCGAACATCCTCACGCGCCCAGTCTATCTCATCGGAGCATCGCTTCGCTCATCGCCCTCTGTCGTCCTCCAGGAGCGCGAGCTCCATTTCCCCATAATGGCCCCTCTGCGAAGTTCAATCTCCGAGTACTTTGGATTCTCGTGTGCCGCCGTTGTGTGCTTGACGAATAAGATCACGTCAAAGCTGTGGGGAGACACGAGACCGAAATATGCCTCCGGAGCACTATCGCTGTAAATCGCCCCGATACTTCTCATTGGTTGTGGGGTATTCAACCACTCGGCAACCGCTCCGCTCGATGGCGCGGCACGCAGATCAACGGCAAACAGGGGAATTCCCGCGGCTGCCAGGGCGGCATCCAGCGAACCCGGAATTGCTGGACCTACGGTGAATTGCCGAAGCCCTTTGCCTCTCTGCAGCGCTTGAAAAGAACCCTGGTCAAAAGAAAACCCACACACCACCATTTTCTCCCCGTAAGTCTTCCGCAGGACCGTGCCCATGGACTCGCCGTCTCCGAGCGGCGCCGTGGACACATGTCCGTTGTGTGCCCATAGCATGATTTTTGACTCCGGTCCCTCCTGGTCAAGAATCCATTCTACGTTCGCCGCCATGGCCTGGTCGCGAGGCGAAAAATTGCCCGACCGGTCCACTGAATGCATTTCCACAGCCTGTCGCACGATCTCCAAATTGTGCCGAGCCAATGTCCACTCTTTCAGCGAGGATGCCTCCACGTACACTTTCTTCCGGAGTTCCAGCCACTCCAACAAGGATTCAATCATCTCCCCGGTCTTCTGCCAGAAATACCTCGATTTGCTTGCAGATTCGCGTTCTCGGTCGGCATCACTCAAAGGAGCAAGTACCGTCGAGGCCACTTTGGCTTCTCCGGGGTCAACCTTTTCCAGGTACCTCTCCGCATTTCTCACTGCCACGTGCGCCACTTGCATGTCGAACCCAAAAAACTTTACCTTGTTCGTATGCTTCGGGTCTTGGTTGTACTTGCGCATCCATCGGATCATGTCCAGCACTTCATCCGTGTTCCAGGTCCAAAAATACAAACTGTCGAGCGCCTCCGTAGCATCGCCGGTACCGTTCAAGACAAAATCGTTGATCGCCAGGGATTCCGGCCAGTTCGCCTCAATTCCGAAAACCGTGAAGCCTTTTTTTTCGACGAGAAACTCCAGCATGCGGTGCTTCAGTTGGAAGAATTCCCGAGTGCCATGTGTGGCCTCTCCCATGGCGACTATGCGCGCATTCCCAATGGTTGACTCCATCCGGCGCAGGTCGTCCCACCCGCTCTCGGGACTCGTGCTGTCCAGAGGTATTGCCACGCTTTTAAACCACGACGTGACTTCGCTTGGAACGGAAATCGAAGAGGGAGATTTAGTCGCCTGGCCCGGCAGGGTCGGACAAACAACCAGTTCGAGAACAAGACTCCCGAGTGCCAAATAGCGTCTTATCGAAACGTCGTGGGCCATTCTTCTCTCCGCCACCCAGCTTCAATTCTAGAACAAGTGAGCCGTTGGCAAGGAGAGGAGTTTTTCCCAGCCGCGGTTGGATATCAGGCGTTGAGGCGGGGGTGCAGACAGCCGGGTTTTTGTGTGCTGGCATCCAAGGGGAATCGGCCGCGAGCGCCGCGGCCAAACGAGACGTGGAAGTGATTCCACTAAGCCGGTACAACCGAGGACGGGTGGCAGGAGAAGGACTGCAGATGGGCTTTGCCGCGGTGGGCGCGCGTGAAATCCGGCGCGGCGTCCAAGATCTCGCGGTTGGGTTAGAAGGAGAGTCAAGAACCTGGCAACGACGAGAGGTTAGCGAGATCGCTGCAAAGCGCTGTTAACCGGAGAGCCAGCGAAGAAATGATGTCTCGAATCTACCGTCAACAATTCAGGCTACAGGAGCGGGCGTTTCCGTGTACCTGCCACATGCCGGCAAGCAGGGAACGGCGTCATACCAGCGTTATGCGAATTGTAAAGAGTGGCGGCAAATGACAATGAAAGCTCAAAAGAGAAGGTGAATTTAAGGTAGCCCGATTTGATCAGGACTTGCTGATTTCCCTCGACGCGGCTCCGCCACATGGTGATTTAAGTTGATTTCAAAGCTTACCAGCGCCCCGAAGCTTGTGTGGCCTCTGCAGAACTATGGCGCACTCCAAGTGCCGCTCTTGTGAAAACTGATGTTGAAAAGGCTTCGTTGGTTTTCAGCCGTCCGCCGAGATCGACGGTGCTACACGCCTGCTGCCACCACGCTACCTGGAGGCGCACTCCGCGCTTCGGGCTCGGCGAGCCCCTCTCGGAACCGCAAGTGCCGCATGCGCGTCAATTCGACCAGAGGTCGCCACACGGCGTGTACCAAGTGATGCTTGATGAGCAGGTGCCAGAACCTGTTGGAACGCTTGTACAGGTAGGACATCGCCAAATACGGTGCAGCCGCGCGCCAATCCTCGGGCCGACGTCGCCAAATCGAGGCGTGGGAGAAGAGCCGCTCGTAGATCCACGCGTAACCTTGCTCCAGTTCCTCCGGTGACATGTGCTTTGGACGGAACACGGCATGCGCCGTATCGTAAAGAGTCCAGTCGCGGTGCAGCAATCGCCCTTCCGCCTCCATTTGCTTGAACAGCGGAGTCGCCGGATACGGCGTGAGAATGTGAAACGTTGAGCATTCCAGGCGGTTCTCCTCGACCCATCCGGCCGTGCTAGCGAAAACATCCTTGCGGTCGTGATCAAATCCCAGCACGAACGAACCGTTCACTTGGATTCCATTCTCGTGGAGCATGCTCACGCGGCGCGCGTAATCGGCCGTCCTCGGCGTTTTCTTCCGTGCATCGGTGAGGTTTTCATCCGTCAGTGACTCGAAGCCGACGAATACGCCCGTACAGCCTGCAAGCGCCATGGTTCGGATTAGACCGGGATCGTCGGTGACATCGATCGAGACGGCGGCACTCCAGATCTTGTTCAGCGGTCTCAGCGCATGACACAGCTTGCGGAGATACTCCCTGTTCGAGCCCAGGTTATTGTCGATGAAGACGCCGTACGGCTGGTCATCGGCTTCAAACTCCCCGGCTATTTGCTGGGGATCTCGCATTCGATACGGCATGCGCAAGCCATCAGTTGCCAGGTAGCAGAACCCACACCGATTGTGACAACCGCGCGTAGCAATCAGACTGCTGGTCGTCAAAAAACTCTGTCGCGGTAGAATAGATCGCCTTGGCGCCGGATCCTCGCGATAGTTGTTTTCATAGGTTGCCACGTATTTTGACTGCAGCTGGCGCGACTCCACATCAGCCACGATGCGCGGCCACAGCTGCACTCCATCGCCTACGGCGAGCGCGTCTGCGTGTGGTGCGCACTCTTCGGGACACGACAGCACGTGCAGTCCTCCTAGGATGACCTTGCTTCCGCGGCTTCGGTACCAGTGGGCAAGCTCGAAAGCGCGCCCTGCGAAGGTCAGGTGGACCGTAATCCCCACTAGCTCCGGCATGGGCCGAAAGGGCGGCCGGCCGTCAAGCAGGTTTTCGTCCCAATATCGAACTTCCCAGTCTTCCGGTGTCGTCGCCGCGAAGCTGGTCAGAGCCAGTGTCGGAGTAAGCATGTGTTTCCCGAAGCTCGCGTTCGGGTCTTTCGGATAAAAGGGATTGATCAGCAGCGCGTACCGGCGCTGCAACGGTCCTGCCCGACTGGTGGGATCAAGGAGCGGCGGCCGAGTCATCTCCGGAGGACTCCAATGGTGTCGCGGGGGTCTCACAAAGGGCTCAGCAGGTACGCTCATGAAATAAAGTTTATGACACAAAGTACTTTATGTCAAGGACAGACGACCAGCTCCGTTAGATCAAAGGCATTCGCACCAGACGGCGTTTCCGCTAGAGACAGGATGAATAGAACGAGCAGATTGCGGATCGTAGAATCCTAGAAGGACGGCGAATCTGAGGAATCATAGTCGGAAATAACAATTCGCCAAAGACAGGTCTTGAGCGTTGGCGGCCGGATCGCGTCTAGCTGGTTCGCACTCACCTGCCACGCCCAAGACCTGCCCAATCTTCCGGGTTCAGACCTAGCCGATCGGCGGATGTAGCCGGATACGCCTCTGTGGAATCTTCTTCATGGAGGATAGAACATGTCTAAAGAACTCATCGAGCTTTCAAACGCCTTGGCGCAAACCACGGATCGCGCTGCCGCTGGCGTGGTGGCCATTCACACGGAGAGACGCGGCTCTTCCAGCGGCGTCGTGTGGCGTCGCGGAGTGATCGTCACGTCCGAACACGCGCTGCGCCGGGATGAAGAAATTCAGGTGACGCTACCGAATGGCCGCGTCGTGTCAGCAACTCTTGCAGGCCGTGATCCCTCAACAGATATCGCGGTCCTGAAATGTGCCGAGGCCGATAACGCGGTGCCAGACTTCGGCGATGTGGCCACGCTAAAACCCGGTAGCCTGGGGCTGGTGGTGGGCCGCACGCGTGCAAGTGGGCCGGTAGCTGCCCTCGGAGTCGTCAGCCTTGTTGCGCCGGACCGCCGCACTTGGACCGGCGCGTCGCTCGCTCCATACATCCGGCTCGACGTCGGGCTGCAGCCCACCGCCATAGGCGGCGCGGTCATCGACGCGCACGGTGCTGCGGTCGGCGTAGCGACGCCGCGCTTTACGCGTTTCGGCGCCATTGCCGTTCCAGCTTCGGCCATAAATAAGATCACCGACACGCTTCTCAAAAAAGGGCACATACCACGTGGATATCTTGGCGTCGGTTTGCAGCCGGTGAGCTTACCCGGTGCTCTTCGAGAAACGTTGCAGCGGAACGAGCAGACCGCCGCGATCGTTCTGGAAGTACACCCCGGCGGCCCCGCAGACAAGGCTGGCATCGTCATCGGCGACATTCTCGTCGCAATCGGTGGCCACCCCATCACTCGACTCGAAGACGTTCAGTCTGTTCTGGCCGGGGACGCAATCGGCAAATCACTCTCGCTCCAAATCGTTCGTGGCGGCTCCGTCCAAGAAAGGACCATCGTAGTCGGGGAACGCCCGCATGGAGGCGAATGAGATGGCGGTCACGGGATTCGGCGAAATCGCAGAGAAACTCCGTCGCTCGACAGTGGTCATCCACGCCAGGGGTCGCGGCAGCGGCTCCGGCGTGATCTGGTCGAGCGACGGCACCATCGTCACAAACGCCCATGTGGTGCGGAGTGCACAGGTTAGCCTTCAACTTTGGGACGGACGCGAGTTTGATGCCACGGTCGCGACACGCGATCCTCGCCGAGACCTCGCCGTACTGCGCATCGATGCGAGGAACCTCCCCTTGGCTCTCGTCGCCGACTCATCCCAGGTTCGCCCCGGCGAACTCGCCATTGCCATCGGAAATCCCTTGGGTTTCGTTGGCGCCCTGACCACCGGGGTGATCCATGCAGTCGGGCCGCTTCACGGCCTCGGCTCACGATCGTGGGTGCAAGCGGACGTCCGCCTGGCTCCTGGCAATTCCGGTGGGCCACTCGCCGACGCCCGCGGCCGGGTCATTGGAATCAACACCATGGTCGCGGGACGCCTCGCGCTTGCCATTCCGAGTGATGTGGTTCGAAATTTTCTTTCCGCTGGCCCATCAGACGCTTGGCTTGGCGTGACCGTTCGTCCAGTGCGAGTTCCCCGATCCAATGCGGCTCACGCGAGCAGCCACACCTTTGGTTTGATGGTCCTCGAAGTGGAGCCCTGCAGTCCGGCTTCCTCTGCTTCTCTTTTGCCGGGCGACATTTTACTGGGCACCGAACAAGAAGCCTTCACATTGCTCGCGGACCTCTGGCAAGTCCTCGAAGGCAGCGGTCCGCGACTCGTGAGGCTCGAATTTCTGCGCGGAGACTACTCGCGGGTCCGCTGCGTAACCGTTCAGTTAGGTGTTCTGAATGCATCGAGGAGTTTCGCGGCAGCGTGATTCGCGTGTTCATCGTCGCCGCTTCGCCGCTGGCTCGTGCAGGCCTGCAGAGTCTGCTCCCGACCCGGGATGTGGAACTCGTCGGCAGCGCCCCAAACTTCGAATCGCTCGCCGGTCAATGGCCGGACCTGGAAACTGAGATCGTTCTCGTTGAGGCATCCGGCGAACAGTTCGAAGCGTTGATGGATTCTCTTGTCGCGTCCGAACTTGCTTCCGAAGCCACCATCGTGGTTCTCTCGGACCATTCTGAGCCCACCTGGCTCGCTGAAGCGCTGCGAGCAGGCGTCCGGGCAGTATTGCCCAGCGATATATCATCAGAGCAACTCGTCGCCGCTCTCGAGGCCGCGGCGGCAGGACTCATTGTCATGCATCCCGCGGAAGTCAGCGCCATGTTTCCGGCGACAGAGCCAGCATCGCACCCACTCGCAGAACTCATCGAGCCCCTTACCCCGCGCGAAAGCAAAGTGCTTGAAATGCTCGCGAGTGGCCTAACCAACAAGGAAATCGCCGCGCGGCTGGCAATCTCTGAGCACACCGCCAAATTTCACGTGGCGTCGATCCTCGGCAAGCTCGGCGCTGGAACCCGCACCGAAGCTGTCACTCTCGGCATTCGTCGCGGCCTTGTGCTTCTCTAACGTGCTTGAGAGATTTTGGTCAAGCCCCTAGCAAGAATTAGGTTTAAGAGTCCGCTGCTCTAACCGGGGGAGATCCGCCAGACATCCGGACGGTCCCCAGTATGTAAGGCTACCCTGCTGTTCCGGGGCCACGGTTGGCGCGAAAAGATGCTAGAACATCGAGCCCCACGATACCACGTCCGAGTCATGTTCTACCCTCCTCTCCAACCAAGCGCTTTGTCATCCAGTGGTTACAGGAAGCTCCATTCACGCCGCATCTCCGGGCCAACCCTTCACGTGGACTTCAATTTCTCTTCGACATACAACGAGAGCTCAATCATGCGCTCGGCCACTTGTTCGACCGGAAGACCCGCAAAGTTCTTGAGCACCAACTCCTTGACATAGAGCCGCACGAGATAACGCAGCTGGAGCGCGCGACTGCGCGTGGCGAAAACAAAATCGCGATGCCCGTTATTCACGACGATCAGGTTGCGCTCGGCATCGAACCGCGAGCGCCACAGTTCCCCGGCGGCCCGTTCAAAGGTGTAGCCCGGTAAGCCGCGCGCATTGACAACAGTTGGACCGATAGCTACATCAAGGCTGTCGGTGACGGTGATCAACGCCTCGGCACTGCAGCGCATGTCACCCTGTGAGACGGCGACGGACAAACGTACGAGAACGGGCGATGAGGGAGCCTCGAAGCTCACTTCTTGATCGGACGTGGACAAGAGCGTGCCACCCCCTTCGACGATCTCCCAGGAAAATGTCAAGTCCTGCTCGACTCGCCGGTGTGAGCGATCCCGGGGCAGTGCGCGAAGGCGCCGGCTTTTGCTCACTGCCAATGTGCTTGCCGCTGGTGAAATCACCACGGTGTGCAAAGGCCCTGCATAGTCGAAGAATTGGCGCTGGGTAGCTTCGCCTCCGCTTGGTTCCGGAACGCCCGCCACTTCCTCTGCACCTGAGGCCTCCGCACTTCGCTCCGGTGCCCCGCCGGCACCGGCAGCTTGCGGCGAGCGGGACTGGATGTCGAACCAGTCGTATTCCTCGCGCGGCAAGACCAGCATGGCCTCGCGAAACGCACGTTGGATGGAACGTAGGGACTCCCGGCTGGCCTGTTCTTCCTCGGCCCGGCGCTGTGCGTCGATAAGGCCATTGAGGTGCGCTTCGAGCGGCACTAGAGCTTCCACGAAGGCCCCATAGCGTTCATCGTGGACGATCCCGGAACGCGTGCCGGGTGTGAGGCTAAGGTAGGGCACGTCAATCAGGCCCTGCAGGTAACGTAAACTCCACGGCGGGCGCTCCAAACCGGGCAGCGTTCCGATATCCTCGATCACCCGGGTGCCATCTCTGGTGAGGGCGACCCGGCAGTCCTCGGCCGGTTCGGTGAGATACAGTTCGGCATACGCCTCGCCGAATGGCGACCGAACCGTGGGCAGCTGGTGGAGCAAGCGGCCTTCGAACTGTCGCGGCTCGACCTGGTACTGCTTGCACGCAAGTTTATCGATCACCGTTACACGAACCTGCGTATTGCGAATACGATCGCGCAGCTCCGAGGCCAGATACCACTGGATCTTCTCGCCGCTCAATCCGCGGATGCCCTCGAGCAAGGGCCCGATCTTGAGTTCGGTGCCCCGCTCGGCAAAGAGCACCCGTCGAAGCTTTACGATGTAGCGCGGATCCCCTTTACTCATAACCATCTGATAGACTCGCTGATCGGCACCGGAAGAAGTCATCGTGAGCGTGTCGCCCACGGTCCAGAAGCTCAAAAGACCGATACCAAATTCCCCTTGTACGCCGTCTCCGGCGCCGTCTGCTTTCAAGCGTCGCTTGACCGAGTCGCAGATATGGGTTGCGACGTACTTGAAGTCAGGCAGCCCGTTCGGATCGCGCGGGATGCCGTCGCCATCGTCCTTGACGGTTAGATAGTGCTCGCCTTGCTCGCGGCCGCGCGTGATGGCAATGGTCTTGGCATGCGCATCGATGCTGTTCTCGACCAACTCGGCGATGGCCTTGAGCGGATTGCTTTGCGACAGTGCGATGATGCGGATGGCATTCCAATCATCGCCGATCCGCAATTTACCGCTCTCTGATTCCTTCGACTTGGCCGCGCTCGTCTTCGCCACAGTGATATTGAACTCCCAGCGGTTGAGTGTTGAGTGCAAGGCAGGGATGATCTGCCGTCAACAACCACTATATCGAGGGCCTTGGCCGCCGGGCACCGTCGGTCGAGGAGGGCACGCCGGCGCGGCCCGGTGGCTCTGGTTAGCCACGGAGGCGCTGCACCTGCTTTGATTCCATTCTGACCCTCCCAGCGCAATGGCGGTGTTCGCCAATCGTTGGGTTGACACCTTACCCAAATACCTGATACACAGGTTATATGTCTACCCAAGAAGCCAGAGAACGGCTCGAGCTGCTGCAGGGCACGCTGGACCTGCTCATCCTTCGCACACTTGTTTTTGGTCCGCAGCACGGACAGGGCATCGCGCGATCCATTCAGCAAACATCGGAAGAAGCGCTGCTGGTGGAACACGGCGCGCTCTATCCCGCGCTGCAGCGCCTGGAGGCGCAAGGGTGGATTGCCGCCCGCTGGGGAACTTCGGCGAACAACCGGAGAGCTCGCTTCTATACTCTGACCCAGGCTGGGCGAAAACAGCTTGTCAAAGAAAGCACCCGCTGGAGGCGGCTCGTGACGGCTATCGGAAGGATTCTCGGACCGGAGGCCAAGGAGGGCTAGAGTCATGTTCGGACGCAAGCGGCCAGCGAGCGACTTCCATGCTGAAATTGAGGCCCATCTGCAGCTTGAGATCGAGCGGTTGCAGGAAGAGGGCTTGAATGAGGAGGAGGCGCGGGCCGCCGCGCGCTGCGCCTTCGGCAACGTGACGCAAGCCCAGGAACGCTTTTACGAATCCGGTCTCTGGCTTTGGTGGGATCGCCTCCGGCAGGACGTTCGCTTCGGCCTGCGGATGCTGGCCAAAAGTCCCGGCTTCACCACTGTTGCCGTGCTTACTTTGGCGCTGGCCATCGGCGCGAACACAGCGATTTTCAGTGTGGTTGATGCGGTCTTGCTGCGGCCATTGCCGTTTAGGGATCCGGCTAGACTGGTGTGGGCCACGGAGCATTTTGCGTTTGGTCCCTCAACGGTGGTCAGCGCGGACTTTCCGGCGTGGAAGGATCGCAACAACGCTTTCGAGGAAATCGCCGCTTTCGGCGGGACCTCCGGTGCAAACCTGACCGGCACCGGCCAGCCGGCGCGTGTAACCGTCACGAACGTCACGACCGGGCTTTTTTCAATGTTAGGAGTTCAGCCGGTCGCTGGCCGGGCATTCTTAGCTGAAGAGGGGAAGCAAGGCCGAGAGCACGTGGCAGTTCTGAGTGAGACATTGTGGCGCAACAGCTTTGGCGCCGATCCACGGATCATTGGAGAGACGATTCGTCTGGACGGCGCTGGCTACTTCGTGGTCGGAGTGATGCCGGCCAGCTTGCGTCCGCAAGCGGATGTGTGGACGCCGCTCGCGCTTGATGCGGAAATTTTCTCGCCGCACTCTCCACGCTGGATGATGCTGGCGGCCATCGGACGCCTCAAACCTGGGATTGCTGTCAGCAAGGCGCAGGCGGACCTGCAGCTACTTGCTCAGGAGATGGACAAGGAATACCCGCCGCAAGCCGCGCAGTTCCGCGCACACGAAACAGTGGAAGTGATCCCGCTGCATGACATGCTGGTGCAGAATGTGCGTTCCCTTCTCCTCATCCTATTGGGTACCGTCGGCTTCGTTCTATTGATCGCGTGCGCCAACGTTGCCAATCTGCTGCTTTCGCGTAGCGTTGTTCGCGGCAGGGAGATAGCTGTCCGGGCGGCGCTGGGAGCCGGGCGTCTCCGGCTGGTGCGGCAATTGCTCACCGAGGGTTTGCTGCTGGCTGCGATCGGTGGCGCGCTCGGGTCGATAACGGGCCTTTGGGCAACGAAAATTCTGGGGGACCTGATTCCTGCGACCCTTCCGGCCAGCGTTCGCCTTGACCCGCGAATCTTTGGTTTTTCCGCCGCCATTATCACTCTGGCATCATTTTTGTTCGGCCTTATCCCTGCCTTGATTACCTCGCGCGCGGATGTGAATGAAGCGCTTAAGGAGGGTGGACTGCGCTTGGGCGCAAGCGCTGGAACGCATCGCCTGCGCGGGATGATGTCCGCGGGCGAAATTGGTCTATCGCTGATTCTGCTGGTTGGCGCTGGTCTCCTGGTCAGAAGTTTTTTGCGTCTCACCGAAGTCGATCTCGGTTTCGATCCGCATAGCCTGCTGGTCGCGACGGTCGAGAGGCCCTTGACTGCGGCCTTTGACTCCCAACAGCACTCGGCGTTTTTCCAGGCCTCTCTCGAGCGCATCCGCAACCTGCCCGGCGTCAAAGAGGCGGCATTGACGCAGCGCTACCCGCTGGGTCCGCCCCATAATGCCACCATGATGCTGCGTATCCAGGGCGCCGAAAACGTCCGGCCGCCGCAGCCCATCTCGGTCACGGAGATCAGCCCGGATTATTTCCACGTGATGAGGATTCGGTTGCTCAAGGGTCGCACCTTCAGCGCCAGTGATGTCGCAGGTGCTCAGGAGGTTGTCACCGTTAACGAGTCACTCGCGCGAATGCTGTTCGGAGCGCACGACGCGATTGGTCAACACATCAGCTTTGGGGGGCCATCCGCTCCGTGGAAAGAAGTGGTCGGCGTAGTCGCGAACGTAAGAGAAGATGCCCTCGAGAAGGAGCCGGTTCCGGAAATCTTCGTGCCCTACCTCCAGCAGCCGTCTTTCTCCATGGCGTTCGTGCTGCGAACCGAATCCAGCCCGCTGATACTTGCAGGAGCGGTCCGAGAGGCCGTCCAGAGCATTGACAAGAATCAGCCGCTGTCCGGCGCCACAACGATGGACGAGGTCATCGCCAAGTCCGTGGCGCCTCGGCGTTTCAGAATGTTGCTGCTGGGACTTTTTGCGTTGCTTGCGCTGTTGCTTGCCGTAATCGGGGTATATGGCGTGATGGCGTATTCCTCGACCCAGCGGACTCATGAATTCGGTGTTCGGATTGCCCTGGGGGCGGATCGCCAGGACATTCTCAAGCTCGTTGTGCGGCAAGGATTCAAGTTAGCGCTGCTTGGCGTCAGTATCGGTGTTGGCGGCGCTCTCCTATTGACCCGTGTCTTGTCAAGCCTGCTCTATGAGGTGAGTGCGCACGACCCGCTGACGTTCTCCGCAGTGGCGGCTTTGCTGATGCTCGTCGCCCTAGCGGCGAGCTACATCCCGGCGAGGCGAGCGATGAAGGTCGATCCGATTGTTGCTTTGCGGTACGAATAGCTCATGGACAACTATCCGGAAACGGTGTCCCAGGAGGCTAGGCTTCCAATTTTCAAAACCATGTGGTTCCGAATCACCTCGTCAGCGATATGAGTCCTTCCGCCAATGCGCTGCGCCAGTGGACCGGTTCGTGCGATCCACCGACCTCTTCGTAAGTCGTCGGATATCTCAACGAAGCGTCGATTGGCGGCCAGGCCAGTGGGTCCGTCTCTCGAGACATCCTCTAGTAGCAGTCCCTCTTCTATGAATAACTTCAACGAGAGCTTCGGACTTGCTTTGTATTTAACAGTGCATAGGTGTGAGATAGACTCCCCACGGAGCGTCCATGGGCGGAACCGACCGGTCGCACTTTGACAACCGGGACGCCAGCGATAGATTTCCTCGCGCAGCCCAGACTTTTTCTAGTCCGTGATTCTAGCGCTGTTTGCAAATATCATCTGAATGCATTCAACTGATGCCTGCTGGTGTTACGGACGCTCCTGGGCGCATAGTGCAGGGCTACAAACTACCCGCTAGGCGGCACATTCGACTGGATGCCAAATCGATCGTCATCCTATAGGCTGTGATATAAGAACTCTTTCAATGAACCTGTTCTAGAGCACCGGCTTCATTATCCACACGGAGGAAATCACAGCGTGATTGCAAGAGTCTTTGAAGACAAGCGCTCTCTCAGCAACGCCGCCGCCGAACAAGCGTCCGCTGCCGTGAGCAGTGCGATCCTCGATCGCGGCCGCGCCCGCATCATCGTCGCAACGGGAACGTCCCAGTTGGACTTTCTCGATGCGCTGACCAACACGAAAAACATAGACTGGCAGCAAGTCGAGATGTTTCACCTCGATGAGTACGTCGGGCTGCCTCTCAATCATCCTGCCAGCTTTCGCAAGTATCTTCTCGAGCGCTTGATTCATAAGGTGGGGATCACGCGGTATCACTTGCTTGACGGAAACGGTGATCCTACTGAAGCTGTCCGCCGCGTTGGCGAGGCCCTTCGATCAGCGCCCGTCGATGTTGCTTTTGCCGGCATCGGAGAAAACGGTCATCTGGCGTTCAACGATCCTCCGGCGGATTTCCAAACGGAGGACGCTTATCTCGTTGTCACTCTCGATGAAGCCTGCCGCCGCCAGCAAGTGGGTGAAGGCTGGTTCGCGGACATTTCGGAAGTTCCCCGGCAGGCCATTTCCATGTCTGTGCGCCAAATCCTCAAGTCCAAAGAAATCATTGCTGTCGTTCCGGATGCGCGGAAAGCGCAAGCGGTAAAGCTCTGCTTCGAGGGAGAAATCAGTCCGATGACGCCAGCTTCAATCTTGCGCACTCATCCGGCTACAACGCTTTATCTCGATAGAGAATCCGCCAGTTTGCTTAGCCCGGCAACTCTTACAGCGTTCGCCGCCAGCGGATAAATTGTGATCACTTTGGCTTTCACCAGCGCTTTTGGAACAAACGAGGCTGCGGAATTGACATGGCGGTAGCGGACAAATGAATTCGGCCCAGCCTCGCTCCATTCCCTCCCTACGCTGGTGGATTGGCGGAATTCTGTTCGCTTCGACGGTGATCAATTACGTTGACCGCCAAACACTTTCCATTCTGGCGCCCTATCTGAAGCAGGACTATCGCTGGACCAATGTGGACTACGCCAATATCGCTATCGCTTTTCGCATTGCCTATTCCTTCGGGCAAACTGTGTGCGGACGGCTGATGGACCGAGTCGGCACGCGGCGCGGCCTCACCATAAGCGTGACGTGGTACTCGGTCGTTTCCCTTATGACTTCGCTCGCGAATGGACTTTCGAGCTTTGCTCTATTTCGTTTTCTGCTCGGCGCGGGTGAGTCCGCCAACTGGCCTGGCGCGAGCAAGGCTGTTTCCGAATGGTTTCCTAAGCGCGAGCGCGGCCTAGCGGCTGCGTTTTACGATAGTGGCTCATCGGTCGGGGGTGCGGTCGCGCCCTTCTTGATCCTGCCGGTGTACTTTCGCTGGGGATGGCGGGTCGCCTTCATCATTCCGGGCCTGCTTGGATTCTTGTGGTTGATCGTGTGGCGCTGGCTGTATCACCTTCCTAAAGATCACCCGCGCATCAGCGCTGCCGAGCGAAGCATGATTCTTGCCGAGACCCTCGAAGCACAGACCGCAGGAAAACCGCGGCTGCGATGGCGCGACCTCTTGAAGCTGCCCCAGACCTGGGGAACCATCATCTCCAAGGGCCTTACCGATCCCGTTTGGTTTTTCGTTACCGACTGGTTTCCCATCTACCTGGTTGCCAAGGGGATTTCTCTCAAGAGCGGTTTGCTGGCCGTGTGGGTTCCCTTTCTCGCTGCGGACTTGGGCAATTTTTTCGGCGGTGGTGTTTCTGGGTACCTGATTCGGCGAGGCTGGTCGCTCGGTGTGGCCCGAAAAGCGCTGGTTGTGTTTGGCGGGGTCGGGGTATTGCTTCTCATCCCGACAATTTTCACCGTGAATCTGTACCTGATCGCGCTGCTCTTCGGGCTCGCTACGTTCTCCTACGCCTCCTTTTCGACGATTGCCAACGTGCTGCCGACCGATCTCTACAGAAGCGATTCCGTTGCTTCGGTGAGCGGCCTGAGCGGCACTGGAGCAGGGATCGGGACCATCATCGCATTCGAATTAATCGGCCACCTTTCCGATGCGCGCCAGGCCTCGGGAACTCATTCTTTCGACCCCATCGTGATCGTCGCCGGGGTTAT
>Ga0209376_1002724_pt1 | contig 16568 bp, 13 predicted proteins | sample GraSoiAngelo_134_FD_185891 | JGI IMG/M metagenome (GOLD analysis project Ga0209376, IMG submission 185891) | Grasslands soil microbial communities from the Angelo Coastal Reserve, California, USA - 14_0929_05_30cm (SPAdes) (version 2) | ecosystem: Environmental > Terrestrial > Soil > Grasslands ... | reverse complement strand
CAAGGGGCCAACGCAAGTAGGATTCTGGCGCAGAATACCTCAGGGGAGCAGCGCGAGCAAGCTCTGTCGTCTTGTTCCTCCAAGATTGGTCAGGTAAGGTGAGGGCCTGCCAGGGAGGATCGTTATGGACGAGGCCAGGCTTCGCGCCATCATCTTCGACTTCAACGGCGTGATCGCCGACGATGAAACTCCGCACCTCCTGACCTTCCAGCAAGCCCTGCAGGAAGACGGCCTCGCCCTGACCAAAGAGGACTACTATGGGGTCTACCTGGGCATGGACGAACGCAACTGCGCCACTGCCCTTGTGGCATCAGTGACAGGCACCAGAGACCCACTGCGCATCCGACGAATCCTGGAGCGAAAAGCAGCCCTTTTCAGGGACTACACGGCTACACACAAGCCTCAGCTCTTTCCCGGGGTGGTGAAGATCGTCAAGCGGGCCGCCGAGCGCTATAGGCTGGCGATCGCGTCAGGGGGAACACGAGAGCAACTCGAGTTCGCGCTGCGAGACACGCCGATCGAGACGGACATCGCCGTGATCGTCTCAGCGGAAGATACCACGATCGGCAAGCCGGACCCGGCCGTCTACCGGGTCACGCTCAACCGGATTAACCGCCTCGAGCCCGGGCCCCAGTCGCCAATCGGTCCGGAAGAATGTCTGGTCATCGAGGATTCGCTGGCCGGCATCCATTCCGCCAAAGCAGCGGGCATGCAAGTCATCGGGCTCGCTACGACCTACTCGGCCGAGCAGCTCTGCGAGGCTCACTCGGTGATTCCCAGCTTGGAGGACCTGTCACTGGATCGTCTGGAGAGGCTGTTCAGGGGGGAGAGTTGCTAAAAAGCCTGAGCGATCACCGATAGAAGCTTCGGTACCATTCCACGAATCGCCGGATGCCGACTTCGATCGGGGTATTCGGCTTGAAATCCACATCCTTGACCAAATCATCCACGTCCGCATAGGTCGCCGGCACATCCCCCGGCTGCAACGGCAGAAAATTCTTTTCCGCCTTTTTCCCCAGCGCATCCTCCAAGACCTCGATGAAGCGCAGCAGCTCCACCGGCTGATGGTTCCCGATGTTGTAGAGTCGGTACGGAGCAGAACTGGTGCCGGGGTTCGGCGCGTCACTGGACCATGTGGGGTCAAGCTGAGCCGGCTGATCCAGCACCCGCACCACTCCTTCGACGATGTCGTCAATGTAGGTGAAGTCCCGCCGCATCTTGCCGTAATTGAAGACGTCGATCGGTTTGCCGGCCAGAATCGCCTTCGTAAAGAGGAAGAGAGCCATGTCGGGACGACCCCAAGGACCATAGACAGTGAAGAACCGAAGCCCCGTGCAAGGGACGCCATAGAGATGCGCATAGGTATGGGCCATCAGTTCATTGGCCTTCTTGGTGGCGGCATACATCGAGACCGGATGGTCCACGTTGTCACGTACCGAGAAGGGCATCCGCGTATGTCCACCATAGACCGAACTGGAGGAGGCATAGACCAGATGCGCCACGCGCGCGTGGCGGCAACCCTCCAGGATATTGAGGAATCCCACAATGTTGCTGTCAGTATAGGCCTGAGGATTGGTCAAGGAGTAGCGCACCCCGGCCTGGGCCGCCATATGCACCACCCGGCGAATCGAACGACCCGCAAACAAGGCGGACATCTCAGCTCGGTCCACGAGATCCATCCTCTGGAACTGAAACCGCTCGAAGGAGGAGAGTTGGGCCAACCGCGCTTCCTTGAGGTGTACGTCGTAATAGTCATTGAGGTTATCCAGGCCCAGGACATGGTCCCCTCGCTCCAAGAGCCGCCTGGCCACATGATAGCCGATGAAGCCGGCCGCACCGGTGACAAGGACCACGGGATGGAGATGAGTCTCTGCCTTACTCAAGGCCATGACCTCCAAGTCGAGGCCCACTTTCTCGCTGCCGCCTGCTCTTGCTGACCCCCCATTACTTGTTTGGAGACAGCCGTTGAAGCTGATCCCGTCCTACCCTCTGATACTGTGTCCCGCACGAGGCGCAAGCGGTCTTCTTCCCTTTCACTGTGAGCTTCATCCCGCACTCACACATCCACCCGGTTACGCGGGCCGGGCTGCCCACGACGAGGGCGTAGTCCGGCACATTTTTTGTCACCACTGCACCGGCACCGATGAAGGCGTATTGGCCAATGGTGATGCCGCAGAGGATCGTACAGTTCGCCCCAAGCGTGGCACCTCGTTTAACGAGAGTTGGCTTCAGCTCGCGCATGCGGGGAACTTCGCTGCGAGGATTGATGACGTTCGTGAAAACCATGGACGGGCCGCAAAACACCGAATCCTCGAGCGTCACCCCTTCATAGACCGAGACATTGTTTTGGATCTTGACCCCATTGCCGATGGTGCCATTGGGTCCGACCACCACATTCTGACCGATCTTGCAGTGCTTCCCGATTCGGGAACCGCGGAGCACGTGGGAGAAATGCCAGATGCTGGTGCCTTCGCCGATCTCAACGCCTTCGTCAATATAGGCAGACTCGTGGGCGTCATAGACTCGCCCTGGACCAGCCTGGTCCAGGGCTCGTGATGCATGGGCCTGAGCGGTTGATGGTGGTTGAGTCGTGGGTTCGAGGGCTTCTTGACATCGTTGGACGACCGTCAACACCCTGAGCCCTTCTTCGCCATCGGTTCTCGGGCGACGGCGGGTCCGGACACAGTCGAGGAAATGGAGACACTCGTTCCGGAGAGGCTCGCTCGAATCGACCGGGACCGGCTCTGCAGAGGCCTTATTAGCGAGGGGAATCTGGTGTTTCCACTCGATGGAGTGGGGATAGAGGAGCAACTTGTCTTTCTTCTCGACGTCGTCAAAGACCGCCATCTTGCGGTCGCCAACCACGATCAACTTCTGCTCTTTGAAGGGATGAAGCCACGACACAAAGATATGGGCCTTGACTCCGCTGGGGAATGACAGGAGGCTCACCGTCACATCCGCAATCCGCTGATGGAGATAGTTGCCTCCCTGCGCCTGCACTAGCTCCGGCATCTCTCCCAGCAGTCCCAAGATCACCGAGATGTCGTGGGGAGCGAAGGACCACAGGATATTCTCCTCTCGCCTGATCTTGCCGAGATTGAGACGATTGGAATAGATGTATTGAATGCGCCCTAACTCGCCGCTGTCGATCAGGGCCTGCAGCTTGAGCACCGCGGGGTGATACCAGAGGAGATGCCCCACCATCAGGACGCGACCCTTTTCTCGAGCCAGCGCCACCAGCGCTTCCCCTACAGGCACCGAGAGACACAAGGGCTTCTCCACACAAACGTCCTTTCCAGCCAACAGCGCTTCCCGAATCAGGTCGCCATGCGACTCGGCCGGAGTCGCGATAGCTACCGCCTGGATGGTATCGTCCCGCAAGATTTCTACGTAGGAAGTGACGGTCCGGCAACCGGGATATTGCTCGCTCAGCGCGCGAAGGGTGTCCCCATCCCGGTCACAGATCGCCACAAGCGCCTGGAGGTCGTGGAAGTTCCTGACGAGGTTTTTCCCCCAGTAGCCGGATCCCACCACCGCCACACGAGGGATGGCCTGTTCTTTGTGGATTGTCCCAGCATTCATGGTCGTTCCATCCTTGCGCATCGCAATCCTTGTTTCCCTCGTGCCCCGACCCCATCTTCGGCCAGAGGCCAGTTGGCTAGGCTCGCTGCGCCCCCTGTTTCATAAACGGTGGATCGCCATGGTCCAGCCGATAGAGCGCAAGGGGGGCCAGGGTCTCCGCAACCGAGACCACATCCGTTCCCCCGTTCGCCGTCGGCCGAAAGAGGTCAAGCGCACGACCGTAATGGTAACGGCACCCGTACGGCGCCAACTGGTCCTTGAGCTTCTCCGGCGGCTCCCAGTTAGCGGTCAGCAGGGCGGTGCGGGCCGGATTGCGCCGGCTGAACATGAACGAGAGATGGTCCGGATACCAATCGGCGCCACCGGTCGCGTAGGAGACAAACAGGCGGGCCTTCGCGCATGCGGCAAGCTGGGACAGGTAGCTGTTCGTCAAGTACCCGTTCTCGCCGACTTCCAACCACCGACCCGGATGCGAAAGACAGGCGTGGGCGGCATAGGTCCGTACCTCCAGCAGTTGCTGCTGGGAAGCAAAGAGGGTGGCGATGGGACCATAGCGCCGGACCAGATCGTCGATGACCCCTTCTTTCACTGCCGATTTGCCGGAGTTGGTCGGACCGCTGTCCACATGCACCAGCGTGTTGCGGCCGCGATCGGCCACTAGATAGCAGTTCCGGGGCATCTCAATGTCACAGGGGTCTTCTCCGAAAAAAGGGACCGAGGCCACCAGGCCTCCCTGAAACGGCCAGGTCTCCCCATGGGCCAGCTCAATTACGTTCGAGAACCCCAGTTCGCGCAGCAACGATGGGTAATCATAATAGAGGGCGCGGCGGTTTCTGCGGCTGGGCACAATGAGTGGGATGTCTTTCGGCATGTGCAGCAGAGTCCGCGGGTCCACATGGTCATCATGATCATGTGTCAGGAAGATCGCAGCCGGCCGCGGCAGCAGCGACGTCCACAGCGAAGGTACCGGAGATTCGGCAAACCAGGGCATCAACCACGGATCGAAGAGGAAAAAATTGTCCTGTTGCCGGTACAGCAAGGCAGCATGCCCGAGGTGGACAATGTCGCGGTCGAGGATCGCTGCTATCCACGCACCCCGAACCGAATTGCCGGTAGATACGGCCAGGCAATCATGTTTCTTGAGCAGCTCCATGAGCTGGGTCAGCAGTCGGGACTCATCTCGCCCGGATGCGGTCGCGACGGTCTTGAGTTCGGAAACGCGGTGAGTCCCGTCCAGAAATCCGAGAAAGTTCCCGACTTGAGGTGCACTCGGCCGCTCGAAGCCAAGAGGAATCGTCTGTCGCTTCACGGCGTCAAAGATACGCAGGCCGTCGTTCGTGATCGTCGCGGACTTAGTCGGATCCTTCGGAAACTCCCACTGAAACGTCCCGTCAATCCCACGCCCACACTTGATGTGTCTACTTAAATGCGGCCTCGAGTTGACGAGCTCGGCATAGGCGTCTTCCAAACGTCCCCGAAGGGAGAGATCGTCCAGTGAGGCCCGACGCGAGAAGACATCGCTGATGGCGGTTTCAACACCGCTTAAAAGAAGACTATGGGCTTCGTGAAGGCTGGCGACGACCTCGGGGGCTACGCCACCGATAAAGGGAAACGGTCCTGGGGGCACACGAGTCTCCAACTGAACCCAAGCCCATGGAACCATCCCGACATAGTGATCACTGCGTAGCGTGTCCCAAACTTGCATATCCGTTCGTTTAGACCTTCCGCCTCACCCCGTACGTTTTATGACCGATTGCTGATTGTCGGCTCATAGAGGATCTGGATCATATTGCCATCGGGGTCCGTCACATAGAATGAGTAACTGCTGTCCCGGTGGCGCTTCGGCCAGTGCACAATCATTCCGCCGAGCCTCTCAACCTGCTTTTGCACTTGGTCAAACATCTGGTCCACCGACTCGGGCTTGTCCATGATCATCCCGAAGTGATCGAGGAATTGCCCTCTTTGATTGGCATATTGCGCCAACTCCTCGCGTGGAATCTGATGTAGCGCAAGATTGTCGGTCCCTGAACTAAGATACACGTTGTCTGTGTCCGGTTCCCACAGCACCTTCATCCCGAAGACCCCTTCGTAGAAGGCTCGGGACCGGCCAAGATCCTTCACCCGTAGGGCCAAGTGTCGCAATCCTCGAATCAGTGGCCCCGTCATATCCAAATCCACCTTGACCGAAACGTCCGCACCGTATAGTAGGTCTGGCACCCTGTTCCGTCAATTGAAAACTACGCTTCCTACACTCCTGTCGAAGTGGTAGAACAGGCGTAGGCGGTCCTCCTACACTACCGCTCGGACATGGCGCTGTGCTACGATTTTACCTCTTAGCCTGACCGCCAGACTGAAAGAGTTCAAGGTGAGAACAAGGCGCATCTTAGCTTCCCTACCCTTGATGGCCCTCACGATCGGAGGCCTCGTTGCTGCCGATGCCGGGTCGTCAGTGCCGTTATCGGTCGAACGAGTGGGAAGAGACAGTGCACCGATGGTGCTGGTGCCAACTGGTCCCTTTCAGATGGGTGTTCCCCCAGGAGACCGAGACGGAGGACGGGATGAATATCCCCGCCACGAAGTCTATCTCAATACTTTCTCTATCGACAAGTTCGAGGTCACGAACGGGCGCTATCTGGAGTTTATCAAGGCGACCGGTCATCGAGTGCCGCAGCACCCGAAAGATCCCAACAGAAACCTGTGGCAAGACGGCCTGATGCCGGAATCAATCGCTGACCGGCCCGTGATCAATGTGGATTGGTATGACGCGGAGGCCTATTGCCGCTGGGCCGGCAAGCGCTTGCCTACCGAAGCCGAATGGGAGAAGGCTGCGCGGGGCCCCGACGACCGCCGGTTCCCGTGGGGCAATCTGGAGCCCACCCACAAACACCTCAACTACAACCAGCGCTGGATCGGCGAGAAGACCCTCATGCCGGTGGGCAGCTACGAAGCCGGGAAGAGCCCCTATGGCGCCTATGATATGGCCGGCAACGTCTGGGAATGGGTCGCAGACTGGTACGATCCGCTTTACTACGAGAAAAGCCCTGCCCAGAACCCGAAGGGCCCTCAAACCGGCACCCATAAGGTGGTCCGCAGTTCGGGGTGGTATGCCGAGACCCCCTTGGTCCGCATCTTCACCCGCGTGAAGAGTGACCCCTTGGAGCGCAACCATTCCACAGGCTTCAGATGTGCGCTCAGCGCATCTGAAGCCAAGTAGGATATGGTGATCTGGTGATTTGGTGAGGCAAGGGAAGCGATGGCGCAGAAGATTTGAGGCAGCGAACAAAGCGCTTCGCGCTCCGTATCGTGAAGCTTTCCCAGACACTCTGGAAAGGGAAGGAAGCCAGGGTGCTAGGAGACCAGTTGCTCAGGGCAGGGACGGCAGTAGCGGCAAACTACAGGGCAGCGTGCCGAGCACGATCTAGGGCCGAATTCATCGCGAAGTTGGGTGTGGTTGTGGAAGAGGCGGACGAGACGGTCTTCTGGTGCGAACTGCTTGAAGAGGCAGGGATCGTGCCTCATGAGGATATGAAAGAGGTCGTGGGAGAGGCCAGAGAACTTTTGTCTATCTTCTCGGCCGGCCGAAAGACAGCCAAGACCCGAACGACCTGACCTCTTTGCACTTCAGCCTCCATCACAGTACGGAATCAATCTTGATGACTTCACCAGATCAGCAAATCACTAAATCTCACTTTGGCGGCCTCAAAGTGGCGGCGTTCGAGAGCCGGATGGCCGAGGAAATGGACCGCCTGATCGCCCGCTACGGCGGACAACCGCTGGTCGCGCCTTCGATGCGTGAGATTCCCCTTGAAGACAACCATGCCGTGTTCCGGTTCGGAGATCAGCTCCTGGCCCGTCAGTTCGACATGGTGATCCTTCTGACCGGTGTGGGCACCAGGACGATGGTCGAGGCGCTCAAGACTCGACAGCCGCTGGACACCATCAAAGCCGCGCTCGCCCGCGTCAGCCTGGTGGCCCGGGGACCCAAGCCGATCGCCGCGCTGAAAGAACTCGGCCTGACGCCAGAGATCGCAGTGCCGGAGCCCAATACCTGGCGAGACGTCCTCCAAGCGCTCGATGATCGAAAGCCCGTGGCTGGTCTGAGGGTTGCGGTCCAGGAATACGGGGTCTCGAACGCCGAGCTACTGGACGCGCTGCGGCAGCGAGGTGCACTCGTGACCAGGGTCCCAGTCTATCGCTGGGCGCTCCCGGTGGATACGGATCCGCTCAGACAGGTTTTAGGTGCGATCCTTGCGGGTCAGGTGGACGTGGTCTTGATCACCAACGCAGTACAGGTGGACCATGTCATGCAGATGCTATCGGAAGACAACCAGGCTGAGCGGTTTCGGCAGGTCATGCGCCGGATAGTCGTCGCTTCGGTGGGGCCCACTGCCAGCGAACGGCTGAGAAGCCACGGGCTACCGGTTGATCTGGAGCCTTCCCACCCCAAGATGGGCATCCTCGTCAAAGAGGCGAGCGAACGAGCCCCCCTGCTTCTTCAGCAGAAACGGCCAGCAGTCCTCTGAAGGAAAGCGGGCGATTGCACCTGACCAGTTCAACCGACGCCGAATCTCGGCTTACCTTTTGTCCTTGGGGAGATACTCGTTGAGGCCGCGCCGGATGATTCCGCTCGAGAGTGAGGGGTAGTCGCCATGAAGTGCGCGCGTTCCGATGGCAGTCAAGATTCGATCGCGATTGCGAAGCAGCTCCCGGATGTTCCTGTCGATTCGTTCTTTGGCATTCCTGAAAAATTCCTCAGCCAGGTCCCATGCCTCGTGGCGTCCAGCGGTTCGCTCCTTCGACTCCGCAGACAGGACCGTCGCGGCGATCGTAAGCAGATCTTCGCCCACCGCCTCGATCCGGTTCTGCCTGCCTTGATCATCTCGCAGCGCCGCCCGATGCATGACCATCGCGTACACGATCGCCCGCGCGAGGCGCCGGCTTGCCCGCTCGGCGTAACGCAGTGTGCTGCGGACTTTGGGGTGTCGCATCTCCAAGCGGGATGAGAGTGAGTTGCGTCGCCATTGCCTCCAGTACCAAGGAATGTAGAAACGAAGGAGTCTGACGAATTCCCTGATCCTTTCAATCCCAGTCACTCGTTCATCGAAGTAGGTTCGTGCCCGGTCGAGGTGCGGGCTGAGCCCCTCGCGCGCCACGAACGGTCGCAACACATCCGTGGCCCCTTCGCCAATGCGGTACATCTCGGCGTCACGGACGAGCTGTTCGATGCCGAATCCAGGTTCCCCGCGGAGCCGTTTGGACTCTGCCGTCTCATAGCCCATCCCGCCAAAGATGATTTGGGCGTCCTTCAGCAAGTGGATCGTCTTTTCCGAACAAAACATCTTCGCGATCGCGGCTTCGATGCGGATGTCATACTGTTTGTGATCCGCCAGATGCCAAACCAGCAACGCCAGCGTTTCCATCGCAAACAGGCTCGCTGCCATCTGACCGATCCGCATCTGCTGCGTTTGGCGCTCCCCGATGGGTTTTTGAAAGGTCTGCCGCGAGTTCGCCCGGTCGAGGGTGGGCTGCCAGGCCTGTTTGGCCATACCCAGGCAGATAGCAGGAACGCTGATGGCGCGTCCGACGTTGAGAATGATGAGGGCGTATTTGAGTCCTTTCCCGATCTCGCCGATTACGTTCTCGACGGGGACGCGCACATCCTGGAACGTCATGTGCGCGTTTTCAATTCCACGACATCCCTCAAACTGACACCGTTGGCGAATCTGCACCCCGGCCTGATGCATGTCGAGGATGAAGGCCGTATGCACCAGGTCCTCGGCTCCCTTCCCCTCCGGCACGGGCACCCAGACCGACTTACCGTCGCGATGAGCCCGTTTGGCCGGGACGCGCGCGATCAGAGTGGCGAAGCGGGCAATGGGCCCGTTCGTACACCAGAGTTTCTCGCCATGCACGATAAACTGGCTGCCGGTTGAATCCAGCACCGCCTCGGTCTGGATGTTCGCGGCATCAGAGCCAGTCATCGGTTCCGTGAGCGCGAAGGCGGAGATGGCTTCGCGAGCCACGCACGGCAGGTACTTCTGTTTTTGCTCCTCGTTGCCGAAAAGGAGAATCGGCATGGCGATGCCGATGGATTGGGGCACGGCAACCGTGAGTGCCAAAATATTGCTCCAACTGGCCATGAGCGTGAGTACGCGGCCGTAATTCTTATATGAGAATCCGAGCCCTCCGTACTGATTGGGGATCTTCATCCCGAAGGCTCCGAGCTCGAACAAGCCCTTGAGTACGGTGTCCGGAATCTTGGCCATGCGCTCGATTTCGTCCGAATCGACATGGTTGATGAGAAAGGCTTCGATTTTCTTGCAATAGGCTTCCCCGGCCCTTCTCTCTTCGGCCGGCTCTTCGGGCGGAAGGAGCAGATCAAAATCAGGCTTGCCTTCAAACAGACCGGCCATGAAGCTCACACCGGTGATGCGCTCTCGGGCTTCCTCGATCCGCTCCAGGCCCTTAAACAGTTTCGACATCCGCGCCCCTCACTTGTGCGGAGCTCCAGGTACAGGCTCGGTCACCAAGACTTGATCAATCATTCAACCCTCTGGCTCTGATCAACAAATACCCTAGTTGACTGGTTGGGCTCCCAGCTCTCCCAGAAACACGGATCGTGAACGGAGTCTGTAGGTTGAGTTTACTTCTTCGGATGACGGAAGGCTAGGCCGAACGAAGATCTCGGCAATGGGAGTAGACAGATAGGAAGACAGGTCGAACGCTCTCGATTGGATACTCGGCCACTTAGACAATGCTTCGGCGGTGGCCTTAGTTGTCAGAATGCGGCAGCGTGATGGGCGATAGTTCGGCGGGCAGCAGCAAGGTCAGCGAAAACGGCGCGGTGACGTCCTTTTGCGCGACGGCGCACAGGGAGCAGAGTTGCGGCGCCGATTTCGGCGGAAACGACAGCAGCGCGGGGAAGACGAACAAAGGTAGCAGCGCCGACGAAGACGCCAGATGGAGCCGGAGGGCCATCAGCACGTCCCGCACGCGCGCGGCCTGCTGCTCCTCCGGAACATGATCGGCCACGGCAATGCCGGCTTCCCACAATGGTCTCGTAATGCCGACCGGTACGGGTAGTCCCATTTCGTGAGCGGCGGGAGAGACGTCAATCAAATACCCTCTCTGAATCGCTTCTTCACGGCTGATCATCTGCGGCTGTGGAACATCGAGTGGCTTGTCGGACTCCGCCTGTGGCTGCGATAGTTCCGAGGCGGCAGGGGCCTGGAGATCGCGCACGGTCGGTTCGTCAGCAGCGCGCGTTTCAACTGATTCGAGCTGATCGGCGCCAGATGGCTGATCCGAAAGGACAGGCGCCGGCAACGCCTTCACAATGCCGTCGTACACGACCCGGGCGGACAGGGACCACGCGGGGTTGAACGGACGCCCCGTGAAAGCCGCCTCCGCGGCTTTCTTTTCATCATGGGAGAGCGCACGCGATTTCATGACGTGTCGTAGATAACTCCTCAACGAGCGAGGTCAAGGGGTGACGGCATTGATGATTCGCTTGGCCAGGTTCCTCTCATCGGCCTTGGTCTGAACCTCGCCGTTCAGGCGAGCGCTGAGCAACTGACTCAGGATTTTCTTAAAAATGGGGCCTGGTTTTAGACCCATGGTTTTCAAGTCGGTTCCGGTCAGGATCGGTTTGACGTGCCTGTAGGTGGTGAGGTAAGCAGAAACGCGGCGTTTGACCGATTCAGATCCGGCCTTCGCCATGAGGAACAGCAGGGTCTCGTCGGAAAGGCCGACCAGCACCCGATACACCTCGGCTGGTCGTAAAGGCGGGCGCCTGGCCAGGCGCCGCAGGAGCTTGCTTGACGAATCGCGACTGACTCTGATCTTTTCGGCATGCCGTACCGAAAGTTTGAGCCGCCTCAGGGTCTCGCCGACCGCCTGGCTCGGGATCACTTCCATGAGCGCCATGAAATAGACGAGCCAGCCGTCCATCAGGTCTGCAGGGGACCCCGAAGACGCGCCTGCGACACTTACCTTTCGATCCGCCCAATTCAACGAGGTACGCTTGTACCAGTCGAGCACCTTTGGGACTGCCTTCAGGAGGACATCCAGTCGAGCGGACCATTTCAGTGCCGGATGGACGAAGTGGAGCAGGTTCAGTGCTCCCAAGCGAGCGATCATCTTGCGCGGTTCCTCTTCGGAGAGTAGCAGGATCAATTCTTCGGAGAGCCGTGAGCCGGATAGACGATGGATCAGATCGATCTTGTCCACTCCTTTGATCAGCGCCAAGGTTTCCGTCCCAAGCCGGAATCCGAAGCGCTGCTCAAATCGAATGGCCCGGAACACCCGTGTCGGGTCATCCACGAAGCTCAGGCTATGCAGGACACGGATTGTCCTCTTGTTCAGGTCTCGCTGACCTCCAAAGAAATCAATGAGCTCCCCGAAATGGCCCGGGTTGAGACGGATGGCCAGCGTATTGATCGTGAAGTCGCGGCGGTAGAGATCTTCATTAATCGAACTTCGTTGAACGGTGGGTAGAGCAGTTGGGTATTCGTAGTGTTCGGTTCGGGCGGTGGCAACGTCCAGCTTGAACCCGTCCGGAAAGACGATGACGGCCGTCTCAAAGCGATCATGCGCTTTCACTTCCGCCTCCGCCGGTCTGGCCAGTGCACGGGCATAGGCGATGCCGTCTCCTTCGATGACGAGATCCAGATCCAGGGTGGGTTGTCCCAGGAGCAGATCGCGCACAAAGCCTCCGACCACAAACGCCGACACCGAGGTTCGTTCGGCCAACTCCCCTGCCTGTTTCAGTATCCGGAAAACCCGGCTCGGGAGACGACCTTGCAACATCGTTGGGTGGCGCCGAATAGACGACAGGCTGCGCACAGCGAAGATGTCCCTCTAGGATTCGACCGCTTGGTGACAGGGGCCAGTACCTTCCACCTTCAACTGAAGATGTTAGCGTAGCCCGGTTGCTTGTGGGATTGTGGTCGGCTGGTTTTGGGTATCCGTCACATCGCGCAGATCTCTGGCACAGCGGAAGCCCAGCCAGTTCATCTTGGTGTTTGGGTCGGCCCCGTTGCGCTGGGCGGGACGAACGCTGGGGGTGCTGTCAATCCACCCGCCACCACGAAAGGCCTTCTGCGTCCCCTGCTCCGGTCCTTTGGGATTCCGCTCCGGCGCCTTCTTGTAATAGTTTGCGTCGTACCAGTCGGCCGTCCATTCTGCCACATTGCCGGCCATTTGATAGACGCCGTAAGGGCTGACTGCGTTCTCGTACTTGTCCACCGAGATGATCGGTGGATAAAGCAGCAGTCGCTCCGGCCGGTCGCGGACCGGCCCAGACAAGCCGGTGCGGCCGAAGTTCGCCCGGCTCAGTCCCGCCGGCTGATTGCCCCAGGGATAGATACGCCCGTCATCGCCGCGCGCCGCCTTCTCCCATTCCGCCGAGGTCGGCAAGCGCTTCCCCGCCCACTTGCAGTAGGCGTCGGCGTCGTGCCAGGACACGTGCATCACCGGGTGGTTGGCCATCGTTTCCTGGAAATTGCCTCCGTCATACTGCCAGTCCAAGAGAGGCGGCCGATCGGTGGTGAGCACAAATTTGAGATACTGGACCGTCGTGACTTCGTACTTGTCGATCTCGTAAGCATCCAGATAGACCTTCCGCTGAGGAAACTCCGGCTGATATGCGTTCCGATCCACTTTCTTGTCGCTGCCCATGATGAACCAGCCGGCCGGAATGAAGACCATTTCATCATGAGCCGGCAACTTCGCACGCTCAGCCGCTATTTCTTTCCCTTCTGGGGTCCACTCGCGGGTTACGTCCGCAACATCCAGCGCGCCGGCAACCCTGGCAAGGCCAACCAGTGCCAGGACGACACCTGCCATGCCTCTTTTCTTTTTCCTAAACACTCGCGCGATTCCTCCTTGTTGCAAGGGACCTCACTCGTCATCCGTTATTCGTCATCCGTTATCCGTCAGTCGTTAAAGATTGGTCGTGAACTCCTGGAGCCGATTCGTTGCTCCTTGCGAATGACGACTGACGAGTAACGAATGACGTTCCCGTTGACGGATGACGACTGACCAATCTACATCGCCTGATCGGGGATGCCGGTTTTGTTCTGATCAAACTCTTCCAATGGCTGGAAATTGAGCGGCAATTGGAACAGGAAATCTGACACAGGCCGTAGCTTCACATGCTGATATTCCACGATCCAACTGCCATCCTTCTTGGCCAGCTTCAGTGGGAAGTGAATATCGGTCGCCAGCCACTGATAGTAGTGGTCGGTCCGGTCACCCCTGCGCACCGTCACCTCGTACAACGTGGTCGGATGCCCGTCGAGCGTTTCCGCCCCGATTTCCTCTCGCACCACCTCGCCCTCCAACAACTCCGTCACCTTCGGAGCCTGTTCAGGATCATAGGGGACGGTCTTGAAGTGTTTCATGCGAGAGAGCAGGAGCCACATCACCTGCTTGTCCTTTCGCACGATCGTCACGTTGACCGGACCCAGATCGTGGTGCTCCAGGCGCCACATTTCGTCGCGGTAGTAGATGTTGGCCTTGCGACTGTGACCGTTGATCCGCGTAATCTGGTCCGCGGAAAACTCAAGGGCCCAGGCACCAGGCAGGCCGGCCAGCCAGACCGCACAGGAGATGATCGTCGCCAGTCGTCCCATCGTGAGGCGAGAGTCTATCATAGACCAATTACAATTTTCCCCCTCTCACAGGATACCCTTTGACCGATAGCCTTTGACAGGCCTCAAGAATCCTGTAATATCCGAGTTCTGATACAGGACCCCAGAGCAAGGCGATCCTCCATGATCAAGATCCTGTTGGTCGAAGACAATGAGGCTGACGCCCGTCTCACGAAGGACATGCTGGCCGAGCAACGCGACCGATTCGATGTAGTCCACGTTGATCACCTGAGCGAGGCGCTTCGGCGCCTCAGAAGGGAACCCTTTCACTTGGTCCTGCTGGACCTCTCGCTGTCTGATTCACATGGCCTCGATACGCTCCGCCAAGTCCAGGCGAAAAGCCCCAGCCTGCCGATTTTGGTGCTAAGCGGGCTCAACGACGAGGGGATTGCCCTCCAGGCTGTGCAGAATGGAGCGCAGGACTACCTGGTCAAAGGCCAAGCGAATGGGGATCTCCTCGCGCGCGCCATCCGCTACGCCGTCGAACGCAAACGGGCGGAAGAACGCCTGATCTTTTTAGCCCAATACGATCACTTGACCGGCGTGGCGAATCGCACCCTCTTGCGCGACCGCCTGCTTCTGGCTCTGGCCCGGAGCAAGCGCAAGGACCAACCGGTTGGTCTCATGTTCTTAGATCTGGATCGCTTCAAGGCGATCAACGATACCCTCGGCCACGACATCGGAGATCACCTCCTGAAGGCCGTGGCGGAGCGGCTGAAAAGTTGCGTCCGGCAGATGGATACCGTCGCCCGCATGGGCGGCGATGAATTCGGCATCCTGCTGGAAGCCATCCCGAGCGAGCGAGGGCTGACCACCTTGGCGCAACGAATCCTCGACACCATTGCCCAGCCCTTCGTCTTAGAAGGGCATCAGGTCTTTGCGACCGTCAGCATCGGCATCACCGTCTATCCCACCGATGACGAGGATAGCAATAATCTCCTGAAACACGCCGACACCGCCATGTATCGGGCCAAACAACACGGAGGCAACACCTACCAATTTTTCACACCGGAGATGCAGGCCGCGGTCCGCCAACGACTGGCGATGGAACAGGCGCTCCGGAAGGGATTGGCGAAAAGGGAGTTCGTGCTCCACTATCAGCCGTTTTTCGACCTGGCCACTCGAACGGTCACGGGTGTCGAGGCGATTGTGCGTTGGCTCAGTCCTGCTTCCGGGCTCACCATGCCGGCCCACTTCATCCCAATAGCTGAAGAGACCGGCCTCATGATTCCCCTCGGGGCTTGGGTGTTGCGATCCGCCTGCGCTCAAGCCAAAAAGTGGCAGGAAGCAGGATTTCCCTCGCTGCGTATCGCCGTCAACATCTCGGACCGGCAGTTCAGGCAGCGCAACATCGCGAGCAGCCTGTCGCAGATCCTGCATGACACAGGGCTTGATCCGCACAGCCTGGAACTGGAATTTCCCGAAGGCGTCTTCATGCTGAATACCGACGCGACGACCACGACTCTGAAGGAGTTGAAAGAGCTGGGGGTTAGACTCTCCATTGATGACTTTGGTGCGGGGTTTTCGTCGCTGAGCCACTTGAAGCAGTTCCCTCTTGACACGCTCAAGATCGACCAGTCCTTTGTTCGAGACATCCCTTCCGATCCCGACGCGGCGGCGTTCGTCGCAGCCATTATCGCGATGGCCCGGAGCTTGAAACTCACCGTGATCGGGGAGGGTGTGGAAACCAACGCGCAGGCGGCCTTCTTAGCCGAAAAGGGGTGTCATGTGATTCAGGGGTATCTCTGCAGCGAGCCGGTGCCTCCAGAGGACTTGCCCAGACTTCTGCGAGAAGCTGGTGATTCCACGAGACGGAATGGAACCTAGGGCCTCTGGCGCAAGGCGCCTGCAAGCGGGGACATCAGCGGAGCTCGATCCCATAGCGGGGTGGTGAGATGGCCTCGCTGCGACAGCGGGGACAGCGGCTCGGGCAGGTCAGGCGGGTTCGCTCCCGGAAGACAAAGCCGCAGTCTCCACACCTGGATGGTTCCAGGACAAACCGGCGCGTTCGGTCGCGCGCCACCGACTTGGCGACATGGATCAGATGGTCCTCGACCTGCCGTTCCGGCACTCCAACCAGTTCGGCAAGCTGGCGGGACGAGTAGAGTGTCCCGGTGATGCTCTGCATGATGAGCTGCCTGATGGTCAACTCCGCCACTCCCCTCTCCTTCAAGGGCAAGAGCCCATGAGGTACCCTGCTTGAGACGTTGGGGTCGATGCATCTCTGAGGGCTGCCCCCGATTGGGCGGCAGTATAGTGGAACAGGGGTTTGAAAGACAGTGCCAGATGCCGGTCGCGGGTGCTTGTGAAAGGTGGAGGCGTTGAGAAGACGAT
>Ga0209376_1002723_pt1 | contig 16573 bp, 16 predicted proteins | sample GraSoiAngelo_134_FD_185891 | JGI IMG/M metagenome (GOLD analysis project Ga0209376, IMG submission 185891) | Grasslands soil microbial communities from the Angelo Coastal Reserve, California, USA - 14_0929_05_30cm (SPAdes) (version 2) | ecosystem: Environmental > Terrestrial > Soil > Grasslands ... | reverse complement strand
GCCATCTGCGCCGGCCTCGGCTCGATCGCCTTCGGCCTCGCGTACGGCCTCCACGCGCTCTAGAACCTCGGAGGGGGGCTTCGCCCCCCTTCCGAAACCTCCCCCCAAGGATCGGTTGCGCCGGCAAAGCCGGCGCTCGAAGAGCCGTTACTCAGACGCGCTCCTGGGGGTGGCTCGGTGGAAGATAAACGAAACAGGCCCGGAAGAGAAATCCCCGGCCCATCACGAGCGGCTGCGGATCACTTTCCGTTCGGGCCGCGCGGGTCCACGTGTCGAACGACCCTCAGCGCAGCTTGTACGCGATCAGCTCCCTGAACTGCCGTCCGGTGGCAAGTGCTGACTCTTCCCTGACGATGTGCCGGACTTCGGGGGCATACCACACAGTCATGACCAATGCGTTGTTTCGAGAATTGTGACAGATGATCCGAAACGTCGGGAAGGTGCCAGCCGGAACCGTCACACGCTCCTCGGCTTCGACGGTGCACTTGCGCTCAATGTCCTCCGTCTGGCGGGCCACCGGACGCATCTCCTGATACTTCATCTCCCACGATTTGCCGACGTGGAGGGGAAAGGCAACGAATCGCCAATCAGACGGGGTGACTTCGCGAATGGTCTGGCCGTCGACAGTTTCCCGAGTGAACGCAAGGTCCGAAATGCGGTAAAAAATCTCTCGCGTTCCTGTCTTGATTACGAAATGCTGCACGTTGTTGAGTGATTCGATTCGAACGACACTCCAGACGAAGGTGCCGCTCCCGGTCGGCTGCTCGTAGCGGTACCCCCACTCGTCACCGACCTTCCAAGTCGGTCCGAGTGCGCTGGGCAAGGAAGCTAGCGGCTGATCTTGGACAGTGGCAACCACGGGCGCGGGCACAGGTGCGGTCCGACGCTGACCTTGCTCCGCTGCGGCTTGTCGCATGCAGGTTTGCCACGAGTTGAGTTGTATTCTGTGGTCGGCTGTGTAGATGACCCAGAGTTGCCCATCGGCGGTGATCCGTTGAAGGTTGATGCCCTGCGCCTGATCACGGCACTTCTCCCATCGTTCGAACGCGAGGTCCTGCGCGAGCGTATTCCGAGCGGAAGCACAGCCCCCAAGGAGCAGCAAACCGACCGCGAGACTCAAGGACCAGCGGCCCAGCGACATGAAACCTCTCCTTCGGTTAGCGGTCCTTACTTACACCAAAAGCCTTGTTCTGGGAATCATTTTTTCGTTTGCGTTTCAGCCCTTCCGGAATTTACCCAAAGCGCCTACTTGAACAGAAACGCCCCGGAGGCGGCTCCGGGGCGTCCTGATCGTCGGGGGAGCTACGCGGACCGCGGGATCATCTTCCTCGCCGCGACTGGGACGACGTACCCTCTACGCTCCAGGGCCGTGCGAACCAGTTCGAGCAGGGCCAGCAGCTCGGCGTCGCTGGACAGACTGAGCCACGTGGCGAAGGACTGCGGGAGCGGCCGAACGGCGGGGGTCATGACGGCACCCCCTCGACGACACGCCCCGAGAATGCGATTAGTCAGGTCAGGATAGTGGGAAGCAAGGTGAGTCAGGGGAGCGGCGCCGCTCTCCCCGACGGCTAACGACCCAGGAACTTCTTGACGCCCGCGGCGATGCCGGCGGGGTCCAGGCCGTGCTTGGCGTAGAGGCCCTTCGGGTCGCCGGACTCGCCGAAGCCCTGCACACCGATCCGTTTGAGCGGCGTCGGCATCACGTCGCTCAACACCTCGGCCACCGCGCCACCGAGACCGCCGTGGAGCGTGTGGTCCTCGACCGTCACGACGTGGCCGGTCTTGCCCGCTGAGCCGAGGAGCAGCTCCTCGTCGAGCGGCTTGATGCACGCCGCGTCGATCACCTCCGCGGAGATCGCGTCGGCCTGCAGGAGCTTCGCGGCCTCGAGGCAGTTGAACATCGGCCCGCCCGTCCCGATGAGCGTGACGTCGTGACCCGGGCGCAGCACGAGCCAGCGTCCGAGCTGGAAGCGGTAGTCGGGCGGGCACACGGGCTCGAGGCTCTGGCGCGTCAGCCGGAGGTAGAGGGGCCCCTGGTGCTCGACGGCGTAGGCGATCGCCTGCCTGGTCTCGAGCTCGTCGGCGGGCTGGATCACCGGGATGTTCGGCAGCGCCCGGATACACGCGATGTCCTCGATCCCCATCTGGCTGTAGCCGTCCTCGCCGATCGCGATGCCCGCGTGGGTCCCGACGATCTTCACGTTGGCGTTGGTATACGCGACGGAGATCCGGATCGTCTCGAAGCGGCCGACGACGAAGCAGGCGAAGGAGCAGACGAAGGGGATCCGCCCCGCCAGCGCCAGCCCGGCGCCGATGCCGATCATGTTCGACTCCGCGATGCCGACGTTGAATGCCCGGCCGGGATAGGTCTTGGCGAACTTGGCGGTCATCGTCGACTTCGAGAGGTCGGCGTCCACGGTCACGATCCGCTCGTCGCGCGCGCCTAGCTCGAGGAGGGCCTCGCCGAACGCCACGCGGCTGGCCTTGGCCGCCATCACTTCTTCTCCAGCGCGGCGAGCTCGTCGACGATCGCGCGTGTCGTCGGGTCCGCCTTGAGGTAGTCGTCCCACGCGGCCTCGCCGACGCCGAGGATCTCGCGGATCGCGCGGATCGCCTCGGCGGGCTTCGGCGCCTTGCCGTGCCACTCGGGGTCGTTCTCCATGAACGAGACCCCCTTGCCCTTGACGGTGTGGGCCACGATGAACGTCGGCGTCCCGCGGGTGGCCTCTGCCTGATCGAGCGCTTTGTTGATGTGGTCCATGTCGTGCCCGTCGATCTCGAGGACGGGCCAGCCGAACGCCTGCCACTTCGCCACGACCGGCTCGAGGTCCATGATCTTCGCCACGAAGTTGTCGAGCTGGATCTTGTTGTAGTCGAGGATCACGCAGAGGTTGTCGAGCGGACGGTCGGGCTGGCCGAGCTTCGGCCCCGCCATCGCCGCCTCCCACACCTGGCCTTCCTGGGTCTCGCCGTCGCCGAGGATGCAGTAGACGCGCGCGCGGGAGGCGCCGAGCTTGAGGCCGAGCGCCAGTCCGAGCGAGATCGACAGGCCCTGGCCGAGCGAGCCCGTCGCTGCCTCGATCCCGGGCAACGCGCTCCGGTCGGGATGACCCTGGAGCGGCGAGCCGAGCTTGCGGAGCGTGACGAGCTGCGACTCGGGGAAGAAGCCCGCCCGCGCCATGACCGCGTAGAGCGCGGGGACGGTGTGGCCCTTGGAGAGGACGACACGGTCCCGGTCGGGCCAGTCGGGGCGCTTGGCGTCGTAGCGCAGCCGGCCGAAGTAGAGCGCCGTGAGAATGTCGATCACCGAGAGGGATCCGCCCGGGTGTCCCGAGCCCGCGTGGGTGAGCATGCGGATGATCTGCACCCGGCAGTGGCGGGCGATCGCTTCGAGACGCGCGTCAGCCATCAGTCGAGCTCCTCCATGAACGCTGCGATCTCGTCGACACGGACGCCCCGGACAGCGATCTCGGGCGCGTACACGACCTCGTCCGCCGCCCAGACGATCGTGCCGCGCACGTCCTTGGTGATGCCGACGATGCTGTTGAGGATCTTCCCGATGTTCTCGTTGATCCGGATCGCGTTCGCTTTCAGTGGCGCTGCGAGCCGCCCATCGCGAATGATATAGGAATCGGCGACGACCGTACAGGTGAAATCGCCCGCGCGGAGCCCATTGATCGGGTACGTGTACCAGATCCGGCCGACGTAGAGGCCGTCCCTGACCGTGCGGAGGAGCTCCTCGAGCGAGACCGGGGCGGCGCCCTCGACGATGACGTTGGAGGCTGCGATCCCGGGCTCCGCGTCGAACTGGCGCCCACCGCCGGCGCCGAAGCGGAAGCCGTTACGCGGCGCGAGCGCCCTCTCTGCCTCGGCGCGCGCCGCGCCGAGCTTCTCGCGCAACGCCTTATCCTTGATGAGACGCTGGGTCTCGTACCAGTTCGACAGGCATCCGACCAGGACGCCCTCCTTGATCAGGTCGGTGCGGCCGGTCGGCAGTCCCTCGCAGGTGATCCCCTTGGATCCCACCAGGCCGGGGAGCGCGCCGTGATCGGAGATCGTGAGCTCGGGGGAGGCGACGCGTCGGCCGAGCTGGCCGAGGAACGGCGTGCGCTCGGAGTAGAACGCGCGCGCGGTACACGCAGGCACCACGATGTTGTTCAAGAGGTCCGCCACGGGCTGCCGACCGAAGACGACCGTGTACTCGCCCGACGGGACCCGCTCGCCGCCGATCGCGGCGATGGCGTGGTGGGCCGCCTCCACGCCGGCCTCGTCGGTGAAGTGGTCGAGGCGGGTCCCCGCGAAGGCCCCGGAGCCCTTGGCACCGCGCGACTCGACCATCGCGGTGGCGAACGCGGTGATCAGCGTGGACTCGTCCGCCTGGACGCGCCGCATGTGGGTGGACGCGATCGCGACGCGCTCGAGGAGGACCGTGACGTCGCCGCCGAGGATCAGGCCGAGCCGCCGGAGCCCGGCATCGTCTCCCGCGAGAGCGGCGAGTTTCCCGGACGCCGTGAAGGTTCTCAGCGCGCCGCCCACGATCTTCCAGCCGGCTTCTACGAGCCGGGCGTCGTCGAGGGCCATGAGCGCGGGGTCGTGGTAGTCGACGAGCGCGCGCGGCTCCCGAGAGGGACGCGGGAGCGAGACGAAGTCGGGGTCGGCGACCGCGGACGTCCGCGCGCGGTCGAGCGCACGCCGCGCCCCCGCCACGCTGAGGTCGCTCGGCTCGCTGCCGAAGCCGATGCGCGGGCCCGACGGCCCCGCGAACGCCGCCCGGATGCCGATACCGTACGACACGGTGGACTTCGGCTCCTCGACGCCGTTCGAAGGGATGTGCGAGGTGTAGTTGAGACGCGTGAGGAGCGCGTCGTTGGCGGCCGCGAAGACTTCGGCCTCGAGGACGCCGGGCTGGCCTGTGACGAACGCGAGCGCTTCCTCCACCGCCCGGGCCAGCACGACCGCGCTCGTCATCCGGCGCTCAATACCCGGGCACGGCGGTGGGGCGCGTGCTGCCCGCGAGCCTGGCGCGGCTGCGCATCGTCGGGCCGCCGTTGCCGAGCTTCTTCGTCTGCATCGGCTGCCCCTTGCCGCAGTTCGGGATCGGGTAGAGGCGGAAGTCAGAGCCCACCGCGTCCACGTTCATGAGGTAGTCGCGCGAGTCGGCCATGATGCCGCCGTCCCTGTAGAGGCGCCCGAGCGCGCCGTTCCTGATCTCGTAGACCCGGCGGGCGGAGATGCGGAAGTTCTCCCGGCTCTCGGCGATGGACGGCGTGCGGTGGCCCGCCACGTACCAGCCGTGATCGACTTCGCTCAGGATGTCCTCGGGGGCGCGGGTTCCCGCGTCGAAGACGGTGTTCGACATGCGGATCAGCGGAACGAGCGACGCGCCCGTCGCTTTCCAGTGCCCGTTGGGCTCGCCGCCGAAGATGGCCGCCGTCTGCCGGCTGTTCATGAAGCCGCGGAAGACGCCCCGGTCGATGTGGACGACGCGGCGGGCAGGCGTGCCCTCGTGGTCGTACGTGTAGTGCCCGTAGCCCGGGAGCGACGGGTCGGAGTACGCGGTCACGAGCGGGGACGCCACCTGGCGGCCGACCTGGTGCTCGCCGAGCCCGCGCAGGAGCCACGAGCGCCCCGCGTAGGCCGTCTCCATCTTGAGCGCGCGGTCGAGCTCCACGGGGTGGCCGATGATCTCGTGGGAGACGAGCGTGTTGTAGTGCGGGTCGGTCACGACGACGACCTCGCGGTCAGAGGAGGGCAGAGGCGGCGCCGCGGCGAGCTCCGCTGCCTCTCGGGCGAGCGCGACCGAAAACTCGCGGAACGGGGGAAAGCGGACCAACGGGTCCTCGACCCCCTCGAGGAGAATCTCCCAGCCCCGCTGGTGGCCGAGGACATCGTGGAGATCCAGGCTTGCCTGGCCCGCCACGGCGACGACGGCGCACGCGCCCTGGGTGAGCGCGAACGCCTGGTCGATCAGCGCGCCCTCGGTGGAGGCGAAGAGCTCGCGCGAGAGCTGGGTGAGCGTCGAGATCCAGTTGTATTTCACCGCGGAGGCCGCCGCGGCAACCTCGCGCGAGACGTCGGTGGCGTATCGCACCATCTCGGCGAGCTCGACGGTGCGCGGATCCACCCGGTAGACGGCGCCCACCGTGTCGCGACGGATCTCGACCGGGGCGAGCCGTGTGTCGGCGAGCGCTTCGCCGAGCGGACCGAACTTCTCTCGCGCGTCCGCCTTCATATCGGCGTTGAACGTCGCGCGGCGGTAGGCGCTCGCGAGCGCGTCTCTCAGCAGGCGCTCGAGCTCGGTGAGATCCGCGGCGCCGAGCGTGAGGCCGACGTAGCCAGGCGCGACCGTCCGCTCGCCCGCGAGGACGCGGACGCCGAGCGCCAAACGCTCGTCCTCGCCCGAACCCTTGGGCGCGCCGTTCTCGGCGAGCGCCCACTTGCCCTCGACGACCTCGAGGCGAAGATCGGCGTGGCGCAGGCCGGGGAGCCGCCGGGCCGCGTCCCCCAGGCATGCCTCGACCGTGGGCTTCACGCGCTCGATCAGATCGACGGTGATCCGCGGGGTCACGCGGCCGCTTTCAGAAGGGCTCGACGAGGACGGTCTCGCCGGCCGCGACGTCGCCGCGCTCCTCCTCGAGCACGATGAGACAGTTGCCGGCGACCATCGAGGAGAGGATGCCCGATCCCTGCGGTCCCGTGGTACGCACCTCCCAGCAGCCGTCGCTGAACTGAAGGACGCCCCGCTTGAACTCGCGCCGCCCCTTCTTCTTGCGCATCGCCTCGGTCGCGCGCGCCGCGTAGACCTCGGGGAAGAGGCGCCGCCGACCCGCGAGCTTGAAGATGGCGGGCCGGACGAAGAGCATGAACGCGAGCATCGAGGCGACGGGGTTGCCGGGGAGGCCGAAGAAATGCGCCGACCCGATCCGTCCGACCGCGAGCGGGCGGCCGGGCTGCATCGCGACCTGCCAGAACTCGAGCGCGCCGATCTCGTCGAGGACGTCCTTGACGAGGTCGTACGCGCCGACGGACACGCCGCCCGAGGTCACGACGACGTCGCCGGCCGCGCCCGCGTCGAGAAGGCGCGCGCGCAGCTCGTCGCGGACGTCGGGGACGATGCCGAGATCCACGACCTCGCCGCCGCACTGCTCGATCGACCCGCTGAGCGCGAACCGGTTCGCGTCGTAGATCTGGCCGGGCTTGCGCGCGGAGCCCGGCTCGACCACCTCGTCGCCCGTCGAGAGCAGCACGACGCGCGGCCGCCGATGGATCGGTAGCTGGACCTGGCCGAGCGAGGCGAGCAGCCCGATCTCTTGAGGGCGCAGGACGGTCCCGCGCTCGACGACGATCGTCTCCGCGTGGATGTCCTCGCCGCGCATCCGGACGTTCGCCCCCTTGGCGATCGGCCCGACCCTCACGCGGCCCCCGGCGCGCGTCGTCACTTCTTGCGGATACACGGTGTCCGCGCCTCGCGGCATCGGCGCGCCCGTCATGATCCGGACGGCCTGGCCAGGCGCAAGCGCGCCGTCGAACACGGAGCCGGCGGGCAGATCGGCGACGACTGCGAGATCGCGCGTGCCGGTCGCGGGGATGTCCGCGCTCGTGACGGCGTAGCCGTCCACTGCCGAGTTGTCGGTCGGCGGCACGTCGAACGGCGCCCGCACATCTTCGGCGACGACGCGACCGAGCGAGCGGCCCAGCGGGAGGAACTCGGGAGGAGTGCTACGGTCGATCTGGGTCAGGATCCGATTTTGGCCGTCCTGCACCGAGAGCATGGCGATATTATACGCGGCATGGTCGAGGACCGGCCCGCCGGCTTCTGGATTCGCGCGGTCGCGCTCGCGCTCGACTTCGCGATCTTCTCCCTCGTCCAGGCGTCGTACGGCGCGCTCGCGCACCTGGTCTGGGGCACGCAGGTCCAGGACGCCTGGACGCTCGCACCGACGGTGTGGACGTTCACCTTCGTGTTCGCGGCCGTGTACACGACCGTCCTCCACGCGCTCTTCGGCCAGACGATCGGCAAGATGATCGTGGGGGTGCACGTCGTCGTCGGCGAGGACGGCGCGCCGCCGTCGTTCGGCGTCTCGATTCTGAGATTCGTCGCGTACTTCGCGTCGTGCGCGACGCTCGGGCTCGGCTACGCGATGGCTGGGCTCCGTCACGACAAGGGCGCGCTGCACGACCTCATCGCGGGCACGCGGGTCGAGCGCGTGAGCGGGCCGCGGGTCGTCGACGGATCGGCAGAACCGTCGGCGGAGGCGCCGGCGAGCATGCCGAGCGGCTCCGGTACCTCGTGATTCCGACGCTAGCCCTCGGGCCGCGCAACCGGCTCGCGGCGCTGATCCTCGCCGCGTTCCACGACGCCGGGGCGCGTCGCGAGCTCGCGGCCCTGGCCAGCGCCGACGCCAGTGCGCTCGCCGCGGACTGGCTCGGCGCCGACGAGCCGCGGCACGCAGAGGCGCTCCGCGCGAGAGCCCGGCGCGCGAGCGAGGCACTCGCCACAGTGTCGCCGGCGAGCCCGGAGCCGTCGCTCGTCGCGGCCCTCGACGCGGCAGCGACACTCCATGACGCGGGGCTCCACTTTGAGGTCCACGAGCTGCTCGAGCCGTACTGGGCGCGGGCGCGCGGCGAAGCGAAGGAAGCGCTTCAGGGGCTGATCCAGGTCGCGGTCGGTTACCAGCACGTGGCGAACGGGAACCTCCGCGGCGCCAAGGCGCTCCTGAGCGAGGGGAGTGGTCGGCTGCACGGACAGACGCTCGGGCTCGACCTCGAGCCCTTCGCGCGCGCGGTGGCCCGCTCGCTCGATCGGCTCCCCGATCTCGAAAAGTCGGACGTGCCGCCGTTTCCGCGAGCGCGGAAGGCGTAACAGGGGAGGGCAGATAGGAGGCCGGCCATGGACCTCGAGCTCAAGGAGAAGATCGCCCTCGTGACCGGGGCGAGCCGGGGCATCGGCCGCGCCATCGCCCGCGGGCTCGCCGCCGAGGGCGCCCGCGTCGCGCTGTGCGCGCGCGACAAGGCGACGCTGGAGACCGCGGCCGCGGAGATCGCGCGGGAGACGCGCGCCGAGCCATTCATCGTGGCCGGCGATCTCAGTCGGCTCGAGGAAGTGGAGCGCGCCGCGCGCGAGGTCCATCGCCGCTTCGGCAGGATCGACATCCTCGTCAACAACGCTGGGGCGATCCGCGGCGGCGATTTCCTGACGATCCCGGATGCGCAGTGGGCGGACGACTGGAGCCTGAAGCTCCTCGGGTACATCCGCGTGGCGCGCGCCGTGTTCCCCTTGATGCGGGCCCAGGGAGGTGGACGGATCATCAACGTGGTCGGCGCCGCCGCGCGCAACCCGACCACAGGCTACTTGCCGGGCGGCGTCGCCAACGCGGGGCTCGTGAACTTCACCAAGGGCCTGGCCGACCTCGGCGCGCCCCATGGGATCCTCGTCACCGCGGTCTCGCCGGCCGCGACGGCGACGGACCGCTGGCAGCGGCTGATGGCCCAGCAAGCCGACGCGGCCGGAAAACCGCGCGAGCAGCACCGCGCCGAGGTCGAGGGGGCGTATCCGCTAGGGCGGATCGCGCGCCCAGAGGACATTGCGGACCTGGTCTGCTTCCTCGCGTCAGCGCGTGCGTCGTTCCTCACCGGGATCTGCATCACGGTCGACGGCGGGGCGACACGTGGCGTCTACCTCTGATGCCGGGCCTCCCTTGACATGCGTCACCCGCTGTCACTACTCTGTCGCTGACGCGGGGAGGTTATGAGGAGGAAGTGTCCCTTTTTCCGCCGCTTTCGTCAGGGCTAGGAGGGTTGCGCGATGGCTGCTAAGTTGTTCGTAGGTAACCTCTCCTTCCAGGCCACGGAGGAAGATCTCCGCGAGCTCTTCGCGCAGGCCGGCACCGTCGAAACCGTTCGGATCATCACCGACCAGTTCACGGGACGGCCGCGCGGATTCGGATTTGTCGAGATGGCCACCAAAGAGGAGGCGACCAAGGCGGTCGAGATGCTGAATGGGCGCCTCTTCAGGGATCGGAATCTCGTCGTCGATGAAGCTCGGCCTCAGCCGCAGCGCGGCTCCGGTGGGCCTCGCGGTGACCGGGGCCCGCGTCCGGGCGGCGGGCCCGGGGGCGGTGGAGGCTGGCGCCGCTAGAGATCGACCCGGGGACGTCCTCTGGTCCCCGGGATTTTTCTTGCGATATACTACTCAACAGGTGACGACAATGAAGATCAAGCCTGGAGTCCCGGCGCCGGGAATGAGGGACCGGATGGGGCCGACGTTCGACGAGCGCCGCGGCGTTGAATATCGTCAACTTCGAGCGGCGAGCCTCGTGAATCGGTTGAATGCCAGGCCAATGCCGTTCGGCTGGACCGCCAATCCCTACCGAGGGTGCGAGATGGCCTGCCGGTACTGCTTCGCCCGCTACACCCACGAGTTCCTCGGACATAACGAATCCGAAGCCTTCGAGCGACGCATCTACGTCAAGCTGACCGACCCGGGCTCGCTCGTCGCGGAGCTCAAGCGCGCCAGACGCAGCGGGTTGCTTGTGGCGCTCGGGACCGCGACAGATCCCTATCAGCCCGCGGAGTCGAAGTTCGAGGTCACCCGGCGGGTGCTCGAGGGGGCCGTGAAGGTGCCCGGCGTCCGCCTGTCCATCACCACGAAATCGACGCTCGTGCGTCGGGATCTGGTGCTGCTCCAAGAGATCGCGGCACGCTCGGAGATCGCGGTGAACTTCTCGATCACGACGCTGGACGAAGCGCTCGCGAGGCGCCTCGAGCCTCGGGCGCCCCGGCCCGATCTCCGCTTCGAGGCGATGCGGGCGCTCGCCGCCGGCGGGATACTCACTCGCCTCTTCATCATGCCGGTTCTGCCGCGTCTCACAGACGGCGAGACCAATCTGCGCGCGCTCCTCGTCAGGGCGCGTGAGGCGGGTGCGCAGATCGCCGAGTCGAACGTGCTGTTCCTCCGGCCCGGGACGCGCGAGACGTTCTTCGAATTCCTCAGGGCGGAATTCCCGGAGCTCGTCCCCGAGTACGGGCGCCTTTACGCCGGCTCGGCCTACGCGCGACGCGATTACGTCGGCGAGGTCGAGGCGCGTGTCCGGAGGCTTTCCGCTGAAGTCGGGTTCGCCGCGCGTCGCCGCGATGACCGTCCCGTTGACACTCCGAGCCCGCGCCAGCTCGCCCTCGTCTGGTGAGACGGAGGAGGAGAGCCGCCTGCTCCGCCTTACGCCACCAGCATCAGACGCGACCCTTCAGTCTCACGACATTGAAAGCCGGGACTGGCTTCGCCAGTCCCTTCAGCGCGAGCGGGCCCACCTCCTCGGCTTCGATCAGGTCCTCCACTTCCCCCGCCACCCGCAAGGCGATGAGGATCTGACCGGGCTTGGCCTCACCGCACAGACGCGCGGCCAGGTTGGTGACGGTGCCGATCGCGCCGTAGTCCCAGCGGCCCTCGAAGCCGATGGCGCCGATGGTCGCGTAGCCCTGCGCGATGCCGACCCCGAGGTCCAGCTCGTACCCGCGCTTGCGCCACCGGCCCAGGAGCGCCGCCACGCGGTCACGCATTGCCAGCGCCATCCGGACGGCGCGCTCGGCCGGGTTGGGCACCGGAACCGGGTCATTGAAGAAGATCATCATGCCGTCGCCGGTGAAGCGCTCGAGCGTGCCCTCGTGCTCGAGGATGAGCTTGCCCATGTCAGCGTGGTACTCGCGCAGGACGCCCATGACCTCCTCAGGCTCCGAGGTCTCCGCGAACGCGGTGAACCCGCGAAGATCGAGAAAGGCGACCGTGACTTCCCGGCGGTGGGTCTTGAGCGGGTCGTCGGCGCCGCCGGTGAGGATCAGCTCGGCGAGCTGCGGTGAGAAGAAGCGCTTGAGCCGGCTGAGCTTCTCCACCATCTGGTACGTGCGAGCATTGTCGATCGCCGTCGCGGCCTGATTGCCCACGATCCTGAGGAGGATCTCGTCGAGCTCGTCGAACGCGTTCGGCTTCGGGCTCTCCACGGCGAGGACACCGACGAGCCGGTCTTTGACGAGCAGGGGAAGGGCGAGCTGGCTCTGGGCCTTCGGGAGGCCGGGTAGCTTCGCCGCGGCGCCAGCCGGGGCTACCTCGCCCGCCGCCTCGAGCCTGGCGCGGATGCTCGTGATGTACGCGATGCCGGCGCCGAGGCTCCCGACGCGCATCATCCGCTTCCGCTCGGCCACCACGCCGATGACGCCCTCGCCGAAGGCCACCTCGGCCCCGACGCCGGTCGGGTCGTAGCCGCGGCTGGCGAACAGCCTGAGCGTGTCCTCGGCGAGATCCTTGAGGAGAATCATCGAGTGCTGAAAGCCCAGAACTCGCTCCGTGGCCCGGAGGACGATCTCGAGGACCTGATCGAGATCGAGCGTGGAGGTGATCTCGGAGGAGATCTGCTGGATGATCCTGACCTGGTCGGATTTTCTCTCGAGGTCGCGGTTCAGCCGGTCGATCGTCTGCTGGTTCCGGGCGATCTGCTCGCGGAGCCCCGGCGAATCCGCGCCTTCAGCAGTCACCGAAGGCTTCGTTCCTCTCAGCGCCGACCGGCGGGCTCGTCGATGTCTGGCAGCGGGATGCGCTCGTCGACATTCTTCGTGACGGAGATCACACGATAGATGTCGGCCGCCCGGAGCTTGAAGATCCCCTTCATCCCGACGATGGAGGCGATGGCCTCGATCTGCATGTCCATGGCCTCGAAGACCGGCCCGCTTGTCTCGGAGTGGTCGTATTCGACCTCCAGGTCCCAGGCATCGAACGTCTCAGGGCTGATGACCCACACCACGGCCCGCGGATTCTCCCGCACGTTCCGGACGGTCTTGTTGAAGAACTGGTGGGAGAGCGCCACGTGGTCAGGATCGACGTAGTAGACCTGGGAGATGGAGGTCGCGTTCGGGGCGCCGTCGCGCGAACACGTGACCACGTGAGACGGGATCACCCCCTGCATCGCCGGCTTGATCTCGTCCGGCAGGATTCCCATGGCGCGGCTCCTAAGCCATCTTGTTTCCGGCCCCGGGGCCGGGGGTTTGGAGAAAGATTTCCTTCACCCGGAAGGTGACGGCCACGCCCGGCCGGTACGCGAAGCCGCGGATGAGGGGCCGCGCGATCTCGTCCGGATAGCCGGCCTGGAGGGCCGCCGCGAGCCACTCCGTCCGGTACGTCTCCTGAAGGGCGATGTTCTCGGCGCCCGTGGGTCGCGACGAGACGTACGTCCCCTTGAGCTGGTACGCCTCGTGGCTCGCGAGTCCCAGGCCGAGCGCGACCCGGCCGTTGTCCTGGAGATCGCTCAGGACTCTCGCCGATCGGCTCTCGGGAACGAAGAATGTGACCGTCTGCCGATCGGCGTGCACGACGGCGCCGATCACCCAGGCGTGGGCGGGGCGGAGGTGCGCGTCCCGCGTCCCGACCTGCATGAACGCCGGACCGTGCAGGAGCTCGACGACCCTGTCGGGGATCACGCGAATATTCGCTCAGGCGGGGGAGCGCTCCACTTCATCAACGGAATCGATGTCGGGGCGATCGACGACGCTCGCTCATTCCTGACTCTAGTCGAGCCGCCCGAGGCGTGTCAAGCTCACGACGTCACGCTGAAGGGCCAGCACCTCGGCGTCGCTGGACAGGTCGAGCCACGTGGCGAAGGACTGCGGGAGCGGCCGGCGGGACCGGGGCGCTCATGACGACACCCTCGTCGTCGATCAGAAGAGTGAGAGCTGGGGCTCGGGCTCCTCGACGTACGGTCTGAGCCCGTCGAACTCGGCGAACGGGCGGAAGCGCTCCCAGATCTCACGCACCTTGGCCTGGTAGTACTCGACGTTCTCGTCGGGGCGCGCCGGATCCCACTGGCTGGCGAGCTTCGCGTGCTCGTTGACCGCCACGCCGGCGCTGCGGCCGGTAACGTAGTACGAGATCTGGTCGCCGGGCTCGAGGACGCGTCCCGCCGTGGCCGCCAGTTCGTACGCCGCAGCGACCGGCCGCGCGCCCGCGCCGACCTTTTGACGGTAGGCGTCGAGGGACTCCTGGAGCGTCTCCGTCCGGGCGAACGCGCGCACGTCGATGCGGTGGGCGGCGAAGTCGTCGAGCCGGCGGTCGATAATCCGCCGGACCTCCTCGTGGCGGCCGTCGAGGAGGCAGCGGACCACCTCCTCGATGAGCTGCCGATAGAAAGGCTCGATGCCGCGTGAGCGGAACGCGGAACCCTTGAGACTCTGCCGCCCGCGCTCGTCCAGGAGCGCATAGGTTTTCATCTTGTAGCTGAACATCGCCGCGTACCGGCCGTCGAGCTCGAGCTGGATTCCGGCAGGTAAGCCGACGGCGATCCGTTCGAGCAGGGCGTCGTCGTCTTCCGGCCGGTGACCCGGCGGCGGGACGAAGTAGACGCCATCCGTGTCCGCTTCGACGGGCGTCGCGCCCAGCTCGGTGAGGCGCTCGAGGAGCGAGGCGACGATCGCGCGCCCCTCCGACGTGACACGGTTGGCGGCGTCGTAGTCGTTCCAGTGACCGCCGCTGAACGCGAGGTAGCCGTAGAAGGCATTGATCAGGATCTTGAACGACTGCTGGAGCGCGCCGAGGTGGGCCCGCTCGGCGGGGTCAGCGGTTTCCCTGGCGAGCCGCTTGGCCCGAACGCGAAAATCGCGGAGATGCTGTAGCAGCGCCGGGAAGCCGCCCAGCGCGTCGGAGGCTGGCGCGATCGAGTGCGCGAGCATCAGCGACGGGTAGAGGGACGTCACGTCCACGTGGAGGACCGGGCGGGCGACGCCCTGCTGGCAGATCACGGTGTGGCCGCCGCCGACGGGTACGGACGACTGGGGAGCGGGCACGGCGTGGCGTCGGTGGAGGTATTCGCGGAGCATCAGCGCGTCGATCTTCGCGGCGGCGCCCCGGAGCGTGCACGCCTGGTAATCGAACGGGACGACCTTCGCCTGCGCGAAGTAGGGGGGCGCCAGCACCGCGGCGACGCCGAGCGTCTCCACGGCGTCGTCGATCGCGTAGGCCATCAGCCGCTCGGGGTCCTCTCGGAGCGTCTGCGCGACGCGCGACGCGTCGATATACGTGCGGTCCGGGGCGGCGACGCCGAAGTGGCGCGCGAGGTCCTTGAGACCGAACCCCGGTAGATCGCGGGCGCCCGCGTCGTGGAGCTGGGCGAGCATCCACGTGTCGATCACGTGCCGGCCGGCCGCCTCCCAGCGCCGGTAGTTGATCGTGCGCTCGGCGATCTGCAGGCGCGCGACACGGCTCCGCAGCGCGCTGCCGTCGCGCCCCCAGCGGAGGGGAGCGTCGTGCCGGCGGGCACGCGCTTCCAGATACTCGAGATCGAACCGAAAGATGTTGTGGCCCTCGAGCACGTCCGGGTCACGCTCCCGGATGATCCGCGTGCACTCCTCGAGGAGCTCGCGCTCGTCGAGCCGGTCGCCCCGCACGACGTGACGGAAGCCCGAGGAGTCGGCGATAGCGACCGCGACGATCTGGTCGCCGGCGCGCGCAGCGCTGGGGAACTCGTAGCCCTCGGTCGTGACGACCTCGATATCGAGCGCCAGGCGCCGGAGGTCACCGAAGGCGAGGCCCCCGAACGAGGTCCGCCCGCTCATGAGGAGGTACTGGTGGACGGGATCGGCGAGGAAGCGGTAGGGCGCGGCGGGCGCGTTGGCCGCCTGGCCGCTCGCCTCGCGGCAGCGGTCGCGTCCGCCGAGCGCGTCGGCCCAGGAACGGTAATGGGCGAGCCAGCGGAAGGCGCCGGGACCTTCGAGCGGCTCGAGCGCCTGGAGCCCGGCGGTGGACTCGACGAACGCCCCGTCGGTGAGGAGGAGAAACGGGGAGAAGGGCGCGGTCTCCGTCAGGACGGTGCCCTGCAATCGGCGATAGAGACGGATCGCGCTCCCGCCTTCGACGAGATCGAACGCGAGGAGTCCCGGCGTCGGGTCCCGCCCGAAGAGCAGGGGCGCGTGCTCGAGGGTGAGCGCGCGGTTAGGCGAGGGCCTCCTCCACTGCCGCGCGGTAGACGGCGTACTCGGCCAGACCCACCAGGGCGCGACCCGTGTCGGCGACGATGACGGTCGGGATCGAGCGGACCCCGTGCTCGCTCACGGCGGCCTCGTAGTCGCCGATGACGGCCTCCCGGCCGATCCCCGCCTCGAAGTCGGCGGCGAAGCGCTCCATGTCGGCGCCCGCTGCGGCGACGATCGCCGCGACTGCCTCCGGATCTGCGATGTTGCGGCTGTGCGTGAAGAACGCCTCGTAGAGGCCGCGGTGGACGCGCTCGAAGAGCTCGTCACCCTGCTTGGCCACGCACTTGGCCGCCTCCAGGGCAGGGAGACTGAAGCCCGGCAGCTCCGCGTGGGGCCACGGCGTGAAGCGGATGCCGTCGGCCGACGACATCTCGGCGCATCGCCGCCAGCCCTCCTCGCGATAGGTGGACTTGAATCCGACGCCACGCGTGGGTGCCGGGCGCAGCGGAAACGCCCGCGACTCGATCGTGACGACCGGGCCTAGCTCCTCGCGCAGTCGCCGGAGGCGGACCGCCGCCGGGAAGCACCACGGTCAGAGGTAGTCGGCATAGGCGATGACGCGCAC
>Ga0209376_1002722_pt1 | contig 16577 bp, 19 predicted proteins | sample GraSoiAngelo_134_FD_185891 | JGI IMG/M metagenome (GOLD analysis project Ga0209376, IMG submission 185891) | Grasslands soil microbial communities from the Angelo Coastal Reserve, California, USA - 14_0929_05_30cm (SPAdes) (version 2) | ecosystem: Environmental > Terrestrial > Soil > Grasslands ... | reverse complement strand
GCGGCACGCGGTGGAACTCGACCCTCTATCGGTGATAGCACAAGGCAATTTGGCTCGGGTTCTTCTGTTCGCGGGAAAACTGGATGAGGCAGACGCCGCTGCACGCAAAGCAGCAGAGTTGCAGCCCGCCTCTGCCTCCAGTCATCGATGGCAGGTGGTGGCCGCTGTGCTGCGGGGCGATCGCGCGACGGCCTTACGTGAAGCTCAACTGGAGCCCGACGAAGGCTATCGCCGTTTCGAGCTCGCGCTCGCGCAACAGATCCAGGGAGATCGTCAGGCAGCAGACGCGGCTCTAGCTGACCTCATCGCCAATGGCCGAAATCAGTTGGCCTATCAAATCGCTGAGATTTATGCTGTGCGCGGCGAAACAGACAAGGCGTTCGAGTGGTTACAAATCTCCCTGGATAACCACGACACCGGACTGCTGAGCCTCTTAATCGACCCGTTAATTCGCGGCTTGCGCGGTGACCCCCGCTACAAAAGCATGCTCGAGAAAATAGGTTTGCCAACGTCGCTATGAGTGAGCGCAATTTCTCCTTCCTTACCGAGCTAAAGCGGCGCCACGTTGATAAGGTCGCGCTGGTTTATGCGGTGGTGTCGTGGCTGCTGTTCGAACTCGCGTGGATTCTGTTGCCAACGTTCGACGCTCCTGAGTGGATGCTGCCCGCTGTCGCCGTACTTCTGGTGCTCGGTTTCATCATTACCGTAATCATCTCGTGGGCTTTTGAAATGACGCCGGAAGGATTGAAGCGAACGGCGGACGTTACGGCGGGCGAGGTCCTTCCTTACTGGAGCAAACGGAAGTTTGCCACGTTTGTTATCGGCGTCGCTGTTATTGCTTTTGGTCTGCTCGCCTACCAATTATTTCGATCCACAAGCGGGCAGCTTTCGGCGAAGCAACGTACCGACAAAATTCTTATTCAGGGTAACACGGCTGGCACCCAAACGGTGGAACGCCAGCCGGACGGAGCCGTGCGCGCTGAGTACTCCTACAACGATCGCGGCCGCGGCGATCACATCACTGCCACTTGGAAACTCGATGGCGCTGGTGTGCCGCTCGAATACGACGGCCACGGCAACGATTACATGAAGGCTCCCGTCGAAGAACATTTCGAAATCAAGAATGGTCGGGCGAGCTGGAAGAATCGCAGCGAACAAGGCGAGCAAGCCGTCTCCGGAGAAGCTTTCTACCTGCCGATGAATCCGCCGCCGGAATTTTTCGGTGTGCTGGCGCGCGCGTTGTTGAAGGCACCCAACCACAAACTGCCACTGTTGCCTGCAGGTGAGGCAACGATTGAAAAACTAGGCAAAGTAAATTCCGGCAATACCGAGTTCACAGAATACCGCATCACCGGTCTCGGATTTTCGCCGCAGACAATCTGGTTAGATCATAGTGGCACATCCGCGTCCGTGTCGTCCTGGTTTTCGGTCGTGCCCGACGGATCCGAGTCTTCAATCCCGCGGTTGCGCGATGCACAGGAAAAAACTGATGCCGCGTGGTCGCAGCGCATTGCACGGGCGCTGGCGCACACTCCGCTAGGCGACCTGGTTATTCGCAACGCGCGCTTGTTCGATCCACGCGATCTTAGCGTCACGCCTGCAACGAGTGTCATAATTAGGGGCGAGCGTATCGTTCGCGTCGGATCTGACGCCGACGTTAAACCATCTGCAAACGCAGAGATCATCGATGCAAAGGGTCGCTTCCTTATGCCGGGGTTGTGGGATAATCACCAGCATTTTAGCGACAACGATGGCGCACTCGACCTCGCAAACGGTGTGACCAGCGCGCGCGATATGGCGAATGACACCGATACGTTTCTTGAACGCGTCGCGCGGTTCGACAATGGCGGCGAGCTCGGGCCGCGCGTGCTGAAAGCGGGAATTATAGATGGCACCGGAGAATTCGCGGGTCCCACCAAGATGCGGATCGACACAGCAGAGCAGGCGATTCAGGACGTCGATTGGTATGCCGACCACGGTTACGCACAAATTAAGATTTATTCTTCAATCAAACCGGAGTTGGTTCCGCTCATCGCCGATCACGCGCATGCACGTGGACTGCGTGTAAGCGGCCACGTGCCCGCGTTTATGTCAGCACGCCAATTCGTCGAAAGCGGGGCTGACGAAATTCAGCATCTCAATTTTATCGTGCTCAACTTCCTGTTTCCGGAAGTGCAAGAGACACGTAACCGAGATCGCTTTATCAAAGTCGCCGAGCGCGCCCAGGAGTTTACTCCGGACAAACCCGAAGTGCGCGATTTCATCAATTTTCTCGGGCAGCATCACACCGTGCTCGATCCGACAATAAGCATTTTCGAAGGTCTTTTTTGCGGAAACCCCAGCGCGATCACACCCGGACTGGAAGAGATCGTGCCTCGTTTTCCGCCGCAAGTGCGGCGCGCAATGCTGAGCGGAGCGCTCGAAGTTCCGCCGGACAAGCAGTCGGCTTATCATGAAGCTTTTCCGGCGATGTTGCGCTTACTCAAGGCAATCCACGACGCGGGCGTGACGATTATCCCGGGAACAGATGCGCTGGCCGGTTACACGCTGCACCATGAGCTTGAGCTTTATGCGGAGGCTGGTATTGCGCCGGCCGAAATTCTACGCATGGCAACGTGGACGCCTGCTCTCGTTATGGGCGTAAACAATGACCGCGGTGTCATCGCCCCGGGTAAACTGGCTGACATGATCCTTGTGGATGGCGATCCAACGAAAAACATCCGCGACATCAACAACATCACGACGGTAATCAAAGGCGGAAAAGTGTACGATCCAATGGCAATTGAAAAAGCGCTCGGTATTGCGCCGGGGAAAACTGCTCCCCAGTAGCATATGAATTGGGAGGTACTCGCGGCAATCGGTCAACTAGCTGCCGTGCTTGTCGGAATTCCTTCTCTTATTTATTTGGCCGTGCAGATCCGCGAGCAAACCAAGGAACGGCGGCAGTCAGCAGTAAACGCTCTCACCGTACATTGGGGCGACCTCACCAAGTCGCTCCACGACAACGCCGAGTTCTGCGCAATTTATCTTCGCGGCGTGCAGTCTTTCAATGACCTCGACGCCGTCTCCAAGCTGCGATTCAGCGCGTTTCTTAATCGCTTCTTCAAAAATTTCCAGGCGATGTATTTCTCTCATCGTGATGGCGTGCTTAGCGCGTCCTTATGGGGCGAGGTCGAGCGAACCATGAGCGATGTGATTGCCTATCCTGGCGTACGCCAATGGTGGGCGACGCGGAAACACTGGCACACGGAAGAGTTTGGCCATGTCATTGATGCGATTATCGCCCGAGGCGACCAGCCGAAGGCGTATTCAACCTATAATCTGAACGACGTTGTCCTGCCGAAAGAATAGTCCTTTCACCGCACGAAGGATCGCAGTTCGGGCTGTGGTCTCTTCTTCTCGTTAGCGTGAGCTAGATAACATTATGGCCGCTATAGCCACGGCCTTGTGGGCCGTTTTTCGCCTGAGAAGCCGTGCTGACTCGGACCGGCCACAGGCCGGTGGCTGTTCGCAGCTCCTGTTCTAACGTCGCGCGTAAAAAAACCTCGCTGTTGGTGACGGTAGCTGATCTACTCGCGCGTTAGATGAACATCTTGCGCATACTCGTAATGGCCCTACTTGCTGTCAGTGTTGTTGCGGCAGAGCCGACTTGGAACCCAGCTGATGCCGTGAAGGAAGCCGAGCAGGATATTCGCACAGGCCATATCAAGTTTTATTGGTCCGGCAGCATCGCGTCGATGCCAGTCGGTGTCCCGATCGAGATAGCTAAAAAATATCCCAAAGCCAACGCGGGAGTCGGCTGTGTCACCAACGACATACCACTTCGGGAACGACAGGAAGAATACGCCCGCCGGTACAACGCGAAGATTTTTGCTTATATCACTCAGAAGCACTAATGCGCACGGCTTTTATCATGCTTTTGATTGTGCCGGTCATCGCACTGGCGGTTCCGGACGATGCTACTTTGTCACGGCTTTTTGTTGGAAGATGGCACGGTCATCGACACGACACTCAATATCGCGCGGACGGGACCTGGATTATGGATCCACCGGACGAAGGAGATAACTCCCGCGGAAAATGGCGGATCGAACATGGCCGGTTGATTACGACCTGGCGATTTAGCGACGAGTCTTCGGATTCGACGGCTGTGGAGGAAATCGTAGAGCTCACTGAAAAGATTTTTAAGTCCCGCATCATTTCACAGGAGGGGCCAGGTCGGCCCGAAGGTCAAGTTCTTCCGAGCGAGATTTTCACTGTTACCCGTGTAACGACGAAGAAATAGGTCGGCGCTTGTCCGAAATTCAAGGAGTTCCAACTGCGTCGAACATCAAATTATTAACCCCCAAAGAAGGAGAACTATGCCGATCAGTGTCTTTAGCAGTTTTAACGACGGACTCGAGCCGAGTCGAAGGAGCCGCGAACACTTCATTACTAACACTAATCTGGAAGATGACCGTCTTTGGGTTCCTTATGCGGAAGGGGTATGGATCCAGCCGTGCTGTTTTAACGTCACGTCTGGAGGATTCAGCGTACTTCTGAAAGGTCTCCCCGGCGCCAAACTGGGCACTCACTACCACGTTGGCACCGTTCATGGCTATACATTGCGTGGTCACTGGCGATACCTGGAGCATGACTGGATTGCAAAGCCCGGAACTTACATCTTCGAACCCGCCGGGGAGGCTCACACTCTGGTAATCACCGAGGACTCATCAGAACCGATGGTGGCCGTGTTCGTGGTTGAAGGCGGCCTCATCTACCTGGATAAACCAGTGAATGGTGGCTTTGCTGCCTACGAGGATGGATTCTCTCTTCTCGAACTGACTCGGAAGTACTATCGCGAGGCTGGTATGGATGTGCGACAGCTTGATCTGCTTGTACGCTAACATCATCAGGCCGATGACTTTCGTACAGCTGAATATCATCGTTCAACTCATCAGTTGGAGCTAACAAAGAAAGACGCTAAATGAAAATTACTACCTTGATGTCCTTCCTGGCTCTCGTATGCACAACAGTGTGCGCGCAAGATTCAAGAAAAGATGAGGAAACGCTCTGGAAACTCGAACACGATTATTGGCGCTATGTTGAAGCCAATGACCTGGCGGCCTATTCAAAACTGTGGCATACAGATTTCCTAGGCTGGCCATCGATAAGCGCTGCGCCGGTTCGCAAAGAGCACATTACCGATTGGATTACCTCCCAAACCAGCAAAGGCCTGGCGTTCAAAACGGTTGGATTTAAACCAGCGGCGGCTCAGGTGACTGGGGACATGGCGATGGCGTGTTACTGGATAACCCTCAAGTGGGTCGATAAGGATGGGAACGGACCGTCGCAAATGGTTCGTATCACGCACGCCTGGCGCAAAACCGGAGACAAGTGGCAAATTATAGGTGGCATGTCGATGCCGGAAGCGAATTCGCCAAAATGAGTGATCTCGCCGCGCTAGACAAGTTCGCGCAGGGTTATGCCAAGGCGTGGTGTAGTCACAATCCAGAAAGCGTGGCGGCATTCTTCGCCGAGCGGGGCTCAATTCGCATTAACAACGGACCGCCCGCCGTTGGACGCGCCGCGATTGCCAATGAAGCTCGAGCGTTCATGACAACTTTTCCGGACATGATCGTAACCTTCGACAAACTTGAGCGGCGCAGAGATCGAACAGCTTTTCATTGGACTTTGATCGGAACCAACACAGGACCGGATGGTACGGGAAAGCGCGTTCGAATCAGCGGTTATGAGCTTTGGAAGATCGACAACGATGGACTCATCCGAGAATCAAAAGGCAATTTTGACAGCGTGGAGTACGAACGTCAGCTCAAGCACGGATTGGACGCAGGTAGGGGCGATTGACCTCAATCGCTCGCGTGGTTTGTAATTGGAACCGATGAATCTCAACGACCTGGCGAATCTCGGACAGATCATAGGAGCTCTTGCTGTCGTGATTTCATTGTTCTACGTCGCGCATTCGATTCGCCAGAACACCAACGCCGTCCGATCTGCCACGGCTCAAGCAGTGCAGGAGCATTTCGCAAGCCGGTACCACTTGCTTGCCGCCGATTTCGAGCTCTCTCAGCTCGCCGTCAGCGGATTACGAGATTACTCATCGCTTTCCGAGCCGGAGAAAGCGCGATTCATTGCGATCTTCATGGCATTTCTCTCTTACTCGCAAAATTCGTTTCTCAAATGGCGCGAGGGACTGCTCGAGCCGCCGCCATGGATGGGTTGGGAACTTTTGATAATGAACTTGGTCGCTGCGCCGGGCGGCCGCGAGTTCTGGAGAGAACGCGGTTATCTCTTCGGCGAGGAATTTCGGCGCCACGTGGAGAACGGCCTGATGAAAAGGGAGCCTCATCCCGATGCGAAGCCGATGGGTGCTTTCAGCATCGGTCGCGAGGGGTAATTGCCGATGTCGGCGTTTGAACACGTCACGGCGCTCTTGTCCTTCGTTTATGCCTTGGCCTTGACGCATTTGTTGGCGCGCATCGCTGAACTTGTGATTGCGCGCGAGCGCGTACGATTTTCCGGCTTGCTCGCCATTGGGATGGTGAATGCTGTTCTTTCGGTTTTCACCAATTGGTTGTCGCTTTGGGATCTCCGCTCCATCACGAACTGGGACCTTGCGTCTATCGGCATCCAATTCCTCTTCGCCGTCTCCATCTATGTAATCTGCGTATTGGTCGGACCGAAGACTCCAGATGAAGGGACAATCGACCTCGAAGATTTTTTCTGGCGCCAACGCCCGTATTTTTATGGCACCGTCCTGGCCATGCTCCTTCTGGCTTTGCTCGCGAACCTGGATTTCTTGAAGACACCAAACGCCGCTCTCCTCGTAAAAGAGAATCTAGCGGTCCTTCCCATGCTGATTCCGGTCACGCTCGCGCTGATATTCCGCCGGCGGTGGATTCAATGGGCGGCCGGCCTTTGCTTTTTGGCGATGCTAATCACATTCACGATTATATTCAGCAGCAAGCTCGGCTGAACGCACACCAGAGATACAATCCAGTAATTCTGCTAATCCTGTAAGCGAATTCCTAGAAAGAACGCAGTTATCTTTTTGGCGAGGATTTCGTGGGCACGCGGTAGCCGAACGGAGGCAGGTGTTTCGTGCGCTGCTTTCTTATTTTCGTCGGGCTGGTACAGCCGCAACTACAACGATCGCCTGTAGCGCATACTGTTTTCGCGAATCATCGCCGCCTCGGGAGCACCCAGACCGTTACTGCTTGTCGTATGCCGCCACGTTTTTGAACTGCTTGCCGTGCTCGTCAGTTCCTTTCGCTGTTACCGTGCGGGACTTGCCATCGGCCGCTACGACAATGCGCCCGGTGGCGGTTGTCTTGTCACCTTTCTTAACGGTGAACTTCAACGTTTGCGCGTCGATCTTCTTGTACGAGCGCATATCTGATGTTGGGTCACCGGTAACCGCATAGTCTTTTCCGTCGAACTTGCCCGTCCATTCATTGTGTATCGGCTTACCGTTCGCGTCGGTGCCATCGATGGTAACTTTCACCTGGTCGCCTGCAGCCTCATAAACAACGGTGGTAAGCTTTTCCATGCCAGGAGCAGTCTTCGATTTGGTTTCGTTTAATTTCCACGTGCCCATATTCGGGTCATCGGCGGCGAAACACGCTGCCCCCACGAAAAAACAGAGCGCCAGAGTTAATCCAATAGTTCTTAGGTTCATGCCTCCATCGAGCATGGGTTTTCAGGTCCCGTCAATGTTTCTTTCAAACTAACAGACGGGGGCTGGGAAGCTCTCGATTATGCGGTGGCGTAATCGGCGATCGCTTTGGCGACATCAAGGGTCGACGCGTTGCCTCCCATATCATAGGTGCGCACTTTGCCGTCGGCGATCACGCGAGCGATGGCCGACTCGAGACGCGTTGCCATTTCGTCTTCCTTGAGCCAGTCGAACATCAATTTTACCGTTAGCAGCATCGCGATCGGATTTACCTTGTATTGGCCTGCGTATTTCGGCGCGGAACCGTGTGTTGGCTCGAACACGGCGTAGTTGTCGCCGAGGTTTGCGCTGGGCGCGAAACCGAGACCGCCTACAAGGCCCGCGCACAAGTCGCTAACAATGTCGCCAAACATATTTTCTGCCACCAGCACTGAGTAATCCTGCGGATTCTTGAACATCCACATGCAGATGGCGTCGATGTTCACCTCGTCGGACCAAATGTCTGGGTAACCCTTTGCCACGTCGCGGAAACAGCGCGTCATCAAACCACCGGTCTCGCGCAGCACATTTGGTTTCTCGATGAGCGTCACACGTTTGCGTCCGGTTTTCTTCGCGTAATCGAACGCTTCTTTACAAATATTGGTGCATCCCTGCACGCTCATGATCCGTGTGGAGAGCGCGACATTATCGAGGCCCTTATCCTTCCACTTCTTCATCTTCGGATTAGCGCACAAGGCGGTGTAAACCGATTCCGGCAACGGGAAAAACTCGACACCGCCGTACATGCCCTCGGTATTTTCACGGAATACGACCTGATCGATTGGCACATCTTCGCCACTCGGGTTCGTGATCTTATTACCGCGATAGTTCAACGGATTGCCGGGATAACTTTTACACGGCCGCATGTTCGTGTGGAGATGGAAAAGCTGCCGCAATCCTACGATCGGCGAGAAATAGCTCAGCCCTTTTCCCTTGAGTTCAGGACTCAATTCCTCTTTCGCCTTGTCCTGTGGCTTGCTGGTGATCGCGCCGAACAGCCCGCACGTCGTGTTCTTGAGCGCTTTCACTGTGCGATCGGGAAGCGCGTTTCCCTCCGTACACCAAAATTTCCAGCCGATATCGCAAGGCACATACTCGGCATCGAATTTCATCCGATCGAGAACGATCCGTGCCGCTTCCATGACATCGTTCCCCACGCCGTCGCCTGGCATCCACGCAATTCTGTATTTAGCCATAGGAGGGCGACTTTATCGGGGCCGCTGCCATCGGCAAGTAGCAGCGACTTGGGATCGTATGTCTGTTTCGCGCCAAACGGCGCAAATAATCAGTCAAAGCCTGGGGCAGCGCTCCAGGACTCCATGCGATATAACCGCACCAGCGCTGAAAGCGCGATTCGTTCTATAACCATCACCTTCCGGATTGACTCGATCAAGATGCTTTGAGTCGCGCTTTCAGCGCTCATTTCCATCGGACCATGAATCCTGAGGCTTTGCCCCAGGCTGTTATGAGAATGCGCTTTCAGCGCTGAAGGCATCAGCGGCATGCGGTGACAAATTGGGACCGCATCCTGAGAGCAGCCGACAAACATCGATATCTTCTCGACGAATGAACAGGAGCGAACGATAAAATCCCCCGGTTAGAAGAATGAGAAACAAAGCTCCGGACATCAGAATTCTGACGATTCGCAACCAAAGGTCGTGCTGGATAGTGATCTCGCCGCCGTGTACGGCGTAATGACGAAACGGCTCAACGAACAGTTTCGCCGGAACCGAAAGCGGTTCCCCGAAGATTTTGCGTTTCAGCTTACAGCGGATGAGTTCGAATCTTTAATGTCGCAATTTGCGACCTTAGACGAGGCCGGATCAAGCAGGGAACTGATGCGGTCGCAATTTGCGACCACATCCCGGCGAAACATCCGTTATCGGTCGTGGGTATTTACCGAACACGGCGCGCTGCAGGCAGCCAACATTTTGCGCAGCGATCGTGCCATTGCGATGAATACGATGTGCGGGGACGCCGTTGGATGTACTGCATTGGTCGCCTGGTGAGGCGACCGAGCGATCGGGAGATTGCGAGTCAACGTCTATGTGATTCGGGCGTTTATCGAGCAGCGGGAGAAACTGGCCGCGAATGTGGCGATTCTGAAGCGCCTCGCCGAGATCGATAAAACGCTATTAGAGCACGACACCGCTCTGCGCGATATTTACCAAAAACTGTTGCCACTGCTCGCCCCTCCGCCGGAATCTCCGCGCCGGCAAATCGGATTTTCCGCTGCGTCATAGACGGCTTGCCCCAATACATTCGCGATATGTGGTCGCACATTGCGACCAATTCAGCGCCTTAGCTGTAGCCGCTATCGCCTTCTCAGGCCGTAGCCTGTGGACGAAGGCGGATGATCCCGATTGCGATCTAATCTTTCCTTGTCTTGGCGAATCAAACGGCAGACGCCTTTGCGCGGAGGCGGCTGGACACCAGCTTTTCGGCGCCGCCGGCTACAACCAATTCCTGTGCTGCAGGACTGAGCGGCGGAAAGGCAAATGATTTTCCATCGACACTCAAGATCGACTTGGCGTAATCGATGGTGATTTCCGGTCCGACGGTAATGGCCGCGCGATCGGTTAGCGTGTCGCGCAGGTGGCTGACCAATTCGGGGCATTCGAACACCACGAAGCCGTTGTTAAACGCGTTGCGCTTGTAAGTTTCCGAGAAACTGCCAGCGATCACGCAGGGAATGCCTTTGAACTTCAGTGCCGTGGCGGCTTGTTCGCGACTCGAGCCCGTGCCGAAATTGAATCCGGCGACGACAACATCGCCGCGATGATACAGACTGTTGAAGTTCGGATCGTAATTTTCAAATGTGACCGCGGCCATCTGCTCCGGCGTCATATCGTCTCGATAAGTATGTTTGCCCGCGTAAATGCCGTCGGTGTTCAAATTGTCTTTGTCGATAAACAGAACGCGACCTCGGACACTAGAGGGAAAACCTTCCATGATCTGCACCGATCTTGCCGGCCTTGATTTTTTTCCAGTGCGTCGGACTGCGGTGGCAACAGGGTGTTCACTGAAATTTATCGGCGCGCAAATGAATCCAGCCAACGCGCTGGCGGCGACTACAGCAGGCGAAGCGAGGTAAACGAACGCGTCGCGATCGCCCATGCGTCCTTTGAAATTGCGATTCGTCGCACTGATCGCGATTTCGCCTTTTTGCACCAGACCGCGTCCCAGTCCAATGCATGCGCCACAACCCGGTGGTAGCGGAATCGCGCCCGCGCCCAATAGGGTTTGCCAATCGCCGTTCGATTCCGATCTGGCCTGTACTTCCGCGCTCGCCGGAGCGAGATAAAACTCGACGCCGTCGGCCACGTGTCCGCCTCGAGCGCGCACCACTTCCGCGGCGTCGTGTAAATCTTCGAAGCGCGCGTTCACGCACGATAACAAATACGCTTTCTGAATAGGCACGTGCTTCCGTTCCATTTCCGGTAGCGAAACCATGGTTTTGACTTCGTTAGGCCCGGAAACGTGCGGAACGACCGTAGCAAGATCCAACTCCAGTTCGATCGCGTATTCCGCATCGTGGTCAGCGCTAAGTTCGGTTCGGTTGTTCCACCACCCATCGATGTCGCCATTCGTGTAACCCGAGCGACTCGTCGCACCACGCGTTCCCGGACGTTTCGGGTTCGTGAACTCGGGGACGCGCGAGCGCAGATAGTTCACTGTCACTTCATCAAAGGGAAACACCCCTGCTAACGCGCCCCATTCAGTGGTCATGTTGGCAATGGTCATGCGCGCGGACATGGGAAGATTCGTTACGCCGTCACCTACGAACTCAACGGCGTGATTAAGCACCTCGTCTTTGTTAAAGAGTCCGCATAACGCGATGATGACATCCTTGCCAACCACACCCGGCGAGAGCGATCCCTTGAGAACCATCTTTGCCACGGGTGGGACCTGCCACCACGTGACGCTGGTTGCCCAGATGCTCGCGGCATCGGTCCGTACCACTGGCGTGCCGAGGGCGGCAGCCGCCCCGTATAAATTCGAGTGCGAATCGCTTGCTACCACCATCGAACCGGGAACAACGTAGCCCTGTTCCACCATTACCTGATGCGAGATGCCGGTGCCTGGCGGATAAAAATCAATGCCGTGTTCACGAGCGAATGCCTCGATCTTCGCGTATTTGGCCAGATTTTCCGGCGAAGTGTTTTGGATGTCGTGATCGATGGCGAAGACCGGTTGCGCCGGATCGGCGACCGCTGTCGCGCCGATCTGTTTGAACTTTGGAATCACCGCGCCGGTGTTATCATGGGTCATCACGTGACGCGGGCGGATCGAGATGAAATCGCCGCTGCGAACCACGGTGCCAGGAGCAAGTCCATCCGCGTGGCGTCCAGCAATCTTCTCAACCAGCGTCAATCCCATATGTCGAGCTCTTTCCCGTAGATACGCTTGAATAACCGGCGTCGTTGTTCTGCGGCGGACAATCCGGGTGGCAACGAAGCTTTGGCCATTTCCATCGCGCTCTCGAACATTTGCGCGCCCATGATGAAACGCTCCTCGCTCGACCGTGCCATGATTTCATCGCGCACCATTCGTTCGATTTGCGGAGTTGTATCAGTCATTTCAGACATTCCTTCACTAAATTATCCAGCTCCAGTTCACGCGTCCAGCGCTGCAAATAGGTGGCGTCATAGCCCGTCGCGAGCGGGTTCTTCACGTCGCCTAGTTGAATTTCAGAGTGCGAATCCTTTGCCCAAAAGAGTTTTGAGATGATGAGATCTTCTTTACTCACGATGAACGTGCTGAAGTCGAGAATCGAAATCCTCTGACGTCGTTCAAATTCCACGCGCCGATATTCGCTTCTCTTGCGGATGATGCAGTCCACTTTGATCACGCTGTCTTGATGAATGAAGTTGAAAACCGATTCATGGGAGAGCGCGTCACGAATGCTTTCCTCGCTCACATAATAATCCGGACGAAACAAACCAGCCATACGGTGAACATCCTTTGGCGCGATCGCAATTACCACGTCGATGTCGCGGGTCATGCGAGGTTGCGCGTAGTAATTCATCGCCATGGATCCTGTGAGCATGTACGGGATGCGCCCTTGCTCGAACCTCTGCGAAACGTCGCGGACGATATCGATCTCGTTCATTCGCTGATCTGCAGGTTCAAGCTCTCGGCGATCAGCTCTCAACCATCAACAGTTTTCAAATCACTTCTTGGCGGCGCGTTTACCTAGAACTTTTGCGATATCGAAGTCCACGAAGTCGGCGTGGTGAAAAATGATCGATTCGATCGAGCGCTCCACATTGTCGCCCTCATGACTGTGCGTTGCGATGATGTGCAGGACTTCACCGGGAATACCATTTTTGTGTGCCAGGGCGACGCCGCTGAACGGATGACGTAGTTGCTGTCCAAATTTACCCTGAATGACTTTGCCCGAGGGGTCCTTGTCGTACTCGAGCGGTTTGCCCACGTCGGCCAGCAGCGCACCGGCGATCAGGTTATCGCGCTGGATCGGAATGCCGCACCGGAACGAACTTTCGAGCACGTCTGCGATCGCCATGCATTGCCGCGCACAGGAGTTAAGGTGCTCCACAAAGGTCATGTCGATGTCGCCAGCCAGGAGCGTGAACTTGACCGCGCGCAATTCGTCAAAGGTCCAGCCTTTCCCGCCGCAGCCTGTGGTAATGGCTTCGTTCCACACCGCCGCAACCTTTTCCCGCAATGATTCATCCTTGATTTCCATCAAGCTGGGAAACAGCCCCGCGATCTCGTTCACGCCGTATGTCATAACGAAACACTAATAAACACGAATGGATGCCAATCAAAACCGGAAATGGCGAAGCACGAATGATGTACCAGGGAGCGCGGGCGCCTCGCCCGCTGTGTCACGCGCCTCGCGGGACACTCATCGGGAGGTTTTCGGCGGGCGCGCCGAAAAGAGCGGGCGAGACGCTGGTTGTTCCCCAATTCGTCATCGCGAGCGGGACTTAAGAATTTGAATCGCAATGCGTTTAATGCAGACTTCCTGGCGTTATCCGCGCAACAGTCTCATCCTGATGCCAACTTACGAGTATGCTTGTCAAAAGTGCGGCCAGAACTTCGACGCATTCCAGTCGATGCGTGACGAACCATTTCGCGAATGCCCGAAAGAGCTCTGTCGGTTGCCAAAGTGGGGACACGGAAAAGTGAAGCGCCTTCTCGGTACCGGCGCAGGTCTGATCTTCAAGGGATCGGGATTCTATACTACTGACTACCGAAGCGATTCCTACAAAGAGGCAGCAAAAAAAGAGGCTCCTGCCACCTCGTCTGGCGGCGAAAAATCCGCCGCGCCAAAGGAAGCCGCGAAAGATTCTTCGCCCGCTCAAACCAAGGCGCCTGAGAAAAAACCGGCTAAGGAAGCTGGTTGATCAGTTGAGATGAAAGCGCTAACGAAACTCGCTAGCGTTGGTCTGTAACTAGATGAAAGGTGGATCGCCTTGTCCTCAAGGCGTTGGGATATGATTCGCCGAAGGCGCAAATATATCAGGCGGCAAAGCCGCATCTTTTTGGCAATACGTTGAGGAGTCGCCGCGGCGACCGTTCCACCTCTTAAGAATCACCTGTGTCGGCTGCAAAAAAAGATAACCTGATTGTTACAAATTGTTTGGCCGTAATCCTTGACAGCAAGGCAGCGCGCTGTGTTAGAAGGGAGCCGGCAATTCGCCGCTAATCTATGAAATCTCTTATTTTCGCTTTATCGCTCATCGTTCTTCTTTTGTGGATCGCGGTCTTCCCGGCAAGCGCGCAGGTCAACGTCACCCAGGAGCACAATAATCTTTCTCGCGACGGCCTCTACATCGATGACGCGTTCACGCCATCAAACGCAGCCAATCTAACCCGCGACTTAAATTTCGACGGAACGATCTCCGGCCATGTTTACGCGCAGCCGCTTTACGTCGAGGGCGGTCCAAACGGCCCAATGGTGATCGCCGTAACTGAATCGAACAATGTTTATGCGCTCCATGCCGACACCGGCCTCCAGATTTGGTCGCGCACCGACATCGGTCCGGCAGTCACTTCAGGTCTTCCGTGCGGAAATATTAATCCGGTTGGCATTACCGGCACACCGGTTGTTGATCTCGCGTCTCGGTCACTTTTCTTCGACGCATTGATCGCTGGGAATCCCATTAAGCATTTCATTTTTTCTTTGAACGTGGATTCGGGTGCCACCAATTGGTCGGTGGACGTGAATACCGCGGTACCGAATTTTTCCTCCGTCGTGCAGGAAGAACGGGGGGCACTGGCTCTTGTGAACGGGATCGTGTACGTGCCTTACTCCGGATACGCCGGTGATTGCGGGCTGTATCATGGTTGGGTCGTGGGGGTACATATCAACGATCCTACTAATGTGGGCAACTGGGCTACGGTAGCAGAAGGCGGGGGTATCTGGGGGCACTCAGGTGTTGCCAGCGATGGCACCAACATGTTTGTAATCACAGGGAACACGTTTACAAACCAAGGAGACCCCTGGAGTGGCGGCGAAGCAATTGTGCGTTTGCAAGCCGGCCCAGTCTTTACCGGCAACCCGACTGACTTCTGGGCGCCGGCCAACTGGCACGACCTCGATGTAGGCGACACCGATCTTGGTGGCTGCAGCGCGATCCTGATCGACGTGCCTGGCGCGACTCCTTCGCAGTTAGTTCTCGCCCTGGGTAAGGATGGCAATGCTTATCTGGTTAACCGTAACAACCTCGGCGGCGTCGCTGGACCGGTAATGTCGCTAGGTGTCGATGGTAACCTGAGAGGTCAATCGTCCGCCACCTACAGGACGGGCCAGGGAACATATTTTGTTTTTCGCGCTGATGGAGGTAGCCAAATCAAGGCTTACAAGGTTACTGCGACAAATCCGCCAGCGATCGTCTCGGCCTGGAGCGCGAGCCAGAGCGGCCAGGGTTCACCCTGGGTCACTACTACCGATGGAACGAATAACGCGATCGTGTGGGTTGTCGGCGCGGAGGGCGACCACCGGTTACACGGCTACAATGGCGATACCGGCGCAGTGATTTATGCCGGCGGCGGCAACAACGAGTTGATGACTGGCGACCGCAAATGGAACAGTGGCATGGTAGCTCGCGGAAGCATCTACGTCGCCAACGACAACAAGGTTTATAAGTTCAAATTGCCGGCGGGGACGCCTACACCTACGCCAACGGTGACTGTAACACCAACGGCCACGCCGCCTGTAACACCTACGCCGACTCCTACTGCGACTCCAACGTCAACGCCACCTGTTACTCCAACGCCAACGGCTACGCCTATCTCCACAGCTACGCCTACATCTACCCCTACACCGACGGCTAGTCCCTCCCCAAGTATGACTCCAACGCCCACCCCCAGAGTAACGCCGCGGCCTCGCCCGACGCGACGACCACGTCCGACTCCGCCGCCTCGACCATAGGCTTTAAATCTCCGGTGATCCGTGATTGGTGAACAGTGAACAGTGAACAGTGATCGCGTTCAGGTGATCAGATAGCGCATGCGTCTCGCATGTTGGTTTCGGCGTCGCGCCGAAACATGCGTTCGTCTAGGCGTGGTTAATCTGGGGTGCTATCAAATCACAAGAAGAGTCCGCGAATGCGAAGACGCACTCGCCATCACGCGAGACGCCACGCGCTAACCCCGGGAATTGGACCGCAAAAGATAACTGATTGTTACTAATTCTGTTGTCGGAATACCTTGACAAGCAGGCAGGGCAGTGTGGTAGAAGCCAAGAGGGGATTATCGAGTACACTCTTGAAACCTTTATTTCCCATTTCCTCGGTTGTCGCTGCAGGTTTATGGAGCGCAATTGTTCCGGCAAACGCGCAGGTCAACGTCACGCAGTATCACAACCATAGTTCGCGTGATGGGCTTTATATCG
>Ga0209376_1002721_pt1 | contig 16579 bp, 10 predicted proteins | sample GraSoiAngelo_134_FD_185891 | JGI IMG/M metagenome (GOLD analysis project Ga0209376, IMG submission 185891) | Grasslands soil microbial communities from the Angelo Coastal Reserve, California, USA - 14_0929_05_30cm (SPAdes) (version 2) | ecosystem: Environmental > Terrestrial > Soil > Grasslands ... | reverse complement strand
GATCGTGCTGCGAATTGTGCGGATGCCACTACGATCGGTGCGAGATTGATTGCGCAGATGGCGTAAGAAATCCGAGCTTTCCGCCGGCAACGCAAATGTGACTGCAATCATGAGATAGCGGCAAGATTTTTACAGAAGGCAACGAAGGAAACAAAGGAAACAAAAGGCTGTAATCCATTTAGAAACCTTCGTTATCTTCGTTCCCTTTTGTTAGGTGTGCCTCTCTGTACGAAGCGGTCAATCTCGTCGCGTTGATTCCTCGACGATCTGCACAACAAAGCTCTTTTTCTCTGTTGTACTCAGGGTAAGCTTGTCGCCCGTAGCCCCTTCCACGCGTTGCGAAGGCGGCTCGGCGACGGCCGGCGACTCCACCTTCCCTCCTGCAATAGACTCAATCGCCGCGCGAAATTCCGCGTAGCGATTTGCCGGAAGGTCAACAAGCAGACCGAGCCGATGTTTATCTGGAAAACCTTTCACGGCGACGCCGCCGAGTCGAGAAGCGATCTTCACCACTTCGTCCGCGACGGCCTCTAGTTTACCACTTAGAGCTGGGACTCTGATTTCGTCTATGTCTAATGGGGCGGGGGTGAATGCCGCCGCAGCGTGCTCCAGTGATTTCGCGATCTGCTCTCGCATTTGCGTTTCAAGCAGCGCCCGGTTCGGATTCTTGGTTGCATGTCTCGCGATCAACCAGAGACCGAATCCCACATTGACAACCATGAGAATAATGAAAGCTGCGCCTACGCGAAGCGCCATCTTGCGACCTTGCTCAGTTACATCCGGCTCAGGTGGCAAGAGAACTTCCCGAGAGTTACCGCGCATTCCTGCGTGAATCTGCCGCGCAACGGCCAGCTCGCGCTGCAATTGCTTGTCCGAGATCAGTTGCTCTTCCAAAGCAGCGCGCTCGCCCGGGGATAATCTGCCCTCGAGATAATCAAAAAGCTTGTCGGGATTCATTGTTCCAGGAACTTGGAAAGCGTCACGCGAGAGGTCATTGCACGCAATGCCTAAGTAGGAGCCCGTGTCGGGCTGCGGCATTTGCCCTTTGCTCTAGAGCAGAGGGGCAATAGAGTCGTTCTGTGGCTGAGGACGATCAGTCAAAGGCGCAGCGCCAGGGTCGGATTTGGCGTCGTGTGATGGTCGGCTTCGGTGTCGCTGTCGTGCTCCTGATAATTTTCCATCGGCCAATTTTGCTGGCAATTGGCCGGCAGGTCGCGCTTCGATACGCCAGCCGAGAAAACTTAAAGATCGATTTCCGTCTGGAAGGCAATCCCTTTACCCGCCTCACGGCGCGAAACTTTCATGCGTTCGCGACCGGACCCTCGGCGATTGAATCGATCGACATCGACCAACTGCATGTCGATTACAATCTATTTGGTTTTGCGCGGCACGGTGTGTCCCGGTTGTTTGATAATGTCGAAGCGCGCTCGGCGCGCATTGTGTTGAATCCGTCCAAGGCGCCGCTCAGAACGCGTCCTCCCAAAGCGCGATTGCAGTTGCCGAAATTTTTCCCGGAGCGACTCCGCCTGAGCGATGCGACGTTGGTCGTCAGAAATCAGCCAGGGGATTTTGTCGCGGAAGGCATTGATCTTGATTTAAATCCGCGCGCTCCGGGCGAGGTGCGGATCGAAAAATTACAGCTTCCGGCTGGCGACAGTTGGTCGAAGATTTCCGGGCAAACGTCTTACGCGGACAAGAACTTGATCTTGCGTGATCTGCTTCTGAGCGATCAGGAGCAAATCCGCCAGTTGAACGTCGATGCCTCGCATATCGACGCCAAAGCGCTGGCGATCAATCTCACTTGCATAATCGGCGGCGGCCAATTATCGACCTCGGCAGCGTTAATGGAAACGCAGTCTTCACTGGATACGAAGATACATGTCGACGCCGAGAAAATTGCGACGGAATCGCTGAACAAGTTCCTTGTTCTTCCAGAAAATTATCTTTCCGGCGAAATCGAGCATCTCGCACTCACTGGCGCGGGGGTGATTGATCAGCCGCGCACGTGGAGCGGAAGTTTATCGCTGCAGATGAGTGATGTGCATCGGCCCGCCTTCGCCGAGGCTACGGCGGGCAGGCCGGGAATCAATTTTGACAGGAGTGTTGTTGAAATTTTCGCAGAGCAGGGGAGAGCGACCTTACAGTCAGCCGACCTCGTTCAGGACCGGAACCAGTTCCATCTTCGCGGGTCAATCGAGTTGCCTTCTACAATCGAAGAGTTTGGCCGGTCATCGACGAATCTTGAAATTTCCGGCACGGCTCCTGACTTGGAACGACTAACAGCGGGAACCCCTGTGGGGTTGACCGGCTCGGCCCACTTCACCGGGAAGATCGACATTGTCAATGCAACCATACAGGCAGCCCTCGGCGTGACCGCAGAGACGGTCGGGTTTGCTGACGGGTTAATCGACAAGCTGAATTGTACGCTTCGCGCGTCCAAGCGCGTCGCGCGCGGCGATACTAAAAGACCGTGGTTCGCCGATCTGCGGACAGCGATGGAGTTCAACTTAACCGGAATACGTTATCGCGATTACATCGTTGATTCGGTCGAAGGATCGCTCAACTCAAGCGATGACGTTCTCGGCCTCGACCGGTTGAATCTGCGGCGAAAGCAAAATGAACTGAATGTTCGCGGTCGTTACCTGCTTCCAGCAGAGGTTGGCAAATTTTCTTCCCAGCCCGCGGCGGTGGATGTCGCCCTGAATGCGCCTGACGCAGCCGACTTCTGGGTTGCTGATTCTCCAAACAGATTCAGCGGGCCATTGCAGTTGGGCGCGCAGATTCAATGGAAACAAGAGACGGCCAACGGACAAATGTGGGTCTCCGGATCAACTCTGAGGATGCGAACTAAGCACTCAGTGTTCGATTTCGAACAACGTGATCTATCTGAACGATTGCAGCGCGACTTTGAACGATACCGATTTCGTTAACGCCACTGGGACGCTGAATCTGCGGCGACCTTATCATTATAGCGGGAAAGTTTCCGCAAGCGTGGCGAACTTATCGACCCTTCAGCCGCTGCTTCGCGCTTCAGGCAATCAGAATGAACTGGCAGGCTCAGTCAAACTGGACTGGGAAGGAAGCGGCAACGCGGAAACGTTTAAAAATTCAGGGAAACTGAACTTCGTCTTGCAAAAAGGGCGCTATGGGAATCTGCAATCGTTGCAGGCGAACCTCGATGCCTCCTATTCGCCCGAGGGTCTTGATATGCCGATCATGTTTTTCGCCACCAGCAACATGGATTTCCATGCCATCGCTCAGGCGAAAGGTGACACGCTTGAGATAGACAAGATTCAGCTTGATCAGGGCCAGGCGAGGTTTGCATCCGGGTATATCTCCATTCCGTTTACGTGGAGGAATCTCGGGACCAAGGCCGCGGTCGTCCCGTCGTCCGGCAAAGTGTCTGCGACGTTTCAATCTGAGAACCTTGATCTTAAAAAATTGTTCGACGACCTCGGAGTCAAAGCGATGACGTCCGGCATCGTGAACGCGCGGGTCGAGGCGCAGGGAACAATCGCCGACTTAAACGCGCGACTCGACGTGCAGGCGCGGGATTTAAGAAATGAGCAATGGCCGAAAATGGAGCCGGCCACTTTTGAGTTGAGCGCGCAGACGGCGAAAAATCAGCTGACAGCTTCTGGCAAGCTGCAACAAGCCCGGGTTCAGCCGGTGGAAATAAACGCGAGCATGCCTTTCGACGTTCCCAAAATTGTGCGTGCCCGAAAATTGCCCGACGACACGCCAATTACTGCGAAGGCCCGAGTCCCGCGCACCTCTGTGAATTTTATTCGGCAATTTGTTCCGGAGCTCGAGCAACTGGATGGCGATCTTGGCCTGGATGTTGGTGTAGGCGGAACACTCGGCAATCCCGTTTTGAGCGGAGCAGGGGACATGACGGTGAATGTGGCGCGTTTTACGAATGCGACTCTCCCGGCGGTGAGGAATTTTAGCGCGCGGCTAACGTTTGCCCAGAACGCGCTCACCCTGGATCGCTTCGGGGGCGATCTGGCTGGCGGGCCTTTTAGAATGAGCGGCCGCGTCACGTTTCCGAAACTGACCGAACCGACTCTCGATTTGCAACTGAAAGCCAATAGCGTGCTGCTCGCGCGAAACGATACGCTCACCGCGCGAGCGGACGCGGACGTAAAGATAACGGGACCGTTTGCGGCCGCGACTGTTAGCGGCAACGTCGCAATGACGAACAGCCATTTCCTAAAAAATATCGATCTGATTCCGATCGGTCTGCCGGGCAGACCCGCACCGCAGCCGCCCTCGGAGCGCCCTGAATTTTCTCTGCCGACCCCACCGTTGCGCGACTGGAAATTTGATGTCGCGATTAAAACCAAAGATCCAGTGCTTATTCACGGTAATCTCGCGACCGGCGGAGCGACGGGCGATCTAAAATTGACGGGAACGGGGCTACGTCCCGAGTTGCAAGGCGAGGTGCGGATGCAAAATGTCGAAGCGACATTGCCTTTCAGCCGCCTGGAGGTTTCCCGCGGCTCCCTCACTTTCGATCCGAGCGATTCGATGAATCCACGAATCGATCTCGAAGGCACATCAGTTATCCGCGATTACACCGTGCGTGTTTATGTCTATGGAACTTTGCTTTCGCCTGAAGCGATTTTCACGAGCGAACCGCCCCTGGCGCAGGAGGAAATCATTTCGCTGATCTCCACTGGCGCGACGCGACAGGAACTTTCGAGCAGCAACGTTCTGGCTGGCCGGGCGGCGATGTTGCTGGTGCAGCAGCTTTATCGCAAAATCGTCAAAAAAGGCGAGCCAACCGAGAGCAATACGGCTTTCAATCGGTTGGATCTGGATTTGGGAACCGTCGATCCTCGAACTGGTCAGCAGCAAGCCACTGTGCGGTTCAAGATCGACGATCACCTTGTGCTCACTGGCGATGTCGGCCTTCGAGGCGATTTCCGAGGAAAGCTAAAATATCTGATTCGTTTTCGCTAGGAGCCTGTTGAAATACTCAGCCATGCCGCGTTGCTGCCGATTTTTCGTCTCTCCAAGGCGCGAGGAGAGAGCATACCAGCAAAGGTCTGTAACCGACGAGCAACGCCGGAGAGGCGGAAAAGCGGCGCAACCCGGAGGGCGAGGGCGCTTTGGGCTGTCTGGCTGCGTTTCTCGCTCCTCACAGGTCGCTGCGGACATGCTCGTCGCTCGCGCCTTGCCATCCAACCCAAATCGCTCTCGCGCGGCGTGGCTGGGTATTTCAACAGGCTCCTGACATGCGACACAGGGTCCTTTTCTCTCTTGGAAGCGTGGCCCTTGCATTTGAAGTCGCAGCGCAAAGTGCGGTTGACGTGGCGCGACCTGAGGAGCGACAGAAAGCGCGGCAAGCGGTCGTAAAGGAACAGGAAAAACGCGCAAAGCAGACGAGCATCATCGAATTTCGCGGTCAGCAGGCTTTCGCTGAAAAGGAACTCCGTTCGGCCCTGAAAGAAGAGCTCACCACAATTGAGGATTTTGGGTTAAGTCCGGCTCGGGCGGACGATCTCGCGTTTTTCCTAGAAGTTTTTTACCGAAAGCACGGCTACGCGAAGGTGAACGTGCACTACGTCATCGAATCGGGGAGCCGACTGCGTCTGGATATTACCGAGGGTCCGCGGTTCATGCTGCGCACGGTGACCTTCGACGGAAACGCGCGCGAGCCAGCCGACAAACTCTTCGAGTACATGGTGGGGCCAACCCGCGAGCGATACTCGAAGCTCGAGAAAAGGTTGCCATTTGTGGCCGCCGATATGGAGGAGGGAACCCGCCTCGTGGATCGCTTTTATATTGCGGACGGTTTTTTGGATGCTGTAGTCGATCCGCCGCGTTACAGCTTTCAGGAGCAAAGCAGCGACGTTGACGTCGTCGTTCCGGTTCACGAGGGCGGGCAATATTTTTTCGGCAGCGTGTCATTTAGCGGACAGACTGTTTACGGTGCGGAGGCGCTACGGGGACAGATAATCGATCTGTTGCAGCGTCCTTACACTGAAGTGCGCGTAGCCGATATTCCGCGGCGTCTCCAGGCATATTTCAAAGCGCGCGGCTATTACGACGTCAAAGTGGAGGCCACTGGCGCGCCGGAGGAAGCAGTAAATGGTCGCGTGCCGGTAGAAATCACGATCTCTCCGGGGCCCGTTTACCACTTCGATGGCGTGACAGTTAACGGGCTAACCCGGCTGCATCCCAGTTTTGTGACCAAACGGTTCACGAGGTTAAGCGGGAAAACTTACAGCCCGGATGTTCTTGATGAGCGGTTTCGCACTCTGATGAAGACGGGGCAGTTCAATTTGCTGCAAATCAAGCCGGTGCCAGTCGCTGGAAATTTGTTGCGGCTCGACATTTCAGCTGAGGAAGCCAAGAGCAAGGAATTTGGCTTTTGGGTCGGATACGACACTTACGAAGGCGCACTCGCCGGCGTTCAAGTTGGCGATCGCGATCTGTTCGGCTACGGACGTCCGGTGACGGCATCGATCGAGGTCTCACAGCGCAGTTATAAAGGCGAAATTCTGTACCAGGATCCGTTTTTTTTGGACACCGATTTTGTTTTCACGGCACGAGCAGCCGCCCTCACATTTGATTACGACGGTTACACAAAATTCGAATTGGGCGGCCGATTCGAACTTAGCCGCAAAATTACCAAGTACGACGAGGCGGCCCTGACCCTATCCGTCCGTCATGTGAAGATCACCGATTCACAGATCAAACCGGATTTTCTCCTCGGTCCAAGCGGTTATCTCGTAAATACGATCGGACTCACCAACACACTTGATGTGCGTGAGAGTCCGTATGTGAACCCACGCGGGTTCCTCATTGGTAACACGGTGGAGGTGGCCTCGAGCGCGCTCGGGAGCGATATCGAATTTATCCGCGGTACGATGCGCGTTGGTTATTATCTTCCATTTGGACCCAAGCCACTCACGCCGGGTGTAGTGGTAGATGAGTCCACGGGCACGCCATTTCAGCGGTGGTTCCGGCAGTCCTCGATTGCATTTGGCGCGCGTGCCGGCATCATTCATTCGCTCACAACCAGCGGCTCAGCGGAAGCGACTGCCATTCCGATCGATGAACGTTTCTTTAATGGCGGCGCCACAACCGTTCGCAGTTTCGGCGAACGTGATCTTGGTCCGCACGATAATCACGGTCATCCCGTGGGCGGAGAATTCTTTACCGTCTTTAATGCTGAATACACTTTCCCGATTTTTGGAGAACTGCAGGGCGCCATATTCACTGATGCCGGCAATCTTTTGCCGACGTCCGAAGACATTGGCCTAAGCGATATGCGCTACGCCATAGGCGCGGGCCTACGGTACAAGCTGCCGGTCGGCCCGATTCGCCTCGATTACGGCATCAATCCCAATCCGCACCCCGACGAAAATTTCGGCGCGTTTCATTTTAGCTTTGGCTTTGCGTTTTAGCTGTAGCCGCTTCCCTGTGGGAAGCGTGGCACTGATATGTTAATCATGTCCAGGTCGGCGCCGCCCACAGGGCGGCGGCTACAAAGACGATGAAAAATCGACAATCGCCTGGTGACACTCCACCGGAGGAATTCCGCAAACAGTTGCATGAGCTTGCAGATTGGATTGCCGATTTTCGAGAGAACATTGAATCCTTGCGCGTCGCGCCTAACGAAAAGCTTGGCGCGGTTCGTGTGCAGCTTCCTGCGCAACCACCCGAAAAAGGCGAGCCGTTCGAGAAAATTCTGAATGACGTCGATCGGCTCATCGTGCCCGGCATGGTGCACTGGAGCCATCCGATGTTTCTCGGGTACTTCGGCTGGACAACGACCGCACCCGGAATTCTCGGCGAAATCATCACTGCGCCGCTCAATGTCAACGCGATGACCTGGCGCACGTGTCCGGCTGCGACTGAGCTCGAAACGGTCGTTATCGATTGGCTGCGGCAATGGCTCGGTTTGCCTGACGAGTTTGGCGGCGTCGTTTACGACACGGCGTCGGTGGGAATCATGCATGCGCTCGCGGTCGCACGCGAACAGGCCGCGCCATCCACGAGAAAACTCGGCCTGACCAATCGCGATCTGCCGCGCTTTAGCATTTACACTTCTGATCAAGCGCACAGCGCTGCCGAAAAATCGGCAATCGCCCTCGGGATCGGCGAGGAAAATGTGCGCCGCGTTCCGAGCGACAACGAGTTTCGCATGGAAATCTCCACATTGCGCCGGATGATCGCGCAAGACCGGCAAGAAGCTTTCCAGCCGCTTGCCGTCGTTGCCACCGTGGGCACGACTTCGAGCGCAAGCGTCGATCCGATTCCTGAGATCGCGAAGATTTGTCGGGAAGAAAAGATGTGGCTGCACATCGACGGCGCCTACGGCGGCGCGTTTACCATGATGCCGGAATACAAATGGGTAAGCAGAGGATGGGAGATGGCAGACTCCATCGTGGTCAATCCGCACAAAACGCTGTTTGTGCCGCTCGATTTCAGCGTGCTTTACGTGCGCGATCTCGAACGTTTGCGCCGCGTCTTCACCCTCGTGCCCGAAGTCCTGCGGGGCGACACCATCGAAGGAGAGAAGAACTACATGGATTACGGCATTCAGCTCGGCCGCAGATTCCGCGCGCTAAAAGCATGGGTGATCTGGCGCTCGTTAGGCCGCGAAGGAATCGTGGAGCGTCTGCGCGAACAAATCCGCCTGGCAAACCTGCTTGCGAGCTGGATCAAAAAGGACAATCGCTTCGAGCTGGCCGCGCCGGTCAGCATGGGCGTGGTTTGTTTTCGCTTTGTTCGCGCCGACAAAGATGAGATCGACAGATCAAACAGCGAAATCGTCGAGCGAATTAATTCTTCCGGACGCGCTTATCTGACGCAGACGAAATTGCGCGGCCGAACGGTAATGCGAATTGGACTCGGTAACGTGCTCACGATGGAAGAGCATCTGCGCAAGGCATGGGAGATAATCCAAGAAACGGCGAGTAAACTGTAGCCGCTTCGCTGCGCGAAGCGTGTTGCTGATCGCCACACGCGGTCCCTACCCGGCGCCGCCCACAGGGCGGCGGCTACAGATTTGCGGCTGAGCTTCGCCGCCGCTACAATTTTACCCGTTATGATGAAGGCACTGCGCAAGCACAAAGACTGGCTGATGATCGTGATCGCCATTCTGGCGATCCCATTCATTTTCTATTTCGTGCAACGGCCGGATTACGGCGCGATGCGCTCTGATCGTTTTGCTCGCATGTACGACCGAAATGTTTCCATGCTGGAAGCGCAGCAAATGGCGCGGCTCCTGAGCCTGGCGCAGGCCCTCGGCATGTCTGAGTTTGTGCAGACGCTCACGGCAGGGGCTGGTCTGAACCAGAATCAGGTTGCTGTCCAATTCATCGTCAATTTGCTGGTTCTGCGCCACGAGGCAGGGCGGCTTGGCCTTCGTCCAGACGCTTCTGAAATCGCTGATGTGGTGCGGAGATTGCCAGCGTTTCAGAGCGAATCCGGGTTCGACATGAACAAGTTCAGCGATTTTGTGCGGAACGGCTTGGGCCCGATGGGCCTCGGCGAAGAGCATATCGAGCAACTGGTGCGTGACGAGCTTTGCCTGGACGAAATCAAACGGTTGCTGGCGACAGGCATTTCAATTTCCAAGGGCGAGGTCGACGAAAATTTTCAGCGCGGCTACGACAAATTATCCGTGAGCGTCATTCGATTTCACTCCGCCGATTTCGATAAAGACATCGTCGTTAACGATGAGGACGTACAGAAGTATTACGACGCGCACAAGACCGAGCTCAAGACCGAGGAGAAACGCAAGGTCCAGTTTGTCAATCTTGGCCTGACCGAGGCGCAAAAGAAGTTGACAGGGAAAGAACGAATCGAGGGTTTGCAACAGCTCTCCGATCGCGCAACCGATTTCACGCAGGCGCTATTAGAGAAAGGCGCGGATTTCAAGCAGGCCGTTGAGAAATTTCAGTTGTCAGTGCGTGAAACCGGCGAATTTACGGCAGCGGCGCCCGATCCGCAGTTGAAAGTAGATGCGCAGCTCGGTGTCGCAGCTTTTAAACTATCGACCCAGGAGCCGAACAGCGATCCGATTCAGGTGGCGGATGGATTTTATATTTTGCATCTCACCGGGATCACCGAGGCGCGTCCTCTCACAGTCGAAGAAGCGAAACCAAAAATCGTGGACGCGCTTAAGAAGGGGCGGGCGCGCGAGCTGATGTCAACGAAAGGCGCAGAGCTGGCTCAGCAACTCCGCGAAGCAGCAAAATCAGGTCAGCCGCTTGAGGCGAGTATTCAAAAGGCGGGCGCAAAACCTGAGAAGCTCCCGCCGTTTTCGCTGATGGAGGAGGAAACAACCAAATCCCAAGGCAAGGAAACGGATCAAGGCAAGGAACCAAAGAACGTGTCGCCTTCTCAAGGCAAGGAATCGAAGAACGAACCGCCCGATCTTGCCGCGATCAAAGAGGCCGTGGCATTCTTGAATCCTGGCGAGATCAGCGATTTTTCCCCGTCGGGTAATGACGGATTTATTGGTGTTTTGGAAAAGCGCGAGCCATCCGCTGATGCTGATGCCGGCGAGAAGAAGGCAGCGTTTGAGAAAAGGCTTCTCGATAACAAGCAGCGCGTTGTTTTTTTCGAATGGTTGCGCGACCGGCAGCAAGCAGCCGGCCTGCAATTTAGCAAAGGCTAACCACGAATGGACACTAATTACGGTTCCTGTGTCATTCTGAGCGAAGCGAAGAATCTCAGTTTTTATTTCTTAACCCCACAGCAGCGGGAATAGTTAGAGATGTCTCGCTTCGCTCGACATGACAGAGCATTCTATTGATGAAATTTTTGACGACGCGAGCGGCGACATCGCTGTGGGCGACCTGGAAAGTGCGGTGGCAAAGTACCGGCGCTGTGTCGAGATGGCGCCACATTTTTTCGACGGCTGGCACGCGCTCGGCATGGCGTTGATGAAACTCGGCCGCTTTGCCGAAGCGATCGAAGCGGGCAAAAAAGCGGTCGAGCTTCGACCGAATGATCAGATCGGCTGGACAAGTCTGTCGCTGTTCTACAATCGCACCGGTAACATCAAGGAAGCCGAAGCAGCAGGGGCGAAGGCGAAGATACTGAGTTGGGGTGGCAAGATTGCGAAGGAATAGCGCATTCGATGGTTTGAGAGATTTGATTCGCTCGCTGCCCGCTCGCTCCGCTCGGAGTGACAATGATGTGGGGCGGGAAGATAAGGTAGGGGCGGTTCACCTGAACCGCTGAGGCGATTGAGGTCAATCGCCCCTACCAAATATTTACGCGCTTATCGGCGGAGCGCACCATCGGTGAGCCGTCAGAAATGCCGAACGCTTTCTGAAATTCCGCCAGGTCCGAGAGCGGCCCGTTCACCCGAAACTGCGCCGGCGAATGCGGATCGGTGGTCAGGCGCATTTTCTGGTCTTCATCACGAATTTTCTGTCGCCAGATCGCGGCGAAGGACAGGAAGAAGCGTTGCTCGGGCGTGAAGCCGTCGATCTTTTTCGCGCGTTCCTCCGGATGTTTGTCGAGTGCCTTTTGCAACGCAGCGTAGGCGAGTTTCACTCCGCCGATGTCCGCGATGTTTTCGCCCTGCGTGAGTTCGCCGTTCACATGCAAGCCCGGCAGCGGCTCGTATTCGTTATATTGCTGCACGATCGCGGCCGATCGCTTCTCAAATTCCTCGGCGGATTTCGGCGTCCACCAGTCGCGCAAATTGCCTTTGGCGTCGAACTGCCGTCCCTCATCATCGAAGCCGTGCGTCATTTCATGGCCGATCACGGCGCCAATCGCGCCGTAGTTCACCGCGTCATCGGCGTTTGCGTAGAAGAACGGCGGCTGCAAAATGCCGGCGGGAAAAACGATTTCGTTCATGTTCGAGTTGTAGTACGCGTTTACCGTGGGCGGCGTCATCCCCCAGTCGGTGCGATCGACTGGTTTGCCGATCTTCTTAATGTCGCGATCAGCCTCGAATTCATTAGCCCGCAGCGCGTTCAACACGAACGGGCCGCGGTCGATCTGCAGCAATGAATAGTCGAGCCACTTGTCGGGGTAACCGATCTTTACCGTGAACGCAGCGAGTTTTTTCAGTGCTTCCTGCTTCGTCGGCTCGTCCATCCACTCGAGCGTTTTGATTCGATCGGCCAGCGCCTCCTTCAGATTGTTCACGAGCTCGAGCGCGCGCGCCTTTGCCTGAGGTGGAAAATAAAAACCGACGTACAATTTGCCGAGTGCTTCACCGATGTCGTTATCCTCAGACAGGATCACTCGTTTCCAACGTGGCTTGATCTGCTGTGTGCCGCGCAGGATCCGCTCTCTGAAATTGAAATCTTCGTCCACGAAATCCTTCGAAAGGGCCGGCGCGGCCGCATTGATCAAATGCCAGCGCAGGTACGCCTTCCAATCGTCCAGCGATGTCGATCTAAACAAGTCGTTGGCAGCTTTGAAAAACTCCGGCTGCTGCACGTTGACATCGCCCGACTCGACCAGGTCAATCGTCTTGAAGTAATCGCTCCAGTTCCAGTCTGGCGTCACGTCCTGCAGCTGTCGCACATCCATCTTGTTGTAGTTTTTGATCGGGTCGCGTAATTGCACGCGGGTGCGCGACGCTTCAGCCAGTTTTGTTTCCAGCGCCAGGATCTTTTTCGCGTCTTCGGCCGCTTTGTCCGCCGGCTCGCCTAATAGCGTCAACATCTTCGTGACATGCGCGACGTACTTCTCGCGCTTCTGCTTCATGTCGGCGTCCTGCTTCGTGTAATAGTCGCGATCGGGCATGCCGAGCCCGCCCTGCACCGCCTGCGCAATGTCGCGCGAGCTGTCCTTCGCATCCTGACCTGAGCCAAACTCGAAAAATGCGCCGACGCCGATTGTGTGCAGATGCGCGATTGCCTTGAGTAGAGCGGCGCGGTCTTTGATAGCGTCGATGCGCTGGAACTCTTCTGCGAGTGGTTTCGTTCGCAGGGCGTCGATTGTTTTCTCATCCATGCCGCTGGCGTAGTAATCGCCCACCTTCTGTGTTTCCGGCGCGAGCTTTGGATCGACCTGCGTTTTCGAGGCCTGCTCGGCAATCACGTGCAGCGCATCGTTGTTGCGCTCGATCAACTCATTGAACGCTCCCCATCGGGAATATTCCGGCGGGATCTCGGTGCGCTTGATCCACGCGCCGTTTGCATAGCGGAAGAAATCATCACCGGGTTTGACTGATGTATCCATGTTCTTCGGATCGAGCGGCGGATTTTGCTCGGTCTGCGGCGGCGTTGCAGCGCGCAAGTTGAATGCACAAAAGATCGAAATGATGATCGGGATGAATGACTTCATAGTTTTGAAAACGCAGTGAGTGGCTCCGGGTTGTGTGATGCGGATTAGACCTTCTAAACGCAGTTCCGTTGAAGCCACTCCCGCAGGAAGGGCACTTTCTTTACAGCGGGAATTTGCAGAACCGCTACTACAGTTGCTCGATTTTGTAACCGCGTTTTTGCAATAGCGCAATGACACTGCGGGGACCGGCGAAATGAAGTGCGCCCGCGACAATCGCTGTTGGTTTACCAGTTTTCAGTTCGGCCTCGATTCGCGAAACCCATTTCACGTTACGATCATCGACGAGCCGCGCCGCAATCCTGGGCGTCTGGTTGCGCAATTGCGCGTCACCTGCCCAAAGCGCATTGGTATCGCCCCTGCGCCATGCCTTGTACATCCTGCTGAATTCCTTTGCGCCATCCTTCGGCTGAGTAAGCGCTTCTCGCAGCATGAATTCGCCGTCGCGATCTGACAATCCGCCCATAACCGCCACATGTTCATCAACCGATTCGAGTCCTCCTATCTCTTTGCCTGCCGTTTGCGCACGGTCCACGAAATAATTGTCCAAGCCGTGCGAGGCGGAACTCTTGCTGTAGCTAGCCGGGGCGGCAAGGTGCTGTGCAATCCACCATGGTTTGTAACGGAGTTCGCTGTCGAAAACTGCAACTCGTGCGCCCTTTCCGCGGCGAGGGTCGGCTTTGACGGTCAAAATATTTTGACGCAGCCAAGCCAGGAGCTGCGGGTCGATCTTCGAACGGATATCCTGTCCCGGCGGATATTTGGCGGCAGCTTCAAATTTCCTTTCGAATTCGGCATGACGATTCGGATCGAACTCGAAAACGAAGCGCTTGCTGTCTCTTAGCGCGATTTCGTACGGCGAGGGGAGCGGATAATCACTTTTGCTGAGCGCATGAATTGAGCCCACCAGGTAAAATGGCGCTTTGGCATTGGTCACGCGCCAGACGCAAGATTTTGAAAATTTTTGAGCAGGAGAACCTGCGATGGCAGATAGCGGCGTCAAACCCAGCAGGAGCAAAGCAATCCAAGCACCGTAGATACGTCGAGCAGGCAAAAACATTTCCGGTTTTTAACGCGAAAAATCAACAAGTCAATTACTAGTTCGCATGTTTTCGCCAAGGGGAGAGGCGATGGTCAACCTGCCCTATTGAGATCAGTCCGATTTTTTGATACCCTAGTGCAGAGATGATCGGAACGGTGCGATGTTGGTTTAATGTGGCATTGCTCACCACCGGGATTGCCCTCGCACAACCAACGACATTCGCTGCCGGCGATTGGCAAATCATCAAGGTAAGTGGTCAGGATTACCTAAGCGTCGAAAATATTTCTCGGTTTTACGGTTTGCCCGCGGGCGTTGTCGGTGCGGGTGAGAAAATCCGGTTCGAGACCATCAAGAATCCACTCGAATTTGTTAGTGGCAGCCGCGAGACGATGATTAACGGTGCACGCAGCTGGTTGTGTTTCCCGCTAATTGAGCAGGGCGGAAAGTATCTGGTGTCGCGCACTGATGTGGCCAAAACCATCGAGCCGCTCGTTCGTCCGCATCGTGTTGCAAACGTTGGCAAGGTTGAAACGATCGTTCTGGATCCGGGACATGGCGGGTACGACAAAGGCCAGGTGAGTCGTTACGGATATGAAAAAGATTTTGTGCTCGATGCGGCGAGAAAGCTGCGCCCGCTTTTGCAGGCCAAAGGACTGCGCGTGATGATGACTCGCGAGGGCGATTATTTTGTGCCGTTGGAAGTGCGCGCACAGATCGCTAATGCCGCGCGCAATTCGATTTTCGTCAGCATTCATTTTAATGGGACGAATGATAATCCGAACGCCACCGGTTTCGAAATTTTTTCATTTACGCCGCGCGGAGCGCCATCCACGTCTGACAGCGCGGTGGCGTCGAGTTCATTTAGCATGCAACCCGGCAGTGAAGTGGATGCGCAAAGCATGGCACTGTCGGCTTGTATTTATCATTCGGTCCTCGGTCACATCCCCGAGTACGACCGCGGTATCAAACGTGCCCGATTCGCTGTCCTGCGCCTGACGAAAGTGCCGGCTGTGCTGATCGAAGGAGGATTCCTGACAGAGCGCGGCGAAGGCAGATTGATTTCGAATAAAGATTGGCGCGGCAAGCTGGCGGCGGCGATCGGCGTCGGGATCGAGAACTATCGGGCGTTGGGCAAAAAGCAGCCGCCAATGCTCGTTGCAGATTATCGGAAGCAAATCAAATCGGCGCCGATTGAACCCGCTATTCAGGAAGGGAAGTTGAAGGAAGCAGACTCAAGTTTACTCGACTTGGTCGGCAGGTCTGCCTTTCTTGCGCCCCAGCACGCCTCAACTCCTTCGCAAAGATCGTCTCTCGAGTCCGCTCCCATTGTTCCGTGAAAACGCAACCCTCGACACGGTTGACCCTGCCGCATGAAGGCGATGTCGTGTGCGGTGTTTGCAGAAGACGCAGGCTCGGCCTTGATCATCTGCCTGGATGCAGCAAGCTGACTTCAACACTCAACCTCAACGAAAGGACATAATGAAAAAGTATATCAGCTACACAATGATCGCGTTGCTTGCGACGGTCGCCGTTTCAACCGCTGCGACAAATGAGGACGCGATGATGGAAAAAGAGAAAGCGGCCTGGCAGGCCTTTAAGGACAAAAAGCCGGACGACTTTAAGAAGGTCGTGTCCGCAAAATTAGTGGCTGTCTACACTGAAGGCATGTCCGACATGCAAAAGGAATTGGCGGACATGCAAAAATGGGACATGAAATCCTTTGCAATCAGCGATTACAAAGTCACCTCCGACGGATCGGACACAATTGTTTCGACATACAAGGTGGCCGTCGAAGGCACATACGATGGGAAAGACCAATCCGGTACCTACAACGCCGCCTCTGTCTGGAAAAAACAGAACGGACAATGGCAGGCGATCTTTCACACAAACGTGAAGGAAGAATCAGCTGCGAAGCCAGCGGGATAAATTCTCGCCAGCGTTTACTACAGACAGCGCGATCGCCGATTGCGCTGTCTGTAGTGTCGAGGAGTGCAGGATAAAGCCGCAGTTAGGTGCGTTGACTTCGCCTGTACAAGTCTTAATCTAACCGAGAAAGAAAATGCGGGGGAGCCGCGTGGCTGAGAGTCTGGCGAAAAGCTAGAGACCCCTTGAACCTGATGCGGGTAATGCCGCCGAAGGGAGCGAGGGTCCGATGCCGGACTGGCGATTTGAGCCATGCGTTCTTCTGCGCATGTTTTTTTTGTTGTTAGCCACAGATGAACACGGATTTTCACAGATTTAAGAAAAGAACCGCGGATC
>Ga0209376_1002711_pt1 | contig 16598 bp, 19 predicted proteins | sample GraSoiAngelo_134_FD_185891 | JGI IMG/M metagenome (GOLD analysis project Ga0209376, IMG submission 185891) | Grasslands soil microbial communities from the Angelo Coastal Reserve, California, USA - 14_0929_05_30cm (SPAdes) (version 2) | ecosystem: Environmental > Terrestrial > Soil > Grasslands ... | reverse complement strand
GAGCGCCACGTGGGGGAACTGCGCGGCGGCCACGATCTCACCACGGCCGGCCCACACCAGACGGCCGGTCGGGCCCCCGGCGGCGTTGAGCTCGAGCGCGTCGACGAACGGCGGAGCTTCGGCGACCTGCACTTCCAGGGGCGACCCGAAGCCGACGACTGACTCTCCGAGCTCGGGGACTACCGAGGGCCCGTCGAGGCTCGAGGTGTCGACGCTCACGGTATCGACGCTCTGAGGTCCAGAGGCGCCGCCGCGGAACGGGGTGACGCCGGTGAGGCCATAGACGAGCAGAAGCAGGGCGGCCCCGAGGACCGACCAGCCTGTGATCCTGCCTGTCTTCCGCCTCATCGAGATCCCCCCCAACGGGGTGTCCGGATACTTTCCAGTTCGCGCCGCTCAGACCCGGCCAAGGAGACATCGTGCAAACGATGTACCGCAGAGGCCCAGTCGACGGGGTGCGTGAGTAAAGACGCGTAAGATTGGCCTGTTTCAGATCCGGCGCCCTCGGGGCTTTCGATCGCGTCAGCGACGGAGCTCAAACCGTCAAAGGTTCCGACGCTCGGGGCGTGGTATCGTCCGCGGGAGGTCCTGGTAGTCGCATCATGCTGGACGCGATCGTCGTCGGCGCCGGCGCCGCCGGACTCACCACGGCGCGCGAGCTAGCGCGCTCTGGGCTCTCGGTGCGAGTGCTCGAGGCGCGTGACCGCGTCGGCGGACGCGCGTGGACCGAGCGCCTGACCTTCGGCGTGCCGATCGACCGCGGCTGCGCGTGGCTACACTCGGCCGAGCAGAACCCGTGGGCGCCATACGCTCGTGCGCACGGATTCACCGTGCTCGAGCGCCCGCCCGACTGGGGACAGCGGATCGGGCGCGAGCGGTTGAGCGCCGCCCAGCGCGCGCGCCGCGACGCGGACTGGGACCGGGCGGCCGAGGCGATCACGGCCGCGGCCGCCGCCGGGCGCGACGTTCCAGTCTCGACCGTCTTGCCCGACGACCTCGAGTTCCGGCCGCACTTCGACGCGATCATGAGCTGGTGGATGGGCGTGGACACCCACGAGCTGTCGACCGTCGACTTCGCCGCCAGCGACGACTCCGAGACCAACTGGGCCGTCGCCGAAGGGCTCGGCGCCGTCGTGGCGAGCGCCGCGCGCGGGCTCGACGTCGCGCTGGCGTGTCCGGTGAGCGCGATCGACTGGAGTGGTCGTCGGATTCGCGTGACGTCCCCGCGCGGGATGCTCGAGTGCCAGGCCGTTGTCGTGACCGTTCCGACCACGCTGCTGGCGCGCGGCGAGCCGCGTTTCACGCCGGCGCTGCCACCGGAGTACGAGGAGGCCTTCGCTGGCCTCCCGCTCGGCCTCGCGAACAAGGTGTTCCTCGAAGTGGAGGATGGCGCGTTGCCGTTCGAGGGCACGACCAACTTCATTGCCAGCGGAACGACCGTGCGCACCACGAGCTTCAGCGTGCGGCCCGCGGGGCATGACGTGCTGCTCGCCTACTTTGGCGGCGGCTACGCCAGAGAGCTCGAGCGCGACGGGGCGCTGGTCGCCGCGGCCCGCGAGGAGCTGGCGCGTCTCTTCGGCGCCGACTTCGAGCGTCGCATCAGGCGGACCACCGCGACGGCGTGGGCGGGGGACCCGTGGGCGCGCGGATCCTACTCCGCGGCGAAGCCAGGCTTCGCGCGTTGCCGCGCGACGCTCGGCCGTCCCCTCGCCGGCCGCGTCTTCTTCGCCGGCGACGCCTGCACGACGCAGACGTTTGGCGAGATCAACGGCGCCTGGGAGTCGGGCGTCGCCGCCGCGCGCGGTGTCGCGGCTGCGCTGGCCGAGCGCGTGGGATCGGACGCCGCGTGAGGGTGCGTCGTGCGCCGTCCACGGATGGTGCCGCCGCTATACACTAGGGATCACGTCGTCGACACGTCACGAGCGGGAGGTGTGGGATGAGTGCTCCGGAGAAGATCTCGGTTCTGAACCCGACGGGCTTCGCGCCGAAGGTGGTCCAGAAGGACCTGGCGCCGCGTCTCGACACGCTGAACGGCAAGACCGTCTATCTGGTCGACTGCCGGTTCGACGACTCGGATGTGTTCCTCAAGCAGATGCAGGCGTGGTTCGCCGAGCACATGCCCGCTGTGCGGACGGTCTTCAAGCCGATTTCGAGCGTGTACCTCAACGATGACCCGTCCACGTGGGAGGAGATCAAGGCGAGGGGGCACGCCGCGATCGTCGGCGTCGGACACTGAAGCACCTGCGCGCCGGCGGTCGCCGCGCACGCGATGACGATCGAAGCGAAGTACGGTGTTCCCACCGTCGCCATGCACACCGACAAGTTCGACCGGGTCGTCCGGTCGGTGGCCTCGGTCAACGGCATGGCCGGGCTCCGGCAAGTGTTCGTCCCGCAGCCGGTCATGGGCAAGTCTGCCCGTGAGCTGCGCGCGTACGTCGATGGGAAGGACCCGCTCACTGGGCGACCGGTCATGCAGGAAGTCATCGAAGGGCTCACGGCGCCGTTGAATGGGGAGAGCGGCGACCGGATCGAGTACGACCGGTCCACGCCGCGGCTGGTCGAGCCCGACACGGAGGACAACCTCCACCGGCTCTTCATGGAGAACCGGTGGACCGACTACCTGCCGATCGTCCTCCCCACCGAGGAGCGGGTGGCGGCGATGCTGGCGGCCACCCGCCGCAAGCCCGACGAGATCGTCGGGCGCATGCGGCCGACCCATTTCCGCGAGGCCTGGCAGTACACGGTCGAGAAGGTCGCGGTGAACGCGGTGATGGCCGGCGCGCGGCCGGAATATTTTCCCCTGATCCTGGCGCTCGCCGCGACGGGGGTGAGCGCGCGCGGCAGCACCACCAGCTCGATGGCGGCGATGGCGGTCGTCAACGGGCCGATCCGCCTGGAGATCAAGATGAACGCTGGCACCGGCGCGCTGGCGCCGTACAACCACGCCAACGCCACCATCGGGCGCGCCTATGGCCTGCTCTCGCAGAACCTCCAGGGTGGCTCGGTGCCCGGACTCACCTACATGGGCTCGCAGGGGAACAACTACGCCTACAACAGCATCACGTTCCCCGAGAACGAGGAGCGAAGCCCCTGGGAGCCGTTCCACGTCCAGCGCGGGTTCCGTCCAACCGACAGTACCGTCAGCGTCTTCTCGGGCTGCCGCGCCACCGCCTACACGCTCGGGATTCGCGAGCAGCACTGGCGCGAGCACGTCCGCAACATGCTGCGCGGGATGGATCCGCACATCCCGCCCGTCTTCGTGCTCGACCCGATCACCGCGCGGCAGTTCATCGACCGCGGCGGGTTCACCAAGAAGGACGCGCTGATCGACTGGATCTACGAGAACGCCCAGATGCCGGCCGGCGAGTACTGGGACTATCAGCTCGTGCAGAACTACATCTACCCGCGCGCCACGTTCGGCGAGGAGCCGTGGGCGACGAAGCTCAGGGCGGCGCCGGATCAGATGATCCAGATGTGGAAGCGGGAGGACATCCACGTCGTGGTCGTCGGCGGCGAGACCAACGGCTACTGGCGCATCATGGGCGCCTCGTACGCCAAGACGGTCTCGGTGGACGACTGGCGATGAGCGCGCGACCAGATGTAGGGCCGCGAACTCAGAGGTTCAGCAGCCGCTCGAGGTTCTTCCAGAGGATCGCGTCCTTCTCCTCCTGGCTCAGCGATTCCATGCTGAGGATCCAGGAGACGGGCCAGTCGAGCGCCATGTCGTACGGCCAGTCGGTGCCGAACACCACGCGGTCGGCGCCCACCGTGTCGATGAGGAAGCGCAGCGCCGACTCCGTGTAGACGATGCAGTCGTAGTAGAACTTCCGCAGATAGGTGCTCGGGGGCTTCGCGATGTTGATGCGCGCCTCCGCACGCACCTGCCACCCGCGATCCATGCGCCCGATGCCGTAGCACGTGTACCCCCCGCCGTGGCCCAGCACGATCTTGAGGTTCGGGCACTCGTCCATCACGCCGCCCGACACCAGCGTCGCGAACGTCACCGCCCGGTCCACGAGATTGCCGACCGTGTTCGGCAGGTGATACCGCTTCGTGCGCGGGCTCACCAGCGTCTCGCCGCCTTGATGGAAGAAGATCAGCGCGCCGAGCTGATCGGCGGCCTTCCAGAACGGGCGAAACTCCGCCTCGTCGAGCGTGCGGCCGTTGACGTGATCGTTGATCTCGGCGCCCTTGAGGCCGAGCTGAGTCATGCAGCGCTCGAGCTCCGTGATGGCGCCCCTCACGTCCTGCATCGGGAGCGTCCCCAGCCCCGCGAAGCGCGTGGGCCAGGCCTTCGTCATCGAGCTGATCTCGTCGTTGGTGGCCCGCGCGGTCGCGGCCGCCACCTTGGCGTCGAGGTGGTAGTTGTAGAAGCCGACGTACGGGGAGACGACATGCACGTCGACGCCGAGCGAATCCATGTCGGCCAGCCGCTCCTCCGGCGTCCACTTCGCGCGGGGCGGGAGCACCTGCCGCCGATCCCCGACGATGGCGCACTCCTGGCCGCGCTCGTCCTTCTCGCGCCTGAGCGAGTGCCAGTCGGCGCCCTTCTCCGTGGCCTGCCAGAAGCACTGCGGGGTCAGATGGGCGTGGACGTCGATGCTCCGCATCGCTGCCTCCTGTACCTGCTATCCTGCCTCCCGTGCCCGCACGCGTCGCGGCCATCGGGGTGAGTCACTGGCACTCGCTGTACGACTCCGCCTACCTGCGCCACCTCGTGGCCTTGCCCGACATGCGGCTGGTCGGCATCCACGATCCCGATGCGGCGATCGCCGCCAAGCGCGCGGCGGCGCTCGGCGATCCGCCGATCTTCACCGACTACCGGCGGATGCTGGTCGAGACGCGGCCGGATTTCGTGATCGCGCTCGGCCGACACAGTAGCATGGCCGAGGTCGCGCTCCATCTGCTCGACCACGGCTATCCGTTCCTGATGGAGAAGCCGATGGGCGTCAGCGGCGACGAGGTGAGTCGCGTCGCCGAGCGCGCCGCCGCAAAGCATGCGTTCGTCGCCGTGCCGTTGATCCAGCGCTACCATCCCTTCACCGCCCGGGCCCGCGCGCTGCTCGCCGCGGGAACGCTGGGACCCGTCTCGCACGTGTACTTCCGGCTGAATCGCCCCAGCTCGGCTCGCTATGTCGGATGGGACGCCGGATGGATGCTCGATCCAAAGGCGGCCGGCGGCGGCTGTCTGCGCAATCTCGGCCCGCACGGCCTCGACCTGTTCCTGTTCCTCACCGGTGATGACGCGACCGTCACCGGCGCCCAGCTCAGCGCGAGCGCACTCGGCCAGCCGGTCGAGGACTACGCGTCGGTGCTGCTGCGCTCGACGCGCGGGATCCTGGGAACGATCGAGGTCGGGAACACGTTCCCGCGTGCGGGCACGGACGCGGAATGGAAGGTCGCCGGCCGTGACGCGATGGTGCAGCTGAGAGACGGCACGATCCGGTTGACGGCCGGCGAGAGCGAAGAGGTCACGGCGGGGGAGCCGCCGGAGCCGCTGGCGCTCACGGCGCTCCGCGATGCGCTCGACTGCTGGCAGCGCGGCGCACCGCCGCCGGCGGGTGTTCAGGACTGTTTGCGCGCGGTGCGTCTCATCGACCGCGCGTACGAGGTCGCCGCGCGATCGAGAGGGTGATCGACTCTCCGTGAGCCCGCGTCACGTCTTGGCGACGCGGCTCACGGAGAAGGAGAGCTCGGAGGCTAGGCCTTGCCGACCCGCTGCTCGATGACGAGCTTGATCTCGTTCGCGGCCGCGCGCCAGAGCGTGTGGCCCTTGTCCATGTACGCGTCCTGGACCTGCTTGCGGAACTCGGCCGTCGCGGCGTCCTGCTGCTCCTTGGTCGCCTTGTCGAGCGTGTTCGCGCGAATCTGGGCGGCCTTCGCCGTCGCGGCGTGGGCCCGCTCGAGCCAGCGGCCGATCTCGTTCCAGTTCTGGTCGAAGAAGACCACGACGGGGATCGACTGATAGCCGTTGTTCAGGAACGTGTCGCGCAGGTCGGGCTCCTTGTCGCGGAAGAACACGCGTAGCTCGCAGCCCGGTAGCGCCTCGCACACGTGCGCGATCAGCGGCGAGTTGCGATGGACGTCGCCGCACCAGTTTTCGGCGAGCATCATCGCGTACTTCACACCGCTCAGGCCGCTGAAGGCCTTCTGCTCCTCGGCGGTCAGGACGGACTTGGCGTAGTTGTCCTCGGTGCGGGCCCGCGTATCGCCCATCTGGGCCATGTAATCCTTCCAGGTCAGGCCTTTGGAGAAGCGCTGGGCGTCGAGGGGAATTCTGAGCTGAGCCATCGGGTCTCTCCTTGTGTTGGTGGTTCGACTGCGCGCCCCGCTCTTTATACACCAATCCGGGCGGTGAGGACAGCGGTGGCGGAGGAGCGGGGAGATTCAACGCGGCCATTCGTGATAGAAGTCTCGGCGTGCGTCCGGTCGCTCGTCGCTGGTTGATCGTGGCCGCGCTGTTCACGGTCACCTACGGCATCTCGACTCCGCTCGCCGCCTACGGAGTGTTCCTACCCGTCTTCGCCGAGGCGTTCGCGTGGAGCCGGGGAGCCATCTCGACGGCGTTGTCGGTCAACCTCTTGGTCGGCGGCCTGGCCGGGTTCGCCATCGGCGCCCTGGCCGACCGGCACGGGCCGCGCGTGATGCTCTTCTCCACGCTGGCGCTGGCCGCGGTGGCGTTCGCGCTCGTCTCGACCGTCGACACGCTCGGGGAGCTTTACTTGTTCGTCGGCGTGCTGGGCGGCGTCGGCATGTCGAGCTTCTATCTCCTCAGCACCACGACGGTCACGCGCTGGTTCGGGGCCCGCCGTGGCCTGGCGCTGGCGCTCGTGCTGGTGGGATTCAATCTCGGGTACATCTCGGCCGGGCCGCTGGCGGCGTGGCTGATCGAGCAGCTCGGCTGGCGCATTGCGTACGCGACGCTCGGCATCGGGTGTGGCCTGATCACGATGCTGGCGGCGCTGACGGTACGGCTGCCGCGCGCGGACGAGGTCGAAGGGCCGGCGGACGCGCGCCGCGCCGCTTCGTCGTCCGAGCCGAGCGTGACGCTGGCGGCGGCGCTCGCCGATCCGCGCCAGTGGATGCTCAACGTCGCGTGGCTCCTGCTCGGCGGGCTCGCGCTGATGGTCTCCGTCCACATCGTCCCGTTCGCGCACGACCAGGGAATCAGCCTGGGCGGCGCCTCATTGGCGCTCACCGCCTACGGTATCGGCGCGGTCAGCGGACGCATCGGCTCGGGCGTCGTGTCGGACTGGCTCGGCACGTTCGCGACGGTCCGCGCCGGCTATCTCCTGCAGCTCGTGGCGTTGCTGCTGCTCCTGCGGTTGTCCTCGCACGCCGCGCTCCTCGGCTCGCTGGTGCTGCTGGGGATGGGCTTCGCGGCGGCCGACACGATGCTGGCGAAGGCGGTGCCCGAAGTCTTCGGGATGCGGGCCCTCGGCGCGATCCTCGGCGTGCTCAACCTCGGCTGGCGCCTCGGCGCCGCGCTCGGTCCGGCCGCCGCCGGCTTTCTCTACGATCTGACCGGCTCGTATGCCGTCCCGTTCGGCGCCGCGCCCGCGGTTGCGCTGGCGAGCTGGGGGCTGTTCGCGTTAGGCTCGTCGCGCCGGCGCGCCTGAGCACAGGTCAGCGGGCGGCGAAGGCAACTTCCGAAGGGGGATCAGCGATGGATTGTTGTGGCCACGAAGGACCCGGCGGCGGAGACGCGCGATTCGACGTCGTGAAGGTCGCCGACGGTGTGCACGCCGCGGTGGCGTCGCCGGCGTACAAGGTCAACTGCAACACCGCGATCATCGAGATCGACGACGGGGTCATGATCGTCGACACGCACTCGAAGCCCTCGGCGGCGCGCGTGATCGTCGAGCGGCTCCGCGACCTGACGCCGAAGCCCGTCCGCTACGTCGTCAACACGCACTTCCACTGGGACCACTGGCACGGCAACGAGGTGTACCCGGCGGCCTACCCGGGCGCCGACATCGTCACCAACCAGATCACGCGCGAGGCCATGCTGAAGAAGGGGCTCAAGCGCATCCAGGATCACGTGCGCCAGGTGCCCGCCGAGATCGCCACGCTGAAGGCCGACCTCGCCGCGGCGCCCAACGCCACCCAGCGCGCCAAGCTCGAAGCCGATCTGCGCCTCGCCGAGTCGTACCTGCGCGAGGTCACCGCGCTCAAGCCGGCGCTGCCGACGATCGCCTTCGAGCAGACGATGAAGCTCTACCGGCGCGACCGCGAGATCCATCTGCTCCACCTCGGCCGCGCCCACACCGAGGGCGACGTGTTCGTCTATCTGCCGAAGGACAAGGTGGTGATCACCGGCGACGCGCTCATCGGCTGGACGCCCTTCATGGGCGACGGTTATCCCGACGAGTGGGCGGCGACGCTCGACCGGCTCGCGCAGCTCGACTTCACCCACATCATCATGGGCCACGGCAACGTGGCCGGCCGCGAGTGGCTCGGCACCTTCCGGAGCTACGTGCACGAGATGGTCGAGGCCGTGCGGCAGGAGGCCGCGACCGGCGCCACGCTCGACGAGGTCAAGCCGCGCGTCGTCGCGAAGCTGGCGCCGCGCCACGAGAAGGCCTTCGCCGCGTACGCCGACTACCGACCGTGGCGAACGGGCGTTCTCGCCAACATCGAGCGCACGTTCGCGATGGTCAGCTAGACGCGCGGACCGCGAAGGGGGCGGCATGGATCCCGGGCTCACGCTCACCGACGCGCCCAGCGCCGAGCAGCGCCGGGTGATCGGCGAGGGGCTCCGACGCTATAACGAAGAGCAGGCCGGCTACTCCGACTCGCGTGAGCTTGCGGTGCTGGTGTCCGATCCCGAGACGAAAGAGATCGTGGGCGGGCTGCTCGGGCGCACATCGCTCGGGCTCCTGTTCGTCGACCTGTTTTACGTGCCGAGCAGGCTGCGCGGTCAACGCGTCGGCAGTCGCGTGCTGGCGATGGCGGAAGAGGAAGCGAAGCGCCGCGGGTGCTCGGCCGCGATGCTCGTGACGATCAGCTTCCAGGCGCCCGGGTTCTACGAGCGCCACGGCTATCGCGCGTTCGGGACGATCGAGTCCGGGCCTCCCGGGACGCGCCGAATGTTCATGACGAAGACCCTCGCCTAGCGCGCCGGAGTCAGCCGAGCCGTTTGTGGAGGAAGATCCGGACGTCGTCGGTGCCCGGCCAGCCCGGGAGCTCGCCGATCACGTCGTAACCGTTCCGGCGGTAGAACCCGGGCGCCTGATAGCTGTGCGTATCGAGATGCATCTGGTGACAGCCTCGGCGCCGCGCTTCCGCTTCGGCCTCGGCGAGCAGGCGCGACCCGAGACCGCTCCGGCGCAGCTTCTCGTGGACCCAGAGCGTCTGCACGAACCCGGTCCCTCCCCACGTCCACCCGTGAAGGCCCGCGACGATCGTGCCGTCACCGTCGCGCACGAAGATCGCCAGCGAGCGGCCGTTGTCGACGCCGCTCGTGGCCGCGTTGAACTCGTAGAGCCGGGCGTCGAGGAGCGCGACATCCTCCGGGCGAGCGTTGGCCTCGAACCGGAGGTCTTCGCGCGGGCCCATCCGCTCCGCTACCCCGTGTGCACGGCGTCGGCCTCGAGCTCGAGCGCGCGGATCGTCTCCGCAGTCGGCACGCCCGTCGCCGGATCCCATCCCTGCTCGACGTAGTACTCGGTGACGATCTTGTCCTGCTGCTCGCGGGTGAGCCCCGCGTGTTTGGGCAGGGGATCGCTGAATCGCGCCGGCAGCCGGTCGTCCGCGCGGCTCATACCCTCGCGCAGGTTGAAGAGCCGCGCGAGCGTGAGCCCGCGGTGCGCCGTCGTCACCATCTCCTCCGGCGTGATGTCCCAGCCGGTGACGGCCTTGAGGATCGCGAGCGACTGGTCGTCCTCGTAGGCGAGGAAGTGGCAGAGGCCGATCTGGTTGCGCAGGCCGTTGCGGTTGCTGGTCTGGCGCATGTGGTCGCCGCCGGTGGGGGCCAGGAGATACGAGGCGCGCATGGCCGGCATGTGCCGCGGGTCGTGCATCGCCATCTCCATGCCCTTCACCGTCGTCAGGAACGCCTCGGAGCCGCGACCCAGCCGCTGCGCGGCGCGGAGTGATCCCTCGGCCAGCAAATCGCCGATGCCTTGGCGATAGGCGATCAACTCCACGACCTTGATGACGCCGTCAGCGTCGTGAAAGTTCAGCGGCACGCCGCCGGTGTCCTCGAGAGTGAGGATGCCCTTCTCGAAGCACTCCATTGCCCACGCCAGCGTGGCGCCGAGCGAGACGGTGTCCATCGCAAGGTAGTTGCACATCTCGTTGGACTTGCAGATCGCGACCAGGTCGTCGAGCCCGAGGTTGACGCCGAGCGACGCGAGCGACTCGTACTCCGGCCCGCCATAGCGCGGGTCGACCCGGTACCGACCCATGGGATCGACCGCCACCCGCGCGCGGCCCTTGTACACGGTCTCCGCGGCGGCGCGCGCCGCCTCCTCGCGCTCCTCGATGTGGACGACCTTCTTGCAACGCACGGAGCACGCGTAGCAGGCGCCCATCTTGACGCGCACCTGGTCGCGCACCGCGATCGCGTCCACCTTGGCGATCGTGTCGGCGGCGCCCATGCGGTAGTTGAGCACGGGCATGCCGCCCTCGAGGCTCTTGCCCTGCATCGCAGCGCCCGTGCCGAACTCGTGGAACGCTCGGTGCTTTTCGTCCATGGTGCCGGAGACCCATTTGGCGATCGTCATGAGTCCGGGCTGGTCGGCGATCTTCACAGACGTCTTGCCGCGGACCGCGATGGCCTTGAGTTTCTTCGAGCCCATCACGGCGCCCATCCCGGTGCGCCCGGCCACCTCGTTCAGCTCGTTGGCGATGCACGCGAATCGCACCAGGTTCTCGCCGGCGGGACCGATCTGGGCGATTCGGATGAGCTTGTCGCCGAGCTCGGCGAGCAGGATGTCTTCGACCTCGCCGGTGATCTTGCCCCAGAGGTGCGAGGCGGCGCGGATCTCGACGGCGCCTTCGTTGATCCACAGGTAGACCGGGGTGGGGGAGACGCCGTGGAAGACGATCCCGTCCCAGCCCGCACGCTTCAGCTCGGCGCCCCAGTACCCGCCGGACTCCGACTCCCCGAACCCGCCGGTGAGCGGCGACTTGGCGCCGACGCTATGGCGGCCCGCGCCCGGCACCGGCGCGCCGGTGAGCACGCCGGGCGCGATTACTAGAATATTGTCGGGCCCGAGCGGGTCGGCGCCCTTGGGCACGTACTTGAGGAGGTAGTGCGCGATCAGGCCGCGGCCGCCCGCGTAACGCCGGAAGAACGCGTCGCCGGGCTCCTCGATCCAGGTCGTGCGGTCCGACAGATTGACGTGCAGGATCTTGTTCCAGTAAGCGTAGCGGTCCATCACGCTCCCCCTTCCATTGGACTCAGCAGCATCACGTCGGCGGTGTCGTGTAACGGCGTTTCTCGGGACGCTTGCTCGCCGTCCACCGCGACGGTGATGTCGGCGTCGAGCGCGATGCCGATCGTCGCGAGCAGGTCGTGGACTGTCGCGTGGCCGGGCACCGTGTAGCGCTGCGGGCCGTCGGCGCCGCGCGGCAGGAAACGCCTGAGGTCGGCGAAGAAGGTGACCGTCACCGTGATGGTCCTCGCATCGGTTCGCGCGTCCCTGAGGCCGCCCATCGTAAGTATGCTGGAGTATACTGCCCGACGGCGTCTGACACGGGCGGAAGTTCGAGAGGAGATTTCCTGATGGGACTTGGCTTTGCGGTGTTCGCCGGCACGACCCCCGAGATCATCCGCGCGTCGGCGCGGGAGGCGGAGCGGCTCGGAGTCAACTCCTTCTGGGTCAATCACCCCGTTTCGACCGATGGCCTCGCCGCGCTCGCTCACGCCGCGCGGGAGACCCGACGCCTCGAGGTCGGTATCGGCGTGATCCCGCTTCACACGCGCGGGCCCGAGAGCATCGTGCAGGGCGTCACGGCCAACACGCTCCCGCTCGATCGCCTGCTCCTCGGCGTCGGCAGCCCAAACCCGGAGGCGCTCAAGCGCGTGCGCTCGGGCATCGCCGAGCTCCGGTCGAAGCTGTCGACCCGGCTCGTGGTGGCGGCGCTCGGGCCGCAGATGTGTCGTCTCGCCGGCGAAATCGCCGACGGCGTGCTCTTCAACTGGCTGACGCCGGAATACGCGCGCCTCTCCGCCGACCGCGTCCGCGAAGGCGCCGCCGCGGCGCGCCGGCCGACGCCGCAGCTCTACGCGTACGTGCGCGCCGCGCTCGGCCCGGCGGCCGGCGATCGGCTGCAGGAAGAGGCGAATCGGTACGCGGCGATTCCGGCGTACGCGGCCAACTTCGCGCGCATGGGGTTGAAGCCGGTGGAGACCGCGATCGCCGCCGAGAGCCCCGACGCGATCCGGCGGGGGCTCGCCAAGTGGCAGGGGGTCGTGGACGAGGTCGTCATACGCGCGATTACCGCGAAGGACACGGTCGAAGAGCACGTGGCGCTCGTCCGGGCGGCTGCGCCCGCGTAACCCCTTCGTCGGCCGCCTGACCCGCCTCCCGCCTCGATCGAGCGACGGTCCGCTCGCCAGAGTTTCCGGAATGGTCCTGGAATATCCCCTTAGGGTCATTTCTCCCGAAAAGTGGTGAACCCCCTGATCGACTGCATCCGGGGCGCGACGACACAATCGGATCACGCACGATGAGGTAGGGAGGTGAGCGCGGTGCCGACGCAGGTGGTGCTGACCCTCATGGCAACGATCGTATTCATCCTGAGCGTCGTCTTCCGCGTCTGGGGCCAGGAACAAGAGCTCCGGGGCCTCGATGTCGAGGCGGTCTCGCTGTGTCGGACTGGCCCCGATAACGCTCGGGCGCCCTGCATCATCTTGTCGAGGCACGAGGAAGCGCACGTCATCTACGTCGCTGTCTTCACCGTGGACGGTACGGAGATGCAGACGATCGTCCGTCACGACAACGCCAGTGGCAAGCAGGTCGTGGTCTGGTCGAAGGCCGTTCCCGCGTCGTCCGCTGCACAGTATCGGTACGAAAGGTAGAGATGGCCATGGAGACGACCGACACGCTCGATCGCACGATCGTCGAGGAGCTCAAAGCCTTCCTCCTGGAGCGGCGCGCCAGGCTCCAGGAGTCCGTCCGGACGAGGATGGCGGAGCGCCGGGCGGGCGAGCCCCGCTGGAGTCCGGAGGCTGCCACCAACGCGGTCCAGTCGATCGGTGAGGACTTCGAGGTGGCCATGCTCGATCGCGAGAGCCGCGAGGCCGCGCAGATCGACGCTGCGCTCGAACGCCTGGCGCGGGGCGAGTACGGGATCTGCCGCGACTGTGGCCTATTCATGGGGCTCGGGCGGCTCAAGGCGCTGCCCTTCGCCCCGCGCTGCACCGCGTGTCAGGCGGAAGTGGAGGCGGGTGAGCTCAGAAGCGAGGCCGGGTAAGGCTAGCCCGCGCGATACTCCCGGACCAGGCCCTGGTCGAGGATCAGACCGAACCCCGGGGCCTGGGGCACCTCCATCGTGCCGTCCTTGATCGTCGGACGATTCGCCCACATGGTCTGCCACACGGGATCGCGCTCGGGGTCGGCGAAGCACTCCGCGTAGGTCCCGTGCTCCACCGCCGCCAGCAGATGGTGGGCGATCTGCGACTCCTCGTGATGTGCCATCTGCACGCCCGCCGTGCCGCACAGCGCCGCGGCCCGCCGCCACTCGGTGACGCCGCCGCACTCCGAGGCGTCGACGTTCACGAAGTCGACCGCGCCCGCGTCGAGCAGCCGGCGCACGCCGTGGCTGGTGATCTCCGACTGGCCGGCGGTGATCGGGATCCGCGTCGCCTGACGGACGCGGGCCATCAGCCCCGCGTCGTCGTACCAGTGGCAGGGCTCCTCGAACCAGCGGATGTCGAGCGGCTCGATCAGGCGCGCGAAGCGGATCGCGTCCTGCGCCGACCAGCCGCGGTTGGCGTCGACCGCCAGGACGAAATCGGCGCCCGCCGCCCGGCGCGCCGCGTCGACTCGCTTGGCGTCCTCCTCGGGCGTGAGCCCGCCGACCTTGAACTTGCAGCCGGCCATGCCGGCCCGGCGGTACGCCTCCATCTCCCGGCCGATGTCAGCCAGCGTCTTGCCTTCCATGTAGTAGCCGCCGATGGAGATGATGGGCAGCCGCTGCCGGTAGCCGCCGAGCAGCGCGCACACGCTTTTGCCGAGCGCCTTGCCGACCAGGTCCCACAGCGCGCAATCGACGCAGGCGATCGCCTCGAGGAGCACCTTGCGGTCCCGGCTCGTGTGGCTGAGGGCGAACAGCGTCTCCCAGATGCGCTCGCCCTCGAAGATGCTCATGCCGCGGACGCGCGGGGCCAGGGTCTCGTGGATCAGCCGCACGATCTCGCGCCCGTGCTCGCGGTTGTCGCCGTTGTAGACCTCGCTGACCAGGCCCGCGTCGGTGCGCATGCGCGTCACGACGGTGCAGCGCGTGAGGACGCTGTAGGTGCTGCCGCCGAAGTTCTTGGCGAGCGGGATGGCGATCGGGATCGCTTCGATGGACTCGATGCGCATGGCCGGGCCTACTCTCCCACGGACCGTGCTAGGCTGTCGAGTCCAGGCGCGCGGAGCTCGCGCGCTCGTCAATGAGGAGGTCCGGTGACGGACGCACTCGACAAGCTGCTGGACGAGCTCGAGCGGTTCGGCCAGGCCAACGACGGGTCCACGACCGAACGGCCGCGTCGGATGCTCAACATCACGCGGGACACGGGCGAGCTCCTGGCGGTGCTGGTTCGCGCGTGCGTGGCCCGACGGGTGCTCGAGATCGGCACGTCGAACGGCTACTCGACGCTGTGGCTCGCGAGTGGGGCCCGCGCGATCGGCGGGAAGGTGACCACGGTGGAGCTCGCGGAGTACAAGATCGGCCTTGCCTCGGCGACCTTCGCCCGGTCCGGCCTGGCCCCATCGATCTCGCTCGTTCACGACGACGCCGGACGCGTGCTGACCCGCTCGGCCGACGCGGCCTTCGATCTGATCTTTCTCGATTCCGAGCGGCCCGAGTACCCGGGCTGGTGGCCGGATCTCCGCCGAGTGCTCCGGCCGGGCGGGCTGCTGGTCGTCGATAACGCGATCTCTCACCCCGAGCAGATGGCGCCGTTCGTGGCGCTGGTCAAGGCGGACAGCGCGTTCGTCACCAGTCTCGTGCCCGTTGGCAATGGGGAGTTTCTCGCCGTCAAAGCCGATCCGGCCTGGAGCCAGAGATGAACATCACGATCCTCGACGATTATCAGGACACCATCCGCACGCTGGCGTGCTACGGCAAGGTCGCCGGCCACCGCGTGACGATCTGGAACGACCACACCCAGGACGTCGACGCGCTGGCGGCGCCCCTCAAGGACACCGAGGCGCTCGTCAACGTCCAGAACCCGGACGCGCTACGGCGGTGACGGGAACATCGGGACGCCGAAGCGGCCCGCCACGACGCGGAGCTCCTGCACGATCGCGGGCGGGATGGGAATGCCCCGGGCGGCGCGCTCGCGATACGCGCGACCGCCCCGCTCGCCCGGCATCAGGACCTCGACGACGCCCGGCGCCAGCGGCAGCGCCTTGAGGGCCACGATCAGCCGGTCGACCTGAGCCCGGAAGGCGCGCGGATCGCCGTAGCGGCGTAGGTCGATCGCGAGCACCAGGCCGTTCTGCCGGTGACGGCCGCCCTCGTCGGTGCCCTCCAGCGCCTCGGCGATGATCGGGTTCGAGACCACGAGGCTCGTGATGAGCTCGATCATCAGCGAGAGGCCCGAGCCCTTCGCGCCCCCCTGCGGCAGGAGCGTCAGCGCCTCGCGCGGATCCGTCGTGGGGTTGCCGTTGCGATCGAGGGCCCACCCCGCGGGAATCGGCTGGCCGGTCTTGCTCGCCTGGACGAGCCGGCCGCGCGCGACGACGCCTGTCGACATGTCGAGCACGACCGGCCCGCGCGCGCCACCCGGCACCGCGATGGAGATCGGGTTCGTCGACACGCCGGCGACGCGGGTGCCATGGTAGGCCATGAACGGCGTCGACGCCGACACCGCGATCGCCGCCATGCCGTCCTGCGCCGCCATCAGCGTGTAGTAGCCGAGCGCCGCCGTGTGCGTGGTGGCGCGCACCAGGGCCATCCCGATCCCCGCGTCGCCCGCCTTGCGCACGGCCGCACGCGTCGCGGTGGTCATCGCGATCGGGCCGGCGGCGCGGTCGGCGTCGAAGAGCACGGAGGCGACGGTCTCGGTCTGGACCGCGATCGTCGGCGCCAGGTTCAAGTCGCCGTCGTCGATCAACCGCACGTACATCGGGATCCGCGCCACTCCGTGGGAGTCCACGCCACGCAGGCTGGCCCACACGAGCACGTCGGCGACGGTGGCCGCGTGCACCTCGGACATGCCGGCGCGCTGGAAGACGTCGCGTGTGAAGCGGGTGAGCGCGTCGGCGGTGGCGATGGTGGCCGCGGTGGAAGCGCCGCCGCGGCCGGAGCTCATCGCTTCGCGGGCGTCAGCGGGAAGTATTTCTCGAGCCAGTTGCGCACGAGCGTGACGACGAGCGTGTTGCTCTCCGCGAGCACGAAGTGGTCGACCCCCGCGACCAGGTGCAGGTCCGTCGGCT
>Ga0209376_1002710_pt1 | contig 16600 bp, 20 predicted proteins | sample GraSoiAngelo_134_FD_185891 | JGI IMG/M metagenome (GOLD analysis project Ga0209376, IMG submission 185891) | Grasslands soil microbial communities from the Angelo Coastal Reserve, California, USA - 14_0929_05_30cm (SPAdes) (version 2) | ecosystem: Environmental > Terrestrial > Soil > Grasslands ... | reverse complement strand
CTCGTCGACCCAGGTGAACAGGAGATGCGGCTTGAAATTGTGCCCTTTGGTGAGTTCTCTGCCCTGGGCCGCCTCGAACTCCTCCATGGCGCGTCGGTACCGCCGCGCCTCCTCGGCGGCGAACGCGGCGATCGGGTAGACGAAGCCGTCGCGGTGGTAGCGCTCGATTTGCGCCTCGGTCAGCCTCTTGCCCATCGGCGCCATCCTACACCACAGCGTCGATCCCCCGTGCCCGGCAGCGACGGCGCGAGCGTGCTGCGCGTCTCGATGGAGGACTCAAGTCCGATGTGTCGTCCCCGAGTGGCGCTTTTTGCCGGTCGGTGGCCGGATGTACCCGACCGTCGCACCAATTCCTGGGTGAAGTCTGGGCTCGGCTCCGAAACCGGACGCCCTGAGACTCCTGGGCTTGGTCTTGCGTCTCAACGGGGAGGACGGGTCGCTATGGTGGCGACTCTATCGCCGACTACTGAACAGAGGAACTCGCCTCAAAGAGGTTGCATCACTCACGCCTACACGGATAAGAGGGATAGAGTTCAGGCGACTAAGAGTTCGACGAAATGGACGGAAGTCGCATGGCCGATAACGGATCGATCCTCGTAACCGGGCCGACCCTCGGCCGCACCTGGGCTGGCTATATCGGATCTAAACAGCACCATTTTCAAGCCGAAAGCCCAGCCCACAGGCCAACAGCAAAAAACAAGGAGAGGGGCGATCAAGAGCAAAAGGATGCCGGCGGTTGTGATCATTGTGGTCTCGCTCGCTGTCACAGTGCTCGCCGTCCTGGGTGGCAGGGCCACTTCCGCGCAGGACACTGCCCAGGCCAAGTACACCGTGCGAGTGCCGAATGGGCTCGCGTTCTCTGAGTTCAGAGGATACGAAGGCTGGCAGACGGTCTCCATCAGTCGGAACGAAAAGCTGATGGCTGTGATCCTCGCCAATCCCGTGATGATCAACGCCTACCAGTCCGGCATTCCCGGCAACGGCAAGCCTTTCCCCGACGGCTCCAAGATGGCGAAGATCCATTGGAACCCGAAAAAGCTCGAGACGTTCCCCACTGCGACGGTGCCGTAAGCCTGCATGACGTCGACTTCATGGTGAAGGATAGCAAGAGGTTCGCGGACAGCGGCGGATGGGGATGGGCCGCGTTCAACCCGGCACCCTGGCTGACGAGCCGCCGCAGGGGAACGACGCCAAGTGCGGGCTCGCGTGCCACACGATCGTGAAGACCAGAGATTACGTTTTCACGGACTACGGGAAGCGGTGAACGGGAACAGCCCAAAACCCGTTCTCGAGCGTCACGGTCTTGGCGCCCCCGGACGCGAGGTCGTCTAGGTGCGTGTCGACTTCGATCCCGGAACGACGTTCGGCAAGCACACGCCCACGTGGATTCGATCGTTGGAGAGGTGCAATTCCTGAAGTCTTACATGACTATTCTCCACTGTCTTGCAAATGAAATATATCTGGAGCTTCTAGGATGAGAACATGAAAAAGTCGGGCGCGAGCCAAGGCCAGTCGGCATCGGAGCTCATCTCGAAAAGAATCGCCGAACTCGGGGACTGGCGCGGGGAAACCCTCAGCAGAATGCGCAAGCTCATCAAGGAAGCAGACCCGGACGTCGTCGAGGAGTGGAAGTGGATGGGCACTCCGATTTGGTCGCACGACGGCATCATCTGCACTGGCGAATCCTACAAGAATGTCGTGAAGCTTACCTTCTCCAAGGGCGCGTCTCTGAAGGATCCGGCCCGTCTCTTCAACTCGAGTCTCGACGGAAACGCACGCCGCGCGATCGACATCCACGAAGGAGAAGAAGTTGACGAGTCCGCCTTCAAGGCGCTCGTTCGCCAAGCGGTCGCCCTCAACAGTTCTGGCAAGTCGAAACCTTCGAAGAAAGCGAAGTCCTAAGGGATTCCGCCCCTGAACCTGGGTGAAGTCTGGGTGGCGCCCTCCCGCATCGTGGTTGGTCGATCAGACTGAGGGTCGCGCCTCCTCTCTTTAGAAGTGAAGCTGTCAGTGCTCCCGCTCCTTGCAAGGAGACATCCGTTCGGCGATCGGTGTCGTCATCTCTGACGTCCTAGAGGAGGGACGACACCGAGCTGCTGCATCAGGTCGAGCAGCGTGGCGACACCCCAGTGCTCAGTGATCTTGCCGTCGACGACCCGCATGGCGTCGACGGTATAGAAACTGACCTTCTTCCCTGTGGCTGGAATACCGAGGAACTCCCCCTGGTGGGTGCCGTGATAGGTCTTGTAGGTGGTCACGAGGTTGCCGGCCGCCGCCTGCCAGTGGATCTCGGGATGGAAGTCGGGGAACGCGGCCCGCAGGCGCTTATACAGCACCCGCACTCCGTCTTTATCGGGTGTCGTGCCAGGCTGCGGGGTGTGGTCGACAAAGTCATCAGCGAATAGTTCCTCGAAGAGGCGCCAGTTGCCTTTGCCCTGTACTTCCTCGGTGTTCCGGCGAACTACGGCGATCGCGGCGTCGCCCACTGATGAGTTGCTCATTCTCGTGTCTCCTTTGACCTCAGCGCACCAACGATTCCGCGACACGTGTTCGCAACGCCCATCCGGACGGTATCGGCGCCGAGCGCGTGCAACCGGGATGGCAGCTCGGGCTGGATAGGCCCGATCTACCATCGACTTTCCGTCCCGTATGACAACGCGGCGCTGTCCCGACGCCTATATCGAGGCCCTCGTCGAGACGGTTTTTGCGGGTCTGGAGTCGCCGAGCCAATTCCTGGGTGAAGTCTGGGTAAACGAAAGGGGTTAGCGGCTCCTACGTCCGCTAACCCCTCGTCGTTCATGGTTGCGGGGGCTGGATTTGAACCAGCGACCTTTGGGTTATGAGGGTAATTTCGGCAGAGACTCACTGCCACTCAGCGGCGGTCACGAGCGAGACCAACCGGGCCTTGCCTTCGGTGAGCGTGCCCGTCTTGTCACGCCCTCCATCAAGCAGCCGTCACCGCACACGACATAGATGTTGTAGTCTAAGATTGCGAAGCCCGGTCAATTGTAGCGGTCGGCGAGCCACTTCTCGGCGATGGCCATTCCAACGCTCGTCGCCGCGCCCGGGCCGAGCGGTCCCGTCGTGGTTTCCACGCCCGACACCCACTGATACTCGGGATGCCCCGGCGCCTTGCTGCCGATCTGACGAAAGCGGCGGATGTCGTCGAGCGACACGGACGGCTGCCCCAACCGCTCGTAGTCGGCATTCACCGCCTTCGTGCCGGTCAGATGGAGCACCGACCAGAGCAGCATCGACGCGTGGCCGTTGGAGAGCACGAAGCGATCACGATTGGGCCAGATCGGATCCTCGGGATCGAAGCGCATCACGCGGTTCCAGATCGTGTAGGACCAGCGGCGCCGACACCATCGGCGTGCCGGGGTGCCCCGACTTGGCGAGCTCGACCGCATCGATCGAGAGCGTTCGGATGGTATTGACGGATAGCTGATCGAGCTGGGCATCTGTCATCGGTGCAGCGACATTCGTGACACTCATCGGCTTGCCCTCGTCGGTTCGATCTCCAGGCGCGCCACCTTGCTCAGCCGCCGCAGATGTCGGGGGGCGTGACTGAACTCGGCGGCGACAAACGCCTGCACGAGATCCCAGGCCACGCTCGCTCCGACCGCGCGGCCACCGATGCAGATAACGTTCATGTGGTCGTCTTCGACTCCCTGCACTGCAGAAAAATGGTCATGGATCAGCCCGGCGCGGACCCCCGGGATCTTGTTCGCGCAGATCGACGCGCCGACGCCGCTGCCGCAGATGGCCACGCCGCGCTCCAGGGTTCCCGCCGCCACCGCCTGCGCGAGCGGGATGACGAAGTCCGGATAGTCGTCGTGCGGGTTCATCGTGTCGGCGCCGAAATCCGCGACGTCATGTCCCGCCGCGCGGAGGCGCGCCATTAGATCCTGTTTCAACGCGAACCCGCCGTGATCGGTGGCGATTCCTATGTGCATCGAATCTTGTCCTCCGATGTCGCGTCAGCGTCGCGATGCGACACGCCCGAGCGCCGCCGCCGCGTCCTGATCGGCCAGCACGACGGCCGCGTGCTGACGGACTCGACCGGCCGGGATCGATCGATCGCTTTCGTATAGACGCGCCACCATCTCCGCCTTCTCGCGTCCCGTCACCAGCCAGACGATTTGGCGGGCGCGATTGAGGATGGGATAGGTCAACGTCACCTTGATATGGGCCGGTCGCCGCGACGTCGGCGTCGGTCACGTCAAGCACGGGATCGCCGGGAACCAGCGACGCCGTATGGCCGTCGGGCCCGAGACCCAGGTGCACGAGATCGAGCACGACCGGAGCGCCGGCGATCTGCCGCAGCGTCGTCGCGTACTGCTCGCTCGCCACCTCGATGTTTGCGGCCTCCACGGGCAGCGCATGGACCTGCTCGGGACGCAGCGGACAATACGCGAGCAGGCTCTCTAGCACGTGAGTGAGATTCCGCTCCGGGTGTCCGTCCGGCGCCACTCGCCGAGTCCGATCATTCCGAGCTGCACTCCTTTGACGGGCTCATTCACCACTCACGTGTTCGACGCTTCGAAGATGCTCTGAACCGATGTGTTGAGCAGGGCGTTATACTCGGCATCCGATTGCTCGGCCGACAGCCCCTCGACCAGCGCCCGTGAAAAGCTCGCCACGACGCCGTGATTTCGCCGCAGGCGCTTGTTGCCGTCCTCGCGTGTGTACCCGCCCGACAGCGCGACGACCCGCACGACCTTGGCATGACTGACCAATTCGGCGTAAAGGTCGTCTTCGTCCGGCAACGTGATCTTGAGCATGACGAGCTGATCCGCCGACAGGGCATCGAGCTCGCCCAGAATGGCCGCCTTCAGGACGTCTTCGGCGGCGGCTTTTTCCGGGCAGTGAATGTCTACTTCCGGCTCGACGATCGGGACGAGCCCGGCCGCGATGATCTGCCGCGCGATCGCGAACTGCTGGGTCACGATGTCCTTGATGCCGGCTCCGTTGGCCTGCTTGATGAACGAGCGCATCTTGGTTCCAAAGATGCGCTTGGCGTTGGCTTTGTCGAGCAGCGCCGCAAGCTCGGGGATCGGCTTCATCAGCTGGACACCGCGGCTCTCGGCAGCCAGCCCCTTGTCCACCTTCAGGAATGGGACGATTCTCTTCGCCGTCCACAGATAGTCCGCGGTGGGCTTGCCGTGGACGTCGCGATCGACGGTGTTTTCGAACAGAATGGCGCCGAGAATCCGGTCCCCGGTGAACACGGGACTGGTCATGATGCGCGTCCGCATTTGGTGCACGATCGCGAACATTTCCTGCTCGTTGGACCACGGATCGTCCTTGATTCCGTACGCACGCAGAGCGTTGGGCGTGCTTCCGCCGCTTTGATCCAGCGCTGCGATGAATCCGGGCCGTGTCCGCATCTTGTCCAGCTGGGCTTTGAAGTCGCGGGTCTGGGACCTCATCGCGCTGCCTCCTTGCGCATCCGGTAACGCCGAATGAGAGTGTTCGTCGAGCTGTCGTGGTCGAGCGTTGGCTCGGTGTGGCTCTCGAGCTCGGGGATGATCCGCTGGGCGAGCACCTTGCCCAGCTCGACGCCCCACTGGTCGAACGAGTCGACATCCCAGATCGCGCCCTGGGTGAACACGCTGTGCTCGTATAGCGCGACGAGCTTCCCGAGCGTTTCCGGCGTGAGTCGGTCGGCGAGAATCGTGTTCGAGGGCCGATTGCCGAGAAAGACTCGATGCGGGACGAGACTGTCGGGCGTGCCCTCGGCCTTGACCTGCTCGCGCGTCTTGCCGAAGGCCAACGCCTCCGTCTGCGCAAACACGTTGGCCATCAGCATGTCGTGGTGGCGACCGAGCGGGTTCAGGGCGTGCGCGAACGCGATGAAGTCACACGGAATCAGCCGCGTGCCCTGATGGATCAGTTGATAGAACGAGTGCTGGCCGTTGGTTCCGGGCTCGCCCCAGTAGATGGGACCCGTCGGATAGCCGACGTCGACCCCTTCGCGCGTGACGTGCTTGCCGTTGCTCTCCATCGTCAGCTGCTGCAGATACGCGGGAAAGCGCTTGAGATATTGCTCGTAGGGCAGGATCGCCACCGTCTCCGCGCCGAAGAAATCCGTGTACCAGGCGGTCAGCAGGCCCAGCAGCACGGGCAGGTTGCGCTCGAAGGGAGCGGTGCGGAAGTGCTCGTCCATCTGGTGGGAGCCGTCCAACAGCGCGCGGAAGTTGTCGGGACCGACGGCGAGCATCGTCGACAGCCCGATGGCCGAGTCCATCGAATAGCGCCCGCCCACCCAGTCCCAGAAGCCGAACATGTTGGCGGTGTCGATTCCGAACTCGGCTACCTTCCCGGCGTTCGTGGACACCGCCACGAAATGCTTGGCCACCGCTTTGACGTCCCGGCCGAGGCCCGCCAACAGCCACCGCCGCGCGCTCTCGGCGTTGGTCATCGTCTCCAGCGTCGTGAACGTCTTCGACGAAGCGATGAACAGGGTTTCCGCCGGGTCCAGGTCGCGGGTCGCCTCGGCGAGATCGGTCCCGTCGACGTTGGACACGAAGCGAAAGGTCATCGCGCGATCGCTGTAGTGCTTGAGTGCCTCGTACGCCATCACAGGACCGAGGTCCGAGCCGCCGATCCCGATGTTGATGACGTTGCGAATGCGCTTGCCGGTGTGCCCCTTCCACGCGCCGCTCCGCACGCGGTTCGAGAAATCGGTCATGGCGTCGTGAACGGCGTGGATCGCGGGCACCACGTCCTTACCGTCGACGACGATCGACGTGCCGCGCGGCGCCCTCAGGGCCACGTGCAGGACGGCACGGTTTTCGGTCACGTTGATCTTGTCTCCTTGGAACATCGCGTTGATGCGCTCGCGGAGCCCGCACTCTTCGGCCAGCCGACACAGCAGCCCGACGGTCTCGTCCGTAATGCGATTCTTGGAGTAATCGAGGTAGATTCCCACGGCCTCCGCGGTCAGGCGTTCGCCACGCGTTGCGTCGGCGGCGAAGAGCGTGCGGAGGTGCTGCTCCCCGATGTCGTTCCGGTGCACCTGGAGCGCCTTCCACGATTGGCGCGCGGTCAATGGCAACATTCCTGTCATCGCTCGTCCCTTCATGTCTTCGGTGCCGTTACGCAGTCAATCTGCACGTGTTCATCGCACGGCTCGTGATGCGTGGCGCTTGACGCGCGCGCGCTCCACAGTCGAAAGCCGCCGACGAACGCGTTTGAGTGCCGATCGACACCGCGTCGTACGCGCACTCCGCGGCAACCCTCTTGACGCCGTCGACCATTTGCTCCGCGGTGAGCGTGGGCCCCGATGGAAACTCCCGAGGCACCTGCTGTCCGGTGGCGAGCACCTTCACGTGAGTGCCGCCGATATCCACGACGAGCACGCGCATGCTGTGCCCTCAGCTCGCCTTGGCCAGGTCGGAGCTCTTGGCGGCGATGACGTCCATGAGCTCGCGCCAGGAGTCGACGAACGACCTGGCGCCTTCGTCCTGGAGCTGGCTGGCGAGGGCGTCCACGTTGACGCCCGCGCTGGCGAACGTTGCCAGCACTTCCTCGCCATCGCCGCCGTCGGCCGGCAGCATCGCCCCGAGCGCTCCATGGTCGGCGAGCGCCTTCAGCGTGCCTTCGGGCATCGTGTTCACTGTGAACGGGGCCGCGAGCGCACGTATATAAAGGATGTCGGACGCCGCAGGATCCTTCGTGCCCGTGCTGGCCCACAGCAGGCGTTGCGGCCGGGCGCCGGCGTTGAACACGCGCTGCCAGCGCGGAGAGTCGAGGAGCTCGCGGTACGCCTTGTATGTCCGCTTGGCGATCGCGATGCCAAGTTGATTGCGCAGCGCTTCCGGCACGCGGCTCTTGACCGCTACGTCCCATCGACTGATGAAGACCGAAGCGACGGAGCCGACCTCGGGCGGGAGTCCGGCGGCCACGCGACGCTCGATGCCTCGCATGAACGCGTCAGCGGCGGCGAGGTATTGCTCGCGCGAGAAGAGGAGCGTCACGTTGATCGGCACGCCGGCGAAGATCGCCTCCTCGATGGCCGGCAGCCCCTCTTTGGTGCCGGGGATCTTCATCAGGAGGTTCGGTCGCCCCGCACGGCCGTACAGCGTCTTGGCGGCGGCGAGCGTACGGGCCGTGTCGTGGACCAGCAGCGGTGACACCTCGAGCGACACCCAGCCGTCCACGCCGCGTGTTCGGTCCCAGATGGGCCGAAACAGATCCGCGGCGCGCGTCAGATCCTCGAGGGCCAGCTCGAAGAACCGGTCTTCGCCCGACTTGCCTTCCTTGACTTTGCTCCGAATGGCCGCGTCGTAGCGCGAGCTGTTCTTGATGGCGTGGTCGAAGATCGTGGGGTTGGATGTGAGGCCCGTCACGGAGAGCTCGTTGATATAGCGTGCGAGCGTCCCGGTCTCGAGCAAGTCGCGGGTGATGTTGTCGAGCCAGAGGCTCTGGCCGCGGTCGTGCAGCGTTCCTGTGGCGTTCATCGTAGGACCTCCAGCGGCAGAAGCTGGGACAAGTCATGGGTCACGAGATCGCCGATCCGCTCGACGGTCAGATCAGCCGTGCGATAGGCGTTCGCATCGCGCGCGTATTGCCCCTGGCGGGGGAAGATCGTGGTGACGCGGTCGCCCCACGCTTTCTTCACGACCGCGAGGATCCGCGGTTTGTCGTCCACGAGGACGTAGTGCTGCGCCGGATAGCGCCGCTCGACGTCGTCCAGTGCCTCTTCTCGTCCAGCGCCTCTTCCTTGTGGATGTAGATCAGCACGTGGCCGTCCACGGCCTCGGAGATCCCTGACCGCTCAACCTTACGAGGCTGAAACACCACGTCGCCATCGGAAAGGATCACGGTCGGTCCCCAGGCGCGGCGATGTTGCAGCACGAGGATCGTCTCGCCCGTGTACTCCTCGATCGTGGTGATGTAAGACTTCTCCAGCAGGTCGGTGAACAGCGCGATGAATTCCTGGCGCTCGGCGGGCGTCCGCGCCGCCCAGTGGGTGGCGAGGCTCCGTCGCGAGAGCTCGGCGAAGTCGAAGAGCTCCGTCAGGACCTTCAGCACCGCATCGATCGATTCATGAACGTGATCGGTGGCGGGTGCCGCCGCGGCGGCTCCGACCGTCCCCAGCACGAGCATCCTGGCCAGCGCGATCCGAACGAGTCGCGTCATGATCCGCATGCTCCCAGCCCGCGCCCGGTCGCGCTATGGGACCTTGGTCGGAGGGCCATCGTCGCGTCTCCGCGCCGAGACGTCGCATTGTCGCCAGCGCCTCCTCGAGTGTAGCCGCCCTCACCTCATGTGGCGCGCCTGGGATCCGCTCGCGTTTTCATGGCGACTGCGACGGCCCTTCGCGTGCGATGAGGTTGAACGACTCGATCGTCACCCCCACGACCTCGCGCGCCTGCGGCGTTCGTACGCTGAAGTAAGAGCGGCCGTGGGCCGGCACGTTGCCGTGGACCCACGCCAGCATCTCCGCCGGCGTGTGGTCGGACTCGTCGCGGGTGAGCACGCGCAGCCGCACGAGGCCGATGCGATACGACGAGTCGTTGTGGACATAGCCCTCGATGCCCGGCCGACTGTCGATGCGCCCCCACTGAACACTCAGGGCGTCGGCCACGCGTGACTCGAGGGTCTGCGCCGACACGAGCCCGACGAGGGTGACGAGCAGGGCCAGACAGATCGCGCCTGCCAGTCGCGTGATGACATTGGTCCGCCGCGAACGTTCTTGGGCGCTCGAAAAAAGACTCCCGAGCGTCCGCAGCCGCCATCGGATGAACCTGCCAGCCATGACTCGTATATAGCGAAGCGCTGCCATGAATCACAGTGGACAAACGTCGGGGGTGGATCGGCCAGCGGTCGTATGCGCCGACCCATGGGACCTTGGTCGTATAGTGCCAGCACCGTCACTACCCCTACGATGACGGCTCGATCCGAGGGCACTACACGCGAGGACAGAGGACACCGCCATGACGGCGTCGATCAGGACACTCGGCACCCTCGCAAACGGTTTCGTTCAGTCTTCGCCTTCGACCCGATTTCACGGAGACTGCAGGGCCTCTTCCTGTGACGGGACCCTTACGAGGTCCTATCGACCGGGCCGTCCGTCCGCCCACATCGTGGGCGATGGCACTGGCGCTGAGCGCGCGCGGACTGCGGCCTTTGCTACTTCAGCGTGAAGCTGCCGAACGCGCGCGAAGTCACCGTGGTAACGATCGAGTCGTACAACCTCATCCCGCGTGATCTGCTATAGTTACGCGTCATGCGCTCCCGGCTGGGCGTGCCCTCGTGGCGGCTGACATCGTTGCTCGTCGGGGCCGCCCTGGGCGCAGCCTCGGCCGCGCATCCCTCGCCTGGGCAGGCGTCCGTCCTCATGCGCCTGCGGGGGCAGCCCGGCCTTCAGTCGGCGGCATCGATCGCCACCGGCATCCAGACGCCGCTCGTAGAGGCGGTCGACTGCGAGGCGGGGCTTTCGCAGGGCGGGGCTTTCGCAGGGCGGGTCCTTCGCGGCGAGTCCCTGTCGCCGTCACCAGTGCCCAGGCGCGCGGTCCTCTAGCGGGAACGGAGCATGGCAGACCCTTCAGAAACGAGATACGCAACCCCGCATCTGCGTCAGACTGCCATGCAGTTGCTTGCCCTCGGAACAGCTCGGGCGCCGGTGACGTCCGACCATCTCGCGGCGGCCTCGGGGCTCCTTCTCGAAAAACTATCGCAAGAGCTTGCCGACGTCATCGGTCCCGACGGAGTGCAATCCATCCTTCGTCGGGCGGTGAAACTGATGCCACCGGAGTTCGCATTCCTCGACGAACGGATCGTTCTCGGCGCCGATCCAGCCGGCCTGGCGGAAGCCCTCCGCGCCCGCCTGCAGGAACACGAACCCGAGCTGATACGCGAAGCTTCGGCGAGGCTGTTCGCAACCTTTGCAGGCTTGTTGGCGAACGTCATCGGAGATCGGCTCATGTGGAGCCTGCTACGGCACGTCTGGCCCGAGCTCGTCGTACCCTGATGCGAATTCCGGGAGGCTGACGAATGATGGACGGCCACGAAGGAGTGCCGATCAGAAAACTGCCCACCGGCGTCCCAGGGCTGGACGACGTGCTAGGGGGCGGACTCCCGGAGTTGTCCTTCAACCTCGTCGTCGGCGGGCCAGGATCCGGCAAGACCACCCTGGCCCACCAGATCATGTTCGCCAACGTGACGGCTCAGCGTCGTGGCCTCTACTTCACGATCGTCGGTGAGCCGCCGCTCAAGATGCTCCGGTACCAGCAGCAGTACCGTTTCTTCGATCCAGCCAAGATGAACGGCATGATCCGCTTCAGCTCGCTGAGCGGAGAGATTCAGCTCGGCCTGCCGGCCGTCCTCGAGAGTATCGTGCGTCAGGTCGAAGCCGTCAGCCCGGGATGGGTCGTGGTCGACTCGTTCCGCTCGGTGTTGCGAGTCAACGGCCGGGAGGGGGCGCCGGAAGTCCAGGACTTCGTCCAGCGGCTGGCGCTTCACCTCACGGCCTGGGAGGCGACGACCTTCCTCCTCGGGGAGTTTCCAGGAACGGAAGCCGAAAACCATCCCGTCTTCACGGTGGCCGACGGCCTCGTTGTCTTGAGTCAGCAGACCGAGCGCAACTCGGTCGTGCGGAAGATCAGGGTCGTCAAGATGCGGGGGCAGAGCGATCTGCCTGGTCTGCACACGTTCCGGATCACGCGAGATGGGCTCAGGGTCTTCCCTCGCCTTCCCAAGCCTGAGGAGGAAGAGTCGGCTTCGACTGAGGTGTCCATCGCCCCCGACCAGGAGCGGCTGTCGACCGGCATCCGCCGCCTGGACGAGATGCTGGGCGGCGGCGTTCCCCGGGGCTACTCGGTGATGGTTGCTGGCCCGTCGGGCTCGGGCAAGACCGTGCTATCCGGTCAATTCATCGTCGAAGGGGTCAGGCGCGGGGAGCCGGGTGTGATCGCCATCTTCGAGAAGCGTCCCTCCCGCTACCTGCAGACCACCAGCCTGGGTCGCGACCTCGGCCAGATGATCCACCACGGCCGGGTGGCCATGGTCTACCTTCGCCCGCTCGACCTTTCCGTCGATGAAACGCTGTACGAGCTACGCCAGACGATCGCGCGCACGAACGCCCGCCGCGTTGCCATCGACTCCCTCTCCGGTTTCGAGATGGCGGTTTCGCCCGGATTCCGCGAGGACTTCCGGGAGTCACTCTACCGGCTGGTGGGTGTCTTGACGGGCCTCGGCGTCACGGTAATGATGACGCTCGAGATCCAGGATGCCAACACGGAGTTCCGCCTCGGCCCTCGCGAGAATGCCTTCCTCACGGACGCGATCGTCTTGCAGCGGTACGTCGAGCTGGACGGAACGCTCAAGCGACTGATGAGTGTCGTGAAGGTCCGCGGCAGCGATCACAGCACGGACCTGCGGTTCTACGAGGTGACGCCGGCGGGCCTCACGATCGGGGACGCGATCCGCGGGTACCATCATGGGCTGCTGACCGCCGATCCCGTGGGCGAGTCGCGTCGACCGCCGCCGCCACGTGCTGGAGAGTGACGATGACCGATCCGCAGTCGAGGCTCGATCGCCTTCGAGATGCGAACGAGCAGCTCGTCGTCGGCGCCATGCGGGCCCAGGATCTCGCGGATCACGCCGAGGCCCGACTGGCCGAGCGTCTGCGCTTCGGGGCGCTGGAGAGCGAGATCGCGACCGTGTGCGCCACCGCGTCGGCAGAGCATATCGACGATCGGATCCGCGACTGTTTGCGCCGGGTCGTGACGTTCCTCGGCGTGGATCGCGGGGCGCTGGCGCAGCCATCGTCCGATCTCACCGTCTCGGTCACGCACTTCTGGGGATTGGACGGAGTCGTCCCGCCGCCTGCGACCATCGATCTGCGAGCGTTCCTGTACTTCCGCAGCCGCATGGAGGCGGGCCAGGGCTGGATGACGTTCGAGCGTCCCGACGACCTTCCGCCGGAGGCGGCGGCGGAGCGCGCGGCCCTCGAGACGCTCGGGATTCGCTCCTTCGCCGCGATCTCGCTCCACGCCGATGATCGCTGGCTCGGCTTCCTCGCGTTCGTCAGCCTGGGCGCGGAGCGCGCATGGCCCGACGATTTCGTGGGGCAGCTGCGAACGCTGGCCGAGCACTTCTCCCATGCCCTGGTCCGTGCGCAGAGCGCTGCCGCCCTCGAGAGCAGCGCGGCCCTCACCACCGCGGTGCTGGCGGCGCTGCCGGGCGAGACGGCCATCATCGACGCCGATGGCACGATCTTGCAGACCAACGAGGCGTGGGCCGCCGCCGCGCGGAACGAACCCCGCGTGAAGCAGGCGCTGGCGGTGGGCAGCAACTATCTGGACGCCTGCCGGGACGCCCTCGACATGCCGCGCGACCTCGCCCGCAAGGCGCACGCGTCCGTGCAGGCCATCCTGGCCGGCGAGCACGACGAGTTCGTCCTCGAATATCCGTCGTCGCGCCGTGGCGAGGACCGCTGGCTCGAGCTCAGGGTGCGACGCCTGCTGCGGCGGCGCGGGGGAGCGGCGGTCATGCAGCTCGACGTGACGGCGCGCCGGCAGGCCGAGGCGGCCGCCCAACGCCACGTGGCACAGCTCGCCCATCTCGACCGGATTGCGGGCATGGGCCAGCTGGCGTCGTCGCTCGCGCACGAGCTGACCCAGCCGTTGACGGCGATCCTCGCCAACGCCCAGGCAGGGAGCCGGCTGCTGGCCCGGCTGCAGCCTGACCTGGGCGAGCTCCGGGCCTGTCTCGAGGACATCATCAGCGACGACCGGCGGGCGACCGAGGTGATCCGCCGTACGCGGCGGCTGCTCAAGAAGACCGACTTCGTGAGGCTGCCGGTATCTCTCAATGACCTGGTCACGAACACGATCGGCCTCGTCGCGAACGACGCCTTGCTCCACAGCGTCGCCATCCAGTTCCTCCCGGCGCCTGCGCTGCCGGTCACCTTTGGCGATCACGTGCAGATCCAGCAAGTGATCCTGAACCTGCTCACCAACGCCATCGCCGCGGCCGCCGGTGGGGCGACCCGAAGGGTCACCGTGTGGACGGTGGTCCCGACGGCGCCGTACATCGAGCTGGCCGTGCACGACTCGGGCGAGGGCATCGCCGCGGACGACGTCGACCGCGTCTTCGAGCCGTTCTTCACCACGAAGGCGGACGGTTTGGGCATGGGGCTCGCGATCAGCCGCACCATCGTCGAGGCTCACGGCGGCCGGCTGCTGGTCGAAAACGATCCGGCCGGCGGCGCAACGTTTCGCGTCCACCTGCGGACCGACTAGTTGGGTACCGACCAGCCGGACACGACCTGAGCGACGCTGCGTTCGGCTATCGCCCCTGCCAGGATTCGGGTGCACCCGGCGCGCTCAGTGCTTTACGCTTCAGCTCGAGCTGCAAGTCGGTCGACTGGCTGCCCGAGCCTTGGGCAAGGGCTGGCTCGCGGGCTGCCGGCACCAGCACCAGGAGCGCCAGGCCGATCAGCACAACCGCTCGCGTATGCCGTCTCCGGTCACAGCGACCGGCGGATGCACCGCTCACGAGCCTGGTGGCGGAGCGGACTGGACGTAGACCGGACCGCTCGCGCCGTAGGCTTGCGTGTACCACGTCGATCCGCACTGCGAGTACGTGACACCGCCGACCGGCACCAGCGTCGGATTGGAGCACGGCGCAGCGGCTGGCGGTGGTGGGGGGGTGGCAGCGGACGTCGCGGTCGCGGATGTCATGGCACCGGCGGCTCGGCCGACGACCGCGCCGGTTGCCGCGATCGCGAGCCCCTTACCCTCGTCCCAGTGTTCGTCCTCGTACGCCTGCTGGCGGCCGGCCTGCGCGCCGGCGCGCGCCTCCTGCCGGGCCGCCTGGTTCTGCCCCGCCGTCCCCTGGGCCGAGGCCCGGCTCTCCTGCGCGCTCGCTCGACCTCCGCTCGCGCGAGTCTGAGCGCCTTGCGCCGCCGCCGAGCCCGACCGCGACGAGAAGGCGCCGCTGGCGGCTGGGCCCTCGCTCGAGAACCCTCCGCCCTGCCCCCCCGGGCGGCCGCCGCGCGCGCCTCCACGCTGAGCGCGGGCGTCGTTCGTGACCGTGCCGAGAAGGGTGAAAGCAAGCACCGTCGCACAGGCAGCAAACCAGGATCGAGATCTCATCGCGTCGCTCCCTTCTTCGCCGGAGCGCCGGCCGGACCAGGCGCGTACTGCGGCAGCGCGGCGGCGAAGGGAATCTTGCTCGCGGCGGCGGGAGGCGTGAACGTGAAGAGCGCATCCGCGGGCTGCGGGGCGAGGTTCCAGGCGGAGAACTCAGCCCGGAACTGTGGCTGGCCCGGCGCGGCTGGATACGTCAGCACGATGCGCTGGGGCAGCGGCTGCTCGCCGTCGCTGATCCATACCTGGAAGTTCACCGTATCCGTCCGTCCGATGAGGTGGTGGGCTGGGGCTCCCAGGATCCCGGTCCTCTCCACGTACTCCACTGCCCGGACCCGGCGCTCGAGCTCACTCGCCGCGCGGCTCATGAAGAGGACGGCCAGCGGCAGGCGCATGCCGAGATCGCGGACGAAGTACACGAGGGTCTCGTCCACTCCGCCGGGCTGAGCCGCCTGGGCATACACCCGACCCGACTGGTCGAACGTGCTGATCTCCTTGCCATCGAAGACAACGACGCTGCGCGTCCCATTGCTCCGTTCCGACTCCACGCGCAGCCGGTCGGGACGGCTGAGGGTCAGTGTCCGGACCTCGTTCCACTCGACCTTCTGCCCGGAGGCCTGGACCGTGTCATAGGCCGCACGCACCGTCACGCTCAACTGCTGCGTCTTGCCAAGGAACTCGCCCATACCGAGGAGCAGCGCCCGCGCATCGGACGGCGACCGGCCGGCCTCCTGCGCCTCGCAGAAACCCGCGGTCAAGACGGATGCCGCGCAGAGCCACGCTCCCAGCCAGACTGTCCACTTCGTTTGCCCCCGCATCGTTCCATCTCCTTCCCGGGAGGTCTCGATCGCCCTGGGCCGCTCCCCGAACGCACTCGCCCGGCGCACTCCTGACTTTTCTCACGCCCGGGAGTCGCAATCGATTGGACCTTCGTCCGATGCTGGCGGGTCGGTGCTGAGCCCCATGCCCCCAGTGCCAGCCTCAACGGCAAGGGCGACGCGCGCGCGATGCCCTTGGTCAGGTAATAGGATCTGGGTCCAATACCGCGCCAGGCGGCGACGTGCTGTACTCCAGCCGACTGGGAGGTGCACTGTGTCGTCGATCCAGCGCGCTCATGGCCGCCTCATGCACGTCCGGGTGCGCCGCCGCCACCCTGCGCAGCGCGAGGTGCGTCTGCGGCGAGACTGAGCGTGGCGCCGACGTGCTGTGACATGCGTCGAGCCCCCGCGTAGGACAAAGGTCCAATAGAGGGGCCGCGTCCGAGTGCATAGAGTCCGAGCCAACAGCACTGCACCAGTGCGACGAGGTCGGTCCTTCATCTCAAGCGACAAGGAGCTGCGCGATGGACGCGAAGACCGAGAAGGCCAAGCACGCGACCCCGGAAACGGAACGTCTCATCGCGGCGCGCGAGCAGAAGATTCCCTGGAAGAAGTGGGGTCCGTATCTGAGCGAGCGCCAGTGGGGCACCGTTCGCGAAGACTACAGCGACAACGGCG
>Ga0209376_1002704_pt1 | contig 16621 bp, 17 predicted proteins | sample GraSoiAngelo_134_FD_185891 | JGI IMG/M metagenome (GOLD analysis project Ga0209376, IMG submission 185891) | Grasslands soil microbial communities from the Angelo Coastal Reserve, California, USA - 14_0929_05_30cm (SPAdes) (version 2) | ecosystem: Environmental > Terrestrial > Soil > Grasslands ... | reverse complement strand
AGCGGCGTGTCGACGAGGTGCTCGCCGATGAACCACACCTGCAGCTCGTTTGTACGTATCACGTCGCTGACAAGCAGGTCGTTGGTGCCGTCATCGCCCGCCTCTGCCGCCTGCCGCGCCATCGCACGGGCTTCCTTCAGGACGATCTCGTGCGCGTGAAGCAGCCTCGAGAGCTGCACTGGGACTTCCTCGCGTCCGCGTGGCGGGCGCGGGATCAGCGTCATCTCGGCCACGTCGTGGGCCATGGCGATGCTCACGCCACCCAGCAATTGGATGCGCTCGGCGATGGCGTCCACCAGCTGGCCCTGCTCGTTGAAGTGCTTGTCGAAGAGCAGGTGGAGCTGATAGAAGGTCGGCCCGCTCACTTGCCAGTGGTGCTTCTTGTACATGTCGCGGAGGGTGATGGTGTCGGCGAGGAGCTGGTTGAGATTGTCGACGCTGGCGTGACAGACTGACGCGTCGAGCGCGATTGGCAATCGAGACACGGTCCCATAGTGCTGGAGCTCTTTGGCGTGCTGGATCGTCAGCGGGCGGGAGCGCTCGACCACCGTTGGGCCTGTGTGTCGATTCGTCATAATTTTTTCCTCCATCGTTTAGATGTCTCGAGCCATCCAAACGGTGTGAGTGAGAACCGAGAGGGGTCGGTGGGACAGCATCAGGTGTCCTGGCTCGTTGTGGGAGCGCTAGTTCTCGCCGGATGCAGCGCGTCGGTCGGGGGCGAGCGTTGGATATTCGAGAAGCCTGGTGTGAGCGCAGCCGAGCTGGACCGGGATCGCCGCGAGTGCTTCTCTCGTTCCATCAACGCGGCAGAGCCTGACGTAGCCGTACCCAGCCTTGGCTTCGTACGGGTAGACCGCACGGCGTACACCGCGTGCATGGAAGCTCGCGGCTACGCGCTGCGCGTTGATCGCCAATAGCGCGAGGGTCTCGGGCTGAGGCGAACCAGGGGGGACACGGTCATGCGGTTGAGAAGGGTGTTGCTGGCCGCGGTAGTCATGCTTGCCGTCACGGCGCGTCCGGCCGCCGCGGGCGGACTGATGACATCGCCTGGAGGTACCACGCCGGGGGGCGCGATCTTCGACGGTCTTCGTGGCGCGACGACGCGCCCTGTGCCCCGGGTATCGCCCGCACCAGCCCCCGCGGCGCCCGACACTTGGGTGCCAGATCGCTACGTCCTGGTTCCCGGGGTCGACGGTCCCGTCCTCGTGCCCGGCCACTGGGAGCGTAGGCTCTCCGACCACGAGGTCTATACGCCACCGCTGGTTGGTCGAACCCCGGATGGCCGCACGCTCGACTTCCCCGCCGGCCCGCGCCCGCCAGTCGACGAGCGACAGGGACCGTAGGCACGCCATGACACCGACGCCGAGGGCGATCCTGGCGGTTGCGCGACTCGCGGTGATTACGGTCGCCATGACCGCGTGTGGGACCGCCAGCAGTTATCTGACCCCCTCCACATCGACAACCACCTTGATGGCCGGCTGGGACCGCTGGTTCAAACTCGAATGGTCGGTCGAGCGCGACGGGAGCGGTACCAACCGCATCACGGGCTACATCACCAGCCAGTATGGGGAGGGCGCGGACTCCGTCCGCGTCCTTGCGCAGGCGCTCGACGCATCTGGAGCTGTCGTCGGTCAACAGATCGCGTGGGTTCCGGGGGGCGTCAGCGGATTTTCACACCGCTATTTCGAGGTCCCCCGCCTGCCGGTCGCGAACCGCTACCAAGTCTCCGTGTGGGATTATTCCTTCCGCCAAGCCGACAACAGGATTCGATGAGAGGGACGAGTCGATCAGTCGGAATGGTTGCTTGCCATGAGTCGCTGTGCCCACTGTGGCGCGGAAACCCTCGAAGGGGCCGGCGAAGGGAGAACGCCGGGTGGAGACGTTACTGGTCCTCGACGCCGGGAGACTCCGGGTCTTCGGCGCCGCCAGGAGCCGGCCCTCGTTTTTCAGCAGACAGCGTTTTCATCGTCTCCTCGCCCTCCCCGTCCGCAATCAGGAGCAAGATGTAGATCCTGTCGCCCGCCACTTTCACATCCTGCAACGTCACCACGGTCGGAGCGAATGCGATCGCATGCGTCAGCACGTCGTCGATCGCCGACTCGAGCGCGGCCTTAAACCGCGAATGGTCATGGATCGTCGCCAACGGGATCGACGTCGCGGCCTCGACGACGTGCCCTGCCGCCGGGTTTGCGAGCGCCATGACCGCAAGGCCGATGCCCGCCACCACTAGCGTCTTCATCGGGGTCCTCCTCTCCCACGCGAGGGGACCTTTCCCCGCCGCGGAGGGAACGCCGTTATAGTCGAGGTCACGATGCTGCCACGGGGGCGCCTCGCGATCGCTTCGAGTCAAACCAGTCGAGAATGACCATCGAGCCGACGATGAGAGCGGCATACGAGAGGAGTCGGAGGATTGCCGCGAGGTCGCTCATGACGCCCGCGCTACCGTCTCTCCAGCGAGGGCTGGACTGGGCGCCGCATTCCTTGACACACCCTTGGGAGGGCCCACGCGGCGTGCGGGATGCGCGCGTGTATCGTTTCCGCAGGAACGAGAAAGCGCAGCGCGCCGTGACCAGCGGCTCACGCCCGAGACTGTATTGCCTTCTCGCAGTCGGCTTTGCCTTGGTCGGCCTCACCTCGCTGTTGGGTGGGTGTGCTTCCACGCCTTCGCTGGCGACGCCGACGAGACCGGTCCCAGATCTCAGGGGAACCTGGACCGGGAGCTGGGGCGGTACGCCCCTGACTCTTTTCATCCTCAGGCAAGAGGACACTCCGACCTCCGGCGTCTACGTCGGGCCCTGGTTGCTCCTCGGACGACAGTTGCCGGGCGTGGCGGGCGTCCTGACGTTCGCGGTCCGGAATGAGGCCATCTCAGTCAATGTCCGGGGGTGGCTCGGCGACTCGAACGGGAGGCTCACGCTCGTCCTCGATCTCCAAACGGTGAACGGCGAGCAGATCACGCTGACGCACGTGGACGAGCACCGAATGGCCGGGGGTGGAACATCGCGCTTGAGCTGGGAGCCACAGGGCCCCGTGGAGCTGATACGCCAAGCAGCCGAGGGCCCCGGTGGTGTTCGTCCCTGACCATGCGGTAATCACGCGCATGACCGGCCGAGTCGCTGCTCCACGGTCACGAGCGAATAGTCTGGTGCTGCCTCTCGACCACGGTCGGGCGGATCCGCGTGGTCGCGTCCCGCCCGACAACAACATCGTGCGCGGCGACAGACGGAGGCGAGGGTGCCGAACGCCGGTCTCGGGCCGCGTCAGCACGGCCGTTCCGGATCGCAGTCGCGATCTCAGCGCTCAGCGCGCCGAGCAGGCGGCGCTGCGTGGCAACGAGCGTCGCGTAGTCCGGGCTCACCGTCGATCATGGATTGTTGACTCTTCGTAGGAGAATGGACGGGACGCTTCCACAGCGACTCGCAAGGCTCCGACGATCGCAGTCGAAGCGCCCCGCCCCCCGGCCCTAATTCGCGCGCGTCAGGCGAATACCCTCGGCGCCGAGCTTGAGACTCGCCCCCTGGGTCGTGCTCGTCATCTCGATGACTACCCCGTTCTGATTCATCATCACGGTCACGCCAGCGCCGCCGGCGGCCGTAGCCCCTGCGCTGACTGCCACGTAGTTCCCCCAAAAGTCCTCGAGCTTCGCCAGGTTCGACACATCCCCCTTCACCGTGGCGCGGGTCACCCCGACCTCTCCCACGGAAAGCCCTTCGACCTTGACGGGGTACATCTTGCCCTGGTAGCTCAGCGTTCCCTTGCCCCAGCTGAAGCCGATCCCAACTGCCACCGACCCGTCCGACAACGTCAGGGTCGCGTCAGCCTCCTTGCCCTGGGCCACGGCCAGCCCGGCGAGCGCTGCGACAAGACCTCCCACTGCCAGCACTCCGATCACCAAACGACGCATCACGAGTCTCCTCACCCGGGATTTGTGGTATGGACGCATCTCCGCCCGGTCGAAGCATTGAACGGGTTCCCGGCGACGCCGGTCGACCTCGTCGTCCGCGTATGCCCTTTCGAGACGAATCCGCCGGGCGCCGGTAAGGCTCACTTGAAATTTTGGCAAGAACAAGCAAGGGCTCCAGGTCGCGTGGAGTCATGATCTGTCGTCACCGGACAACTGCCGTCGAAGAAGAGACGGTTGCTCACTCGCCCCATTCCGGATGCGGATGTCGCGCTGCGGACACGGGATCTCGATCTGCGCCGCGGTGAGGGCGGCATGCACGCCCACCGCGAGCTGGCTCAAGACCGAATCCGCCTCTTCGAAGCGAGCCGTCCAGACGCGCAGCTCGAAGTTCAACGCACTGTCGCCGAATCCGGTGCACAGCGCGACGGGCGGCGGCTCCGCCAGCGCCTTGGGGTGCGCCTTGGCGACATTGCGGAGAATTTCCAGCACCCGTTCCGGATCGGCGGCGTAGGCGACCCCCACGTCCAGATCGACGCGGCGCAATCGGTCCGACAGGGTCCAGTTCGTGACGCGCTCGGAGGTCAAGCTGGCGTTCGGGACGATCACCTCGGCGCCATCCCACGTCCGGATCGTGCTGGCGCGGCTTCCGATCTCGCGGACCTGTCCCTGCAGGTCGCCGATTTGAATCGAGTCTCCGACGTGGATGCGACGCTCCAGCAGGAGAATCAGCCCGGAGACGAAGTTCGCCACCACGTTCTGCAGGCCGATCCCGATACCCACGCCGAACGCGCCTGCCAGGATGGTGATGCGGTTGAGGTCGAGGCCCAGGGCCGCGACCGCGAAGACGAACCCTGCGAGGATGATGGCGTAGCCAACGAGCGTCGAGACAGTGTACGGCACCCCGCGCGGGAGCCAGACTCGCGGGTACACGTCCTCCTGGAGAACGAAGCGAACGAGGGACGACAGGACAAACGCCGCCCAGATCGTCAGCCCGAACGCCGCCATGTCGCCCAGCGACAGGTTGATCGCTCCCCGGGCATACCGCGCGTCTAGGGAGATCTCGGCCGCCGTCCACATCGGACCTATCACGCCGAGCGAGTCCAGGGTGAAGTATGCCCAGGTCCCGACGGAAAGGCAGCGGAGCACCAGGGTGATGCGGCGCTGCAGGAGTGCGCGATGCCGCTGCACCATGAACAGCTGCCGCAGGGGACGCGCGCGAAGCACGTAGGCCACCAGCCCCTCGCCGACGCGCACGCCCGCGTACAGCACCAACGCGACATAACTACTGGCGAGCACCTCGCCTCCCAGGAGCCGCGCCAGACGCATGTAGCCAAGCGCGCCCGTGAACACGGCGCCGACGAGGATCGAGAGCTGCCCCCACAGGATCCACGCGACCACGCGACGCCATCCGAGCGCTGCCTGGTCCCCGCCGTCCGTCAAGAGCTGTTCCGAGCGGACCGCGAGCGTCAGGAAAACGATCCCGGATACTATCTCCAGCAGGAACACCCATTGCTCCAGCACCGGGACGACCGAGCAGACGTCGCGGACGCGGTCGACCAGAAAGAACGCCGCAAGCGCATAGACCGCGGGGACGACCGCGGGCGAGGCCAGCCGGCGCACGATCAGCACGGCGGGAAGCAGGACGAGGAGCCCCACGACGTCCATCAGGACGCGAGGAGCCTGCGGGTAGATCCACGCTGTGGCCAGGAGAGCGAGGACGAGCGCGGACGAAATGGGGAGCTCGAAGACCTGAGGGGCAGCCTGCTCGCTCGGCTCCTTCTCGGCCCGGCGCCGCGCGCCGGCGCGCGCCAGGCGCGCGAGCACGAAGACGACCACGAAGAGCGCGATCTGGAGCGGCACCCGCGCGAGCTGACTGGCAAGAAACTCTCTCGTCAGCTCGACGCTGTCACGGACAGAGTCGCGCAATCGCTGGCCCAGGTCGGTCGAGATCAACGTGCGCGCCTCGGGGCTCCAGATCGGAAGACTGTCCCGAGCGAAGAGCGGACCGCGCAGCGCGGTGTCGGCCTGGGCAATCCTGGAGAGGACGTCATCGCAGCGGGCGATCTCCCTGACCACCCGGTCTTGAACTCGGAGGACGTGCGTGAGCCGTTCGCCGACGCTCCCTCGAGCCGTCGCGATGGCGGCCATCGTCCCGTCGATTCGCTCGACCACCGGCGCCGGAGCCCGGGACTCCAATGCCTTCTCACGTGAGGCCGACCACGTCGCCCGCATCGCCTCGAGCTGCGCCAATCCTTGGTCGAGCTGCGTCGCGCGCTTGGTGAGCGTGTCGTTCCATGCGGCCAGCTTGGAACGCGTGACCCGCCAGGACTCGGTCATGGTGGCCAGGGCGTTCGCGGACGGCGACGAAGCCAGCGCTTGGGTCGTCCCTACAAGGCGCCCGCGGATCCACTCGCCGGCCGCGGGCAGCTGGGCCTCGATGTCCTGGACGTCCGAGCCCTCCGCCATCTGCTCGGCGCTTCGCAGTAGCGGGGCCAGTTGCTCGGCGTGCTGCGCAATCTCCGAGACCGGGATCGACGTGACCGTGGGCTGGACAGGCTCCTTCGGCTGGGCCTGTTGAGCCGCCGGTTGAGCGGACGCCGGAGGAGCGACCGATCCTCCCAGGCCGAACGACGTGATGGCGAGCGTCACGACGATCGCCCAGCGAGCGCGCACGAGGGTCGGCGGCAAGGTACTCATGGCTCACTCACCACGGGTGCGGGCGTGTCGTCAACGTGGCGATCGCCTGGTATCGGGAGCCCAAGCACCGCCCGGGGTCATGACCACCGGTCTCGCCTACGCCGTGCGCCAGTGCCGCAGCCGGAGCGCCGCACCGAACAGCAGCGCGCCGAAGGCGATCGCGTACGCTCCGATCAACCATGCGAGCGACAGTGCGCCCGCACCTGGCATCAGCATCGTGAGCACGCCGAAGCCGACCGACAGCACGCCGTTCAGCACCAGCCAGGCTTCGCCCGCGATCCGGCGGCGGAGTCGGATAGCGGCGACCATCTCGAAGATCCCCGCCACCACGGCCCAGACGGCGATCACGTAGAGCAGCGCGAGCTCCGTCAGTCCGGGGAGCACGAACGTGACGACACCCGCCGCGATGCTGACGAGTCCCCTCAGGAGGAGCGGCCACCACGATTGGCGCTCGCCGCGACCCCGGACGGCCGCGATGACATTGAGCACGCCCTCAATGAGGGCGTAGGCACCGAAGAGCAGGATCAGGACGGCGAGCGTGACGCCTGGCACGACCAACGTCAGGGCCCCGAATATGATCGCGGCGACTCCGCGCAGAGCGATAGCCCACCAGTTCCTTGCGAGCGCGTCGGTCTCCATGTCGACACCTCCCCCCGGTTTCAGACGACCGGAACGTTCGCTACCGCGCTCCCCATCAGCTGACGATCTGCGAGCTGCCGTCCGGCTGGCGGCAGCCCATGCCGCAGGGGCGCTCCCGCCCGCCAACAGGACCGGTCGCCCATCCGGACCGTCTGTGAGAGACCGGTCGTCACGAGCGCCAGACCGTTCATGCGGCCTTCCTCTCTGAGCTCGGCGCCGGCGGCTCGCGACGCGCCCAACGTGCGTGGGCGACCCGAACGCGCCTCGCCTCGAAGCGGTCGAGAACGCCCATCCCGACGACGATGACCACGACGAACAGCAGGAGGTGACCCATGCTCGGCTCACTCATGACTGCCCTCCTGCCTGTTATGAGGGGGCGCGCCCGGCCGACGTTTCGACCGGGCAGTCGGCGGGTGCACCAGGTGCTGCGCTTGAAGAGGTGCGCGAAATGGCACGGGCTCATGTGCCCGAGGGCACTGAGCTCCGCGAGGCGAAGCTTCGGCTGCCACCCGCTCCCTACCAACGGCCGTCGTCATGAAGCGTATGCGGTAGTGGTCGCGGTGTCCATCGTCGTCATGGAGCCTCCCAGGCGCTTCCGCACGAACAAGCGGGCCCGGTGCACGCGAGACTTCACGTTGGGGACGCTGAGCCGGAGGGCATCGGCGATCTCGAGAGTCGACCGCCCCTCGACGTCGCGCAGCACCAGCACGGTGCGGTAGACAGCGGGCAGCTCGTTGATCGCCGACGTCAGCGCCGCCCGCAACTCGGTCTGGACCGACGGATCGTCCACGCGCGGCGACCAATCGATCATGGGCGCGACGTGGCGGCTCGCCTCATCGAAGACCGGCAGCACCTCGTCCAGGGAGAGCTCGCGACGCCGGCCCTGCCTGCCACGGAGCTTCTGATAGGCCGCGTTCGCGACGATGCGGTAAAACCATGACCCGAACGCCGACTCGCCGCGGAAGGTGTCAATCTTTCGCACCACGGTCAGGAACGCGTCCTGCACGACTTCCTCCGCGTCCTGCCCGTTTCCCGTGATGCTGCTGGCCAGGCGATACGCTCGATCGCCGTACGTAGCGATGAGCTGCTCCGCCGCGGTCGGCTCTTGCTGCTGCAGGGCCTCCACGAGCCGGCGATCCCGATCTGCGCGCCGGCCTTCACCTCCGGTGCTCGGTTTTGGATCCAGCGTCGTTTGCCGGCTCATGTCTATGCTCCCTGCCTCGCAATCTCGCACTCAAGCCCTGTAGGCCGCCCGTACGGCGTCGAGCAGTCCGTCACAGTGGAAGGGCTTCTGGAGGAACGCGACCGCGCCGGCCCCGAGGGACTGCCCGCGCGCTTCGGCGTCACCGTGGGCGGTGAGAATGACCACAGGAATGTCGGGGCTCGTGGCCGTCAGGTGCCGAAGAAGCTCCAGGCCGCCGGTCCCGGGCATTCGCAGATCGAGCACCAGACAGCCAGTGTTCTGGCGATGGAAGGATGCCAAGAACTCTTCCGCAGATGCGAACGTCTCGACCCGGAACCCGACCGACAGCAGGAGATTCCTGAGAGACCGACGCAGTGATGCGTCGTCATCGACGATGGAGACGACCCGCCCGTTGCGCTCGCTCATGTGTCCTCGTTAGCCCATCGGCAAAGAGCCGATCGACTACGAGGTCAGGCTAGTCGGCTTGGGCGGGAAGCGTCTACCCTACCTTGGTCGGTTCGGGCCACCCCCCGGCCGGGGTAAGTCCGAGGAGGGCCTCTAGCCTACTTTGGTGGGGTTCGGGCCCCGACTGGGTCGGTAATTCCGAGGCGCGTAGCGGTCCGGACCAGATCGGCCAAAGACCCGGCCTGCATCTTCTGCATCACGTGCCCACGCTGCTCCTTGACGGTAGCCTCGCTGGTCCCCAACTCGGCGCCGATCTGCTTATTGAGCAGGCCGGAGACGATTCCCGCCATCACGTCCCGCTCGCGCCGGGTCAAGGATTCGTACCGGCGACGAAGCTCGAACAGCGCCAGCCGCTCGGCGCGCGCTGCGCGATCATCGTCGATCGCCCGTCGTATCGCATCGAGCAGGTCCTGCTCACGGAACGGCTTCGTGAGAAACTCGACCGCGCCCGCCTTCATCGCGCGGACCGACATGGGGATGTCGCCGTGACCGGTGAGGAATATGATCGGCAGCGTCGCGTCCGTTCCGGCCAGTTCCTGCTGAAGGTCGAGACCGCTTTGCCCTGGCAGACGAACGTCGAGCACGAGACATGCCGGAGCATCGAGACGGCGGGCGCTCACGAATGCCTGAGCGGAGGAGAAGACCTCGACCGTCAGCCCCACGGACGAGATGAGTCTCCGGAGAGCCTCCCGGACAGAACGGTCGTCGTCGATGACGAAAACGACGGGTCCCTCCGAGCTCATCGCATCCCCGGAAGGGCGAAGCAGAAGACGACGCCATGGTCGGAGTTCGCTGTCGCCCAGAGCTGTCCTCCGTGCCCGTCCACGATCGAGCGGCTGATCGACAGCCCCATGCCGAGCCCGCCCGGCTTCGTCGTATAGAAGGCCTCGAAGAGGCGGGCCACTTCGGGCTCACGGAACCCGACCCCGGCGTCCTGGACCGCGACGACCGCCCAAGGGCCATCGTTACGGTACTCGACGGTCGAGCGGACGACGACCCGACGCCGCTCCCGCGGAACCTCTCTGGAGGCTTCGACCGCATTCACCAGCAAGTTCAGGAGAACCTGCTGGAGCTGGATCCGATCACCCTTGACCCGCGGCAGGTCCGGCGCCGGGGACGTCTCGAGGACGATTCCGTGTTGCTCCATTTCGGGACGAACGAGCGGGAGCACGTCGCGGATGACACCGGCGAGGTCGCAGGGATGGTGGGCGACCGTCGATCGCGACAGTAGGGCGCGAATTCTGGAGATCACTTCCGCCGCCCGGTTGCCGTCTGTCACCACGGCCATGAGCGCCTCCCGGACGCTATCGAGGTCGGGGCGGTCCACGGCCAGCCAGTGGAGGCAGGCGTTGGCGTCGGCCACGATGGCCGCCAGCGGCTGGTTGATCTCGTGGGCGATGGAGGCGGTCAACTCGCCCAGTGTGGTGACCCGCGACACGTGAGCGAGTTCCGCCTCCGCCTGGCGCAGCGCTTCCTCAGCACGCCGACGTTCGATGAACTGCCCGATCAAGCTGCCGATGGCACCGAACGTCTCGAGTTGCTCCTGGTCGGGCTGTCGCATCGTACGGCTGAAGAACTCGATGACACCGAGCGTCTCGCCGCTGAGCCCAATCGAGAAGGCGATGGCTCCACGCAGTCCCACCCTTGTCGCGATCTGCGCTCGCCAAAACCTGGCGTCCGTCGTGACATCAGTGATCCACAGGGCCGTGCCCGTCTGCCAGACGCGCCCCGGCAAGCCGTGGCCGGGAGTGAAGGTCATGCCCCGGCTGACGGTGTCGAACTCGGCAGCCTCGATATCCGGGGCGTGGTAGATGCTCTGACAACGCAACACGCCGGCCTCAGGATCGACCTTCCAGAGCGCCCCCCACTCCCATTCCATGCTTTGGCCAATGGCCTGCAGAACGGAAGGCATAGCGGAGGTGAGGCCGTCCGCTTCGGCCAGAACGCGCGCGATGGTGTACTGCGCAGCCAGGCGGCGTTCGGCCCGCTTGCGGTCGGCAATTTCTCTTTTCAGTTCTTCGTTGATCAGGGTGAGTCGTCCAGTTCGCTCGACGACACGGCTCTCGAGCTCCTCGTTGAGCTTGTCTTTCGCTCGGGTCGCCGCTTCCGCCTCCTCCCGCGCGACCCGTTCGCCGTGGAGTGTGTGGCGGACGGCGGTCATGAGGTCCGCATTGCGAAAGGCGATCTCGGCTTGCGTGGCGATGCTCTGCAGCATGAATCGCTCATGCGGCGTCGGGAAACTCGAGCGCCGAGAGGCCGCGATGATCACGTCGGTGGGCCCGTCTGGCCCGAGCACGATTCGGGCCGCGCGCAAGGGTTGGCCCGTCACAGGGTGCAGGAGAACGAGTGCAGGGCTCGCGTCGTTGTTGGTCGGTCTCTCGGACAGGAGACCCGCGATCTCGCGAGCGCCGTTGCCGAAGTCGGACCTTCCTTCCACGCGGGCCACCTCCAACGGGCGGCTCCCGGCTGGATTCCCCACCCGAACGTAGGCCAGATCGAGCCGCAACATGCTCGACAACACCTCGAGCAACGCCTCCGAAATGCCAGCCGCGTCCCGCCCGCTCCACACGGCGGGCAACGCGAGAATCGCGACAAGGTCGCCGAGCTGGCTTCGGAGCGTCGCGGTGTCCGCAACGGGGTGCCACCCAGGATCCGGTGGCGCGGCCGAAGCGTTGCTCCGCTCAGGAGCGATTTCCATTGCCGGCTCGGGCGCGCAGTTCGCGCAAGAACTCATCGGGCGGAACGAAAAACGGGTTCTCCTGCAGAACCCCCGCGATCATGACCACAGGGTGAGTGCGGAGGACATCCATGACGACCCCTGCGCCAAACTTGGCGAGATCGTATATTCAGAAGACAGGATCCGGATACTTCGGGAGTATATAGTTGAGGCGCGTCTCGTACTCCAGCAGGTCGTCGACGCCAGGCCGATCCTCCAGCGCCCATTCCATGTGCGCCACCAACCGGGTCAATGGAAAGCCCTGCCGCTTGCCGCCCGTCAGCACCGCCTCGATCAAGGCCAGCATGGCGGCCTGGTCGAAGTGCCCGCCGCGAAGATAGGCGTCCTCCCAGGTGCGCAACTCCAACTGACCGGTCTTCTCGATGGCGGCGACATCGACACCCGCAGCCGCCAACCGGTCGACGTGATCGTTGCGTAATTTGGGATCCACGATATGGAACGCCTTCTCATCATGCGAGAGACCGTCCTTGATGAAGGGCAGGATGACACGATACTCCTCGTCCCGGGTGTTGAAGAACGCGCAGACGTGACGATAACGCCCGAGCCGAACTCCGGCGAAGGTGATCGGCCGCTCGCTCTCCAACTGAGTCATCTGCGCCTCCGCTTATAGGTGCCCCGTTCCTCGCCCGGACCGGCGCTATGCTAGCGCGCCGGCCCGGAGGTGTCTACACCTACCTTGGTAGGGTTCGGCCGACCGCGACAGAAGTTCGGAGCCCATCGGCCCGGAACGCCGCACAAGCGAATCGAATTCGACGCTTCGGAGACATCCCAAGCCGATCCTCAGCGGGGCCCTCGGCCCTCCCGCCTTCGAAGCTTGCGGATTCTTGCCAGAACGTCGTGCCCCGGCATCCGCGTTCATCGTCGCTCCCTTATCTATGTACGCAATATATGTGTACGCATTGAAACTCTTGGGCTCCGCCTAGCGTCTCAACGGGCAGGATAGCGGATGCCGCATGGTGGACACTCGATACGATCGCGCGAGGACTGGCCTTCTTCTCGTCGGCCCCTGTCACTCTCGTGAGGACGCGACGGCGGCCTTCAGCCGAGAGGCGATGCATGCGGCGCACCAGATCAATGGGCCGACCTTCGCTCATGCGATTCTGACGACGAGCGAGTTGGTCGCCGCCCTATCCAAAGTCTGAACTTCTGGCGCGACTGGGAGACTCCGCCATGAGCAAGCGACCCATCACTGTCGCGCTCGCAAACGCCACAAACGAAGAAAGGGAGTAAACCGCATGCGTCATTTCATCGCGCTCGTGTGCCGACTCTCCGTTTGTGTGTTGAAGCGGAGCGTCCTTGTGGCTGGGCTTGGCTTCTGTATCGTGTCCAGCGCGTCGGCTGACGACATTGCCGTTTCTGAGCAGACCTTTGGTTGCATCCTCGACTGGCCACAAGTCAGAAATACGCGCATCAAGCACTCTGACCCGGAGAAGTTGCAGGAGGCTATGCGTATCTTCCGAGACAGCCTACCGGACAGGGAGTATCCCGTTGGCACCATCCTGCAGCTCGTTCCGTTCGAAGCGATGGTGAAGCATCCGCGTGAGAAGTTCCCCAAAACGAACGGCTGGGAGTTTTTCGCGCTGGATGTCTCCGGTGCAGGCACCAAGATCAGAGATCGGGGAGACAACGTCGTCAATCTCTCGCAAGGGGTGACGTGCCTGAGCTGTCATCAGCCTGCGGCCAGGTTCGACTTCGTGTGTGAAAAGGGGCACGGTTGTGCCCCTATCCCGTTCGATGATCAGAAGATCGGCGCGCTTCAGAGGGCAGACGCTCGTTGTCCCACGAAGTAGGGGATGGAGGAGTTATAGCGACGCGTCCATCAAAGAACGGCTGTCGAAGCCGGACATGGATTTGACGACGATTCGCGACGTCGTGGAGAACCTGCACGGCGTGCCGGCACTGTAGTGTATCCCGGAAGGCTGCGACGCGGACCGCGTCCTGTTGCACAGCCACTCTGGTGGCACAGCCTACGAGATGCTGGTCGGCGAAGCCATCGAGTTCGCGAAGCGAGCGAAAGACGCTGGCGTCGATGTCAGCCTGCATTCCCTACCTGAAGGCCAGCACAACTTCATCCTCGGTGCCCGCCGCATGCCCGAAGTGAACCAGGCGATCGAGGAGATAGGCGGGTGGCTGCGCTCCAAGCTCGGTCTCGCCGCCTTGGCGGCAGCCTAGTCCCAGGTTGCGCCTGCACGCCGTGCTCCGATAGACCGGCTCGGAGTTCATCCAACCAGCGCCATCGCGCGCATAACTCCCGACCGGCCTGGCGCACGGTGGGGTGAATCTGGCGTGACGCGGTAGCCGTCCAACTCTGTGGAACGAGAAAGCGAGGTATCAGCGTGGACAAGCCGACACGTCCGAAGAGGCTCGCCTTCGTGGCGGTCGCGGTGCTGGATGGTGCTTGCGGTCAACGCGTCCAGCCAGGCGCGAGGAATTGGCGGTCACGGTTACGGCTGCTACAGGGCTCCGGCCTACTGGTACTACTGCCCGAGCTACGGGGCATATTACCCGAACGTGGCAAGCTGCCCGGAGGCGTGGGAGACGGTACCGGCTTCATGACGCCAGCGCGCCCTGCTTCAACCGTCCAGCCTCTCTCTCGCCTCTGAAGACTATGAAGCAGGACGGGTCGCATCGCTGAGATATGTGGATCGTCAGAGTCGCTCTCGCCCGCCCCTACACCTTCGTCGTGCTCGCCCTGCTGATCCTCATCGCGAGCCCGGTGGCCGTCCTCCGCACACCCACCGACATCTTTCCGAACATCGACATCCCGGTCATCGCGGTGGCCTGGCAATTCACCGGTCTCAACCCGGAAGAGATGGAAGGGCGGATCACGACCCAGTACGAGCGAGTCCTGACGACGACTGTCGACAACATCGAGCACATCGAGTCGACGACGGTGAACGGCCAGGCGATGGTCAAGATCTTCCTGCAGCCGAATGCGCGCCTCGACACCGCCAACGCGCAGGTGACGGCGGTATCGCAGACCATCCTGCGCCTGCTCCCGCCCGGCATTCAGCCGCCCCTGATCATCAACTACAGCGCGTCGACGGTGCCCATTCTCCAGCTCGCCCTGTCGGGACTCTCCGAGTCGGAGCTCAACGACGTCGGCCTCAACTTCTTGCGCACCCAGCTGGTGACCGTCCCCGGCGCCTCCATCCCGTTTCCGTACGGCGGCAAGCAGCGCCAGGTCATGGTCGACCTGGATCCGCGCCTGCTCCAGTCGAAGGGGCTCTCCCCCGCCGACGTCGTGACCGCGCTCGGCCAGCAGAACATCGTGCTGCCATCCGGCACCGCGAAGATCGGCGAGTTCGAATACGACGTCGCCATGAACGCCAGCCCCCGGACCGTGGCCGAGCTGAATGACCTGCCGGTCAAGGTGGTCGGCAATTCGACGATCTACCTCCGGGACGTCGCCCACGTGCGCGACGGCTTCGCGCCCCAGACGAACGTCGTACGCCGAGATGGCAACCGGGGCACGCTCGTCACCATTCTGAAGACCGGCACCGCGTCCACCCTCGACGTGGTGGCCGGCATCCGCGCGGTGCTGCCCCGCGTGATGCCGACCCTCCCACCGCAGCTCACCGTCCAGCCGCTGGCCGACCAATCCATCTTCGTGCGGGCCGCGGTCAGCGGCGTGATTCGCGAGGCGGTGATCGCTGCCTGTCTCACGGCGGCAATGATCCTGCTCTTCCTGGGGAGCTGGCGGAGCACGCTCATCATCGCGGTGTCCATCCCGCTCTCGGTCCTGACGTCGGTGATCGCCCTCAGCCTGCTCGGGGAGACCATCAACATCATGACGCTCGGTGGGCTCGCGCTCGCTGTCGGCATCCTCGTGGACGACGCCACCGTGGAGGTCGAGAACATCAACCGTAACCTCGACATGGGGAAGCCGATCATCCAGGCCATCCTGGACGGCGCCCAGCAGATCGCAGTGCCGGCGCTCGTCTCCACGCTGTGCATTTGCATCGTGTTCCTGCCGATGTTCCTGCTGGGCGGGGTCGCCCGCTACCTTTTCGTCCCGCTGGCCGAAGCGGTGATCTTCGCGATGCTGGCGTCGTACCTCCTATCGCGGACGCTGGTGCCCACCATCGCGCGCTACCTGCTCTCGGCGCCCGTCGAGGGTGCGGCGCCGTCGCGAAACCCACTCGCCCGCGGGCAGCAGGCGTTCGAGCGGGGGTTCGAGCGAGTCCGCCTCGCCTACCGGCGGATGCTCACGCTGCTGGTCGGTCGGCGCGTCGTCTTCATCCCGGTGTTCCTGGCGGTGTGTGCTTCCGCCTTCCTGCTCGCTCCCGGACTCGGCGAGAACTTCTTTCCGGACACCGACAGTGGGCAGTTCACCCTCCACCTGCGGACCCAGACCGGCACCCGCATCGAGGAAACCGCCCGGCTGACCGACCTGGTGGAAGCGGCGATCCGGCGCGAGATCCCCACCGCGGAGCTCGACGTCATCCTCGACAACATCGGACTGCCCTACAGCGCCATCAATTGGATGCACAGCGCGTCGGGCGTCATCGGCGCCGCCGACGCGGACGTCCTCGTCTCCCTGAGAACCGACCATCGACCCACCGCCAACTACGTCCGAGCCCTCCGGCAGAAGCTGCCGCAGGAGTTTCCCGGCGTGACGTTTTACTTCCTCCCCGCGGACATCGTGACGCAGATCATCAACTTCGGTCTGCCGGCGCCGATCGACATCCAGATCGAAGGGGCGGACATCCAGGGCAATCGCCGGGTCGCCGACAAGATGCTGAACGAGCTCCGTCAGGTGCCGGGCCTTGCAGATCTCAGAGTCCAGCAGCGATTCGATTACCCAAGGTTCGACGTCGCCGTCGACCGGACGAAGGCGGCACAGGGCGGGTTCACCGAGCGGGACCTGGCCAGCAGCCTCCTGGTATCGCTCAGCGGCAGCTTCCAGACGACCCCGACCTTCTTCCTGAACTGGCAGAACGGGGTGACCTACAACGTGGCAACTCAGACACCGCAATACCGCATTCAGTCGTTG
>Ga0209376_1002702_pt1 | contig 16635 bp, 13 predicted proteins | sample GraSoiAngelo_134_FD_185891 | JGI IMG/M metagenome (GOLD analysis project Ga0209376, IMG submission 185891) | Grasslands soil microbial communities from the Angelo Coastal Reserve, California, USA - 14_0929_05_30cm (SPAdes) (version 2) | ecosystem: Environmental > Terrestrial > Soil > Grasslands ... | reverse complement strand
CACACAAAGGGAACAGGCAGCTTCCAAAACGGAGGGGGGGCGTTAACCGTGCCGAAGCTGACGTGATGCACGATATCAAAGCCGATTTGTTCATGAAGTTCGATGGCCTTGAGATAGGCTAGCTTCAACCATTGTGAATAATGAACTGCCAAACCTAAGTTACCTGTGTGATGAACCCATTGGTTGAGCCTACCGGGGACAGCTAACCAGTGAATCTTGAGATGTGTGTTGGGGCATTCTGCGAGAAATGAGTCTGCAACGGGACGATCACCAGGACAGGCCAGAATCCAGACCTCATGGAATCGCGAAAGATGCCAGGCCCAATTCCAAGTATTACTGGTCTCACCGCCCGTGTTGGGAATACAGGCGTAACCTATAATGAGGACTCTCACTGTCGTCCTTGCTTCTTTCTAAGTGTGCAATCCTCCAGCTGGCAAAGCGCGTATTTCGAAGGAGCTCTTGTCACATCCGCGCACGTGAACGAACAATAGAGCGTTCATCCTTGTGACCTATGAATTGCAACAACGTTTGCAATCGTTACAGGAGGAGACACCAGCCGAGTAGCCCTTCCCTGCTGCTCTATGCCAAAGAAGTCGTAACCGAGGCCCCCCAAAAAATTCCAAGCCCCATGCGGTTCCAAGCCCAGACTAATCGCTCCTTCCGGATGGAACTCGAACATGATCACAGGGCGCATGGAAATGATAGTGTCATTTGCGCCACGCAAGGCCAGCTCTTCGGCCCCCTGCACGTCCATCTTAATCACGTCTACTCGCTCTACCCGGGTCCGCCGCAACACATTGTCAAGGGATTCTGTATCAATTTCCTGGGCATACGCATGTGGATCGAAAGTACTATCTTTGGCCAGCGCGTCGGAACCGACAGCGGAATGGTGATAAAGCCACGCTCTTCCTGGCTTGTCCGTGAGGGCCAGGGGAAAAGCCCGTACATTCTTGAAACCATTTATGGCGATATTATATCGTAGCACCGGAAATGCTCGGACGGATGGTTCAAAGGAAATCACCCGGCCCGCCTCGCCCACTGTCTTGCTTGCCATCGCTGTGTAGATCCCGAAGTTGGCTCCCGCATCAACGAAGACCTTTCCTGGGGAGAGTAGTTTTTCCAAATAGGCCAGCTCCGGTTCGTAATAATCGCGAAATGCATAAATGAGTTTGGCGACGCCTTTCCAGCGGGGAGGCAAGAACATCTGTACGCCCCATCTCCGCAAGTCTACGATCGCCGCCTTTTCCAACAGGCACCTAATCCGCCAGGAGACTAGGCGGAGTGTGGTGCGCACTGGAGCCAAGTGAAACGCTTGCTGGGCGCTGAGGAAGTTCCATTTCGCCTCAAAACTCCGGAGCAATTGTCTTTTCTGCGACATGTTTCCCATACCTCTTCCAGATACATGGACGCTTGAAGCCCCGGGCAGCTACAGATTGCTCAACACAGGACCGAGGCATTGACCCCGAACTAATGCGTGACTAGTAGCCATAACGCGCATTGCGCAAGGCGACCAAAATTCTCCCGAGCATAATCTTCGTGCGAGTCTGCCCGTATACGAAGTTAAAGGACTTTCGGAATAGCCAATCGGGCATCACTCTAGCCGCACGCCAAAACCATCGGTACAATCTGGGCAAAGTTTCGAAATAGCCGTGGGGAACATTGCGGTAGATGGCCTTGGAACGAGCATCCGAACGGAAGCGTGCGTATGCATAACTCATCGGCGTTGGGACCATCTCTAACGGAAGCATGCAATCCACGGAATCCCGCTGAAAACACATCTCAAGGTATCGGCGCCAAACACGCCAGATTTCTCTGTTCCAGAGATCTAGCTTTTGAATTTTATCTTCAGTAAATATACTTACAGCTGCTGTGTTACGGCCGTGAATTCTATACTCGGACAGGGGAGTTCGGAGCGCCACGATAGGTGTCATCATGGGTGCGAGGACCTGGATCACCCCGTCAGAGTTGGCTGTGAGATCGGAAGGAAGGGGAAAAATGGCTTCTGCTATAGAACGGTGTAAAGACAAACCTGAGGAGGGAGGAATCGCGGCTAAGAAATGTGGCGCACTTAGGCACAGAGAAGGGCCTTGCCAACCTGAAGGAAGTTGATGAAGAAAGGGAATTTCTCCCAAAGGTTCTCTAGCTGCATTGACGATTCGCATTGCGTTGACAGCCAGTCCCGAATGTGGAGCAGTGGCAAAGGAATGGACAACATGCTCTACCTTGTTAGGCATGAATGTGTCGTCCGCGTCCAGGAGACAGATGATGTCACCGGTGCTTTCGCGAAAAGCTGTATTCAGAGCGAGTGACTGGCCACCATTGGGTTGATAGGCGACCCTGATTCGCCGATCCCGGGAGCAATACCGTTCCAAGATGCGAGGGGAACCGTCAGTCGAGCCGTCATCACAGATAACGACTTCCAATTTGTCATACGTTTGCTGCAGTGCACTTTCAATGGCGTCACCCAGGTATGCTCCGTAGTTGTAGTTCGATATGAGAATTGAAACCAGAGGCTGCTCTGGCAACTGGTCCAGCGCCACTGGCTTGAGGGGATTAACCTGCTTCCTATCGTTGGACATTTTCGCAATCCTGCTCATAAAAACTACCGTGCTTGCGAAGGCTCTTTTCTCCCTAGAACTTCCGATTGCCCACGGAATGAGGGAAACGAACGGGAGAAATTCCCTGCCGATTGGCTGGGAATCGCGATGATATTGAAGTACAACGGTCGTAATTCCGTGTTTTTGGATCTTGCGTAATCAGCGAGCACGACGAATTCGTAGCCCAGGCTTTGCAGAAAATCCCTTGCGCCGTTGGGTGAAAGGCCGAGACGGGCAGCGCAGCCCGGATTGAATTCGAAGATGATTATTGGGCTTTGGGTGGTAAGACACCTGATCGCCCCGCGAAGGACCAATTCTTCAGCACCCTCGACGTCTATCTTGATAGCGTCCACGCGGCCGACGCCTTTCTCCTCAAGTAGATTGTCGAGTGTTTCTGTTTGCACTTCTTCGCCTTCGTCCCGCCAGAGTGGGTCCTTGCCCAGCGAGTTGCCCACAGGGTCCCTGGCGTGATAAAGCCACGCCTTGCCTCCTGTCTGCGCTAGCGCGACTTGAAAAGCACGTACATTCGAGCAATGGTCTAATGCAATGTTCTGTTGTAATGTTGCAAAGGACTGGGCCGTTGGCTCAAAAGCAAGTACCCTGCCCGTTTCGCCAACGAGTTTGCTCGCCACGAGCGTATAAACACCGAAGTTCGCGCCTACGTCGACGAAAACGCTTCCTGCCGAAAGGATTTTCTCCAAATAGGCCAGTTCAGGCTCATAGTATTCACGAAAGGCATATATAAACTTGCCGAATCCTTTCCGTTGAGCGGGAAAGAACATCCGCACCTTCCACCTCGGCAACTCTAAGGTCGTTGCAATGCGCAACAGGCATCTCCAGTACCAAACAGCTGACCGAAAGATTGTTAGCACGGGAGCTCGACGGAAGCCCTCTTGGGTCTTGAAAAAGTGCCACATTTCTCGAGCCTTCCCCAGATAACGCGTCCCGTGACTAACGCCGGTGTTCTTCATGCTGCCTTCCATGCTGTCGCGCTTTGTGCCTGACTATAGATCCCCATTAGGAGTTTGTAGTTCTGTTCCGCGGTGTACTTTAACTTGTACTCTTCGCGCGCGGCCCTGCCCATGGCAGTCATTTCTCGAGGATGGGTCCAGGCCCATTCAACTTTTGCGGCCAAGTCCTCAGGGTTCCCGGCCTCGAAGTGCAGCCCGGTCTTCTTGTCCTCCACCACTTCCGCCATGGCATTTGATCGGGAGGCGATCACCGATGTCCCGCAAGCAAAGGATTCAATGGCAACCAGGCCGAAGGTCTCAGCGCCCGATGGCCAGATCAGAAAGCGCGCGCCCTTGATCACGTCGAAGCACTCCTTTTGGGACAAATGCGGCAGCATACGAATCGACTGATCTGTTTGTGAAAAGCGGCGAACTTCTTGTTCCATCGGTCCCGCGCCAGCAACCCACAAAGGGACATGGCCCAAGGACTCCCAAGCTTTCAAGAGAGTTGCTACTCCCTTTTCCGGCGCGAGCCGTCCAATAAAGAGCGCGTAGTCCCCGTCGTTTTGCTTTATGCCGGGATCAGTGCTGAGGAAATGTGGCTTCAGAAAGATCTTTTCGCGTGGCAGCCCGGCCTCGATGAACTTTTGGCGGAAGAACTCGGTGAAAACAATATAAGCATCCACCCTATCCTGCCAGGTGCCCAGCAGTCTGTGGAGTGTGAGCATCCCTGCCACTGCAGCCGTGTGAAGAGACGAGTTGCGGTAACAAGAGTGGAGGATCCCGGGCCAGGGCACAACCTTCCCCAGGCAATCCTGACAAATCTTGCCCTCTCGAAACAAGGTCGCTGCGGGACACATGAAACGGGAGTTATGGAGGGACTGCACGACTGGTATTCCTGCCTCCTGACAGGGGTAGTAGGCGGCAGGGGAGATCAGCGGAAAAGTGTTGTGAAAATGAACGACTTGCGGCCTTTCCCTTAGCAATATGCTGCGCAATTCCTGTTGGCTGTCGCGGGCCCATAGCGTTTGCACTCCAAGTTTAGCCTTGTTCAGTAACCCGTCTTCCAGGATTTCGCTGTTGTTCCTTGAGTATTCCAAGACGTGGTGGCCCGCAGATCGCAGCAGTTCACTCTCACGGCGAAAAACTTGGTCTTCTCCCCCCGAGTAACGGTAGCGATTGTGGACCATGAGCACTTTCATGACGGCCTCACGATTGGCCGGAGCGCCCCGGCGCTCACGGGCACGACGTCGCGAGCTCGATTGAGGTGTGGCGCTGATTTGACGAACCTCTCATAGAGCCGAGGAAGGATCGCCGCCGAGCACCAAAAACTAATAGCAACGGGGCCGGAATCAATTTCATCTCCCATGAAACCAAACAGAAGGCTTGCGATAAACAGGGTCGCAATTGCAAAAGAAAATCGGTCTTTGGCCACCCAAAGAAGACGGAATGCATAAATGGAGAGGATCAAGCAAAGAGATGTAAGAAACACGAAGCTAGGCACGCCACCGCCCACAAGAGCTTCAAAAAAGATGGAGTGGGCAGTTCCAAGCCATGGATTGTACTCGGGCCCATAAGTCCGGGAAGCAGAGTAATATCCTAACCCCAGCCAGGGAGAGCGCGTGAGAGTTACGCTGCCGAGGTAACTCCATAACCCTATGCGATCGCTCAGAGTGGAAATGGTTTCAGGGCTGCGGTACCGGCTCACATTTGGAACCCGGTCGTAAGCATAAAACATGAGTAAGAGCGCACACAAGAGATAGGCAAAGCCCCGCAGAGGTTTTATCTTGGGACGCTTTAAGAGAACGACCACAAAGAAGACTAATGCGGCTACATAGGCCGTGCGCATGAGGGAAAGAGCGAGAAGACCGAGGAACAAAGCAAGCAGGGACAGTGGAAGGACTCTCCAGATCTTCCGGACAGTGGTCAGCAAAAGGATGATTGCCAATAGGGAAACGACGCCAGTCGGTGCAATGAGTGCCCCAAACAAACGAGAAGGATCAGGATTGAAGTCCGAGGCTGTCCAAACTATATCGGGAACTAGGAGGGCACAAATCGCAATGGCAACACACAGCAGCGTATTTCCCCAAAACAATGCCTTCAAAGACGTGGCAACCCCGAAGCTGTCTAGGAAGACCTGTGTGAACAACAGGGAAACCAACATTTGGCAAACCTTGAAAGCGGTGAGGGCGGGAGCTGCTGATTTCCACACAGATGCACTCAAGCATATGATCAAGACTAAACCTAGGATCTGGGGCAGACGCAAACTCAGCACCGGACGTTTTGCGTAGAACCGTCTCCCTATTTGCAGCAGGACCCAGAAGCCGGCTAACGTCCAAACGACGACGTGAAGGATAACGACCCAATCAATTTCGCCACGAAGAGAAGCTCCCCCGTCGCGAATTCGAAATCTTGGAGGGCCCGATAATATCAATAAGAAGAGCGCCGCCGCTGTGAAAGTCGGACGTTTGTAAAGAAAGTCTTGAACGATGCGACGGGGGTTTTGCTCCGTCGCCGCCGAGCCCCGCTGTGCTGCATGGGCGGCTTGTGCCGGTGTCGCTTCATCTCCATTCGAAGGATTTGGCACGGCGCGAGGGAAAATGGCATTGTGTTTTAATAGCCTCACATGCGTAAGCAAACTCCACCTCGAAGACTTCGCATTACGATCCGTCTCCCGCCAGCACTGCCGGAACCGTGCGCAGCAAAATCTTGAAATCGAGAGACAAGCTCCAGCGTTTCATGTATTCGAGATCCAGCTTCATGCACGTTTCAAACGAAGGATCGGTGCGCGCGATGACTTGCCAGAGCCCGGTTATGCCTGGTTTCACATCCAGCCGGCGGTGATCGGCGGGCCGGTAGCGCGCGCAATCGTCCAGAGGATGGGGGCGCGGACCAACCAGGCTCATATCCCCTTTCAAGACATTCCAGAATTGGGGCAGTTCGTCGAGGCTGTACTTGCGAAGAAAGCGGCCAAGCCGCGTAACGCGAGGATCATCTGCAATTTTGAAGAAAGGGTCTCTGCGCTCGTTGCATCGGCGCAGCGATTCTTTCAGTTCGTCCGCGCCGTCGACCATGGTCCGGAATTTGTAACAAACAAATCGCTGTCCCTTTTTTCCCGCGCGCGGCGAACGATAGATGACGGGACCACACGATTCCAGCCTGACGGCCACAGCAATCACGAGCAGGAAGGGCCAGAGGAAGAAAAGAGCGATGGCTGACAAAGCAACATCTATGATCCTTTTCATGACGGAGCCGCTGATGAGGATAGCGCGCGCGCGTGGGAGGCGGTTGCCTCTTGCAACCGCGTTCTCGTATCGACCATTCCGGTCAGTCTCGGGCAGGACGGGGTTCAAGATTTCTGACGGGGCCGGCCGGGAAGACGTACGTGCCACTGAATTTCTGAACTCGACTCTCCACTGGCGAACCGCACGTCCGGCTAACGAGTCAAGTTGGCCAAAGGCTCGCGTTTGCGGGTCGAAAAGCTCACCGGGCATGAGACGGGCCACCTCGGACACATGACTTACTGGAGTGACCACTACGGCGCTGCCTTAATAGCCTGACAATGGGGGCTAATACATCGCAGCAGCGCAGCAGCTGGGTTAAGCGTAGAGATTCGATGAGAATCAGTCGATACGGTCCAGCCTCTAATCGAACTCAGGTGAAAACCCTAGAGTCCTAGGGTCCAGCCCATAATTGGAAGGCCCTTCGAGTTGGGCGGTCCGAGGGGCTTTTATGGAGCCGTAAACCCCGGTATTCCCCCTATCGACAAGGAATCCCGGAGGTGCTACGTAATGTTTGTCAGCCCTCCTCGTCCTCACGTCGGTCGGCCAGATGCCTGTAATTTTGACAACAACACCGCGTGCTGTTACGAAGCAGATGTGGAATCGCTTCGCTGCTCTTGCACCGTGGCAGATCCTTGCTGCACTGCTTTTGCTTTTCCCTACCCTGAGCTGCGCCCAGGCAGCGCCGCAGGCAAAAGAGAGAGAACCGTTGGGCTCGCTGACCAACATCGGCGAAGTGTATGTGAACGATTCTCCCGCCCCCGTCGAAATAACGATTTTTTCTGGCGACAGAGTGCGAGTCGGCGTGAATGGCTCCGCGACCTTTAACATGAGCGGAAAGGGCTCGCTTAAACTCTCTCCGCGCAGTCAAGTGCTCTTTGCCGGCAAGTATGAATATACCGCTGAGTTGGAGGCCGGAGCCGTAGTGATGAATTCCATCAGCGGGCCAAATGGGTTCACGCTGCGGATCGGAAATGATGTGCTGGTTCCCTCGACCAAAGAACACATAGCTTTGGCCTCGATCGACAGGGCTCCGGATGGTTCTTATCTTGTTACATGTTCGGATGGGGCCATTGGGGTCTTGAATCTGCAGGGAACCTCGGGCCAGTTTCTTCAGGTAGGTCAGGCCCTAAGCGTTGCGCCGAACGGAGAATTGTTTCCAGTAGTGCAGCAGGCCCTTACGCCTGCCAACTCAGCTAAGTCAACTTCTGGAGCCCGACAGTCCAAGGGCGGCTATACAGGTTGGGGTTATCTGGGGCTGGCGGCTGCGGGAGCAGCCGGAGCGGCGGCGGCGCTAGCGCACGGGGGCGGAAAGCAGCCCATCAGTCCAGCTTCACCATGAGAGGTCTACCGCTGCGTTTCAGATCCAATTAGTTTTTGGAGATAGAAGGATTTGCCAACCTGAAGTTGACTACGACGTCTTGCTCTGTCTCTACCGGTTGCCCAGCGAGCAAGGTTTGCGCGTAATGCCATTCGCGAATCGCGCTGGAAGCCGCCTTCGCCAGCAGAGTTGGGCCGCTTATTGGCTCGGCGCTTTGCACGGTTCCATCCCTACCGACAACAACATGTAACTTTACGGTTCCTTCGACTCCCTGCCGCTTAGCTTCTTCAGGGTAGACTGGCTCAACGCGCGAGGTGGCACGGCCGATCTGCAGGCTGCTGCCACGCGATGCTTTCTGCGAACTGATGTCCGGTGGAATGCGGATCGAAGGATAAGGATCGGTGCTGACCGAGACCGACCACGTCGGAGTCACGGGAACAACTGGTTGCTTCGGGGGCGGAGAGAGTTCTTTCTCCTTCACCACCTCAGCTGACGCCGTTGCACTGGGACCACTTGCGGATGGGCTTGGCGCCGGGGTGGCGATGATTTGTGCTGGTTGGACAGGGGAACTGACCACGGATTGACTAGGGGCATTCGCATGGGCGGGCGTCGGCACGATAACAGCAGCGCGCTCAGAAAGCTTAGAAGGCGGGCTCTTTAACGGCGGGGTCTTCGCGCGGCGAGGGACGTTGTTCACGGCAGGTCCTACAATAGAACGCTCTCGGCTGCGTACTTGAGGATGCATAGGTGCCAACGGTGCTTCTGAACCGTTCACATTGTGGTCGCTTGGAGTTGGCTGGAACTCAACGGCTTGCGAGCCGCGATTGTTTAATTGAAGTAAGGGAGCGTCGGTAGCTTTATTTTCAGGAAGGGCTACTTTCGACCCGGCGGGTTTATTTAAGACCTTTGTATTCTCCGCGATGAATCCAATCACTTCATGCCGAACCGAAGGTGACTCAGCAACCCATCTTATTGCCAACCCCACCACCGCCGCCAATACGAGAACGGCGGCGAGACGCCTCAACTGTTCGGATGCTGCTCTTGAAACCTCAGGACGATATGTAAGTCTTGGCTTGGGCTTGGATTGGCTTCTCTTCCAGATTTGGCGGGGCGCCACAACTTTTGCGGCTGGTAGTATGTCGCCGGGCACGCTGGGCAAAGAGAGACTTGAGGGAACCGCAGCTCGCCATTGCTCTTGAAGGGGTATGCCGGAGGGGGTATCTACAGGCTTGAGGATCTCGAGCCCGGGAATCTTCGGTATATCCGCGCGGATCGCAGCAGCAGGGGGAGGAGTTATAACACTTTGCACGTGATCTTCAGTCGAAGACTGTTCTAGAGAGATCTGACTGGCGATTATCCCGCGCGCCTCCTCCGTCAAGTTGACGAACCGAATCCCAGCCTTTTTTCTTGATTCGCTGATCCACGCGATCTGCCCGCTTACATTTATCCAATCCCGCAACTCCGCGAATTGAATCCCTATGTTCGAGAGGTGATCCTCGGCAAGAATTCTGGCCGAGGTAACAGCAAGACCGCTTTCACTGATATTTAGAAGGACGCCGCCATTGTCTTGCCCCAGCTCGATATAGCGGAACGGCCTAATCGTCCACCGTGGAAAGGCCCGGCGTTCGAGAGGCTGTGGGGAGCTGTCTTCGTCGACCAAGCTCTCGGAGGCGATTTCCGTTGGTTGGCAAGTAGGCTGTGCAGCAACTCGCAACGGCTCGTCATTAAGAACCGAAGAATCTGCCGAATTGGCCTGTTCAGGTGAGAGATGCTCCGCGCCGTCGCCGGACTCCATAGGATCCGGCAATGGGAACAGTGCAGTTTTTGGCGCCACCCTTGCTTGGCGTGGCCCCTGCTGTGGGAACTTCTCTTCCTCAGATTGAGGCGCGCCTAGCGAGCTTTCCGAGGCAAGCCAAGACCTGATCCGTAGGCGAGTCTCTTCGGTGAGGGCGACGAATCTAATGCCGACCGTTCTTCCTGATTCACTTTTCCAGGCGATTTGCCCCGTGGCTTCGACCGGGCCTCCGGAGTCTGGTAAGTGAATCTGCATATCCAGGGGGCCCTCGCCACCCAGTTTCAGGGCGGCAGAGAGGGCTAACCCGTCTTCACTCATGTTGTAGACGAGTCCCCCATTTAAATTTTCTATGTTGGCGTAAATGGGCGGGGTGACGAGCGTGCGATTCTGAGTGCGACGTTCGGCGATCTCGAGAGACTTTCGCGCGAAATGTAGTATGCCCGGCATGCCCTGCATCCGCGGGTCAGGAATCTTGCGAATGACCTGCCATCAATCACATGAATGATAGGTTCACCCCAAGGGCCTCTTCAATAGGGTAAAACCCTGCAGTGAGGGGAATGCGGCGTCCTGGGCTTAGGTGCATCGTCGGAATCCGATGCTAGATTGACTAGTTTTCCGGGGTGAGGCTGATTTGATCGATCCAGACCGTCCCGCTGATCTGGTTATCCAGCTTCTCACTCGGGGGGCGCGCGACCCTGATCATCAGTAAGCGCGTATCGGCCCGGGTCTTGAATTCAAGTTGTTGCGCGGACCAATCGGAAGTGCCCACCCTGTTTTCAGTCGACAGGAACAGATTCTGCATATTGAATGCATCAAACACCTGAAACCTCGGCCCACTGTCTGTGGTAATTCCGCTCAAGCGCGTAGCACAGGTAAACCGGTACGGCGTGTTCGGCTGGACGGCCACATATTGGAATACGTGCCCGTAGTCGAGGTTCCGCTTTCCATTGAAATCGATGCGGAGGGAGCGATTTCCCGCGAAAGCACCGTGGGAATCCAGGCTTGCTACGGCCCCTTCGATAGGAACAACGCGCCAATCCATTCCGCCGCCGAGAAGGTCGCGTTCAAAACCCCCATTTGTCACTAAATTGGGCTTGTCGATAAGCGGGCCAATTTGCTCCGGGAAGCGCTCGGCAAGAGCAGACCACGCAGCCACCAGGCGGTCGGACTCGTGGTGCTGGATGAGCGCGTCGAGATAAGGAAATACCTGGCGGAGATCAAATGGCAATCTTAACTGGAGGAGGCGAAGCCAGGCTTGTTCCGCGGCCGACACGTTTCCGGCTTCCATTTCAAAATTGAGATAATCAAAGAATACGGAAGATTGAGGAGGAAGCACCTGCAAAATCGCGCCGTGGTCCTGCGTCGCATTTGCCGTGAGACGGAACACATCTCGGCGTGCGGGTTCATTTCCCGCGAGCACAACCTGAAGGGCGTGCAGCGCCTCTGGAATTCTATGCGTCCGAAAGGCAAAATTGGCGAATCTCCAGTTGATTTCCGGGGACTTGGGGAAGAGCCGGAGAGCTTGCCGGAATGCGCTCGCAGCTTCCTTGGTTTGTCCGGCCCAGTCGTACGCTGCCCCCAGATCACTCCAGTAGTGTGCATCAAGTGGACTTAACTCTGTGGCGCTATCGAAAAGTTTGACACTCTCGTCCAAATTCGGGGTGGCCGCGTAGAAATGGGTGACAGTCCCCAGGGCGTCGTAATACTCCGGATTATCGCCGTCCCACTTTATTGCGGCTTGAATCGAAGCCGGCGACGCCTGCCGGAAATACCAATTACCAATTCCTCGTTTTCCCGCCTGATAAGTGCAGAGAATCAAGCCAAACAGCAAACAAATTTGAATTGGAAAAGTGGACAAGAACTTATAAACCAAGTTGCATCCTCTAGAGTTCCTCCGCATGATTCGCAATCCGATTCTGCCTCTAACCGCCGGCAGGTGCAAATTCAGATTACGAATTTGAACTTTCTCGAAAATACGCTGCCAGATTAAGTAATCGGGGCGGAAGTTGTTCCAGACCGTCAGAGTAGCTCAATTCAGTTGGTTGTATTATGATCAGACCAAATGAAAAAAACATCGTCCGCAACGAATTGAACAAAATGGGTTTAACTAGCAGTAAAGCACTATATACTTGGACTTACACGGCACAATTGACTTGTAATCACACGGCACTATATACTTGTATTTGCGTGTCACAATAGACTTGTAATGACCCATGAGGGTTGGGAGGCTTTCATGCCCTCGCCAAACGAAAAACTGGCCGAATCCCTTGACGAACTCAAGGCGCTCCAGGAAGGCAACCGACGTGTGTTTCGTTCCGACGACCTGAGCCGAGTTCACCGCGAGCGCCTGGTGGAGAACGGCTTCCTGCAAGAAGTCATGAAGGGTTGGTTGATTTCTTCAAGCCCGGACGCTCAAGCCGGAGAGAGCACCCCTTGGCATGCGTCGTTCTGGGAATTCTGCGCACGTTACTGCGACGAACGCTTTGGCGAACAATGGCACCTGTCGCCGGAGCAGTCCCTTTTTTTGCACGGCGAGAGAACGGTGATCCCGGATCAACTGGTTGTGCACAGTCCGAAAGCGACGAATAACGATATCAATCTATTGTTCGGGACGACGCTTTACGATCTGAAAGTTGCGGAGATGCCCGCCCCTACCGCTCTCACGGTGAGGGACGGATTGCGTCTGTTTACGCCGGCGGCGGCGTTGACGCGTGTGCCGGAATCATTTTTTCAGTTGTATCCGCTCGAGGCGCAAGTGGTGATGGCGTGCCTCGCTGATGCCTCGGACCTGCTTCGGCTTCTCCTGAACGGAGGTCACTCCGCGAAAGCCGGTTATCTTGCCAAAGCCTTCCGCCAAACCGGGCGCGGCGAACTCGCGGACGAGATTCTCCGCGCCATGAAGGGCGCCGGATACGATGTGCGGGAGAGCAGTCCATTCGAAGCTGGACAGATAGTCCACATCCAGAGCTGTCCTGCCGCTTCGATCGTGAGCCGAGTCGAAATGCTCTGGAAATCGATGCGCGGCAAAGTTCTCGCGGCGTTCCCGAAAGCGCCCGGACTTCCAGCAGACAAAGAAGCGTATCTGCGCTTCGTCGACGACATCTATCGAACCGATGCCTACCACTCGCTGTCCATTGAAGGCTACTCAGTCACGCCTGCCCTGGTTGAGAGAGTGCGGCAGGGCGGCTGGGACCCCGAGCATGACGCTGGTGATCGCAGAAATCGCGATGCCCTCGCGGCGCGGGGATACTGGCAAGCGTTTCAGCTCGTGAAAAAGGAAGTAGAGAAAGTGATCGCCGGTGAGAACCCTGCCGCGCTCGCGCGCACTGCGCATAACAACTGGTATCGCGAAATGTTCCAGCCCTGCGTTACAGCCGGCTTGCTTGAACCGGGATCATTGGCCGGCTACAGGAACATACCTGTGTATCTGCGCGGGTCGCGCTACGTTCCGCCGAGGTGGGAGGCGGTTCGCGACGCCATGCCTGCGTTCTTCGATCTTCTGGAAAAGGAACCCGAGCCTTCGGTGCGCGCGGTGTTGGGACACTGGCTTTTCGGCTATGTACACCCGTACCCGGACGGAAACGGCCGCATGGCGCGTTTCCTTATGAATGTCATGCTGGCTTCGGGCGGCTATCCTTGGACGGTAATTCGCGTCGTGGATCGCAAGGCCTATCTAAGCGTGCTGGACCGTGCCAGCATCGAGATGGACATCCATCCGTTCACAACGTTTATCGTCCGCCGCGTGCAATGGCGCCTGGAGCGGCACGAGCTGACGTTTCCCGCGCCCATGGAGAGTTCGGTATTCGGGCGGGACATGGTTCTTTTCTACGGGCAAGATGGCGAAGCGGTGGTGCGATGCGCGATCACCAATGAAGCCCTGGACGATCACTTGCATGGAGAAGGGAAGCACAAACTCGAAGTATTCAGAGCGAACCGCCAGCCCATCGAGCAGGAGATGCGGCGGAGATATCTTGCTGGCGACACCGAATTGGATGGATCAGTTCTCATTCGCTCGGGGGATCTCCCTTGGTGACGACTCGCGCGTCTGAGACGGGGAGTCGTCCCACCAATAGCTGCATTCTTGTTGCGCGCCGTGCATGGTTTAGTGGTTTAGACACTCTCGACTTTCAATAGCCAACCGAACACTCATCTGTCCTTCTGGCTATTCTGATTTGCGCCCCGGTGTGATTTCAAAGGCGCTCTCTCCTGTAAATGGATCAGAGCTGTCGCTTGAAAACCAGCTGCAACTATCACAGAATGGGGATGATCCCCGGTAGCTCAACGGTAGAGCATTCGGCTGTTAACAAACCTCAAAACCGTTGAATCGGCGCCGCTTATACCGAAAAAACGCCGGTTTAGCGGCCCTTCGTTGGAACCATGTTGGAACCAGATTACTGGGGTGAACCCGTCTTCGACGATACCCACCACCTGGATGCGCGTCGTCCAGTTTGTAATATCCGCCGAGCGCGTTTGTGGCGGAGCCGAACATTCTGCTAGCAAATAGCCGGTTCACCACGGCGACGCGCGGCGCATTCTTGTCGTCGTGCCATGTCAGGTCTCTGCCGGACAATAAAGGCGTGCCCGCCGCCTGGAGATATTCGGGAGAGATGCTGAACATAATCACGTGAGCTGCGGCATTGGTTGGCCTGAGATCGGCTGTTTTGTCGTTAAAGATATTTGCCTCGCTGCAACAGGCGGGTTGTAATGGAGGTTGGTTGACCAAGCCTACGGACTTTACGCCAGAAATCGAGGCCATGGCTTCGAGCATACGCTTTTGCATTGCGGGCACGCGATCCGGTTTATAACCAGCCATATTCAAATCGATGTCAACGAGCATCGCGTCGCGCGGGTCAAAACCGAAATTGCTGTGCAGCGAGTGAGCCAGTCCGCGGACGGCAACCATGGAAGAGGTGACAAGCACCGCGCAGATCGCGATCTGTGCGCCGAGCAACAGGTCCCGGACAGTAAGCCGGCGCCCCACCGAGCCGGTGGATCCCGACTTGATGACCTGATAAGGATCGGTGCGAAGCACCTGCTTGACGGGAACCGCGCCGAAGAGAAATCCGCTGACTATACTCAAGAGCAATGCGACTCCATAAACGGCTGCGTCTGGATTCACTGGCATACTGATTGGGTATTGGGGAAACGGCTGCCACACGGCCAACCAGCGCAGAAGCCCTACGCTGCCCCAAAGTCCGGCAGCGCCTCCCATGAGTGAAATCAGCAGAGCTTCGGTGAATAGCTGCCGCAGAATGCGTGTACGGCCTGCGCCTAGGGCGAGGCGCAGAGCGACTTCGCGCGAGCGGTCCGCGGCGCGCGCGGCAAAGAGGCTGCCCAGATTGGCGCAGGCGGCCAGGAGAATCAGTCCCGCGAGCAGCATCAATCCGCCAAGGAACGCCTGAATGGCGGCGCCAAAACCGCCACCGGGAAGGCCTGAACGCTCCAAATTGAAGCTCATCTGAGCATCCTCTTTGGGTTAGCTCTTTTCGAGAGCAGAACCAATCGAGTTCAGGTCGGCAACCGCCTGTGCTGGAGTGACTCCCGCCTTCACGTGCCCAAGCACCGCGCTAACTAATCCAACGATTTCCGCGCCCTTTCAAGAGATCCGCTCCATCGTTCTGTTGCTTACGATGGGCACAAAAAAATCAGCCGAGAAGATCAACACAGTCCCGCGAAACCTGGGCGGGGTTACACCGACGACAGTATAAGGATGGCTGTTGAGACGGAGAACGCGGCCCACGACGCTACGATTGTCCTGAAAATGGGCGTGCCAATACGCGTGGGTAAGCACGATATACGGAGCATGCTCATCGGAGGGGTGAATGAGGCGGCCAAGGTAGGGCTGAATGCCTAATGCTTCGAAGTAGTTTGCACTAACTTCGTAAACCCAGGCACGGGACGGATTCTTGCCGGTATCCAGGGCAGCCTGGTCGATGTTATAGGCGATGAGGCCATCGAAAGTGCGGTTGCGATCGCGCAGATCGAGGTAATCGGGATATGACTCACTTGAGTCCTTGTCGCTTCCATGCTCCAGCGTGTAGAGGTTTTCCGGCTGGGGCACTTTCAGTGCGCGCAGGAACAGCCCATTCATCACGCTAAAGACGACCGCGTTTGCGCCGATGGCTACGGCCAGCGTCAGCACGGCGACGATCGTGAATCCGGGATTCTTCTTGAGCATGCGAACCGCGAACCGTAAGTCCTGCCAAAGCGTTTGCATGGCTGCGCTCCCCTGAATACCGGTGAACTTAGGGCACCTGCTATTCCCACGTTCCTCCGTTATAACCCCCTGTACCGGCTACACTTAGTGGTTTACAGACAGCCGAGATGTGTCCCCCAATTGTCCGGTTACGGGAAGAAGTCGTCGCGAAATCGGACAGCTGTTTGCAGTCAGCTTCCGAGCGCAGTTCTTAACTTAAAAGAGCAAAGGAGGTGCTGGGCGGCAAGCCGGAAGTAACTCGGTGACTTCCGCAGCAATGCCGGGCGCAGGTTATCGCCCTGTGGCACGCGGACACCGAGAGCATGCTGGTTGACGCGGAGCTCCATCTTCCGCGAGTGATCACCATACTTTATGGAGATTCCTAAGCCCTTGGAGGTAGTCATCCTTTTCTAGCCTGCTCTCTACTCCAAATTCTGTCAGGATCGTGATCATCTGCCCCAGAGGAAGCCCGGCAAGCTCCGCAGCCCTGCCGAG
>Ga0209376_1002701_pt1 | contig 16639 bp, 6 predicted proteins | sample GraSoiAngelo_134_FD_185891 | JGI IMG/M metagenome (GOLD analysis project Ga0209376, IMG submission 185891) | Grasslands soil microbial communities from the Angelo Coastal Reserve, California, USA - 14_0929_05_30cm (SPAdes) (version 2) | ecosystem: Environmental > Terrestrial > Soil > Grasslands ... | reverse complement strand
CTTCGGAGAGTTCGCGCTCGTAGAAACCCTCCTCGATGCAACGTACTGCTCCTCCGAGTGCCTCGATTTTGTCGAGATAATTGAAGACATCCGCTTCAATCTTCCCGGTAAGAGACTCGATGGCGTAGGAACCACCGAGGGCGTCGACGGTCCCGCACACCCCTGCCTCGTGCGCGACGATCTGCTGCGTGCGCAGAGCAATTGTGGCAGCTTCTTCGGTCGGGATAGCGTAGGCTTCGTCATAAGATGAGGTGGCGATCGTCTGTACGCCACCCAGCACTGCGGCCAACGTCTCGATGGCAACACGAGCAATGTTATTCAACGGCTGCTGAGCGACGAGATTGCCCCCCAACGTGTAGGCGAAAATCTTCAATTTCATTGTCTCGGGATTTTGTGCCCCGTAGCGTTCGCGCATCAGCCTGGCCCAAATCCGCCGGGCCGCCCGGAATTTGGCGACTTCTTCCAGAACGTCAATGCCGGCGGAGAGAAAAGTCCAAATTTGGGGAGCGAACGTATCGATATGCATGCCGCGGCGGCAGACCTGATCGAGATAGGCCAAGCCGTTGGCAAAAGTAAAAGCCAGTTCTTGGGTTGCGGTGCTGCCTCTATCGCGAATGTGGTAGCCGCTCATCGCAAGCGGCGTCCAGCCCGGCAGATTACGAGCGCAATATTCGATGACGTCCGACGACAGCTTGACTGCAGCTTCCGGAGGAAAGATATAGGTGCCGCGAGCAAAGTACTCTTTGAGCACATCGTTCTGGATGAACATTCGGGTGTTCCGAATATTCACACCCTGTTTCTCAAAGGCGGCGATGTACATTGCCGCGATGATCGGACCTATGGCGTTGGCGGTTATGCGAATCTGGCGAACCTTTTCTAAGGGGATACCCTGGAACAGCCGCTCCATATCGGCCAGCGACCCGATGTGCACGCCTGTAACGCCCACTTCCCCTGCGGCCAGAGAGTGATCGGCGTCGTAACCGCATTGCGTGGGAAGGTCAAGAGCAACGGAAAATCCCGTCTGGCCTCGATCTAACAAAGCACGATAGCGTTCGTTGGCTTCCTCCGCAGAGCCATAACCCGAATACATGCCCATGACCCAAAACTGGCTCCGATACATCGTTGGGGTGATTCCGCGAGTAAAGGGATACGCGCCCGGATAGCCTAACTTTTCACCAGGACTTGCCCCACTTGCCCCGTTAGACAGCCAATCCTCCGAAGCGTAAACTCGCTCCAGCGGCAAGCCTGAACTGGTCGTGAACTCCGCACGGCGCTCCGCTTCGGTCTCCAGGTGCGGAGCTAAAATCTTCTCAGTCCACTCCGCTTTGGTTCTTACGCTTGCGTCGGAGAGCGGTGTCTTTTCTTTACTCATTGATGTCTGTAGCGCTTGTTGTAGCGGCGCTCTATCAAGGTGTGAATGAATTGGCAATACTGAGAAATGCGGTAGAGATTCCCCTCCTCGCAGAGGAGGGGTGGACGCGCCATCAATAATGGATCCGTTCCGAAATCGGGCGCGGCCGGGGTGGTCAGTTCGCCGAAACTATTCAGGCCTAAACATTTCGCCGGACTGACCACCCCGTCTGCGGCTTCTTCGGTGGCTTCGCGACTTTTATTGATGCCGCAGCCCTCCCCTCCTCTGCGAGGAGGGGAATATCTCGAACTCAACTTCTCGCCAATTCATTCATACCTTCCATGGCCGCCGGTTTTTCGCAGAATCAACGGAATACGGGCGGTTATAGACCGCCGCTACAGTCGATTTCGTCACGGTCTGCGAGTTTTCCAACACCCTCAAGTTATTCAACACCTACCCGTCTACCTTCACAATAACCGCTTCGCCTTCGCCGATTCCGCCACATAATGTCGCCAGCCCGTAATAGGGGCGTGTGCTGCCCGCCTCTTTCCTCAGCCGGCGCAATTCATTAATTAGAGTGATGATGAGGCGTGCACCAGTGGCCCCTGTAGGATGGCCGATGGCTATGGCTCCGCCATTCACATTGGTCTTGGCGCGAATCGCCTCAGCTTTCGTTTTATCGCGGCGCGCCATAATAAAGGTGGAAACCAGCGCCACGGCGGCAAAGGCTTCATTGACTTCAATGAGATCGATATCGTCAATACCCATACCGGCTTTCTCTAAGGCGATGCGAGCGGATTCGGCTGGGATCGATGCGATCCGATCAGGATGACCGGAAGCCATTGCCCAACCCATTAAAGTCGCGAGTGGCCGCTTATCCAGCCGTTGGGCTTCCGTCTTGGACATCAAAACCATAGCGGAAGCTCCCGTACTGAGACCGGGAGAGTTGCCGGCCGTCACCGTCGGGCTGCCATAAATCGCCGGCAATTTGGCCAATTTTTCCAGTGTCGTATCCGACCGAGGCGACTCATCTTGTGCAACCACCAAGGGCTGTCCCTTTTCCTGCGGGACCTCGACGGACATCAGTTCATCTTTGAATTTACCGAGCTCTTTGGCTTTGCAGTAATTCTGATGACTGCGAAAAGCCCAGCGATCCTGCTCTTCTCGAGTAACACCGTACTCGACCGCCTCTTCCCCCGCCTGAACAGCGCGCGGCTTGCCGGTCATGGGGCACGCAATGACCAACTGATCCTTCAGCGTCACATCACCGAGGCGGTGTCCCCAGCGCAGGTCCGTCAAAAAGTAGGGCACTTTGCTCATGTTCTCCACGCCGCCGGCAACACACACATTGGCTTCACCCAGCCGAATGGAGCGGGAAGCCATGTTGACCGCGGCCATGGAAGAACAGCACGCCCGGTCCACCGTGTAGGCGACTCGCTGGGGCGGGATACCGGCCGAGATCAACAACTGGCGAGCAATTGACCGATCGCTGCCAGGCAGATTGACTCCGGTCGCAACCTCTTCCACGTCTTGGGGCGCCACGCCCGCTCGCCGGATGGCCTCGGCAACAACGACGCCGCCGAGTTTGGGTAAAGTGAAATCTTTCAGAGCGCCGCCGAATTTACCAAAGGGACTACGGACGGCACTGATGACAACAACCTCTTCTTGATTCACGATGTTCTCCTCCGGTCCTCACGATGTTCCCGACACTTCCGACTTCCCTATCTCATCTTCCGTGTAGCCCAGGATCTCTCTGAGGATTTCGGCGTTATGTTCACCCAACAACGGGGCGGGACGGGTAAGAGGTTCCGGATTACCGGACAGCTTGGCGACGGGGCCCACGAGCTTAATTGTGCCGAGGACGGGATCGGGCACATCAATCAACAGTTTCCGCGCGTCAACATGAGGACAATTGAAGATCTCTTCAGCGGTCTGCACGGGACCAATCGGCAGACCAACGGCCAATAGCTTCTTTACGGCTTCCGCTTTAGTTTGGTTTCGGAACCACTGCCGGATGATGTCTCCGAGCCAATCCGGCATGTTCTTGGCCCGTTCTGGACCGGACGTTGTGCCTGTCTGGCCGACCAAATCCGGACGCTCGATGGCCTGGCAAAACTTAGACCAGTCGCCCTCTGTTGCCACAATCAGCCCTATCCAGCCGTCCTTGCACTGGAACGGGCCCCAGGGCGCCATGTACGGCTCATTTCCACGCTCAAGCACATGTCCCGTTAATGAGTACGCTGTAACGGAACGTTCGGCCAACCCGATAATGGTGTCGTACATCGAAACATCAATGTACTGTCCACGACCGGTCTGAGTCCGCTGGTACAGGGCCAGCATGATGGCGTAAGCTGCCTGCATTCCGGAAACGATGTCGCCCAGGGCCACTCCGAGCCACGTCGGCGGTCCATCGGACTGCCCGCAGGTGTTCATCAGTCCACCCATCGCCTGAGCCACAATGTCGTATGCCGGCCTTTTGCTGTAAGGACCCAGGTAGCCGTCCAGGCTGCCAAATCCGGAAATACAAGCGTAAATGAGGCCCGGATTCAACTCCGAAAGCCCTTTGTACCCAATACCCATTTCATCCAGAAGGCCAGGGCGGAAATTTTCGACGATGACATCCGACTTGCGGGCCAACTCCCGAAAGATCTGACGCCCACGATCGCTCTTGAGATTGAGGGTCAGGCTACGCTTGTTGCGATTGAACCGAAGAAAATAGCCGCTTTGCGTCTGGCCTTTGTCGTTCTTAATTTTCGGCGCCCCGCCTCGCGCGGTGTCACCCCCTTCGGGACGTTCGACTTTGATGACACTGGCTCCCTGGTCGGCAAGCATCATTGTGCAATACGGTCCTGCCACTTGAATCTCAAAGCTTAAAACTCGAATACCATCCAGGGGTTTCCGCTGACGACTCACCTTCCCTCCCTTTTTGGTGTCGGGCCCACCGTCTATTGATGGCTGCGCCCTGTCGGGCTTGCGCTTCGCGGCGGCCTCTTTACTACCGGCCCCACACTCCAGGGTTCAACCGGCGGTTGCGTGCTACGTTATAGTATTTCTTTTTGCCGCGCAAGAAGCCGTCCCGAACCGAGCGGCCGGTGGCGTGCGTTCGGACCTCATGAAATACACCGCAATCATTGAAGGACAGCCAGTCGAGATCGAAGTGAACAGGATGCAGAATGGTGTCATTGAGGCGGAAATCGGCGGCCGCTCGTACAGGCTTGAAGCGAAAGCCGTCGAGCCTGGGGTTTACTGGTTCATCTGGAACAATCGCTCACTGGAGATTATCGTAACCGAAAATCGCGACTCTTACGTGGCAACGTTGGCAAGCCATCGGATCGCTGTGGAAATACTCGATGCTCGAACCGCCCTTCGTCGAGCCGCTCAGCACGGTCATGACGGCGTCGTCCAAATCCGCGCGCCAATGCCTGGTAAAGTGATCAAGGTTCTGGTTGCGGAAGGGACAGAAGTGCTGGTGAATCAAGGCATCGTCGTATTGGAAGCGATGAAAATGCAGAACGAGATCAAGTCTCCCAAGAAGGGCATCGTACGGAAGCTGGGTGTGACGGACGGGGCGCCTGTCAACTCAGGTGATCTGCTAGCTACCGTGGAGTAGCACCCCACTCCACGCATAGTCCGCCGCGTTGGGATCCGCTTCTACCAGACGCTATTACTTAAGTGCACTCACCCGCACAATTCGCCGGCAATGACAACTATAAGTCCGGCACTTCGGCTCCGGCGGTAATCACCATCACCAAGGCGGCCTCGACCGTCACGGCGAGGCGAAGATCATCGTTGAATGCGCCTGACGATATCCCCTGCCGGCCCGGAGAGCGCTCTTCTGTCCAGTACGGCCACTGTGAGATGCCTGCGCTTCGCACGCAGTCCGAGGCGTTGTGGTTGCGCGGCGGGTGCGTTGTGGCGCATCACGCTAAACGCCACACCTTTGGACGATTGCTAAAGCGTCAACGGCCAGGTAATACGGACAAGTATGATCGAGATAATGGTGATCGCCTTCCTGATTTTCTTAAGTCGCCGACTGAGCCGGGCGCGTCACGTTTCGCGGAACGTGTGGACCCGATCGTCATCCTGATTCTCGTGTGGAGCATCATGTGGGGGGCCGCGCGCGGTCTCGGCAAACGCGCCATCCTGACAGGTTGTCTTCCGCACCGCAGCTCGCCGGCGGCAAAGCGGGGGCGGGATTCGGAACCCGCAACGAGGTGGACACTAGAAGCGACGATCTCTACCGATTGAGCTACCCCCGCGACCCGCACACATGGCCCAACCGATTGTGATACCACAGGAAAATCACGACTTGGATAGCGATCAGCTCGCCCGCGACCGAGTTCATGGCCTGGGCCACCATATTTGTCAGCACTTCCATAGGGCGTAAGCTACGGGGCAGTTGACGGTCTGCCAATGGTCCACAGGTCTTACGACACAATGACGGTTCTGCCAATGGTCCAAAGGTGCCGACGGCGGAGTCGCGTTGTGGGCGGAAGGCGACAAGTTCGCGGCGCTTGATCAGACAGGGGCACCAGCTTCAGGGAACAACCGGGCGCCGGTTCAGACCGAACAGGGAGAGCAAGGCCGATTCGGCGCCCTTGTATGCATGAGGCATCACAGGTGAATGATGCTTTCGACAGGGGATCCCGAACATCGCGCTCTAAAGGATCTCAGCAGAGATCGAAAGTTCTCCTACTGGAACCGGCCCCGGCACCTTGTCTTTCCGAAGTGTGTCTGCCTGATTCAGATCGATGGTCCGTAGGTCACCTCACTCGACCCCTCGCGTGCGCGCTCCCGAAGCCCTCGGGCGGACTGGGTCCGCCCGAGGGGCATGCTTTCGTTTCCCGCGGGGCGCCGATGATCCAGGCTTCGAACAATTTTGAACTGCCGTACCGGTGGTCATGCCGTGTCGGTACAGCCGCGGGTAGTCGCTCATGCTTGCAGTTCATTCGGCGAAGTCATCGCGCTCGAATTCGACAGAGAACTGCATCGGTCGCCGGCGGGGGTCTTCCGGTTGGAAAAAGAAGGAGGCCCGTTTCCGGGCCTCCCATGGCTAATAGAGAGTGTTTCTTTCGTTATTTCGATTGGGCGACAGCCGTGGCCGGGATACCTTGCACAGTGAACTTGTACAGGGTGGTTGTCGCCGATGGCGGTATCGGTATGCCCTTCGCGGAACCCGTGTCGTATTTGATCGAGATGTAACGGCTGCGCGAACTGTCTTTCGCAGTCGGCTGCCAGCACTCCGGGCGACAGCATTGTGGAGTTGCTGCGAAATTTTCCAACCGTACAAAGCCTGCAAGCCACCTTCCGGACGTGCCCTGACGCCTGTTGCGCCAGCTACACGGCTATGCCGCTTCCGTCGAGGAAGTTGGTGCGGTTGCTAATGTGGGTCAGATGAGTGTCTCTTCGACAATCTGCCTGCGCTCCTCTATAGTGCGATACCGCCTTCCTCCTCGTGTCTCCATGTGCCAACTGACCTCCTGCTCATGGAGAATGCCGCTCCGACCTTGCTACCGCCAGATGGCCAAGACTGGACGCTTACAATGCTCAATAAGCGCCGCTTCTTTCCTCCAAAACTGACTTGGCCAGCGTTGGATGTTTCCACCGAAAAAGGCACTCGGGTGCACTTGGAGAACTATCTCCGTGACACCCAGAAAGTCCGGATACGGCCACCGAACCCGGACACGATCACCTGCTTTGAACATCAGTTACCCCCTCGGCCGGCATTTGCGCGGACGCATCGTGAAGATAGGCCAGCCGACCGTTGTTTTAACTTCTATAGCTGACGTATGGTGCCGGATGAATTGCACTAACGTGGCTTCAGTCTGGATCTCTTTAGCGCCTGCGGAGGTGCAAGCCGGATCAACTTAATTATTAAGGCGACAAAATTAATCGCGCTCTGAATGAAGATCACCTCTAGGCTGCCTAGCTGTTCGGCACACAAAAAAAGGTCCGGCTAGTTCGCCGGACCTTTTTTTGGAAGCGCGGGTTTTTTATGGCTCGCGGTTGAGGCAGCTGAGGAGCTGATTCATCGCTCCAAGTTGCGGTTGGGATGTGGTACCGCCCGAGGCGCTGCCGTTGATCTGGCTGACAGCCGCGTTGAACGCATCGGTGACGCTGCTTGCAGCGCTCAGGCCCGCCGTCACGTAGGCGCTACAACCAAGTGTGCCAATCGTCTGCCCAACGTAGCCAGAAATGAGCTGCTGGTTGTAACCGAGAGCGAGAGTCTGGGACGCGGCGGTGTTCAGGGTCCCCACGTTGATGCCGGTGGCAAGAGTACAGTTCGTAGTGGTTGTCTGGTTGCTGAAGATGATCGGCGTGCCCTTGCCGCATGCGTTAAGCGTCGAAGGCAGGACCTTCTGCGACTCGGGCTGGCTATCGATAATGCCGCCACGGCCAATGTTAACGGAGGGATAACCAGCCGCATACAGCAGCGCCTGGCCGTTTCTATTGCCCCAGAAGCCCATCGACCTGCCGTAGGTGAGGGTGCTGATTTGTACTGGTGTGGTGCAGGTGGCGCTGGCGCTGGCGGTGACCGCCGGAGGACCGTAGATCGCGTCCACACCGCTTGCCGCTATTGTGTCTGTCATTGCGCCGGCCGTTTGCGGCGGAACGTAGCTGGCGCTGTAGGTTGTGCTTTGGCCTGGAGCAAGGACGCTAGCTCCCAATGTAGTCGCGCTGATGCTGGTCGAACCGCTGGGATAGACACCGTTGAGCGAGATAGGGTTCAGCGTAACGTTACCGGTGTTCGTAACGATTCCGGAGTAGAGGATCGGTTGGCCCGGCGCTGAAGCGTTCGTACAAACCTGGGTTATGGTGATCGCCGGCGCTGCGACGATACTACAACTCGCGTTGGCGGACACGGTCACGGAACCGCCGTTGATCGCATCCACGCCGCTGGCGGTAACGCTATCCGCCTGCGGGCCGGCCGTCTGCGGCGGAGTGTAGCTGCCGCTGTAAGTTGTGTTGGCTCCCGCAGCGAGCGACGAAACTCCCAGGGTGATCGAACTGACGTTGGTCGAGCCGGCAGGGATGAAGTCACTAACCGAGAGGCCGTTCAACGTCACGTCGCCTGTGTTCGAAATCGTTCCGCTAAAGTTGATCAGACCGCCCGGAATCGTGTTCGTGCAAGCCTTGGTTACCAGGATGGACGGGTTCGTCGCGATGGCGCAGCTCGCGCTGGCCTGCGCCGTCACCGTGCCGCCGTTGATTCCGTCCACACCGCTGGCCGTCACCGTATCCTGCTGCGGACCTCCCGTTTGTGGGGGAGTATAACTGCCGCCGTAAGTTGTACTGGCGCCGGGAGCGAGTGAAGACGCTCCCAGTGTGATCGAGCTCACGTTGGTTGAACCGGCCGGCGCAGCATCCGTAACAGAAATGTTCAACGTCACATTGCCGCTGTTCGTAATGGTTCCGCTGAACAAGATAGGTTGTCCAGGTTTCGGGGCATCGGTACATTGTTTGGTCACCTGGATGGCTGGCGCCGTTACGACCTTGCACTTAGCCGTGGCTTGAGCGGTCACGGCTCCGCCATTTGGAGCAGTGGCGCTGGCCGTGATCGTGTCCTGCTGGTCCCCGCCCAACGCCGGCGGGACATAGCTGCCGCTGTAGGTCGTGCTTTGGCCTGGAGCGAGCGACGCAGCCCCAACGGCGATCGTGCTGGCGTTGGTCGAACCCGAAGGCATGGCATCACTGGCCGATACGTTGTTGAGCGTGACGTTGCCCGTGTTCGTTATGGTTCCGCTGAAGGTGATCAGCCCGCCCTCGCCCACAGCGTCGGTGCACTGCTTCGTGGCCGACAGCGCCGGGGATTGCGGGATCTGAACATTCTTCGTATCGGTGCTACAAGCGTTCGGCGTGCCGCACGCCTTGGCTGAGTTGGTAACGCTCCCCCTGTCGATATCGGCCTGAGTGATGTGGTAAGTAGCCGAGCAGGTTGCGGTAGCGCCTGAAGCAAGTGTTGTTGTACTGCACGTTGCATTGCTGTAGCCCACGAGCGCATCGGTCAGGTTCACACTCTTCAACGTCACGTTGCCCGTGTTGGTAATGCTGAAGGTGTATGTGATTGGGTCACCGGCCGTGGCGGGGCTACTGAACGCCGGCGCCGCGGACTTCACCAGGTTGAGACCCGGATTCTGGACCAATGTGACGGTAAGGTCGTCATGCCCTAGAACCGCTCCCGCTGGAGTCGAGCCCGTCACGATCACTTTATTGTAGATCGACCCGTTGTCCAGGTCGGCTTGGGTGACGACGTATGTCTTCGTGCACGTCGTCGAACCGCCTGGCGACAGAGTCGTCACCGGACATGTGACCGCGCCCAGTTTGCTGTCTGTCACCGAGAGCCCGGTGATAGTCAGAGTCCCCGTGTTGGTGACCGTGAAAGAGTAAGTGATCGTGCTACCCACCGTTGTTGCTGGAGTCGCATCGGAGGTCTTGTGGATGATGACGGCCCCCTGCTGCACCGTGACGTCGGCGGAGGCTTTGCCGCCGGCCCCTCCTTCGTTCGATGTCACGTTGCCAGTGACGTTGTGCTTGAGCCCGAGACTCGTGCCCGCCACCTTTACACCGAATGTACACGAACCCAGGGGTGGCAGCGTGGCTCCCGACAGCGCGATGCTGTTGGTCGTTGTGGAAATCGAGCCGCCGCCGCACGATCCGATCAGGACGAGCGGACTGTCGGTGACGATTCCGGATGGGAATGTATCGGAGAAGCCGACACCCGTCAGGGGCACGCCATTCGGGTTGACGATGTTGAACATCAGGTCCGTTGTGGCGCCGAGCGAAATAAAGATATCCGTGAAGGTTTTCGTCAGGAGAGGCGGACTATTCACGTTGCAACTGGCGCTGGCGAATGCATTGACGCCCCCGGTGACGGTTGCGTTCCCAGTGACGTGGACCGTGTCGGCCTGACTGCCGGGTTCGAGAGCAGGATAGTAGCCCGCGTAGTTGACCGAACTGCCCGGCACGAGCGTATCCGTCGACAATGGATTGATGACGCTGGCGGGCTGATCGTCTATGATCGAGATGCCGCTGACGATGACGGTGCCGGTGTTGGTGATGGTACCTCCAAAATAAACCGGGTCGTTCGGTGTTCCCGCCGTACACGCTTTAGTTACTGTCAAGGCAGCCGTGTCGACAACTTTGCATGTGGCTTGTCCGGTGGCAACGACGGTATCACCCGCCACCGTATAGGCGTGCGCCGTCGCGGTGACGGTGTCGGTTACCGAACCCAGTCCGACCGGAGCATAGGAGCCGGTATAAGAAACAGCCTCACCAGGTTGCAGTGTGGTTTTGGCTAAGGGAAGGATCAAACTACCAGGCTGATCGTCCCCAACCGTGAGGCCGGTCAAGGGTACCGCCCCGACGTTCCTGATAGAGCCGGTGAAGCTGATATTCTGGCCGCTGATCGCGTCGCTGCACTGTTTGAGGACGGCGAGTCCGCAAAGCTTTATGGAGCTCGCCGCGAAATCTTTCAGCGTGGCGGTGGTCGATTGGGAGGAACGTGATACGAACATCACGTCCGGGAAGCAAGGCAGCGCACCGCCGTTCGGAATAAGGGCAGTCACATCCACACCGATTTCCGTAAAGGCGTTGACGTCAATTGCGTCACCCTGGATGCCGGTTATCGGGACGCCATTGTTGAATGCGCAAACCGTGTGATCGGTGTTGCAACCTTCGCCGCCGACAGCCTGGACCTGGTCGTAGATCGATCCATTCCACTTGTAAACTGTCACCGAACCCAGCGTTCCTCCATTGCTAAAATCCATCGAAACGGCAAGATCGCCAACCGTTCGGGAACCGTCGAAGCCGCCCGAGCTGTTCGGTGTGATGTATTGTTGGCTGAGATGAAAGCTGATGTGAGCGTCGCCGTTGTCGACGACACGTTCCAGTCCGGCATAAAGCATCAGGTGGTTGGTTCCGTCGGAAGACACAACGGGATTCTTCACGGCATACAGATAAGCGTTCCGGATGTCGTCTTTTGCCGGCACGTTGCCCGTCCCCCACGTCCACGCCGACACGGGGTCATTAAACTTGCCGGCAGTAAAAATGGTATGGTCAACAAGGCTGCCAGTGGACAGATCGTCATGCGTGAACGCTGCGCCGATACCTCCGAAATCCCTGTAATCCGGTCGGCCTAAGACGGGCTGTACATCCTTCAAAGCTCCGGTTGAAGTAAAGAGATCTCCCCAGTTCGGTCCGTTCGCCAACGAGCCCGTCGCCGCGATGGTCGCGCTTCCTGGTGTATCCAGGCCATCGCCCAGTTTGAAAAAGCTAAAATTATCTACGGGATCGGCGAGAATAATTACAGCCGTCAGTAGAGCTGCGAGTCCCAACACTACCAGAACACGGGCGCGCGAACTCGTCGAGCGGATGCGCTCAACGGCAGCCGCCAATGATTTCCGATTCCTGTCCATTGTCGTTTCTCCTTGGTTCCTTTCGGGGCACGGTCATACTCCCCCTTGGGCTGTTGTTTGCTTACGGACGTTGCGGACACAGCCTGCGCCCACCTCTTCTCACCGACTGCTGGAGCGTAGCGGTGCAGTTCGGTCGTATCGATTGAACGATAGGCGCGCGGTTATGGACATCGACCGAAGGTGCACAGGTGCCATTGGCGGCACGATTGTCAGGTACGACTAAAGTTGTATGAGGGGAGCTGCGGCTAGTGCGGCAGGCACTTGATCAACGTGAATTGGACCATTTCATTTCATTCTGTTCTGATTCTGTTCTGAGCCCGTTGGGATTTTGCGCTGCATAGGACTCACTTTGAGGAAGACCTCTCGATGCCCTGTCTGGGGACGACCCGACGGCAAGTGGTCGATCAGGGCTTTACCAACCTCGTCAGTCAGAGGCAGGCTCAAAGGCAGGGAAATGGCCTCAGCGGATCAATAGCGCGAGTCGTGGAAATGCGAATTTCCCGGCTGCATCATCAATCACGTTGATCTGGCATGTGTAGAAGCCTGGTTTGAGATTGGCTAATGGTACGTCCAGCTCAAAACCCGCAGCTTTACGCTTCGGGACGTTGATCTGATCGGCCTCGATCAAAGAAGTTTCATATGCCTTCACGTCACGCCGGTAAAACGCGACATTCGTCAGGACTCGAATGGAAGACTTCTCTGAAGACTCCGCCGGTTTCGCCGGGTCGTACACTTCGTAGTAAAAGAACAAATGCTGGTTCGAGGAGAATACGTGGGTCACGTTCGGAACGATTTCCGTTCCTTCGCGCACGAGAGGATTGTTCTTCTGACGCGCGGGTTGTTTCTGGTTTGAAACGATAACGGAACTCACTTTGACGGGGGCCGACTTCAAATCCGGTACTACGATATCGGTTTCGAAGGATCCCGTTCGCCCGGTTTGATTCTCACGAACAACGTATTTAAGAACATATTTGCCCGGCGGCAGCAGAAATCCGCCGTCATATTGGACGTTCTTCCGTTGAACTTCCAGGGAGGTGTTCACGGAAAGTTTGACCGTGTCCCGGATGGAGCCGAACGGCCGCTTTGCCTCATCCCTCACCAGCCCAATTAAATCGAGGGTCGCGCGGTCCTGTTGGTTCTCGCGAACGAATGGGATCTGCGAGCCAGGTACGACGACGGAAACGGGCACGAAATATCGATTATCACTAAAGCGGAAATACCCGGCAGAAAGGTAGACGGGAAAATCCGCACTAGGAAGGTCGGATTGCAACTGTTCCTGCAGTTGGCGCTCGCGATCTTCCTTCGTCGCATGAGCGAAGTCCGTCGCTGCATAGTAACCGCGGCGAAAGTCGAGTTTCAGTCCAGGCCTGCTTTTGACCTGCACGATGATCCGGCGGAAACGTCCATCTCGCGCGGGATTGTTGCTATGATAGCCAACTAAATAATAAAAGGATGTGTCCTCGCGCAACTTCTCGAATACCGGCTGAAAGTTGTTCGTATCAATCAATGCCAGCCCGCCGGTATCCGCCGCCAATGTAACCAGAGTTTCCTGTGATGCGAAGTTTGAATCGTAGGCCTTCATGATCGCCTGGCCCGAATAGACGGAGGTCCCCCGAAGGCTTGCGGACCGCGCCTCTCCGCCGGGCACTATGGCTTGGAGTCCGCGGACATCGACGGAATATATTGCAAGATTCGCACGAATAGCGGCATTCACGGCGGCTCGAAGTTCGGATTGATTTTCGATCCCGGTACGCTCGAGACCGCCGCTGAAGTAGACCAGCGATTTTCGCTCCTCGACGACTGATAGTGTTTCCGCAATACTCCGGAGTGCTTGCAGGCGCCGGTCGGCATTGAAAATGTTGTATTCGGTTTCGTCCGGCGTGAAGGCGGCAGCGGTGTCGGGAGTGGCCTCGAGGTCGCCGGTCGGGCCTGATTCAAAGCCCTGCCCGGCGCCCACATCGAAAATCTGTAAGGCATTCTGCACAGCTTCTCTATCGGCAGTGAAATCCAGATTTACCGTGAGGGAGTTGGACAGAGAAACAACGGACACCACATCGGAAGGAGACATCTGCTTGTCGACGTACTCCAGCGCCGATTTGGCCGCACGGGCCACTTCTTCAGGCTGCATCGAGGTCAAATCAAAGAAGAGAAGGATCAGCCGCCGATCTTTGAGATCGCCTTCTGTAATCTGCCGAACCTGAGGCGCGGCCGCGCTGCTGGGGGCACGCAGCGGTCCAAGTAAGTTGGCAGGTACCGGTTCGGAGTGGACAACACTGTCGGTGTTCTCAACATCAAGCGAAACGATCTCTTGTTGCTTCCCGTCTTCGGACAACGTGAAATCTTCCTTTTTCAAATCCCGGACGAAGTTGCCATTCTTGTCGCGCACCGAGACGTTCACCAGGATCAGCTCTGTCTCGGTGCGCAACGTGTACTTTTGTGATGCAGCCATACGTGGCAGCAATGATGAAGTGAACAGTAGTGCGAGGCAGATCCTTTTCATAAGCATCAAAACCGGAAACGGGCGGTCAATTGAATCTTCCGCATCGACCCTACCGAAGTTACCCGCCCGAATGAAGATGAATTCAGATTCGTATCGATGCTTCTGAACTGAGGAGTGTTGAAAATATTCGAGGCCTGCGCGCGAAGTTCAATACTTCGGCCGTCGGCGAAGGGCATGATCTTACTCAATGCCATGCTGAAAAGCGATGTGCTTGGCCCACGAAGCGTATTCCTTCCGACATCGCCAAATTGTCCTTGAAGCGGAACAACGAAGGCCGCCGTGTTGAACCATTGCGCGACCGTCGGATTTGCCAAATCCGGAGAGATACCCGTCGCATTCGCCCGTAATGTCCCATTCGTTCCGCGATTCACATCGGTAAAGCTACCCAGGACTCGCGCTGTAAATGGCAGTCCTGAAGCCAGATTCCATGTTCCGCTCCATTGCCAGCCTGCGAGCACCCCCGCAAAGTAAGGTACATTTGCCAAAAATCGCCTCTCGCGTCCGAAGGGCAGCTCCCAAATGTAGTCGATGTTCAAACGGTGGGTTTGATCGAAGTTCGATAGGCCCCGCTCGGCGGCGAGATCAAATGCGTTTTGGGCGACGGTCCCGCCTGTGCCGCCAATACTCGATGCATTGTCGATAGACTTCGAAAAAGTATAGCTGCCGCCCATTTGAATTCCGCCTTGAAGGCGCCGGCGCACTCGAATCGTTCCGGAATGAGCCGTGGAATTGGCTTCGGAAGTTTCCCAATTAAACGGCTGGACGCCCGGAATACGCAAACCCGTTGCCGTCCGATTCGGCGCTTCGATGAGATCCAGGTGCGTTCCTTTCGTGCCGGTGTAATCGAGATTCAACGTGAGGTTTGCCGAGCGAAATTCGCGCTGCACATCCGCGTTCCAGACTTGCACGTACCCGATCCTGTAGTCGCGGTTCACGCCGAAATTGTTGGTAACGGTTTCCGGCGGCAGAGTTGGAAACCCATTTTGCAGAGTCAGCGGCTGGACGACCGAATTGATATTCGTTTGTGTTACCGAGAACGGCGGCTGGAACGCCAGTTGTTGCGCTAGGCCGCCGTAAGCGCCGGTATTGTAATTGATGCTGTAGCCCACGCGCAGGATCGAGCGGTTTGTAACTCTCCAGGCAATGCCGACGCGAGGCGCGAAATTGTTTCGATCGGGTTGGACGAGGCCCACCGGAAAAATCCCGGTAAATAGTCCGGCTTGTCCGGGAAACGCGGGAACGACTGCGGTGAAACCGGGCGCCACATCGAGATTGACCATTCGGTCATTCAGTTCCCGCACAGGCGACACGTACTCGTACCGCATGCCAAGATTAAATGTGATATTGCTGCGGACACGCCAATCGTCCTGCAGGAATAAATCCCAGGAGGTTCCCCGGAAATAATATTTGCCACCGCCGTACTGGATGGACGTGAGCTGGGGCAGCCCGAGAAGAAAATCGGCGAAATCGTAACCAGTACCTTCGACGGGCGACAATCCTTGATTTTCCGCTGCGGTACGCGCACCGGTGAATGTGAAACTGCCTCGCGCGTTCTGATCGGTTTGGAGATTCGATTGGATCCAACGAAAGTCTCCTCCCCAACGCAAGGCATGGCGTCCGCGGCTCCAAATGAATCCGTTTTGGATTTGTACGGTCTGGTCGCGGCGTGTGGAAGGACGTATATCGTTGAGTCCTGTGAAATTCGTGAACGCGAGGCTAGGAATTCCCCAATCGAATGCAGAGCGCGACACGCCGGTAATGCCGGCTGCGCCGGCGATGTCCTGTTGGAAAGCGTAAAGGTTCGTCGAAGCCGTCCGGTTGATGTTGTAGTTGACTCTGAGATTATCGGTGACCGTCCGGAAGGAGTGCACCAGACCGATCGTGGTATTCAGGCCCTTCGTCGAATTCGTTCCACCCACACTCGGGAATGGATTCGTCAAGCGGTTCTCGGAATTGCGGTACTGAAGTCCAAAGTTAAGATTGGTCGGCTGAGGACCCTGTCTGCGCCTTCTCGCCCCACCGCCGCCTCTTTGGCCGAAACCTCCTCCGGCCGGCGTGCCTTGACCGAATCCGCTCTCGGCGAACGTATGATTCAGCCGAACGTTGATATCGTCAGACCTATTCGTCACCGCCGTCAGGTAATGAAAGTTTTGAATGTCGCCCGGTAGATTGGGCTCGGGAATAAACGCCAGCAGACTCGCGGCCGCGGGGTCGATCCTCGCCAGTTTGTTAGCGGGAAACGGCACGTGGGTTCCCGGATCGAAGATCCGGACCGGATCTCCGGCGCCGATGCCGCTGCGAATCAACGTCTGGGAAAAATCGCCCCGGCGTTCGGCAAGGGTCGGTACGGTCGAAAATGCATCATACGGACTG
>Ga0209376_1002697_pt1 | contig 16654 bp, 13 predicted proteins | sample GraSoiAngelo_134_FD_185891 | JGI IMG/M metagenome (GOLD analysis project Ga0209376, IMG submission 185891) | Grasslands soil microbial communities from the Angelo Coastal Reserve, California, USA - 14_0929_05_30cm (SPAdes) (version 2) | ecosystem: Environmental > Terrestrial > Soil > Grasslands ... | reverse complement strand
TGCAGAACGGCTCCATCGTGGCCGCCATCGCCGGACTGGCGATGGTGGTGCTCGTGGCGACGCAGCTCGGCCTGTTCGCAGGCCTGCTCCTCCTCGCCGGAGCCGTCTGGAGCCTCGCGTCGACCCGATGATCGGGCGGCGTTAGGCTGCGTCTTTTTCTTTCCCCTTTTCCTTTCCCCTTCTCGCGACCACGGTACGATCCGTCCCGTGGTTTGATACATCCGCTGGAACAAATCTCGCAGTCCCTGGGTGCGATCGGCCATCGAGTTGTAACAAATCGTGTTACAATGGTGTTAATACCGGCGTGCTCGCATCCGTCGGCCGTGAGGTTGAGCGAGGCCACGGACGCCCTCGAGCGCGTCGGCCTCGGCCGGTACGAGGCTCTCGTGTTCGTGAATCTGGCCCGGGCGGGTGCCGCCACGGCCGGCGAGGTGGCTCGGGCGAGCGGCGTGAATCGGGTCCAGACCTACCGCGCCCTGGAGAGCCTCGGAGCCCGCGGCCTCGTCGAGGTGACCCTCGACCGACCCCGCCGCTATGCCGCGCGGGCCTTGAACGACGTCTTCGAGATGATCGCCGAGGAGAAGCGCTCGGAACTCGAGAAGCTCGGCGAGGTCCGCAAGGCCCTGGTCGAAGCCTGGCCCGGCCTCTCCGGTCGCACCCGCGAGCCGCCGTCCGTCCGCCTCCAGGTGATCAAGGGTCGGGCCCAGATCTATCGGACCCTTCGGCAGTTCGTCGCGGGCGCCAAGGAGGAGGTCCTGGCCTTCACGACCACGAAAGGCCTCCAGCGCTCCTATCGGGCCGGGATCAACGAGGCCTTGTTGTCCGCGATGCGCCGAGGCGTCAAGTCCCGAATCGCGGCCGACGTGAACGCGGCGAACGCGGCCCTCATGTCCCGCGTCGCGGAGCGCGTCCCGCTACGTCACGTAGAGCATCAGCGCGCCCGATTCATCCTCGTGGACCGGACGGCGATCCTGGCATTCCTGATCCAGGACGAACGGACGATCCGCGGCGACGGCGAGACCGCCCTCTGGACGAACAGCCCCGATTTCGTGAAGGCGCACCTGGAGTTCTTCGAGAAGGCGTGGACCGCCGGGACGCCCGCGGAGGTCCGGTTGCGCGCACTGGGTCGGCCCGGACAACATTCCGATTCCTGAGAATGATTCCAATTTGGGCAAAGCGTTATCGGTATGGGTCCGCGGTGCCGTCCCCAGGAGGGGAATATGCGGGCACTCCGAATCGCAACGGCAATGTGTGTGGCAGCGGCCTTGTTGAGTCTGTCCCTCGCCACGGTCGCCGCCCATGACGACGGCGACCACCAAGGCGACCATCAGGACACGATCTGGTTAGCGATCTTGCGGGGCAAGTTCGAGACGCCCCCGCGGGACACGCCCGCGAGAGGCTTCGCCCTGTTCTCGATGGACGGAGGGAGCGTGGACTACCTGATCGTCGTGAGCAAGATCTCCAACGTCTTCGCGGCGCACATCCATTGCGGCCCGCCGGGCGTCGCAGCCCCGGTCGGCGTCACGTTGTTCATGGGGACGCCGGGCAGCGGGCCGGTGCGAGGGGTCCTCGTCCGCAGCTCCTTCACGGGACCGGATGCGGGGAACGCCTGCGGTTGGACGAGCCTCGCCGACGTCGTCGACAATGTGACGAGCGGCAACGCCTACGTGAACGTCCACACGAACGACGGCATGGCGCCTCCGAACACGGGACCGGGCGACTTCCCCGGCGGGGAGATCCGGGGCCAGTTGAGGGTCGCCGGAGAGGACGACTGATCGGGAGAAGTCCTACCAGGCCGAGTCGTGATCGAGGGCCGCGTCGTACGCGACGCGGATTCGTTCCGTGACCGCGCCCTGCGGCTCGAATCGGTGACCGTCGACGGAGGGGATTCCGAGCACGCCGACGCCGCTTCCGGTGAGGAAGAGCTCCTCCGCGGACCACAGGCGCTCGAGGGAGACGGAGGCCTCTCGAACCCGTAGCTTCTCCGTCCGCGCGATCTCGAGGACCGCGGCCCGGGTCACCCCCGGGAGCGCCCCCTCGTAGGTTGGCGGGGTCCACAGCGCGCCATCTTTCGCCAGGAACATGTTCCGCGAGGTCGTCTCGACGACGCGGCCTTTCTCATTCCTCAGGATCGCATCGAACGCCCCTTCCGTCTCCGCCTCCCGAAGGGCCGCCGACTCCGCCGCCCGCGAGATGGACTTGCATTGGCTCAGAGGACCCGAGATTCGGCGGACCGAGGTCGCCACATGGAGCGTCGGATGGTCAGGGACCTCGGGGAGCGCGCGCGAGGTGATCGCGGCACTGCCTCGGGTCGTCGCCCTCTCCCCGGCGGTGATCGTGATCCGGATCAGGCCCTCCGACACCGCGTTCGACTCGGCGATCTTCCTCGCGGCCTGCCGGAGTTCATCGACCGGCCACGCGAACTCGATCCCGAGGATCTCGAGGCTGTGCCGCAGCCGCGCGAAGTGCGCATCGAGTCGAAACGGAGCGCCGCGGTGGATGCGGATCGTCTCGAAGGCGCCGTCCCCATGGAGGAACCCGCGGTTGCGGACCGGGACGAGGGCGGCCTCCTCGGACACGACGGCCCCGTCAAGCCATGCGAAGGCCGTCCGGGGTCACCTCCACGCGATCCCCCGTGATCGCCTCCGCGTGCCCGCGGAGTTTGTCGAGCGTCTCGCGGTATTCCGCCTCCGGATTGGAATCGGCGACGATCCCGCCGCCGACCGCGAAGTGCGCGGTGCCTCCGATCACGGTCGCGGTGCGGATCGCGATATTCCAGTCGAGGGACCGATCCCAGGAGATGTAGCCCAACGAGCCGCTGTACACGCCGCGGCGGTGCGGCTCGAGGCGCTCGATGATCTCCATCGCTCGCGGCTTGGGGGCTCCCGTGATCGACCCACCCGGGAAGGTGGCCCGGAGGAGCTCGGGGATCGTGACGTCCGCTCGAAGGCGGCCGCGGACCACGCTCTCCAGGTGATGGACGTTCGGAAGGGAGCGAAGCGCCTTCAGGACCGGCACGTGGACGCTGCCGAACTCGCAGACCTTCCCCAGATCATTCCGCTCCAAGTCGACGATCATGACGTTCTCCGCGGCGTCCTTCTCGCTTGCGAGCAATTCCTCGGCCAAGGCGCGGTCCTCCGACGCCTCGCTCGCGCGAGGTCGGGTCCCCTTGATCGGCCGCGTCTCGACCTGTCGTCCTCGGACTCGAAGAAACCGTTCCGGGCTTGCGGAGAGGAGCCGATGGTCGCCCGCGTCGAGGTAGCCGCCGAAGCTCGAAGGCGTCCGCGTGCGCAGCCGCGCGTACGCGTCCTCGGCGGTCCCGCGGATCGGGAGGACGACCCGATGCGAGAGGTTCACCTGGAAGATTTCGCCTTCAGAGATCGCGCGCTTCGCCTCGCGGATCGTCTCGACGTACTCGTCGCGCGACAGCGTCTCGATCGCGTCGGGATTCGAGGGGACCGTCGATTCCTCCGGCACCTCCGCAGGATCGATGGCGATCCGCGATCGCGGCGCGATGACGAACGTCTCTCCCCAGATGTGGTCGACCACGTAGATTCGCGGGTAGACCGCGAGGTGAATGTCGGGGACCTGCAGGTCCGGCGCTTTTCCGTCCGGGATCCGCTCGATGTGACGTCCGAGGTCGTAGGAAAAGTAGCCGACGCATCCGCCGAGGAAGGGATAGACCGGGTCCCCGGCGGTGGCCCACGGAAGGCCCTCGAGGAACGCGCCGAGCGCCCGGAGTGGATCGCCCTTCGACGAGCCCTCGGACCAGGGAGTCTGCCACAGGGCGTCGGGCCCGCGGGTCCGAAACCAGCCGCAGGGATTCGAGCCAAGGAACGAATATCGGGCCAGGTCCGATTCCCTCAACGACGAATCGAGGAAGAACGGCCAATGGCCTCTCGTGACGCGGCGGAACAAAGCCATCGGATCGATGCGTCCGACTGGTCGCACTGTGAGCCGGAGCGAGGACCTCATTTCCTCGGGCATCGGAAGGCGGGACCTGAAGTTTTAGGTGATGGCCCCAGGGAATCATCGCGGTCGGCGATGCAACCTTGTTTAAGGTTAATTTGAAGGCCTCCCGGCCCCCTCATGGATGGCTTTCTCATGAGGCCGCGGGCGCTTCGATCGCTTCGGTGATGCGCTCGAAATCCCAAAGCCCGCCGGGCTTCGCGGCCTTCGCCTTCAGGTGGTCCAGATGGCCCGCGCGGGCGAGGCGTTGTACCGTCCAAGCCGCGAATGCGGGGGCGCCCGTGGCCCCGGGCGAATTGTAGTTCGTGATATGGTACGAATGGGGGCCCGGCAATTCGATCGCCTCCTTCACGAAGTTCCCGCTGCGATCGACCACGCTTGCACGGACGCCCGCGGTCCCGGGCCGAACGAGGTAGTCGACGCGCAAGGACGGGAGGAATTCCTGCGCCCGCTTCGCCATGACGCGCTTCGAGACGGACGAGGCGCCTTCCTCCGCGGCGAGCGCGACGAAATCCGGATTCACGAGGAGCCGGAGCTTGTTGCGGAGGGGGACCTCGAGGAGTTTCTTCGACAGCTCTTTCGGGCCGTCGAAGAAGCCGCGGTACGTGTACGGCCCCGAGACGGGGACGGCGTTCGGCCCGATCTCCCGGCGGCCGTCGGCGCGGACGATCCAGTGCGGATCGAGGAACGGAAGCTCCGGGTGCCGCGGCACCGTGTAGATGTTCCGGCTCGACAGGTAGTGGTGCGCCGGGTCGATCTCCCAGTACTCCCCGCGGAAATGCAGGTCCGTGTACTCCCGCCCCACGCCGAGGCGATGGGCGATGTCGATTGAGTTGCCGCCGGCGCAGTTGATCAGGTACCGCGTCCGATGCGGTTCCTGCCCGCGGCCGACGCGCACGGAGATCTTCCTCCGGGGATCGATGTAGACGCGCTCCTCCTCGGGAGCGGCGAGGCGGACCTCGAGCAGGTCGCCGGCCACGTCGACGGAGGCGACCTCGCTTCCCAGGAGGAACTTCGCCCCGGCCGCCTCGGCGTCGTCGCGCACGGACTGCGTGAACTCGCGGTAGTCGACCGCGGTGTCCGTCTTCGACCAGATCGCTCCGTGGCATCGGACGTTCGGTTCGTAGCGGCGGACGTCGGAGGGCGTTAGCAACTCGAGTTCGTCTTCGCGCATGCCGTTCGCCAGGCCCCACTGGCGGTACTTTTCGAGCCGCCCTTGGTCCTCCTCGCGGAGGGCGACCTCGAAGGTGGAGATCTCGAGCCACGGGAGGCCGCGGGAGGCGGCGTAGGCCTTCCACATGCCGTAGGCGACCTGGGCGCACCGCGCGAAGACCTTGCGGCCGACCGGATCGAGGTAGAAGGGACGATGGACGACGCCCGTGTTCCGCCGCGACGTGTGCGCGGCGACGTCGACCTCCTTCTCGAGGACCGCGATGCGACCCTCGTACTGCTGGGCGAGCCAGTAGGCGATCGAGGTCCCGAGGACTCCGCCGCCGACGATGGTCACGTCCCACGGCTCCATCCGCGACCGCGCAGGTTTCCCGAGTTTATTATGGCTCTGTACCTGCCCCGCCTCCGGAGCGGGATTCCTCGAGAGCCTCGGGAATCCACTCGAAACATTGATTATGGCCTTGGGGGTGCACCGTCGGCCGCCCAAAGGTTCGTTGTCGGCAGGGAATTCATCGGGCCGCTTCCCAGGAGAAGGATTCATGGATGGCGAAGGTTCGGACCGTCGCTTCGAGGTTCTGCGAGAGGGACTCCTCCGCGGACGCCTCGACGCCCGGGGGCTCGACTAGGTCGGGCCATCGTTCGGGGGTCGGAACCGCTCGGCTCGCGGGGTGGGCGCGATGATCGAGGAGGCCTCCCAGTTCGTCCTCGTGATCGTCTGGGCGCTGATCTTGGCGTACTTCCTCGGCGGCTACTTGACTCGCCTCATCACGGGCCGGCCGCGGATGTTCGAGACGTTTCTGTCCCGGATCGAGCGCCCGGTGTTCCGGATCATGGGCATCGATCCGACGCGCTCGATGACGTGGAAAGAATACCTCTTCGCGCTGCTGTCGATGAACGCCCTCGTCGGGGTCTTCTCCTTCGTCGTGCTGCTCGCGCAGGGCGTCCTCCCCCTGAACCCGACCGGCGTGCCCGGCACGAGCCCGGACCTGGCCTTTCACACGGCGACCTCGTTCGCGACGAACACGGACCTACAACACTACGCGGGCGAGGCGTCCCTCTCCCTGTTCTCGCAGTTGAGCCTGATGGTCCCGATGTTCATCGCGCCGGGGACCGCGATCGCCGCCGGCATCGCCTTCATCCGCGCCTTGCCGACGTCCACGGGGAAGATCGGAAACTTCTACGCGGACCTGACGCGCGTCGTCCTGACGATCCTCCTGCCGGTGTCCGTCGTCGTCGCGATCCTCCTCAACTCCCAGGGGGTCCCTCAGACTTTGAACGGCCTCCTCACGACCGGATCGTTCGAAGGCGCGTCCCAGACCATCCCGATCGGGCCCGTGGCCTCCTGGGAATCGATCAAGATGTTCGGCCAGAACGGCGGCGGGTTCTTCGGCGCGAACTCGGCCCATCCGTTCGAGAACCCGAACGGCTTCACGAACCTCCTCGAGGTCATCTTCCTCCTCGCGGTGCCGCTCGCGTTCCCCATCGCCTACGGCAAGGTGCTCGGGCGCGGCCGCGGCCTCGCGTTCCTCGCGGTCATCTTGGTTTCCTTCTTCCTCCTCTTCGGGTTCGCGCTCCTTGGCGGCGGCGCACCGATCGGACAGGAGACGCGGTTCCAAGGGTTCGGGAGCCTGCTGTTCCAGCAAAGTTCGATCGGCGCGAACACGGGCGCGACGAACGCCTTGTTGGAGAGCCTGTCCCACCGGGCGACGACGTCCCTCTTCGTGTTGATGTTCATCCAGGCGGTCCCCGGAGGCGCGGGGGCCGGCTTCATGACCCTCGTGATCTACGCGATCCTGACCTTGTTCCTCGTCGGGCTCATCGTCGGCAAGACGCCGGAGTTCATCGGGATCAAGATCTCCCCGCGGCAGGTGCGCCTCGCCGTGATCACGTTCCTCGTCCATCCGGTCCTCATCCTCATCCCGACCGCGATCGCCTTCGTGTACGGGCATGTCCAAGGGATCCTCGGCACTCCGACCACCCCGTTCGGCTACACGCAGGCCCTGTACGAATTCACCTCCGCCGCCGCGAACAACGGGTCCGACTTCCTGGGGACCCTCGCGAACACGCCGTTCTGGAACATCGCGACCGGGCTCGTGATGGTCCTCGGCCGCTACGTGCCGATCGGGCTCATGCTCGCGATCGCGGGCGAGTTCTCCACCCAGGGGGCCCGCGGGACGCCGGAGCCGATCCGGACCGACGGCCTCCCCTTCACGGTGACGCTGTTCGGCCTGACCTTCCTGCTCTCGGCCCTCGCGTTCCTGCCGTTCCTCGTCATCGGCCCGTTCGTCCGGTAGGTGCTGCCGATGAATCTCCTCAGGACCCACGCCAAGAACGGACCGCGGCCGGACTATCGGCAGGCCCTCCTCGACTCGCTCGTCAAACTCAACCCCCTGTACCTGGGGAAGGACAGTCCCGTCATGCTCGTCGTCGAGGCCGGGTTCGCCCTCGTCCTCGCGATGGGCCTCGCGCCGGGGGCCTTCGCGGGACTCGTGAACCAGGCGCGCTGGTTCTACTTCGTCATCGCGGGGATCCTGCTCCTGACCGTTTGGTTCTCCACGCTCTCCGAGGCGGTGTCGGAGGCGCAAGGGCGCGCGCGGGTCGATGCCTTGCGCACCCTCGAGAAGGACGTGCCGGCCCGGAAGATCGTCGGCCACTCGGAGGTCATCGTCCCGTCGCGGCACCTCGATCCCGGGGACGTCGTGCGCGTGAACGCGGGCGAGTTCATCCCGCGGGACGGGGTGATCAAGGAAGGGAAGGCCTACATCGATGAGTCGATGATGACCGGCGAATCGATCCCGTCGTACAAGGAGAGTGGCGGCCACGTCATCGGCGGCACGAAGGTCGCGACGGATTCGATCCTCGTCACGATCGTGGCGGAGGCCGGGAAGAGCTACCTCGATCAGATGATCTCCCTCGTCGAGAATGCGAAGCGGCCGAAGTCCGCGAGCGAGGTCAGCCTCACGATCCTGTTGGTCGGGCTCACCGCGATCTTCCTCGTCGTCTGCAGCGCGTTCCTGTTCCTCGCGGACCACCTCGGGTTGCTCATCGACCTCGCGATCCTGATCTCCCTCCTCGTCGCCTTGATGCCGACGACGATCGGAGGGCTCCTGCCCGCGATCGGGGTCGCGGGGATCGCCCGCGTCGGCGAGGCGAACGTCGTGGCCAAGTCCGGGAAGGCGGTCGAGGCGGCGGGGGACGTCGACATCCTGATCCTCGACAAGACCGGGACGATCACGGAGGGCCAACGGACCGTCAAGGAATTCGTCCCGCTGAAAGGATACACGAAAGAGGAGGTGGGCCAGGCGGCCTACCTCGCCTCCATCTACGACCAGACGCCGGAAGGCCGCTCGATCATCGAGGTCTCGAAGGAGAACGGATGGGTCCTGCCGCTCACGCCTCGGCTCCTGGCGGGGAAGTCGATCGATTTCAGCGCGGAGAATCGCGTCAGCGGCGTCGAGCTGTTCGTCCCGCGGCCGGGGACGCTCGGGATCCAGGAGTTGCCGACGGCCCCTCCGGAGGCGGCCGAGAGCCGCATCTGGCGGCTCCTCCTCGACCTCGAGGTGTCGGCCCGGCCCGCGAAGGTCCTCAAGGGCGCCGTGGACGCGATCCTCGACCTGTCCCCGGAGGTCAACGAAGCCGAGCTCCTCTGGCAGGCCCAGGAGATCTCCAAGACCGGAGGGACGCCGATCGCCGTGGCCGTCGACCGCTTGGTCGTCGGGCTCATCAACCTGCGGGACAACCTGAAGCCGCACATCCGGGAGAAGCTCGACGCGGTGCGGGCAACGGGCATCAAGACCGTCATGGTGACGGGCGACGCGGAGCTGACGGCCCGCGTGATCGCCCAGGAAGCGGGCATCGACGAGGTCATGGCCGGGGCGAAGCCCGCGGACAAGCTCGTGCGAGTCGAGCTGGAGCAGAAGCGCGGGCACGTCGTCGGGGTCGAAGGCGACGGCACGAACGACGCGCCGGCCCTCGCGAAGGCCGACGTCGGGATCGCGATGAACAGCGGGACCTCGGCGGCCCGAGAGGCGGCGAACATGGTCGACCTCGACTCGGACCCCGCGAAGGTCGGCAAGCAGCTCCTGATGACCCGCGGGGCCATCACGACGTTCAGCGTCACGAACGACATCGCGAAGTACTTCACGCTCTTCCCGGCCGTCATCCCGGGCAACCCGGCGGCCCGCCTCCTCGACGTCATGCAGCTCCACAGCCCGGTCACCGCGGTCCTCGCGACGATGATCTTCAACGCGGCGATCATCCCCGCCCTCATCCCGCTCTCCCTGAAGGGCGTGAAGTTCCGCGCGGAGCCGATGGAGAGGACCTTCGTCCGGAACATGGCGATTTATGGCCTCGGCGGCGCGGTCCTCCCGTTCCTCGCGATCAAGGCGATCGACCTGCTCCTGGCCTTGGTCATCGGGTGAGATGATGAAGTTCCTCCCTTCCGTCCTGCGATCGATCCGGGAGAATGCGCAGCCCGCGCTCCGGACGTTCGCGGCAATCGCCGTCCTCGTGATGCTCGCCTACCCGCTCGCCCTGCTCGGGATCGGGCAGCTCGTGTTCCCCGGACAGTCGAACGGCAGCGTCATGGTGTGCAACGGCAAGGCGGTCGGGTCGACCTTGATCGGGCAGAACGTCACCTCGCCGATGCTGTTCCATCCGAGGCCCTCGAATGAGTCCGCGTCGGGCGTCGACCCGCACATCCGCCCGGAGGCGGCCTACGCCCAGATCCCGAGGATCAACAGCACCACGGACATCGACGCGCGGTTCATCCGGTTGCTCGTCGAGAAGAACTTGGACGCGAATCGGGCCAGCAACGCAGGCGTCTTGGCCCCCGACTACGTCAACGTGAACGAGTTGAACCTCGACCTGATTCAGCGGTTCCCGGAGAAGTATCCCGGATTCTGCGCGTGAGCAAATTCCAAGAGGGCCTCAGGTCGACCAGGGAACCCCGAGGTCGGCCCCAATCTTCTTCAGGTTCTCGACGACCTTTGGATCCAAGGGAATCCCTTCCTGACGGTATTTCTCCATCCGCGCGAAGCTCTTCTCCCCGTGCACGTAGATGCGGTCCTGGCCATGCGCCTTCGGGCTGTCCTTGAGCTCGCGGGCGAGGCGGTCCATGTCCCGCCGGAACTCGTCGAGAGGCCGGAAGGCCGCGGGATCGAGGGCCATGAAGAAGTGGCCGACGTTGGGCCGCTGCTCGTCGGCGTAGACTTGGAGCCCGGTCGCCGCGCCGCTGAGGACTCCGCTGAGCACGTCGACCATTAAGGCGAGGCCGTAGCCTTTGTGGCCTCCGAGGTCCTCTCCTTCGCCCCCGAGGGGGAGCAGCCCTCCTCCGAGGCGATTCGCCAATGCGTTCAGGACGCGCTTCGGATCCGTCGAGCTCCGGCCGGTCTCGTCGACGGCCCATCCGTGCGGCATCGGTTTGCCGAGGCGATTGTAGACCTCGACCTTGCCTCGCGGGACCGTCGAGGTGGCCATGTCGAGGACGAACGCCTTTTCCTTCAGGGCGGGGGCCGCGAGGCTGATCGGATTCGTCCCGAGGATCGCGGTCCGCCCGAAGGTCGGGACGACGAGCGGGCCCGCGTTCGTCGTGCTGACTCCGACCAAGTTGTGCTCGAGCGCCATGAGGCTGTAGTAGCCCGCGATGCCATAGTGATTCGAGTTCCGCACGGCGACGACGCCCACCGCCGTGTCGCGGGCCTTCTTGATCGCGAGGTCCATCCCCTTCCTGCCGACCACCTGGCCGAGGCTCTGTCCGCCGTCCACGAGGGCCGTAGCCTTCGTCTCCTTGATGATGCGGCTCTGATCGGTCGGTCTCATGAAGCCTTTCTTGAGGCCCGCGACGTAGCGGCCGAGGCGAGCGACCCCATGGGACTCGATCCCGCGGAGGTCGGCCGTGACCAGGACGTCCGTCGTGGTCCGTGCATCCCCCGCGGGGACGCCGAGTTTCTTCAAGGCCTCCTCGCAAAATCGCCGAAGGGCGCCCTCGGAAACCGTCGCAGCCTCGGCCATGCAAGGTCCCTTCGCGTTTCACTGAAGAAACCTTCTCCGTATAAGCTTGCGGTTCCCGTCGATTCGATTCATCGATTCGCGCGCAATTCGTCCCGCAGCGCCTTCGGCGCGCGCTCCGTCGCGACCGTGATCACGACCTTGGGAAGCCCTCGGACATGCGAGCGCAGGAACGCCTCCGTCCGCGTACGATCTTTTTTCCAGCTCTCCCGGAGCCACGACCCCACGGCCCGCTGAACCCAGAACTCCTCGTCATAGAGGAGTCGTTCGAGGACCTGGAACGGCTCGTCCAATTCTCCCGCGAACACGAAGTCGTGCACGGCATAGACTGCGATCCGGCGTCGCCAAACGTTCTTGGCTTTCGTCCACCGGAGGAGGTCCGCGAACCGTTCGGGTCTCGCCCGCACGATCGAGGCGATCGGTCCGATGCCGAGCCAGTCACAGAGACCCCATCCGCTCGCGTCGTCGACCCATCGATCGAGGAGGCGCCAGGAGGCGTCGCCCAGGATTTTCGGATAGGCGTCGACGAGGCTGATCGCCAGCGCCTTCTCCTCGAAGGACGAAGCATCCCATAGCGGGGACGTGAGCCGAATCAGCTCGGCCTCCGTGAGGTCTCGATGGGCCCGGCGGAAGGCCGACACGATCGCCCTCAATTTCGGGACGGGGACCCCGAGGACCGGGACCGGGGATCCAAGGTAGGATTGGGCGCGATCCGGATCCTTCGGAGGCCGCGCCGAGGCCCTGAGCTGTGCCACCAAATCCCGGCGGACCGCGGTCGCATCGAAGGCCATCGTCGCGCGACCGGAGAGACGATAGATGACGTTTGGCCCGCGAACCGCGTCCTCCTGCCGCGAAAGGATTAATACGCCCCATCGATTCCAACGCGTTCGAACAACGGGAGGGCCTGCATTGCCGTGGGGACTTCAGAATCGGTTGGCCCGCATCATCCGGTCGGATGGCCACACGGTCATGCTCGCGGCGGACCACGGGTATTTCCTCGGACCGACGCACAAGCTCGAGATCCCGAGGAAAACATTGGAGCCTCTCCTCCCCTTTGCCGACGCCATCATGGTGACACGAGGCGTCGTGCGCACGTCGGTCGATCCCGCGGCGAACGTCCCGATCGTCCTGCGGGTCAGCGGCGGCGCCAGCGTCCTGAACGAGGACCTCTCGAACGAGAAGGTCACGACCTCGATGAAGGAGGCGGTCCGGCTGAACGCCTCCGCGGTGGCCCTGTCGATTTTCATCGGCGCGGCCCATGAACACGATTCCTTGGTGAACCTGGGAAAACTCGTCGACGAGGGGGAGGAGGTCGGCATGCCGGTCCTCGCGGTGACTGCCGTCGGAAAGGAACTCGAGAAACGGGACGCCCGGTATCTCGGCCTCGCCTGCCGGATTGCGGCGGAGTTCGGCGCCCATTTCGTCAAGACGTATTTCTGCGAGGACTTCTCCAAGGTCGTCGAATCGTGTCCCGTACCCCTCGTCGTCGCGGGCGGTCCAAAACTGGAGACGGAGTTGGACGCCCTCGACCTCGCGTACGAGGCGATCCAGGAAGGCGCCCGCGGCGTGGACATGGGACGCAACATCTGGCAGTCCTCGAACCCGGTCGGCATGATCCGCGGAATCCGCGCGATCGTCCACGAGCGGAGCACGCCCAAGGAGGCGCTCGACCTCGTGAAGGGCGGGAAGCCGAAGAAGTAGGCGCACCATGCGCGCCGCGATGTATTACGCGAACGACGACGTGCGGATCGTCGACCTTCCGAAGCCGAAGATCGGGCCCGGAGAGATTCTCGTCAAGGTTCGCTCCAGCGGGATATGCGGCTCCGACGTGATGGAGTGGTACCGCAAGCCGAAGGCGCCCCTTGTCCTCGGCCATGAGATCGCCGCCGAAGTCGCCGAGGTCGGCGCCGGCGTGGATCAGGTGAAGGTCGGCGACCGCGTGTTCGTGTCGCATCATGTGCCGTGCGGCAAGTGCCGATATTGCCTGGCGGGCCATGAGACCGTCTGCGATACTCTGCGGACCACGAACTTCGACCCGGGTGGATTCGCGGAATTCGTCCGAGTCCCCGCGATCAACGTGAAGCCTGGCGTCTTTCGCCTGCCGCCGGCGATCTCGGACGACGAAGCGGTCTTCATCGAACCTCTCGCCTGCGTTTTCCGGGGACAGCGTCTCGCGGGATTCCGACCAGGGCACACGGTCCTCGTCGTCGGAAGCGGCGTCGCCGGTCTCCTCCATGTGAAGCTCGCGAAGGCGTCGGGGGCGGCCCGGGTCATTGCGACGGATCTGGTCGAATATCGGAAGGCGGCGGCGACGAAGGCGGGCGCCGATATCGTGATTGATGGTCACGACGAGGTTCCTGCGAAAGTGAGGCAAGCGAATGGTGGGCTCCTCGCCAACTACGTCGTGACCTGCACCGGCGCCCCGAAGGCGATCGTCCAGGGAATGTCCTCCGTCGATCGCGGCGGCACGGTCCTCTTCTTCGCGCCGACCGAGCCCACCGCGAAGGTGGAGTTGCCTTTCAACACGGTGTGGCGAGAAGAAGTCACGATGGTCTCGAGCTACGGTGCGAGCCCTGGCGATATTCGGGCCGCGATCGATCTCCTCGCGGCGCGTCGCGTCACCGTCAATGAGCTAGTCACGCACGTCCTTCCCCTTTCCGAAGCGGGGAAAGGGTTCCGTCTCGTGTCCCAGGCGAGCGACTCGCTCAAGGTCGTCCTGCGTCCCTAGGCCTCTGCCTGGGTGCGCGAAGTCCTCCGAGACGGATTCCGTCAACCGTTCCCGCCGGCTCCCTTCATCGTCGATCCGACGTCGGCCCCAGCGCGCATCGAGGCTGGCCCGCCAAATGCAGGTGCCGGGGTAACCTCCTCCCAAATCTTCGTGTCTTTCGTCTCTGGCAACCAGATCATTCCGATGACGAACGTCATGATGGGAACGAGAATCGGCCAGAGGAGGGCGAGGTACAGGTTGCCACCGGTCGCGCCGTACACCGCGAAGAAGATGAGCGGCGTGAAGCCTCCGAACTCACCGTTCCCGAGGTGGTAGGGAAGGGACAGACAGGTGTACCGAATCCGAGCCGGGAAGAACTCGACCAGGAACGCGGCGATGGGACCGTAGACCATGGTGACCCAGACCACCTGGACGAACACCAAGCCGATCATGACCGGCACATTGAGCGGCCTTCCAAAGGCCTCCATCCCGGCGTAGAGGGGCGCATAACTCAGGGCGGCGAGGAGGCAGCCGGCCATCATGATCTTCTTCCGCCCGATTCGGTCGGAGAGGCGACCGAACACGATGAAGAGGGGTGTCGCAAGCACGAGGGCCGCGAACATGATCTCGTTCGACGTGAACAGGTCCACCTTCAGAATTCGCTGCATGTAGAATAGCGCGAGGAATTGACCGGTATACCACACGACCGCTTGTCCCGCGGTCGCGCCGAACAGGGCCAGGAGAATCAGCTTCCAGTTGGCCTTGCTCGCGAGTGCCTCTCTGAGCGGCCTCGCGGAACTTCGGCCGCTCGCCTTGAGCCGGGTGAAGAGGGGCGTTTCCTGCAGCCTCAATCGGATGTACACGGAAATGGCCACGAGGACGAGCGAGAGGAGGAAGGGGATTCGCCAGCCCCAGGCTGCGAATGTGGCGGCACCGAGCGCGCCGTCCGTCACGAGGATCACCGCAATCGAAACGAACAGGCCCACGGTCGCGGTCGTCTGAATGTAGCTGGTCCAATATCCGCGTCTCTCGTCGGGCGCATGTTCGGCGACATAGATGGCCGCGCCGCCATACTCCCCGCCAAGCGCGAGTCCCTGCAAGCATCGCAGGAACATGAGGGCGATAGGGGCGAGGAGGCCGATTTGGTCATACACCGGGATGAAGGCAATCGCGGCGGTCCCGAGCCCCATGATTGTCACGGTCAAGAGGAACGCGTACTTCCGCCCTACCAGGTCCCCAATCCGTCCGAACACGATGGCTCCGAAGGGCCGGACCGCGAATCCGCTCGCGTACGTGGCCAGAAAGGCAAGGAAGTTAACGGCCGGGTCCGTGGTCAACTTGAAGAATAGCGGGGTCAGGATGAAACCCAACGTCACGAAAATGTAGAAGTCGTACCATTCGATGATCGTCCCCGAAGACGCCGCGGCCACGATGAACCGCATGCTTCGGCGGGCTTCCCCCGCGAACCTGCCTGGTGCTGACCCTACCCCCGTCGCCATGCGTGAGACAACTTGGCACACCGCTAAGACGGGCATGTTTACAGACGACTACAGATGTGTTCGCCGACCGTTCCAAGGCCCCCAGCGAGGGGTCGCCCGCGCTCCGAGGCGGCCCTCACCTTGATTCATTACCGTCTTTAACCTGCAATCGCTCTACCGCCATCGTCGGCCGGAGAAGGGTCGGACCGCGGGTGATCGGGCGTGGTCGTCTCCAGTGCAACGATAGATAGCCTGCTCAAGGAGAAGGAACAGTACCCGCCCCCGGCGGGCTTTCGGAAGGACGCCGCCGTCCGAGACGATTCCTTCCGAGTCGACGCCGGGAAGGACCCCGAGGCCTTCTGGGCTCGGATGGCCGCGACCCTCGACTGGATCGCCCCCTGGTCCAAGGTCCTCGATTGGGATCCACCCTTCGCGAAGTGGTTCGTCGGCGGCCGACTCAACGTCTCCGCGAACTGCCTCGACCGGCACGTCGGCGGGCCGAGACGGAACAAGGCCGCGATCGTCTGGGAAGGCGAACCGGGGGAGCGCCGGGTCCTGACGTACCACGATCTGTGGCGCGACGTGAATCGGTTCGCGAACGTGCTGAAGGGACTCGGCGTCAAGCGCGGAGACCGCGTGACGATCTACATGCCGATGATCCCGGAACTCCCGATTGCCTTGCTCGCATGCGCCCGCATCGGCGCGGTGCACAGCGTGATCTTCGGCGGCTTCAGCGCCCGCGCAATCCGTGATCGGGCGGAGGACGCGGAATCGCACGTGATCGTGACGGCGGACGGAGGCTATCGTCGGGGGACGGTCCTCCCTCTGAAGAAGATCGTCGACGAGGCGATCGCGGACCTCGAGCTCGTCAAGCACGTCGTCGTCTTCCGCCGAACAGGCGTCGAGGTGCCGATGCGGGAGGGACGAGACCACTGGTGGCACGAGCTGATGGCGAAGGCGGATGCCGAATGTCCTCCCGAGGCGATGGAGGCCACGGACCCGCTGTTCATCCTGTACACCTCCGGCACGACCGGGAAGCCCAAAGGGATCCAGCATTCGACCGGCGGGTATCTCGTCGGCGTCGCCACCACGACGAGGTACGTGTTCGACCTGAAGGACGAAGACCTCTATTGGTGCACCGCGGACATCGGCTGGGTCACGGGGCATTCGTACATCGTCTATGGGCCCCTCGCGAACGGCGCGACCGTCTTCATGTACGAGGGCGCACCGGATTGGCCGGAGCCGGACCGCTTCTGGCGGATGGTCGAGGAATATGACATCACGATCTTGTACACGGCCCCGACCGCGATGCGGGCGTTCA
>Ga0209376_1002696_pt1 | contig 16654 bp, 14 predicted proteins | sample GraSoiAngelo_134_FD_185891 | JGI IMG/M metagenome (GOLD analysis project Ga0209376, IMG submission 185891) | Grasslands soil microbial communities from the Angelo Coastal Reserve, California, USA - 14_0929_05_30cm (SPAdes) (version 2) | ecosystem: Environmental > Terrestrial > Soil > Grasslands ... | reverse complement strand
GTTGGCTAAAGCTAAACCCGCAGCCCTCAACGCCCGCGCTTCGGGCGTGCGGCGCCGCGGGCTGTGCGTTTCACGCGCAGCGCTGCCGTGGTGGTTTTCGCAGCCCTGGTGGCCGGCTTCGCTGCGGCCATCGCCGCCGCCACCGAACGCCGCGCCCAGCTGACGAGCTGTGCCGGATCCTCCAGCACATCCGCCGGGGTCTCGTAATAGCTCATGCTGAGCTCCGGCCGGTCGGCGTAGGGCCGGAACTGACCCATGCCGCGGGTGGTGAAGTCCGCGCGGTTGGCATCGTTGACGCGCAGATACAGGGTGTCGTTGTCAATGAGTGCGAAGAAGAACTCGTCGCAGTACAGGCCGGCGCCGCCGAACATGCGCCGCGCGCTCACGCCCGCGAGGCCCGCGAGCTGCTCGAGCACGTAGTTGAGATAGTCGCTGCTGACGGGCATGGGAGCTGGCAATCACACACATGCGAGCGTGGCTCTCACTCCTCGCTGATGTTCCTGAAGTCGACGCCGAGGGAGCGGAGCTTGCGGTACAGGTGCGTGCGCTCCATGCCGACGCGCTTGGCGAGCTGTCCCACCTTGCCGTTACATAGCAGCAGCTGCTGCTGCAGGTAGGCGCGCTCGAACTGCTCGCGCGCCTCGCGCAGCGGCAGCGCCAGCAGGTCCTGCTTCACCAGCGGCTCATCCGGCGGGGTCTGCACCGCGAGCTCGCGCTCGATCTCCTCCAGGCGGATCTCTTCGGCGCCACCGTGGATCAGCAGCCGGTGCACCAGGTGCCTGAGCTCGCGCACGTTGTCCGGCCAGGGATAGTTGCGCAGGCGGTTCTGCGCCGCCACGGAAAAGCGCCGGTAGGGCAGCCCGTCGGCGTCGACCAGGCGATCCACCTGATGCCGCAGCAGCTCCGGCACGTCCTCGGCGTACTCGCGCAGCGGCGGCACGCGCATCAGCAGCACGTTGAGGTGCGCGAGCAGATCGCGGCGCAGCGCATCGGTGCCGGCGCGCTGCTCGACGCCGGGCTGGGCGGAGGCCAGCAGGCGGGCGCGCAGACTCACCGGCTCGGCTCCCCCCAGGCGCGTGAACTGCCCCGATTCGAACACGCCCACCAGCAGTCGCTGCGCCCCGGGCGGCAGGTCCTCGAGCTCGTGGATGAACAGCGTCCCGTTGCCCGCCTCCTCGAGAACGCCCGCGACCGCCGGCCCGTCCGCCGGCTCGCGGCCGAACAGCCGCGCTTCCGCGTCCGCGTCGCGCAGGCTCGAGGCGATGAGCGGCACGAACGGCGCGCCGGCGTGCGGTCCGTGCTCGTGCAGGTAGCGCGCGAAGGCCTCGCGTCCGGAGCCGGGCTCCCCGACCAGCAGCATCGGGGAAGGCAGGGCCGCCATCTGCTGCAGCTCCGCGCGCAGCTGCTGCATGAGCCGGCTCTTGCCGATCGGAACGGCGAGCGGGGAGCCGAGGAGCTTGCCCGCCTGGCGATGGCGCCGGCCCGCATCCAGGGCGCGCTCCACGGTGCGCAGCAGTTTCGCGAGCGACAGCGGCTTCTCCACGAAGTCGAACGCGCCGAGCCGCGTGGCCTCCACGGCCGTCTCGACCGTGCTGTGCCCGGACATCATCACCACCGGGCAGCCGTCGGCGGCGGCGGCCGACCATTCACGCAGCAGCGTGATCCCGTCCACGTCCGGCATCCAGATGTCGAGCAACACGAGATCGGGGACCTGGCGGGCGCGCGAGGCGCGTGCCTGCGCGGCGTTGGCGGCGACGTCCACCTCGTACCCCTCCTCGGAGAGGATCTCCTTCAGCAGACCGCGGATATCCGCCTCGTCATCGACCACCAGAATGTGTGGACTGCTCATGCCCTCTCCCTCCGCAACTGATCCAACCGCTCGCGTGCGCCTCCCGTGGCAGACCGGGTGCTGTCCTTGACCGGCAGCACCATGCGCACACGCGCTCCACCTTCGGGCCGATTGTCGGCGTCGATTCGCCCGCCGTGCTCCTCGATGATCTTCTTCACGATGGCGAGCCCCAGTCCCGTGCCCTTGGGCTTGCTGGTGACGTAGGGGTCGAATACCTTGCCGAGCAGCTCGCGCGGAAACCCGGGGCCATTGTCACATACGGTCACGGCGGCGTACTCGGCATCGGCGCCGGGCTCGAGCCGGGTCGCGATCTCGAGCTGGGGGGTGCCCACGCCATCGAGGGCCTCCAGGGCGTTGGTCACCAGGTTGTTGAGGATCTGACGCACCCGGCCGCGATCGGCCTCGATGCCCTGCAGGTGCTCATCGAGGTCCAGGCGGATGCGCGTACTCGGCGCCTGCGAGCGGTACAGGTCCGCCACCTCGGTGATGAGCTGATTCAGGCTGAAGCGCGTGATCTGCATCTCCGGTGCGCGCGCGTATTCGCTGAAGGCGTTCACCATCTGCTGCATGGTCTGCACCTGCTGCACGATGGTGCGCGTGCCGCGCTCGAGGATCTCGGCGTCGCGCTCGCTCATGCCGCTGAGCAGGCGTCGGCGCAGGCGCTCGGCGGACAGCTGGATGGGGGTGAGGGGATTCTTGATCTCGTGCGCCAGGCGCCGTGCGACCTCGCCCCAGGCGGCATCGCGCTGCGCCTGCAGGAGCGTGGTGATGTCGTCGAACACGATCACGAAGCCCGTGTCGGCATCCTCGCCCGGGAGCGGAGTGCAGGCGCACATGAGCGTGCGGCGTCCGGCGGCGCCGTCCAGATCGAGCTGCTCGCGCCATTCCTCGCGCCCACCGGCAAAGCGCACCGCGAGCGCGGCGACGAACTGCCCCAGGCGCACGTTGCCCGCGGCGAGCTCGGGGAGCGCGCGCCCGCTGGCCGCCGACAGGTCGGTGCCGAGGATCGCGCCGGCGGCCTCGTTCGCGGTGCGCACCGTCATGCTGCGGTCGATGGCGAGCACCCCGGTCGAGAGGCGCGCCAGGATGATCGCCAGGCGCTCGCGCTCGCGCTCCACCGCCTGCTGGCTGTGAGTGGCCTCGGCGCGCGCGCGCCGCAGGCGCTTGGTCATGTCGTTGAAGGAGTGCACCAGGAAGCCCATCTCGTCGCGCGAGGGCAGCGGTAAGCGTGTGCCGAAGTCGCCCTTGCCGACCGCGCGCGTGCCCTCGATGAGATCCTGCACCGGACGCACCAGGCGCTGTGCCGAGAAGATCGCCCCGTAGATGGCCGCCAGCATGGCGAGCAGCAGCACCAGCGTGAGGGTGAGCCGGAAGCTGGTCTTCAAGGGCTCGCGCAGCGCGGCCAGGTCGCTGTACTGGTGGTAGGAGCTCTGCACCGCTTCCGACAGCGCGGCGAGCTGCGCCGGCACGGGGTAGACCGCCACCAGGAAGCGCCCGTCGTGGCCTGCGCCGGCATCGCCGAGCGCCGCGGCGGTGCGGATCAGGTAGTGCCCGCCGGTGCGCGGCTCGAGACTGACGTACGGGCGGTGCTGCTGCACCTGTCGTACCAGATCCGCGGGGGGTTGCGAGGGCAGGCCTTCCAGGGGACTGTCGAAGCTCGTGGCGAGGATGCGCTCGTGTGCACCGAAGAGGGCGATCTCGGTCGCCTGGCTGGCGCGCCGCTCCGCATCGAGCCTCGACTGCACCTCGGCGGGCGCAGCGTCGGTCAGGGCCGCGGCCAGCGCCACCGTTCTCACCGAGTACTCACGCATGCGCAGGTCGAGCGCCGCGCGCGACAACCCGAGGGCGTCGTTCAGTCCCTGCTTCACTTCCACCTTGAACCAGCTGTCGATGCCGCGATTGATGAACTCGAGCGACGACAGATACACGATCAGCAGCGGCGCAATGACCAGCGCCCCGAAGATGCCCACGGTGCGCGCCGTGAGACGCGAGCCGGGCACGTGCGCGCGATAGTCGCGCACCAGCCGCCAGAGCTTGCGCGCCAGCAGCACGCTGAGGGCGAGCACGCCGCCGAAGTCCACCAGCAGAATCCACGGCCGCAGGCGGTCGAATGCGGCCGAGTTCTGCACGCTCTCGGCGAGCAGCAGGAACGCTCCCAGCCCGATGGCGCTCCACAGCAGCGCCTGCGCGACCGCCACCCTGCGCAGGCGCCGCGGGCGCTCGTTCACACCGGGAGTAACCATGAGTACCACTCGCTCACCCGTGCCCAGTCGTTGGTCCAGAAGAGAATCACGCGCAGCGACGCCGGCAGGTGCCCGCGGCGCACGCCGGCGCGCACGCTGATAGTGTAGTTGCCGCCATCGAGCTGCGGCTCCACCAGGATCGGCCAGGCATCCACCTTGCCCAGGTAGTCCAGCGCCTCGTCCAGGGTGGCGAAGCTCTCCTGATCGCCGCTCTTCGTGTCGCGCACCACGTAACGCTCGCTCACGGCGTGGTAGCTGAGCTCGCGCCGCAGCGTCAACTCGACGACATTCAGGTTGAACCAGAAACGCCGCTCACGGTCCACGCGCGCCTCGAGCTCGAACGTGAGCGTCAGGCCGTCACGCAGCGCGCGGCGGATGGCCGGACCCATCGGGTACTCGATGCGCGCATGCAGCAGAAACACCCCCTTGTCGAGGTTCACGTAGGCGGAACGCACCTCGAGTGCCCCGTCGAGCGCGTCGGCCCGCCCGAGGCCCCAGCTCGCCAGGGCCATCATGCACACCGTCGTGAGCAGCCCGCCCCGGATCAAACCATCCCTTGTCGGATCGCCGCGTAGCATGGATGCAACGACAGACCTGCCGTGGATCTGCGACCGGAGGCGCGTGTCAGGTTTCCGGCCGTTGTCTTTTCGAGACAAGCATAATAGAAGCCGTCCGTCTGCGCCTCTGCTCCGGGCAGCAGCTGCACGCCCACTGTGCGATCGAGCGCGCCGGGCGCGAGCGCGCCGGCTTCGGGCATCGTGGCGCATGCCATCTGCGGCTCCAGCGCCAGCAGGTGGGTCACGACCTCCTCGTTCTCCGCGGGCAATATCGAGCAGGTCGAGTACAGCAGGCGCCCGCCGGGAGCGAGCATGGTGACCGCGGCCCGGAGGATCGCGAGCTGTCCGGCCGCAAGCGCGGGGATGTCGCCCGGGCGTCGCAGCAGCTTGATGTCCGGGTGACGGCGGATCACCCCGGTCGAGGAGCAGGGAGCGTCCACCAGAATCCGCTCGAACGGCCGACCGTCCCAGAAGCTGCCCGGATCGCGAACGTCTGCCACCACCACCCGCGCGCTGCGCTTCAGCCGCCGCAGACCCTCCTCGATCAATCCCACCCGGTCGGGGTCGATGTCCACGGCCGTGACATCCGCGCCTGCGCCGGCCTGCTCCAGGAGGTGGCCGGTCTTGCCCCCGGGAGCGGCACAGGCATCGAGCACCCGCATGCCGCCGCGCACCTGCAGCAGGGGCGCCGCGAGCTGCGCGCCCGCGTCCTGCACCGAGACGCGACCTTCGCCGAAGCCCGGGAGGCGGCTCATGGCGATCGGCTGATTCAAAGTGACCGCGCTTTTGGCCCACTGTACTGGATACGCGTCAATCTGCGCCTCCTCCAGCTCGGCGACATAGGCCCGCGCGTCCATGCGCGAGGCGTCGACGCGCAAGGTCATGGGTGGATGGCCGTTGTTGGCGGCCAGTATGGCCAGGTCTTGCCCGGGCCAGGCGGCTGCGATCTGCTCAACGAGCCAGGCCGGGTGTGCCGTGCGCGCGGGCAGCTGTGCATCCACACGGGCGAGGAGTGCTGCACGCTCGGCGACGAACCGTCGCAGCACCGCGTTGGCGAGTCCGGTGGCCCACTGCGCGCCGAGCAGCCGCGCCGCATCGACCGCCGCGTGCACGGTCGCCTCCGCCACGTTGCGCGAGTATTCGATCTGGTGGGCGGCCACGGCGAGCAGCGCCCGGATGGGGCTCGCCACACCCGAAGGATGCGTGAGGAGCTGCTCGACCGCGGGTGCGAGGCGCAGGTACCAGCGGAGCGTCCCCAGCGTGATGGCGCGGATCGCCGCGTGGTCCGGGGCATTCGCGAGGCTCGCAAGCGCTGCGCCCGCGGAGCGGCCGCAGGTGATCACCTCGTCGACCGCGCGCGCCGCCGCCGCCAGGGCCGGCGCGCCAGGGGCCCAGGGAGTCCTAGCCAAGCTGCCGCCCTGTGAGGGCCACGCTGTGCGAATAGTCGCGGACGGCGATCCGCCGGCGCCCGGGGCGCTGCACCTCGGTCACACGCAAGCAGCCACGACCACAGCGCACAAGCATGAAATCATCGTGTACGGCGATGATCACACCAGGATCGGCGCTTTTAACGTCTTTTACTGGGTCGTTATCGCGCGGTGCCGCGGCGGGCTCTGCCCGCGCCGCCAGGATACGCAGCGCCTCACCCTCCAGCGCCGTCTCGGCCACCGGCCAGGGATTGAAGGCCCGGACCTGGCGCTCGATCTCGAGGGCGTCGCGGCTCCAGTCGATGCGCGCCTCGGCCTTCTCGATGCGGGGTGCATACGTGACGCCCTCGGGGGGCTGCGGGCGCCCCTCGAGGCCGGCAGCCAGTCCATCGAGCGCCGTGAGGAGCGCTGCGGCGCCGAGGCTCGCGAGTGCCTCGTGGAGCGAGCCGCTGGTGTGGCTCGCGGCAATGGCGAGCCGACGCTGCAGCAGCACCGGGCCGGTGTCCAGACCCGCGTCCATCTGCATGATGGTGACCCCGGTCTCGGTGTCGCCGGCGAGGATTGCCCGCTGGATGGGCGCCGCTCCGCGCCAGCGCGGCAGGAGCGAGGCGTGGATGTTGAGACACCCCAGGGGCGGCAGCGCGAGAACCTCGCGTGGCAGGATCAGTCCGTAGGCGACGACCACCAGCACCTGCGGCTGCCACTGCGCAAGCGCCGCGCGCGCCTCGGGGCTGTCGAGAGTCTGCGGCTGCGCGAGCGGCACCCTCGCGGCGAGTGCGGCGCTCTTCACCGGGCTCGCGGCGAGTCTGCGGCCGCGGCCCCTGGGCCGGTCCGGCTGTGTCAGAACCCCGACGACGCTGTGTCGCGCGAGCAGCGCCGCGAGGGCTGGCAGCGCGAATTCAGGCGTGCCGGCAAAGGCGACGCGCAACGTCAGTACGCGCGGCGCGCGCTGCCCGAGCTCGCCGCGGCCGCATGCGAGACGCGCTCCCTGCGCTCCTTCTCGAGTTTCTTGCGAATGCGCTCGCGCTTCAGATCCGACAGGTAGTCGACGAACAGCTTGCCGTCGAGGTGGTCGATCTCGTGCTGGATACACACGGCCAGGACGTCGTCGTAATCGCGCTCGAACGGCTCGCCGCTGCGATCCTGTGCGCGCAGCCGGATCTTCGCCGCGCGCTTCACTTCATCGAAGATCCCCGGCACCGACAGACACCCCTCCTCGCTGCTCGCTTCCCCCTCGCGCGCGAGGATCTGCGGGTTGACGAGCACCAGCGGCTGGTTGTGCTCGGCCGAGACGTCGATGACGATGACGCGCTGGTGCACATCGACCTGGGTCGCGGCGAGCCCGATCCCGGAAGCGGCGTACATGGTCTCGAGCAGGTCATCGATGAGGGTGCCGAGGGCCGCATCGAAGCCGCTCACCGGCTGCGCACGGGTGCGCAGGCGGGGGTCGGGGAACTCGAGGATGGTTCTTGAGGCCATGGCCTGCTGATGTGGGGGCGGGGCCGCCCGTGATCCAGCGCACAAACTCGACATTAATTCGCATGCCGAGCGGGCGCCATGCCAGTATAACAACTAGAATCTCGGGCGCAGGTTGTGTGGTCCACCTCGCGCATTTGAGGAGTGGAGGATGGTCTCGAATCAAGTACTTGGAGCTCGCCTGGCGGCGGGCTTACTGATCGTTTCGATCGCGGTTTGCGGCTGCTCGCATCTGCGGCGCACGCAGGCCCAAGCCTCCGCCCCCGCGCCGGTGACGCAGGCGGCAGGCGAAGCGCGCGCCGTCCCCGCCGAGCCGGAAATGACGGCGACCGAGGCGGCCATCAACGCCGCGGGGGCCACCGCGGTGGCTCCGGCTGCGCCGCCGGTCGAAACCGGCCCCGCGCTCAAGCCGGGCGCGCCGAAGCACTACACGGTCAAACGCGGCGACACGCTCTGGGGCATCGCCACGATGTACCTGCGCGATCCGTGGTTGTGGCCCGAGGTGTGGATCATCAATCCCCAGGTGCCCAATCCGCACCTCATTTATCCGGGCGACACCCTGGCGCTGGCCCACGGGGCCGACGGCCGGCCGCAGGTGAGCCTCGAGCAGGCCGGTGCCGTGCGGCTGGATGCGCGCCTGCGCAGCAGTCCGCTCGACAGCGCCATCCCGACCATTCCCTACGCCGCCATCGCCGCGTTCCTGTCGCGGCCGACGGTCATGAGCGCCGATCAGATCCGTGACGCGCCGTATGTGTTCGCGTTCCGCGACATGCACGAGATCGCAGGCTCCGGCAACGAAGTGTACGTGCGCAATCTCGCGGCCGGGGAGAATGCCCGTTTCGCCGTGGTGCACGTCGCCGATCCCCTGCGCGACCCGGATGACGGCGACCTCGTCGGTTACGTCGGAATCTACACCGCCACCGCGCTGGTGCAGCGCGCCGGAGACCCCGCCAAGGCGCTGCTGATCGACCCGGCGCGCGAGACGCTGCGCGGCGACCGCCTGCTGTCCGCCGACGTCAGCGAGACCCCGGTCACCTTCGCGCTGCGTTCGCCGGCGGGCGAAGTGCATGGGCGCATCATCAACGTGGTCGGTGGCACCGACCTCGTCGGGCCGTACGAGGTGGTCGTCATCAACCGCGGCAAGCGCCACGGACTCGAGCCCGGCAACATCCTCGCCGTCGACCAGGCGGGCGCGGTGGTGCGCGACTTGTACCGCGGCGGCAAGAAGATCGGCAGCGGCGTCGGCACCTCGTTCGCGCCCAAGGTGAAACTGCCGGACGAGCGCAGCGGAACGCTGCTGGTGTTCAAGGTGTTCGATCGCGTGAGCTTCGGGCTGATCGTCGGCGCCTCCGACACCATTCACGTCGCCGACGTGGTGCGTAGCCCCTGAGCGGCTTTGCTTTATGCTCGCGCGCATGGATGCGATCCGTGCGCGCGCGCTGCTGGCACGGGCCCCGGGCTTAAGCGCCGAGCACCTGCGGGCCCTGATGCTCGCAGCCGGCGGCGAGCCGGCACGCGCGGCCGAGCGGCGCGCGGCTCGCGAGGTGCAGCTGCCCCCCGCCACGCGCGGCTTTCTGGGCTCGCCCGACGAGGCGGCGCTGGATGCGGATCTCGCCTGGCTCGCCGCGAGCGGCGCGCGCATCATTCTGTGCACCGACCCGGAGTATCCGCCGCTGCTCGGGCAGAGCGCCGGCGCGCCCGCGGCGCTCTACCTGCTCGGATCGGCGGCGGCGCTCAGCTCCCCGCAGCTCGCCATGGTCGGCTCGCGCAGCCCCACGCCGAGCGGTCGCGCCACGGCGCGCGAGTTCGCGGCGTGGTTTGCGCGCGCCGGGCTCACCGTGACCAGCGGACTGGCGCTCGGCATCGATGCCGCCAGCCACGAAGGGGCGCTGTCGGTCGAGGGACTCACGGTGGCCGTGTCCGGCACCGGCCTCGATCGGGTCTATCCGCAACAGCACGAGGGCCTCGCGGCGCGTATCCGGGTCCGCGGCGCGCTGGTGTCGGAGTTCCCGCCACGCACCGCGCCGCTCCGTCAGCACTTCCCGCGGCGCAACCGCATCATCAGCGGGCTTGCGCTCGGCACGCTGGTGGTCGAGGCCGCGCGCCACAGCGGCTCGCTCATCACCGCGCGCCTGGCGGGGGAACAGGGGCGCGAGGTGTTTGCGATCCCGGGCTCCATCCACAGTCCGCTCTCGCGCGGCTGCCACCAACTCCTGCGCGACGGCGCGAAGCTGGTGGAGGAAGCCGCGGACGTTCTGGCGGAGCTGCGGATTTCGGTTCCGAAAGAAACACTTACGACCGCGCCCGGGCACCTGCCACGGCAGCCGGTATTGGACAAGGAGTATGAAATGCTGTTAGATGCGCTCGGCTTTGAACCCGCGACCATCGATGTTCTCGTCGCGCGCACCCACTTGGCCCCCGAGTCAGTTGCCTCGATGCTGCTGATACTCGAGCTGCAGGGGCGTGTGGCGGCACTTCCGGGCGGCCGCTATGGCCGATTACCTTGAATCATGACTGGCAGCGTTCTCGACATCCTGATCTACGTCTTCGACCGTTACATGCTCGAAGCGCCCCCGCAAGTGCCCGAGCGTGAGGAGCTGGCGCGCGATCTGGAACGGGCGGGCTTCGGGCGCGCCAACGTCGAGCGGGCGCTCGACTGGCTCACCGAGCTCGCCTTCGGACAGCAGCGGCCAGCGCTGCCGCCGACGGCGCGTGACGGCGCCGCGCCGCGCGGCGTGCGGGTTTTTGCCGACAGTGAGCTGCTGCGCCTGTCGTCGCAGTGCCGCGGGTTGTTGTTGACGCTGGAGCGCGCGCGTGTCATCACGCCGCAACAGCGCGAGATCGTGATCGAACGCATGCTGGCGCTGGAAGCCGACGAGCCCGACACCGAGCAGCTGAAGTGGGTCGTGCTCATGGTGCTCTCGAGTCAGCCCGGGAGTGAGCTGGCGGTCGAGCGGCTCGGCGGTCTGGTGGCGGATGTGCGCACCCATGCTCCGCATTGAGCGCGCCGCGCCGCGAGGTGAGGTCAGGTCCGCGGCTCGTCCGCGGTTTTTCGTCTCAGGCGCGAGTGTTTTTACCTAACTCATGGCAGACAATCTGGTCATAGTCGAATCGCCCGCCAAGGCCAAGACGATCAAGAAGTATCTGGGCCGCGATTTCGAGGTGCTCGCCTCCTACGGGCACGTGCGTGACCTGGTGCCCAAGGAGGGCGCGGTCGATCCCGACGACGGCTTCCGGATGAAGTACCAGCTGCTCGACAAGAACGAGCGGCACGTCGAGGCCATCGCGCGCGCGCTGCACAAGGCGAAGGCGCTGTATCTGGCGACCGACCCGGATCGCGAGGGCGAGGCGATCGCCTGGCACCTCAAGGAGATCCTGCAGGCGCGCGGCGATCTCGACGGCAAGGACGTGCATCGCGTGGTGTTCTACGAAATCACGCGCAACGCCATCCGCGCGGCGGTCGGGCAGCCGCGCGGACTGTCGCTCGAGCTCGTCAACGCCCAGCAGGCGCGCCGCGCGCTCGATTATCTGGTCGGCTTCAATCTTTCCCCGCTGCTGTGGAAGAAGGTGCGCCGCGGACTGTCGGCGGGGCGCGTGCAGAGCCCGGCGCTGCGCATGATCTGCGAGCGCGAGGAGGAGATCGGCGCGTTCCTGGCGCAGGAGTACTGGACCATCGAGGGCGAGGGGGCGCACGGTGAGCAGTCCTTCCCGCTGAAGCTGCTGGAGTATCGCGGCGGCAAGGTCGAGCAGTTCAGCTTCACCAACGAAACCGAAGCGCGCGAGGTCGAGCGCGCCATCCGCGCGGCGGCCGGCGCCGCTGGCGGCGGCGAGTTGCGCGTGCTGGCGATCGATCGCAAGCAGCGCCGCCGCAATCCGGCCCCGCCCTTCACCACCTCGACGCTGCAGCAGGAGGCGGCCCGCAAGCTCGGCTTCAATGCCCGGCGCACCATGCGTCTCGCGCAGCAGCTGTACGAGGGCCAGGATCTGGGCGAAGGCAGCGTCGGCCTCATCACCTACATGCGCACCGACTCGGTGTCACTCGCCGCCGAAGCGGTGGGCGAGATACGCGCAGTGGCCGCGCGGCTTTACGGTCAGCAGGAGGTCGCGGAGGAGCCGCGCATCTACAAGACCAAGTCGAAGAATGCACAGGAGGCGCACGAGGCCATCCGCCCCACCTCGGCGGCGATCACGCCGGCGGAGGTGGAGGGCAAGATCGAGGATGACCTCTCCCGCCTCTACGCCCTGATCTGGAAGCGCGCAGTGGCCTCGCAGATGAGTCACGCGCTGTTCGACACCGTCGCCGTGGACCTGCTCGCCGGGCCCGACGGGGCGCAGCGTCACCTGCTGCGCGCCAACGGCTCGACGCTGGTGAAGCCCGGCTACATGTCGGTGTACCAGGAAGGCACCGATGACGCCCTGGCCGCGGACGATTCCGATCACGTGCTGCCGCCGATGAGCGAAGGCGATGCGGTGCAGCTCACCGCGCTCGCCGCCAACCAGCATTTCACCGAGCCGCCGCCGCGCTACAGCGAGGCCTCACTGGTCAAGGCGCTGGAGGAGCACGGCATCGGCCGCCCCTCGACCTATGCGAGCATCATCTCCACGCTGCAGGATCGCGAATACGTCGAGATGGACAGCCGGCGCTTCGTGCCGACCGACATCGGCAAGATCGTCAACCGCTTCCTCACCCATCACTTCCATCGCTACGTCGAGTACGGCTTCACCGCGGCGATGGAGGACGAGCTGGACGCGGTGTCGCGCGGCGAGGAAGAGTGGACCACCCCGCTCGACAAGTTCTGGAAGCCCTTCATCCACCAGGTCGAGAAGATCGAGCGCACCGTCACGCGCGAGCAGGTGGCGCAGGCGCGCGAGCTCGGCCGGGACCCCGCCACCGGCAAGCCGATCGCCGTGCGCATGGGCCGCTACGGCCCGTTCGTGCAGATCGGCACCAAGGACGATGAGGAGAAGCCGCGCTTCGCGGGCCTGCGCCCGGGGCAGAAGATGGATGCGATCACGCTCGCCGACGCCATGGAGCTGTTCAAGTTGCCGCGCACGCTCGGGGAAACCGCGCACGGGGAAACCATCCTCGCCAACGTCGGGCGTTTCGGCCCGTACGTGAAGTACGGCAGCAAGTACGCCTCGCTGAAGGAGGACGACCCGTACACCGTGACGCTCGAGCGGGCGCGTGAGGTGATACGCCTGAAGCAGGAAGCGGACGCCAATCGCATCATCCAGGACTTCCCCGCCGAAGGCATCCAGGTGCTCAACGGCCGCTACGGCCCGTACATCACCGATCGCAAGAAGAACGCCAAGATACCCAAGGACCGCGACCCCAAGGCCCTCACGCTCGAGGAATGCCGCGCGCTGCTCGCGGCGGCGCCCGAGCGCGGCGCACGCTTCGGACGCTGGGGCAAGGGCAAGCGTGCCGCCACTGCCGCGCCGGCGGACGGCGCGGCCGCGCCGCAGGCGCCCGCAACAGGCGCGCGAGTGGCTGGTGCCGGCAGGAAAAGCGCGCGCGGCGTGCGCGCGCAGCCCGTGGCCGCGGCCCATCTGTCGGCCGCGCCTGCCCCGGCAGCCAAACCCAAGGCCGGGACCCACGCCGCCCGCAAGCCCCGCGCGCGCGCCAGGAGCGCAGCCCGCAAGGCCCCCGCCGGCAAGTTGCGGCCCACGGCGCCAGCGGCCAACGGCCGCGCGCGGCGCCTCAAGTAGCGCACGCGCCTCACGCGCCCGCCAGAAAGCGCTCGATCGCCGCGACGCAGCCGGGCTCATCGAGCAGCGGCGCGTGGCCGCGATTGGCGACGGTGAGCACCTCGAGGCCGGGCCGCTCGCGCTGCATGCGCGCGAGCGTCGTCACGCTCAGGATGTCCGAGTGCGCGCCGCGGATGACGAGGATCGGCACCCGCGCGAGCGAGCGCCACAACGGCCACAGATCCGGCGCGGCCGCGGCGCTGCTCTTGAGCGGCTCGCGGATCAGCGGGTCGGCGTCCACCTCCGGCACCCCCTGGGCGTTGGCGCGGTAGCTGAGGCGTGCGATCTCATCCCAGCGCGCATCGCTCAGGTTGGGCCAGGCGGCTGCGTAGTCGGCGCGCAGCTGCGCGATGGCCTCGGGCCAGCTGCGCACCGGCGCGGCCTGGCCGGCGTAGCCGCGGATGCGCTCGAGCCCCGCGGGGTCGACTTGCGGGCCGACGTCGTTGAGCACGATGCGTGAGACGAGCTTGGGGTGCGTCGCCGCCAGCAGCATCGCCATGAGGCCGCCCATGGAGGTGCCGATGATGCTCACGCGGGCCGCGCCCAGACCTGCGAGCAGCGTCAGCACGTCCTGCAGGTACACCGGGATCTGGTAGTTGTTGAAATTCGGATCGCGCGCCGAGAAGCCGCGGCCGCGCACGTCGGGCACGATGACGCGGTAGCGCGCGGCCAGCTGCGCCGCCAGCGCGCCGAAATCGCGGCTGTTGCGCATCAGCCCGTGCAGGCACAGCACCACCGGTGAGTCCGCGGCGGCGGCGTACACACGGCTGTAGAGCCTCAGGCCATCGTGGCTGTCGAACCAGTACTCGGCCAAGCGCGGCCTCCTTTCCCGAAGTGATACATTCCATCCGTCCGCACGATAGCAGGCCATGAAGTACCGCCACAGCTTCCACGCCGGCAACTTCGCGGACGTGCACAAGCACGTGACGCTGCTGCAGCTGCTCACGGCGCTGAAGAAGAAGGACAAGGGGTTCCTGTACGTCGATACCCACGCCGGCCGCGGCAGCTACGACCTGTCGAGCCCCTCGGCCGAGGCGGCCGCCGGCATCGGGCGCTTCGCGAGCCTCGAGCCCAGCGCGCCGGAGTTGCGCCAGTACGCCGCGCTGCTCACGCAGTTTCGCGCCCGCCGCGGGCAGCGGCATCTGTACCCGGGCTCGCCGCTGATCGCGGCGAGTGAGCTGCGGCCGCAGGACCGCGCGGTGCTCATCGAGTTCCTGGGCGCGGAAGCGCGCGCGCTCGAGGCCTCGCTCGGCAGCCTCGCGCCAGCGCCCGGCGGCGCCCCGCGCAGTGTGCGCATCGAGCGCGGCGATGGCTTCGAGCGGCTGCGGGCCTGGCTGCCGCCGCGCGAGCGGCGCGGGCTCACCTTCATCGACCCGCCGTACGAGCACACCGAGCAGGACTTCGGGCAGGTCACCGCCGCGCTCGCCGAAGGGTTGCGCCGCTTTCCCACCGGCGTGTTCGCGGCCTGGTATCCGATCAAGGACGAGCGCCGCACCGCCCTGTGGCAGGCCGACTGCGCGCGCACCCTGCGGGCGCCGGCGCTGGTGTGCGAGCTGTGGCTGTACCCGCGCGACTCGCAGGTCGGGCTCAACGGCTCGGGCCTGCTGATCGCGAACCCGCCCTACCTCACGCTCGAGCGCCTGCAGGCCTGGCTGCCGGAGCTCGGGTCGGCACTGGCCGTGGGGCCCTGCGGGGGCGCGAGTGCGCGGATGCTGTCACAATCCCCCTGATGGGCAGCGCGCTGGATCAGTACGGGGTCGTCGGCCATCCGGTCGGTCACAGCCTCTCGCCGTTCATTCACGGCATGTTTGCCCGTGAGACCGGTCAGAGGATCAGCTACCGCCTCTACGACGTGCCGCCCGCCGAGTTTCACCAGCGCGTGCGCGCGTTCTTCGCGCAGGGCGGCCGTGGCCTGAACGTGACCCTGCCTCACAAGATCGCGGCGGTGGAGGTGGCGCATGAGCTGACGCCCCGCGCCGCGTACGCCGCGGCGGTGAACACCCTCGCGGCGCGCCCCGACGGCATCCTCGGCGACAACACCGACGGCGCCGGCCTGGTGCGCGACCTGTGCGACAACCTCGGAGTGGCCATTACGCACCGCCGGGTGCTCATCATCGGGGCAGGCGGCGCGACCCGCGGGATCCTGGGCCCGCTGCTGGGCCGCGGGCCGGAGCTGCTGGTGATCGCCAACCGCACAGCGCAGCGCGCCCACGCGCTCGCCGCGGCGTTCAGCGAGCTGGGCGTCGTGCGCGGCGTGGCTTTCCCCGAGCTGACGGACGCGCCCTTCGACCTGATCGTCAATGCCACCTCCGCCAGCCTCGCCGGTGAGCTGCCGCCCTTCCCGCCGGCGGTCATCGGTCCGCAGACGGTGTGCTACGACCTGGCCTACGGCAGCTCCGCGACCGCCTTCCTCGAGTGGGCCACGCGCCAGGGGTGCGCGCGGGCGCTGCAGGGCTGGGGCATGCTGGTGGAGCAGGCCGCGGAGTCGTTTCGGGTGTGGCGCGGCATACGTCCCGACACCGCGCAGGTGCTGGCCGCGCTCAAGGAGCGTGGCGAGAGCGCCTGAGCGCTCAGCGCATGGTGACGAACTCCTCCGCAGATGTTGGATGTATCGCCACCGTGTCGTCGAAGTCCTTCTTGGTCGCCCCCATGCGCACCGCCACCGCAAACCCCTGCAGCATCTCGTCCGCGCCCGCGCCCACGACGTGCAGGCCGACGATGCGCTGCTCGGGGCCCGCGGTCACGAGCTTCATCTCGCAGCGCCGCTTGGCCGTGCTGAGGGCGTGATACAGCGGCACGAAGCTGGATCTGAACACCGTGATGCTGTCGGCGCCGTAGCGCTCGCGGGCCGCCTTTTCGGTGAGCCCGACGGTGCCGATCGGCGGACGGCCGAAAATCACCGTCGGAATGTTCTCGTAATCCAGGTGCCGGTCGCTGTGAGCGCCAAACAGCCGGTCCGACAGCCGCCGGCCCGCCGCGATCGCCACCGGCGTGAGCTGCGCGCGCCCCGCCACGTCCCCGATGGCATAAATCCCGGGCGCGCTGCTCGCCTGGTAGGTGTCGGTGGCGATGAAGCCCTGGATATCGAGCGCCACCCCGGCCTTGGCGAGCGCCAGGTCCTCCACCGCCGCCATCCGTCCGACCGCCCACAGCACGCAATCGAACGGGCCCAGACCCCGGCCGTCGCGCGCGGCGAGCTCGAGCGCGCCGCCGGCGCCGCGCGCCAGCGCCGCGGGCGAGGCGTGGGTGTTCGACACCTGGCGTCCGCACCGGGTGGTCAATCCGTCGCGCGCGCCGCGCATCCACCTCGTCGTCGACACCGTCGGCAGCGCGAGCCTCTGGGACCGCATCGAC
>Ga0209376_1002690_pt1 | contig 16665 bp, 15 predicted proteins | sample GraSoiAngelo_134_FD_185891 | JGI IMG/M metagenome (GOLD analysis project Ga0209376, IMG submission 185891) | Grasslands soil microbial communities from the Angelo Coastal Reserve, California, USA - 14_0929_05_30cm (SPAdes) (version 2) | ecosystem: Environmental > Terrestrial > Soil > Grasslands ... | reverse complement strand
CGGCGCCCGGAATCCCGCTCCCCGAAAACCTCCAAGACGTTCCTCTCCATAAGCTGGCCGAGTGTAGTGATCACAAGAGTCTCCTCTGCATAGCGCCAAACAACTATGCGCCTGGTTTTTGCGAGTTAGCCCCCAAGAGCTGAAACTCCCAGGCGAGACTGGTGCCTATGCTGCCGCCGTGCTTCGACATGATTTCGCCAATTCCCGCTATCGTCTTCTCCCGCGCCCAGTCGCGCTGCAGCTCGCTTGCGAATCCGATCCATGTGAGCGGGGCTGCACCGGCCGGTACCATCCGCTGCACGGCCCTTTCGTGCGCCTCCACGCTGACCCCGCCTGACGCATCTGTGACAATGAACACCTCATAGCCTTCTCCGAGAGCGCTCAGCACAGGATACGCCAGACAAATCTCAGTCCATAGCGCCGCGATAACGAGCTTTTTGCGCCCAATCTTCTTGACGGCATCGACCACGCGCTCATCTTCCCAGGTGTTAAGAGTGGTTCGATTAATTGGTTTCTGGTCCGGGAAGACATCCAATACCGTCGTCAAGATCGTCGGTACGCCAAAGACCTTGGCTGTTTTGGCCAAGCCAACTACGTTGTTGACTAACAGAGTCTCGTCGATGTTTTGAACACCGGCGAATTGAAGGGGCTGGTGGTCGATGAGTATCAGTGTGCAGTTCTCCGGGGCGAGAAGATTGTTTACTCCTGTGTAGTAGGTCGACATTGCTATTTCTCCTTTTCTGATTTAGGTCGGCCCGTGGTTCGCTCGGTGTCAGACCTCGACCTCTCTCCCCGAGGGATCGCTGTGAAACCGTGTGGCGCCCCCTGTTTTGAACGAGCCGGCAGTGCCGTAGCTGTCCTCGAGAAACTGGACGTAAGCAACCTTATCTCCTTCGAAGCCCGCCAATAAGCTGAACGGAGATGTGATTTCCTTCCCGGTCACGTTCGATTTGTAGGTAAAGGAGCCAAAGAATGCGACGCGGCTACCCTGCTCGATCGTGTCCGTGACCTTGAAGTCGAGTGTTTTCCAGCAGCGCTGGATCGCAGAAAAGACGTCAGGCAGCGCCTGAGGCCCCTTATGAGTGCCCGCCCAGGGAATAACCTTCTTCAGCTCCGGGTTGTCAAAATTCAACGAAACGTATGTTGCGTCCGTTGTCATCAATTGCCTGAGCAGTTTCAGATTAGTGGTGTTCTGCAAGAGCTCTTCCAGTACTGCGGTCAAGTTGGTTGACATTTGAAGATCTCCTCTTTTGCTTATTTTTTTGGCTCATGTTTCTTCGATCATCCGCTTTTGATAGGAGCGTTTGTACCAATTTAAGTGCGGTCTCATAAGGAGGATCCGTCGTTGTCAGGCGAGCATGAGCTTTGCTGCGCGACCTCCAATCATATGGGCCGACGCGTTTGTCCCCGGGCCCGTAATGATCCGCGGCATCACGGAGGCGTCCGCCACGCGTAAACCCAAAATGCCGTGCACGCGAAGCTCTGGGTCGACAACCGCGAGCTTGTCCACACCCATTTTGCAAGTACCAACTGCGTGTCCAAAACTCGCCGAGGCGAGTCTGGCAAGTTCTCGGATCTCTTCAGCACTCGCCTTGGGCCCGGGAATGAGTTCACTCTCGCGCAAACCCTCAAAGGCATTCTGGTTCCCGAGTTCACGTGCGGCTTCGATCGCGCGCAGGATGGCCGCAAAATCACGATCCGTGCCGAGGTAGTTGCCATCGATCAACGCTGCATCCTGAAAGTTATTGGTGGCCAAACGGACTGAGCCTTTGCTCGTCGGCTGCACAAGAGCTGGAGCGATTGTGAACCCGTCCGGGGGAGGAGTTCCAAACCGCGAGGCTACTTCGGGCGTAACCACTGGTAGTTGATGAGGCACAAGATTAATGTCTGTGTCACCCGAAGGACTGCTCGACAAGTAAGCCTCTGCTTCGACTGCGTTGCTGTCGGCCGGCCGATCCGGCATTTTGCCTTTGTACTTGAATACGACTCCGGACAGGAGCACATGGTCCTGCAGGTTTTGGCCAACCCCGGGCAGGTTCTCGACGAGGTCAATTCCAAGGCTGCGAAGCGCCTTCGCTTTCCCGACGCCTGAGAGCATCAGAAGCTTCGGACTATGGATGGTGCCCGCTGCCAGGATCACTTCCTTGTCGGCTGCGATATCCTTGCCCTCGCCGCCTGTCCCTGGCGAATTGGTACGGTGTCAAGGGTACAACGCAAATTTTTTCGCCAGCCACACCTAGCGAGCGGTCCAGCCACCGTCGATGAGAATGGTATGGCCGGTAATGAGCGAAGCGGCGGGTGATGCGAGAAACACAACCGCGCCAACAACATCCACCGGAGCGCCGATCCGGTGCAACCCGGCGATGCGTTCCAGAACATCGGCACGGAATGCCGGAGCGGCGAGCGCGGCATCAGTCCCTGGCGTGGAGATAAAAGTGGGCGCGACGGCGTTCACGGTGATGTTGTAGCGGCCCCACTCGATGGCGAGACACTTGGTCAGATGAGAGATCGCCGCTTTCGTCATGCAATAAACGGACTCTCCCGGCAGAGCTACAAAGCCTGCTTGCGAACTCAAGTTGATGATTCGGCCGTTTCGCTGGCGAATCATGACGCGACCCGCGGCTTGGCTGGCGAAAAAGGTGCCCTTCAAATTCACGGCCAATGTAAGGTCGAAGTCTTCCTCACGATAATTCTCCGCGAGATTTTCGGGGGCCACTCCAGCATTGTTGACCAGAATGTCGAGCCTACCGAAGTAGGAAGCAGCCTTGTCAACGGCGCGGCAGATTTGGTCAAGATGAGTCACATCCATTTGCAGAGACAGCGATTTACGACCCATGGATTGAACTTCGTCCGCTAAGTCTCTGGCGGTGTTCGCGTCGCGTAGGCCGAGGGCAACATCGGAACCGGCGTGAGCTAAAGCAAGAGCAATCGCGCGACCTAAGCCCCGCGCTGCGCCCGTAACCAGGGACACCTGACCGGTGAGGTCGAATCGCGGATATTCCATCCAGCAGCTCCTTCACGCGATGCCGGGATTAGCGCCAAGGATATTGCTGAGAATTCGTTGCGCCGTCAACTGGCGTTCACCAGCCCTGCGAGTGGCGCTGTGGAGAAGGCAAGTTCGGCTCCGAGGCCCAATCCAGGAGGCTTCGGCCTTTTAGCTGATCGGCATGCTTGGGGATCGGACTCGGCGCAAAAGGAGCGTTTGTCACGCTGGAAGAAATCTCACAAGGCCTGCGACTCACTGCGCCCGCCCACGAGGCCATCCTGCAAATCGAAGGCTACCCAAGGCGATGTATCACTCTGGGTTGCACTTCTTAGGCTATGCGACAATGTACATTTCAACCAGTAGTTGGAGAACCTTACTGATCGCTGGTTGGTGTAGACTTCTCGCCTGCCAAAAAATGCGAGTTGGTCTGAAGGAGTCTGTATGAAACGACGCGAACTGCTTCGTGCTGGTGTTCTTGCGAGCGCGGCCGCGGCACTGCCGCGAACGCCCGCCCTGGCGCAGAACACGGCACCGTCACCGGAGTTGACTCCGGCGCAAAGCGGTGTCGATGCATCGAAGGATCTCGCGGCGCCTGGGTGGAAGCCGCTGTTCTTGGATGCTCACCAGAACGAGACGCTCATCGTGCTTAGCGACTTGATCTTGCCGGCGACCGACACTCCCGGCGCCAAAGAAGCATTGGTCAACCGCTATATAGATCTCGTACTGGCCGCTGAAACACCTGAGACGCAACGCGCCTTCTTAAATAGCCTCGGGTATCTGGATGGAGAGAGTATGCGGCGCTACCAAGCGGCGTTTCGCTATTTGAAGCGAGAAGATCAGGACGATCTGTTACACGCGCTGGCCTATCCGCGCGCGAACAGCGGATGGACAGGTGAAGCGGGGGGGCCCGATGTAGGGCACGGACATTTTGAACAGCTCAAGCAGCGCATCATCACGGCGTACTATAGCTCGCAGACTGGCGAGCGCGAACTTGGTTGGGATGGCGCATTTGCGCACGGTAGCTACGAGGGCTGCAATCATCCCGAAGGAAGCCACAAATGAGCGGAAATTACGCGCAGCAGGATCCTCTTCAGCAACCCTACGACGCTATCGTGGTGGGATCGGGAGCCACAGGTGGGTGGGCGGCCAAGCAGCTCGCGGAAGCAGGGCTAAGAGTGGCCTTACTGGAGGCAGGGCGCGCAATCAGTCCGAAAGAGTTCACCGAGCACATGCCTTCGTACAAGCTGAGGTACCGCGACCACTCACCCGAAATTGTGCGCACGCGTCCCGTTCAGAAGCAGTGCTACGCGTGCATGGAATACAACTACGAGTGGTTCGTGAACGATCTAGAGAATCCATACAGCACGCCGGCTGGAAAGCCGTTTACATGGCAACGGCTGCGCGTCCTGGGAGGGCGCTCGCTCGTCTGGGGCCGTCAGAGCTATCGCCTCAGCGATGCGGATTTCAAGGCGGCCAGCCGCGACGGTTACGGAGATGACTGGCCCATTTCGTACGCTGACCTGGCTCCTTACTACGACATCGTGGAACGGTATGTAGGCATCAGCGGCGCTGCCGAAGGAAATGAGATGTTGCCCGACGGGCGCTTTCTGCCGCCCATGAAGATGAGCTGCGGCGAAGTTCTGCTGCGAGAACGCGTCAAAGCGAAATTCGGATACACAGTCACCATCGGACGAGCAGCCGTATTGACACAGAATTACAATGGACGGCTCGCCTGCCACTATTGCGGACCGTGCGAGCGCGGGTGCATGACCTTTTCCTATTTCAGCAGCCCGTTCACGACGGTAAAGGATGCGGTGGCCTCAGGTAAGTGCACGCTCATCACCAATGCCGTGGTGAGCCACGTGGATATGGATAATGCGCTGAACAAGGCGCAGGGCGTAACGTATGTCGATCGTCTGACGCGACAGGTTAAGGAGGTTCGTGGAAAGGCTGTGATCCTGTGTGCGCAGGCGCTCGAATCCACGCGCATCCTGCTGAATTCGTCTACGCGGGAATATCCCAAAGGACTGGCCAACTCGAGCGGCGCGCTCGGTCATTATTTGATGGACCACGTCGTTGGCGGAGGCGCCTCGGGCCGTCTGCCGGATTTTAAGACACTTCCCGATGCCAATGAGCCGCAACGGCCTAACGGGATTTACATTCCTCGGTTCCGGAACACTCCGTCTGGTAACAAGCATTCGCGTTTCATCCGCGGGTATGGCTATCAGGGCGGAGCGGGCGCGGAATTCAACATGAGCGCCGAAGGCTACGGGGCATCTTTCAAGAAAGCGGTCAAGGAAGGGATTTACGGGATTGGTCTCGGGGGTTTTGGGGAATCCCTGGCGCGATGGGACAACTACGTCGAGATTGACACGAATCTGAAAGACGCCTGGGGCATTCCCGCGCTGCACATTGTCATGGCCCACGGCGACAATGAGGTGGCGCTTATGGAGGATGCCGCGGCTACCGCGGCGGAAATGCTGGAATCAGCTGGCGCAAAGGACATCCGTGTCCAGGCAAACGTCGAGATGCCCGGTATGGCTATCCACGAACTGGGCACGGCGCGCATGGGGGCGGATCCGAAAAAGGCCGTGCTGAATCCCTTCAATCAAACCCACGATGTAAAAAATCTTTTTGTAATGGACGGCGCGAGCTTTGTGTCCTCAGCGTGTCAGAATCCGACTCTTACGATGATGGCTATTACGGTGCGCGCCTGCGACCAGCTCATCGATCGTTTTCACAAGAACGATATCTAGCTGTAATAAATTTAGACCTGATCCAAGCCTGACACCGTCTAGTTTTCATTGGGCTTCTGATCAAAATTATCGAAATCTGCGACAACTGAACCAGGAGAATTCATGGAAACAGCCAGGCTGGTCTTTCCACCGGTAAAGGTCGGATCCCGATACTCGCCCACGAAAGCGGAATTCAAAAATAGCTCGGCCGGGCTAAGAAGCAAAATGCGGCCGCGATTCCCAGGCGAATGGGCCGACAGGTGTTTCTGTTTCGCACAGTCTTAGCCTTAAACTCCAATCTTCGCCACTGACCGCACTCCGGATTCCTCACACTCCGTCGCGGGGCTTTTCTTCACGGACAAAAATATTATCTTGGGTAGGTTCGGCGTCGCATTCCAGAGCAAGGGTTGTCACGGGGTGGTCGGGCGCCTGTTCGGGCAAGCCGGTGAAACGGACACGGTAGGGAACCTGATGGAAATCTATCTTTTGGCCGGACGCAAGGAACCGCGCGGATTTCACTTTCGTTTGCAATCCTGCGAGCGCGACGTAATTCCCTGGCCAGAAGTGCACGTGCATGAAAAGCGTGTTGCCCTTGCGCGTGAAGCTCGCGTAATTTGAGCGGCGAGGCTGGCAGGGATCCGATCCGTAGATCGCTTCCCCGTTGCGCCGCAACCATTGTCCGACTTCCGTCAGCACGCGGACGGAATCTTCCGGCACGCTGCCGTCGGCGCGTGGGCCGATATTAAGCAGATAATTTCCCGTGTCCCGCGAGCAAGCAATCAGATTTTGAATCACTCGCCTGGAGCTCTTCCAATCATCATCGGCGCGTTGGTATCCCCAACTGTCATTGAGCGTCATGCAGGTTTCCCAGGCGCGGCCTTCCGTATCCGCCTTAATCTGTTGTTCGGGAGTCGAAAAATCGCCCGGAAGCTTATTGCGATTGTTCACGATAATATCCGGCTGAAGCTCGAACACCATTTTGTTCATGCGTTCGGATTCCCAACCGACGGCATCGAGCGGCCACGCCACGTCGTACCAGAGCACGTCGATCTTTCCATAGTTGGTCATCAACTCTCGAATGTGCGTATGAATATATTCGACGAAGCGCTTGCGTGCGGCCTCATCCTTCGCGCAGCGGGCGCCGTCCGGATGGTGCCAGTCCATCAGCGAATAATAAAAACCGACACGCATGCCCTCTCCTCGAGCGGCATCCAAATATTCACGAACGAGATCGTGGCCCGGTCCTTGCTTTGGCGAACAATACTCTGTGGTTCTGGTGTCGAAGTGACAAAAGCCTTCATGGTGCTTCGTGGTCATGACCATGTAACGCATGCCGGTTTCCCGCGCAAGCTTGGCCCAATCGCGCGCAGGAAACGGCTTCGGCTTGAATTGCTTGGCCAAGGGAGCGTATTCCGAAACCGGGATGCCTTCATTCTCCATGACCCATTCGTGCCGCCCGAGAACGCTGTAGAGTCCCCAATGAATGAACATCCCGAAACGGGCCTCGTGCCACCACTTCATCCGGCGGACGCGATCCTTTTCGTCGCCGGTTGCCGCTGTCTTAGCTTCAGCCTGCATTGGCTCGAATGCACGGCCATCGATCGTGGCAAAGCTCGCCAATCTGCCCGAGAAGGCTGCCGCCGCTACGCCCAAGCCGTTCTCGAAAATCCATTCTCGTCGCGAGGTTTGATTTTTGCTCATTCTCAGTGCTCCCAATTGACGCACAGTTAGGTGCTCAGCTCCATCATCTCAGGCATGGCAGCGTGGTGAGCGCTGCCCCGCCACAAAGTAAAAAGTAAATGGTTGTACAATCGAAAAGGTACCAAGCGCTCCTCTTAAAAAACAAATTTGGCTCCCAGTTGTAACTCACGTGGAGTGCTTGCGATGCTGTGGATGACTCCAAGCGTGCCGGACGTGACGTCCGCGCCCGGGATTCCCAGAATCTGCATATTGAAGACATTGAAGGCTTCGGCGCGAATCTGCAGACTCTTCAGCTCGGAAATGCGGAAGCGCCTCGACAAGGAGAAATCAACGTTATAGAAGAATTGGTCACGCAGAACACTTAAACCCAGGTCTCCAAAAACGGGAAAGCTTCCTGGCAGGACGTCCGTGCACATCGGGGCCAAAGCGCCTTTTGGAACAGTCTGCCCCGGAGAAGACGGGATGATGCACAAGGCTGCTGGATTGAACCACTGGAGTTGACTTTGATTCGAAGGGATCAAAGGTTGACCAGGCACCACGTCTGGACGGTCGTAGCCGCTCACCGAGGTCTTGCCAATCCCTCCGGTCCCGGAAATGGCCGCAGGGTCGCCGCTCCCGTTGGTGATCTGAAAGTTCTGTCCGGAGCGCCCGATGAAGAACAGATTCGTTTCCCAATTCCCGAAGGCCCACGCAAGCGGCCCATGCGTGAGGTACTTCTTTCCGCGTCCAAACGGCAGCCCATAATCAGCGCTCAGGGTAACGTCCTGCGGGATATCAAAGGCGCACGGCCCATAGGATAAGCTTTGGTTGAAATAGTTTTCGGTCACAGCGCCGCCGTTGGTTCCGTTCTCGACGTTGCACCAGCCGCTGCTGACCCCCAAACACTTCGACCACGTGTAAGACACCAGCGCCTGGAGCCCATTCGCGAATCGCCTCTGAAGTTCCGCCTGAAGCGCATGGTAATTCGCGTACCCCGTGGAGGTCGAATAGTGGTAATCAGACCTGCCGCACGGCATTGTCCGTAGGCTGTCCACCGCAGTGTAGTAAGCCGCTTCACAAGCCGGCGTGTCTGTCGCCGAACCCTTTAGGCCACAACTTGTAACACCCTGCGGGGAAGTCTGCGGCGCCGAGTGGAGCAACGGCGACGCCAAAGGGGCGGCATTGGCGTTCCCGGTCCAGTCGAGCCGGTCCCGCTTGTCCCTTTCAATGGACCTTCACTCGCAACGGCTACTCTCCTCGCTAAAATCGAAAACAAACGTTTCGCACGCCCAGCCTAATGGCCGTTCAAATACGTCACCGTAATTCCGAACGAGAGCACTTAGCTAACGCGAGACGGCTGCGACGCAGAAACAACGCAGCTTCACATACTCTCGCAACTATTGCGGCGCCACGGCTCGTATCGCCCTCCGCCGCTCACCGGAAGATTAATTCAGCGTGATCCTCAACACCCAAGCCGGCTGTGCTCGCAGATCGTCGGGAAGCTCTGGCACCTCGATTGCAAGGCCTGATTTTATCGGCTTGAACTTCACCAGGGTCGGCGAGCCCAGCAGGGCGACTGATTTGGCAGCATTCAGGTCTTTGATGACAAGTCTCTGGCCTAACCAGTGCGGCAGGATGGCGTAAATATCGTTACCTTTCGCTGTGAAGAACGCCTCGATAGACGCTTTGCCTCCCGACGGCTTTTCGATCAACTTAGTGACATCGTACCCGGATGAAAATTCCTTGTTATATTCGATCTTGGGCACCTCGCCTGCCGTCCATTGCCGCGTATTCTTCCACGGCTTGGTGCCGTAGATGGCTTCTCCGTTGATCTTCATCCAATCACCGATTTCTTTGAGCCGCTGCTCCATGATGACGGGGATGGTTCCATCCGCTTTGGGTCCAATGTCCAGCAGCAGGTTACCGCCGCGGCTAACGGTGTCGACCAGGATGAAAACCAGCTCACGCCCGGTGTGATAAATGCTGAGGTCTTCGGCGCGATTGTAGCCGTAGCTCACGCCCATGCCGCGGTTCTCTTCCCAGGGATGGTCGATCCCGTTCATGCCCGCGGTGTATTCGGTCGTCCAGTAGCCGCCGTGCTTGTGGCGGGTATCGCTGCCCCAGCGATCGTTAATCACTGCTTCATTTTTGACCGGGGACTCATTGAAAAGCCATGCGAGCAGTTCAGGAGAATGCCAGTCGGCAGAGGGCATCTCCCACTCGCCATCGCTGAAGATGGCCGAAGGTTTGTAGCGCGTGACCAGATCTTTGAATTGGGGGAACATGTGCTCGGTTACGTACCGCGGCCTGTTGTAAAGCCAGAGGGGGTTGTACCACTCGTATAGTGAGTAGTAATACCCCATGCGCAAGCCCTTGCGGCGAACCGCGTCGGTAAGATCACCTAACAGATCCCGCTTCGGACCGATCTCGACCGCATTCCAGGGGCGTCCCCATGTAGCGGAAGCTTCTTTGCTTGGCCACAGAGCAAACCCCTCGTGATGTTTAGAAGTTAGGACAACGTATCTCGCTCCAGATCCGGCAAAAACGTCGGCCCAGTGGTCGGGATCAAAAAGCTCAGCTTTGAATTGCGACGCAAAGTTCTGGTAAACGAAATCGGTACCATACAATTTTTGATGGAGCGCCCAGGTACCCCTCTCGAGATCATTCGCCTTGGACTCGTATCTGCCATTTGTCATCGCGTGCCAGTACCACTCGGCGTAGGCTAGCTCGCCGGGGATGACCGGAGCATAGGCTGGAACAGAATAGGTTCCCCAGTGAATAAAGATGCCAAAACGCGCTTCGGCAAACCACTCAGGCGTGGGGCGTTGGTCAATGGAATCCCAGGTAGGCTGGTATGTTTGCGCACCTATCGTTGTGGCCGAGAAGAGTAAGAAAAGAAGAACGGGAAGTCTTTTCACATAAACTCCATACCGCTGAACGGAACAACGTCCTAGTTCAGTGCCCAATTCGTCTTTTACACCGGGGGCAAACGTTATGGGAAGTGTTCCGATAACCTTCACTTTGTCTCCGACCCGAAACCTCGGCTTTGCCATCGTTTTTGTACTATAAACCACTTTGCCGGGAAGCTCATAAATCGGGGACTGTCTTTTCTTTCCCACTGTTTTGCGTTTCAAGCGGAGCTAGCCACCTAATATGGCCGCACCCACATTAGGCGATAACTGCTTCCATTTGGACTGAGCCTTAGCTCCTGAAAAAACTCTCAACACTCCTCCTTACCATTTTCTCGGATAACCTCTCGTCCTTGCGGGATGCCGCTTGGCTCGCACAAGTTGCACTTCGCCCGCACAAAAAATTTCAATACGTGTCCTCAATTCTTTTGGTACTCAATCGCGTAACTTTTCGCCCGCCGAAGAGTCCAAACTGTTGTATGCATTTTGCTGATGATTGTTGCAACGGTGGCCGGTAACGCGCGAGGAATGCAAGCTCCTCGTTTACTCGCAACGACACCGAAACGTACAAAGGAGACAGTGTGAAAAAACCATTCTTGTTTATCTTCTTGGCGCTGGCTGGCGTCGCTGGGCTCATCATTCCGGCGAACGCTCAGGCCCAGGATCAAATCGTAGTGAAAATACCTTTTCAGTTCGTGGCAGCCGGCCAAACCCTTCCCGCAGGCGAATACAGAATCTCTCGCCTCAGCTATTCCGAGCCAACCATCCTGCTGCTCAGCAGTCTGGAAAATCACACTAACATCGCCATGCTTCGCGCCGTCACCAAAGAGCCTGCCAAGGACCAGGCAAAGCTCGACTTTACGACCGTCGGCGATCAGCGTTTTCTCAGTCGCATCGAGACGGCAGACAACGCCTACAAACTCGCGGTGCCGAGCGCCGAGGCTCTTCAGGCGGCAACCCCACACCCGAGTAGCGCTTCCCCTTTATCCTCCGGGAGCAACTAATCCGCCGCTAACCAGCCCTCGCTCGATGGCGTCCGGGCAAAAGCAGCCGCTCCGCCATACCCTGGACGCCAGAGCCGCCACTCCCAACAACGCTGGGCAAAATGCCGGTGCATGGAAGCGGCGGATACTCCCAGCATGATCGGTATCGGAGTCTCGGAGAGAACACGGCCGCAGTCATCGTGGGAGACCCTGGCCACGCCAATGAACAGACCGTGCTCCACGAGTCCAGGCATATCACTCTAGCTTGCGAGCGAGTGATGGCGGATCGGAGATCCGGTCAAATATTTTCGACCTGGTGCCGCTCGAACAATACGCTTCAGGCAACTTGCGTCGCAACCCGGAAATCTTCCTTGTCCGAGGCGCTCGGGTTACGCCAGCCGCCAGGTGGCGCCACAACCTCGTCGACCTGAGTCGGGCCCCAAGTGCCCTTCTCATATTCGCATACCGGGGTGTCGGCTTTCAGAATGGGATCAACGATTCGCCAGGCTTCTTCAACGTAATCCTCGCGCGCAAAATTTGTGCGGTCGCCCGACAACGCGTCGCCTAAAATGCGCTCGTAGGCCTCCATCTCTTCAGGAGATGGACGACGGCTAGCGATCATTTCGACCTTCTGGCCTTTCATGTCATCGCTTTCGCCCAGCACGGTCGCGCCTACGGCAATGGTCATTTCTGGACTGATGCGAAACCGCACGTGGTTTTGCAAAAGAGCGCACTCCGGAATAAAGGCGGGCGGCTTGCGCAATCTTGCCAGGACTTCCGTGGAGGTCACCGGTAAGTTCTTGCCCGCGCGGATGTAGAAGGGCACGCCTTTCCAGCGCCACGAATCGATCTCAAGTCTAAGAGCAGCAAATGTTTCCGTTTTGGAATCCGGCGCCACCCCCTTTTCCTGCCGATAACCGCGGTACTGCCCGCGTAGGAGGTTCTTCGCTTGAATCGAAGGAGCTGCTTTCAGCACCTTAACCTTTTCGTCGCGGACGGTTTCACTGTCGTTGCGGACCGGCGGTTCCATGGCCAGATTCGACAGGATTTGGAAAAGATGGTTTTGCATCACGTCGCGAATGGCCCCGGTTTGATCGTAGAAGGCGCCTCTCCCTTCGATGCCGAAATTTTCCGCCATGGTGATCTGAACGCTTTCGATATGGTTTCGGTTCCAGAACGGTTCCGTGAAGGCGTTTGCAAACCGGAAAACGACCAGGTTGTTCACCGGCCGCTTACCGAGGTAGTGGTCAATCCGAAAAATCGCAGACTCCGGGAATACCGAATGCAGTGTGCGGTTGAGTTCTTGTGCTGATGCGAGGTCCCTGCCGAATGGTTTTTCAATAATGACGCGAGCACCTCGGGAACAGCCAGACTTCGCCGATTCTTCCACGACCTTTCCAAACAAGACTGGCGGGATAGCCAGGTAATATGCCGGGCTTCGCGCTCCGCTAAGCTGCTCGCAAATCTTCTGGAACGTGGCGGGATCGCTATAGTCGCCGGCCACACAGCGCAGCAGGCTACTGAGTCTTGCAAAAGCCGCCGGATCGACTCCGTCGCTGTGGGTCTTGATGCTTGCATTCGCGGTCGCTCGGAGCTGCTCGTGATTCCAATCCCCTCTGGCCACCGCGATGACCGGAACATTCAGGCGGCCGCGTTTCACCATCGCGTGCAGCGCGGGGAAAATCTTTTTGAAGGCCAAATCCCCCTTGGCGCCGAACAAGACCAAAGCATCCGAATGGAATTGACTCATCCCAGCCTCCCGTGTGGCCTCATGAAGTTCCTCGCCACTGGTGAGAAACATTCACTTGAGTTTCCGATACCGGCGGATCAGGTTGTTCGTCGAACTATCATGGCCAAGCGAGGGCTCTGTGCGGCTCTCAACTTCTGGGATAATGCGCTGAGCCAGAACCTTGCCGAGCTCCACGCCCCACTGGTCAAACGAATTGATTTGCCAGATGGCGCCCTGGGTGAAAACGGAATGCTCGTAGAGCGCGACGAGCTTGCCCAGAATCTCGGGCGTAAGCCGCGTTGCAAGGATGGTGTTCGACGGGCGATTGCCTTGGAACACTCGATGAGGAACGAGCCAGTCCGGAGTGCCTTCGTCTTTCACTTGCTCCGGCGTTTTTCCGAAAGCCAGCGCTTCAGTCTGTGCGAACACGTTTGCAATAAGCATGTCATGGTGCCGGCCAAGCGGGTTTAACGGCTGCGCAAATGCGATGAAGTCGCAGGGAATCAGCCTCGTTCCTTGGTGGATCAGCTGATAGAACGAGTGCTGGCCGTTGGTCCCCGGCTCGCCCCAGTAAATCGGTCCGGTCGCATAGTTAACCTTAGAGCCGTCGAAGGTGACCTGCTTTCCGTTGCTCTCCATCGTCAGCTGCTGCAGATAAGCCGGAAACCGCTTGAGGTATTGCTCGTACGGCAACACCGCAACCGTCTGCGCGCCGAAGAAATCGGTGTACCAGATGCCCAGAAGGCCCATGAGCACCGGCAGGTTTTGCGCAAAAGGTGCGGTATGAAAATGTTCGTCCATTTCGCGGAATCCGTGCAACATGGAACGAAAATGGTCCGGCCCGATGGCCAGCATGGTCGAAAGGCCGATCGCTGAATCCATCGAGTACCGTCCGCCAACCCAATCCCAGAAACCAAACATGTTGGCCGTATCAATGCCGAACTTCGTCACTTCCGCCGCATTTGTGGAGACGGCCACGAAGTGCTTCGCCACCGACTGTTCATCGCCGCCCAAAGCTGCGACCGACCAAGCCCTGGCCGAGTGCGCGTTGGTCATCGTTTCCAGTGTCGTGAACGTCTTCGAGGAGACGATAAACAGCGTTTCCGCGGCGTCCAGATCGCGCGCCGCTTCAGCGAGATCTGTGCCGTCCACATTGGAAACAAAGCGGAAAGTCAGGTCACGCTCCCTGTAATGTTTTAGCGCCTCGTACGCCATCACCGGCCCTAGGTCGGACCCGCCAATGCCGATATTGACGATATTGCGAATGCGCTTGCCCGAGTGACCCTTCCATGCGCCGCTGCGTACGCGATTCGAAAATTCCGTCATTTTGTCGAGGACCGCGTGCACGTCGGCAACGACGTTTTGGCCATCGACCAAAATAGATGTGCCTCTCGGGGCGCGCAGGGCTACGTGCAGGACCGCGCGCTTCTCCGTAAAGTTGATTTTCTCCCCTCGAAACATCGCGTCTATGTTCGAGCGAAGGCCCGACTCTTCCGCGAGCTGGATGAGGAGCTGGACGGTTCTGTCGGTGATTCGATTTTTCGAGTAATCCAGGAAGATACCGACAGCTTCGGCGGTCATCCGCTCGCCGCGCTGCGGGTCCTCCGCAAATAGCTTCTTGAGGTGCTGGGGGCGGACTTCCTGATAATGGTTCTGGAGATCCAGCCAAGCCTTGCGTTTCGCCAGGGGCTCAGCTTTTGGGGTGTAGCCTGGTGTCGCGGATGTTGCCATCGTCGGGCTCCTCTCCTTTTTGATACTGCTGCCTGCTCGAGCTCAAGATTTCGACAGTAGCATGGTCAGGTCGTGCCAAACTGCGCCCTGCCCGGACTCGGCAGCGTTTGTGGTCAGTTTGTTGCTGTGGCCTCCCGCTTCTTCAGGCCGTAGGTTGCCGGAGTTCCGGACCGATTGGTACCCTTCGTCAGCTCGCGCAGCCACTCAAATGCCGAATCGGAGAGCATGTCCTCGGTCGAGCGCCATCGCCAATTTCCTTCAGCACGGCCTGGCGTGTTCATCCGAGCCTCCTTGCCAAGATTCAGCAAGTCCGGCAGTGGCGCCATGGCGAGCCCAGCCATAGAAGACCAAGCCAATTCGATCAAGGCATGTGCGGCTTCGCTGCTTCTGGCTCTTTCGCCTTTTAGGTATTTCCAGATTCTCTCGCGTTGGTCATCGGTTAAATCTTCGAACCAGCCGCGCGTGGTCGGATTGTCGTGCGTACCCGTGTACACCACCGTGTTTGCGACGTAGTTCGCGGGCAGATAAGGGTTGTCCTGGTGACCGTCGAACGCGAACTGCAGGACACGCATACCGGGAAGTTGAAACTGATCGCGCAGCGCATGCACTTCGGGCGTGATCAGGCCTAAATCCTCGGCAATGAACGGAAGAGTGCCCAACTCTGTTTCCGCGGCGCGGAAGAAATCGGCGCCTGGACCTGGCAGCCACTCTCCAGACCGGGCGTCGGGCGCTCCTGCCGGCACGTGCCAGGCCGCCGCGAAACCGCGGAAATGATCCAGGCGAATCAAGTCCACGTGGCTCAACAACGACCGCAAACGCTCCATCAACCAACGATACCCCGACTGACGATGAACCTCCCAGTTGTACAGTGGATTACCCCAGAGCTGCCCAAGAGCACTGAAATAATCCGGAGGCACGCCTGCAACAAGTTGCGGCCGCCTCTGCTGATCCAGCAGAAATAGCTCAGGATGCGCCCAAACATCGCTCGAATCGGCAGAGACGAAAAAAGGCAAGTCGCCGATCAATCTGAGACCCTTGGCACGCGCGTGGCTCTTCAACCGCTCAGCCTGGCGGAACACCAAGAACTGCGCAAAGCGCGCCAGGCCGATTCGATCGATAAGTTCGAGGCGAGCCCGCTCCAGCGCCGCGGGCTTGCGCTGGACTAAATCGTCGGGCCACTCCGGGTAAGGAGCGTTGCCAAACTCCGCCTTCAGCGCCCGGAAGAGGGCGTAATCATCCAGCCAATGACTCTGATCCTGGCAGAACTGCTCGTAGGCTTGACGAAGGTCAGCGCGAGCGCCAGCTTTGAAGCGGCCCCAAGCTTTTTCGAGCAAGGAATGCTTAAACGGGATCACCGTGTCGTAATCAACGCAAGCGGTTGAGAATGAGGGATGCCTGGTGTCGTTCCGCTCCAATAGCTCATCCTCAATGAGGCAATCCGGACTGATCACCAGCGCGTTACCGGCAAATGACGATAAAGGCTGATAGGGTGAATTGCCGTAACCGGTGGGGCCTAAAGGAAGGGACTGCCACCAGCTTTGGCCGAATTCGCTCAGGCGGTTGATCCACGATATGGCAGCCGGCCCAAGGTCTCCAATGCCATGCGGGGACGGCAGCGAAGTGACGTGCACTAGTACCCCCGATGCACGATAGTTTGCGGAGAATGGCATCTCGTCTGAACTACTTTTGATTTGCTGATTCACTGGAATCAAACAGTCCCTGGTTTGCTTCGAGCGCGATTCCGTACAGGGGAAGATCCAGTTTGTGCCGAGGCCAAAACCTCTTCGGCCGCGACCCAATCCAGTTCCGGAGAGCCAAAGGGGCGGCCCCGCTTTCCCAGCGTTGGTAAGCGAACTTCGCCTCCCGTTTCATGCGCGTCCGCTGCCAAGAGCTCGGCCATTTTTCAACTCCT
>Ga0209376_1002689_pt1 | contig 16665 bp, 7 predicted proteins | sample GraSoiAngelo_134_FD_185891 | JGI IMG/M metagenome (GOLD analysis project Ga0209376, IMG submission 185891) | Grasslands soil microbial communities from the Angelo Coastal Reserve, California, USA - 14_0929_05_30cm (SPAdes) (version 2) | ecosystem: Environmental > Terrestrial > Soil > Grasslands ... | reverse complement strand
CGCAATGTCCCTGACTGACTTTGTAAGTGTCGATCCGCCACTTGTCGTTGACGCACCCTCAATTGGGTCATCTTCAATCGACTCAGGCCAGTCCACCACTCTTTCCACTTCGTTCAATGGTGGGACTCCTCCGTACGCATGCTTCTGGCTCGAGAAAACTCCAGGTGCGAGTAGCTACAGCAAATTCGCTAGCTCATCAACCTGCGAATCACCTGAGTATATTTCAACAGGGTCCCTCACGACGATCGGAACTTGGTCGTTCGAGTTCGAGGTAAGTGATAGCTCCAGCTCCAGCGTAACTGTGATTTCCAACGTCGCAACCGTTAACGTCAACCCGCCTCTCACGTCTCCCATCATCAACGTCACTCCCTCGACCGTTAACCCGGGCCAAGCCGCAATGCTTTCTACTACAACTTCATTCAGCGGCGGTACCTCACCATACACCTGCCAGTGGCTGAAGAAGGGACCAGCGGATTCAGGCTACAGTAACCTTGGAAGCTCGTTCTCCTGTATTCCAGGGAACATTTCGTCAAAGTCGACCGGCCTGTTGCCCGAAGCAGGTTCTTGGTCTTTCGAGCTTCAGGTAACGGACAGCTCTGGATCATCTGTAACATCCGGTTCGGCCATTTCATTTCAAAGAGCGGGGCCGACTATCGCTGTGTCTCTCTCCGTAACAAGGGTTACAATAGGCGGCTCAGTAACAGGCTCCTCCATCCTTTCCGGTGGATTGCGCGCGGGGGGGAACGTGACCTACGAATACTTCACAGCCTCAGGCTGCACAGGCACCGCCACAACGGTCGGACCACCAGTCACCGTCACAGATGGCGTTGTTCCAAACTCTGCGTCCCGGAGCTTTAGCAAGTCAGGGAGCTTCAGCTGGGATGCCCGGTACAGTGGAGACTCAAGTAACGCACCGTCAATAAGTACCTGTGAACCTTTGATAGTAGCACCCCTGTTGTCAGTGCCAGGGCTCCAGACGGTTCAGGCTGGGTCGACTGTGCGCTTTGTTGTGAACGCCTCCGACCCTTCGCAGATGATAACTCTCATGCCGGGCTCGCTTCCCTATGGTGCCCAGTTTTCCACATCCCAGTCGTATGTTGGAGGGAGCACTCTTTCAGCGATCTTTACATGGACACCATCTGCTAGCCTCGCGGCTGGGGACTACAACGTGACATTCACGGCCGTGGCTGGAGGCGTGTCCACAAGCTCTCAAGTGACGATCCACGTAGTTGCTCCAAGCAAGGCCGCGCCTCTACCTCTATTTTCGTACTCGATATTTGGAATCGTTGGATTCGTCGCAGTTATCGGGTCCACGCTTCTACTGCGCCGATTCCAGGCGCCGAGAAGAAGACAGAAGCCATAGCTACTTCGTTAGAATTTCACAGAAACGCTAGGCGGAGTCGGCCCATTTTCTGTTTCTAGTAATCGTCTACATTTCGTCTGCGGCGACCCTGAGCTACTGTTCCTCGTGGAGCCCGGTAGCCGTCGTAAGTTCGGCTAAACTGGTTCTGCGCATTGAGTGACTTCATCCTCCTTCTAGCGGTAGCAAGTTCTGCGCTCGCTCTAATGTGCACAATAGCGATTGAGGATACTATTCCTATCAACGCGCCTACGGCGAGTAACCACGCTGTTGTAGTCATTCTTATTGGTAGAAGGCAGCTAAGGCAGATTCCTCCACTTGAGGGGCCACTAGCGCTACTCTCTACGTGTATGGGTACGGACTGAGTACTGGTCCATGATGGGTTGTTGCTGTCTGTTGCTGTGAAGTTGACTATGAGCGTCTGACCTGTCTGGCTCGCGCTTGGTGTGAACGAGAAATCCCCCGTAGATGGGTCGAAAACCATGTCGGAGACTAGCCCGGTCGCAGAGAGAATGATCAGTCCCCCTGCACCGCTAGGATCGGTCGCTGAGACACTGAAGTGTAGTTTTCCTCCAACGGTCGCGTTCTGGCGACCCGGCGCTACGAGGATGGGGAGATGGTTGGAAGCAACGACGGTTATTGACACAATAGCCTGACTCGACGACACGCCATCGTCTATCACGAAGATAGCGGTGTATGTCCCAGGTGCCACTGTTGCGGTGGGCGTCCACTTGAACGTACCCAACAGAGGAGACTTTCCTTGAACTGTTATGAAACTTGCTCCTGGAGGTAGCTGGCTGGCTGACAGCGTCAGAGTTGGTAGGAGAGATGAAGAGTCGGTTCCAGTCACAGTGAAGCTAAGAGTGTTCAACTGAGTGACCGTTTCTGCCGATGGTGCGCTCACGACGGGTAAGGCCTGAGCTCCGACGCTTACAGTCACGATAGTTGTCTTGGTAAGGGATCCGCTTGTTCCCTTCACTAGTACCGTGTAACTGCCTGCAGCTCGCGAGCTCACCGTAAGGATAGAAGTGCCTGAACCCTGGATTGTTCCAGTCGTCAAGGCTACCGAAAGTCCAGTTGAGGGTGCGGACGTCAACGTTACGGTTCCTGTGAATCCGTTCAACCCTGTGATCGTAATCGTCGAGGTTCCTGTGATGCCAGTGTTGAGGGCGAGCGTCGATGGATTAGCTGAGACTATGAAATCGACGACAGTGAATGTTGCGGTCGTACTGTGGATCATGCCTCCGCCGGTGCCAGTTATGGTTAGAGTGTAAGTTGACGCCGTTGAAGAGCTACACGATACGGTCGCGGTTCCTGAGCCCGTCAGACTACTCGGAGTGATCGCGCCACAACTCAGCCCTGCCGGACCGTTATCGGTCAGAGCCACCGTGCCCGTGAATCCGCTAGTCGGAGTCAGCGTTATCGTCGAACTTGTGGTTGATCCTGCGTTCATGGACGTGGGAGAGGTTGCTGTTATCGTGAAGCTGGGCGGAGCGGCAAACGTGAATGAGGCTGTGGCTGAGTGACTTAAAGATCCGCTCGTGCCCTTGATCGTGACTGTGTACACGTTTTGGCTGGCAGAGCTGCACGACAGAGTCGCAGTTCCAGACCCAGACAAGCTACTGGGAGAGATCGTATTGCAGTTCAGACCACTTGGCACAGTAACCGACAATGCTATAGTGCCAGTGAAACCGTTCACAGAGGTTAGAGTGATCGTCGAAGTAGTGGACTGTCCAGCACTTACCGGTGCGGGTGTACTGGCGGCAATAGTGAAGTCCGGTTGTACTGGTTGGTTGTAGTTGAACCCAGCAGTCGCCGAGTGTACCAACGAACCACTTTTTCCAGTTACTGTTAGACTGTAAGTGCCGGCCGTATTCGAGTTGCAAGATATAGTCGCGGTTCCTGACCCCGTCAGACTGCTGGGTGTGATCGCGCCGCAGCTCAGTCCTGACGGGACTACGTCGGTAAGATTGATGGTGCCGGTGAAGCCGTTTTGGCCTGTGATGGTGACAGTGGAGATGGCGGACTGGCCGGTGTTAACTGTGTTTGGCGATGTTGCAGAGATGGTGAAGTCCGTCGCTGGTGGGCCTGGGGGTATGAATGTTAGGAGGCATCCCCATCCGATCGGGTTGCTGTTGCACTGTAGTGCACCGTACGGTCCAGTTCCGGGCGTGTTCGTCCAACTTCCTGCGGGCCACCATACCCAGTTGATTCTCTGAGGACTATTACTATCGTAGAGGTTGACGAGTGTCTGTATGAAATGGAACGTCACTACCGTATAGCCAGCGCTACCGTCCAAGACTACATCCGGACCGCACATATTAGGGTCGCACGACAATGTGTCAGTGCCACCCTCAGTGTTTAGAGCTGGCCAACCAGTGCTCGAGACTCCTGCGACGACAGCCTGGTAGTACTGGTTCGCCAGGTCTTCTGCAGTGGTATTGGTCCATGCAGAGGAGAACTGGTTATAGTCCATGTAGCTGTGAAGACTGATGAATACCCGTCCGCCCTGAGATAGGGTCCCGAGAGGATCCGTTACAGACGGATAGCCCTGTGACATGTCACTGAAGCCGCACGCGTAGCTGCAAAGATTCTGAACCACTATCCAGTGAGTATCGCCAAGTGACCGTGCTTGGTTTATCCACTGCTGATAGGCGGTACTGAGATAGGTTACGCACGCAGTGTCGCTGGAGCACGGAGAACTGGGACATGACGATGGACTATTGTTACAGCTAGTCGTCGGCTCGTTCTCTGGCTCCCAGATGATCTGCGCGTATGAAGGTCCGAGGTTCTGTATTATCGGCTTCCAGTAGTTGAGCCAGCAGCTGGTATTCCCGAAGATGTCCGAGTATCCGTGATAATCGATGATTATCCAGAAGCCATAGTGCTGGGCTATCTGGACAGCTCTCTGCGCGTTGGTCTGAGAATAGATGCTCATGTAATTGTAGTCAACCGTGTCCGTACAGTACGGGTCGAAGTCGACCCTGACAGTATTGTAGCCCTTAGCCTTCATCTCAATCACCAACAACTCCATGTCTGAGGCGGACTCGCCAGGAAAGACTGCCGAAGAAACACCGCCGCTACCCGCCTGGGATTCGTCCATCCTCACAGCACCCCAGCCCACCAACGTAGGCACAGAACCACTGCCAGTCGAGGCTGGAAGAACGATGATCGACTGGGAGCTCGTGGCGGTCTTCCCAGCGCCATCTGTAACTGTCAATGAGACCGCGTACGTTCCGTTCGTGAACGACTGTGAGACTGGGTTACCGGTCTTGCCGGTCCCAGCAAGACTCCAGCTGTAACTGTACGGGCTCGAACCGCCAGTCGCAGTCGCCGTGAAAGTAACCGATTGTCCCGAGACGGGCGCGGATGGAGCATAGGCGAAGCTTGCAGTCAGAGCACCGGGCTGAGAGACGGTGACAGATTGAGAGCTGGTGGCTGTCTTACCTGTCGAGTCAGTGACAGTCGTAGTCGTGGAATACTGACCAGCAGAAGAATAGCTGTGAGTGACGACTGCTCCAGAACCAGTAGACCCATCCCCGAAGTTCCAGGAGTACGAGTACGGCAGGGTTCCACCGGCAGACGTAGCTGTAAACGCAACACTCACACCGATGGCCGGATTGCTCGGGGAGAAAGTGAAGCTCGCGGACAAGGGAAGAGGACCCCCAGAGGCGAACACGTCGTTGAACATGTATCCCGCACTTGCTGCGGCGGTGTCGCCCTGAGCTAATGGGGAGAATCCCCAATTGTTTTCAATCGTCCTAACGGCTGCGTACTCGTCTATCCCTGTAAGATCGGGAGATACATAGCCCTTCTTCACGGGTGTGCCATAGAGCAGGTTGGGGGAGGCATTATTGGCATCACAGGAGCCATTGCTCCCACCGCACTCGTCCCACCAGAGGTAAAGTAGAGTACGATAGTTTGGGTTCGCGAAGACATTGGAGGCTAATAGAGAGCCGGAGGCAGGACTTGCTATGCTGCCAGATCCTACGAGGAACGATTCTAGATAGTTGTCTCCCGTAGAGACACTGACGTCATGCATGTTATGGCTGTCAGTTGGAGTAAACCAGAGAAAGTTTGGAGGCGTAGCCGCGTTGGCGGCAGTGATAAAGCTACCAGTTGAAACTGATGAGTCGGTAAATGTGTTTGTACCTGAAAATGGAAAGTGGTCGTCTCCTCTAGGGCAGCCAGACTCGCAATAGGCCTGCCAAGTAAGGCCAGCAGATGAGAGACTTGTTACGAATTGTGGGTTGCCGCTCAGTGAACTGAACGAATAACCATCGGTGACACCGTATGTGTAGCCGAGCATGAACCCTACATAGCATGCCGCAGAACAGCCGTTGAAGTCATTAGTGTCAGCAGCCGTCGCGCCGTAGCTGTTGTAGTTGGGCAGGCTTGAGCCGAGAGGAAGCATACCGCAAAGGAACGGAGCGGAACTCGAGGGACAGCTCGAGACCGTACCCGATCCGAACACGGAAGCATACGCAGTATTCTCCATCGCAATAATTACAATATGATCGAAATTGGTCCCTGTCGGTGCTGCTGAGGCAGGTCTTATTGAGGTAGCAAGCGTGGCGCTCAACACTGACAGAGTTACCAGTAGTAGTGCCAAACCTATCCGGTTCGGACTATGGGCTAATCTCATGTTGTTCCAATCCTATTTTCACGGTCTCGGTTTCCCTACGCCATTGGCAAGGGATCAGTTCAGTGTCGGAGCGAAGAACCAGACTCTGTTTGTTGAGCGAGTTCCCCGGCAAGAACTACTATAGTCTGAAGATTCTCAAAGGCAATCCTGAACCAAGACAAAAACTGCTTGGTTCTTGTGCCATCCTTCGCGTGGACAATACCATGGGCTGATTCGGTTCAGCATCGATATAATTTCCGGATTGGTGGTTGGCATTCAGCCCGATGCTCTTTCATGAAGTCGAGGAGAATGGAAGGTCAAGCAACCAAAGTTTGCTTATGAGATCGCAACTAATCCTACCTCGTTAGCGGGCTCAGATGCTATGACGGCCGATCAGACTAGGACTCGAAGAGCCATAATTTTTGCTGGGTACCTGTTGAAGAGATGGGGGCCCTGGCTTCATTTCCTTCGGCTCAGCCCTCTGCCGCTAAGCCTGAGTCTTTTTGGGGGGGAGATGTTTAGTCGTGCTTGTTATTCTTATTCAGCGATTGTTTGATGCGACTCGGTATCAGCTCCATCATCGTTCGTCTGCGCGTTTTCATTACCATCCGAGATCTCAATCGTAGTGTGCCGCGAAACTTTGCACGTGTCTTAATCGTGAGGAGCGCGATCGAGGTAACTACCCCAATCACCACACCAATGAGCAGGAACCACGCGACGGCAAGGACTCCCTTCGCCAAATTGCAGGTTAGGCAATCACCTCCAGTTACTGCTGGCGAGGGTTGCGAACTAGGCGGAGTGCCGGGTTTGCTTCCAGGTGTGCCGCCCGGCGTGTTACTGGCGTTCTCTACATGTATGGGCACCCTCTGCGTACTGGTCCATGATGGGTTGTTGCTGTTTGTCACAGTGAAGTCGACTGTGAACGTCTGGCCAGCCTGGCTTACGCCTGGTGTGAACGAGAAATAGCCCGTCGACGGGTCGAAAGCCATGTTGGAGACGAGTCCGGTTGCTGAGAGAAGCAAGGATCCTCCCGAGCCGGAGGGGTCGCTTGCCGAGACTGTGAAGCCAAGAGTTGCCCCAACGGTCGCGTTCCGCGGACCTGGTGCGATTATGGCTGGAAGAACGTTCGTTGCCATGACTGTTATGACTAGGTTGGCTTCGGTCGACAAAACGCCGTTGGTGACAGTGAAGGTGACGGTATAGGTGCCGGGAGCTATTGTTGTACCGGGGGTCCAGTTGAAGATGCCCGAGACGGGAACAGGTCCTTGGGTAGTTGCAAAGCTCGCCCCTTGCGGCAGGTTAGTAGCTGAAAGCGTCAGTGTGGATGTGGGAATGGACTGGTCTGTGGCGTTCACTATGAAGCTGAGTGTTGCCAGTTGGCTGACGGTCTCTGCTGCTGGGACTTCTAAAACTGGCGGAACATGCCTTCCAACGTGGACGGTTACATTAGCTGTCCGGCTAAGGGACCCACTGGTGCCAGTTATGGAGACAGTGTAGGAGCCCATTGCAACAGAGCTGACTAAAAGGGTCAAGCTACCTGTTCCCGTAACCGAGTCGCTGCTCAAGACTGTCAGGAGATCCGATGGACTGGAAGCGATGACCGTTACGTTTCCTCCGAATCCATTCAGTGCCGCGACTGTGATCGTCGAGCTTCCGGTAGTGCCTGTGTCTAGTGAGATGGAGGTTGGACTGGCTGAGAGAGAGAAGTCGATGGCGGTGATGATGAAGGTTGAGGTGTGGACCAAGCCGCCACTTGTTCCGGTTACTGTCACCGGGTATGTCGATGCGGCGGTTGGGCCACAAGATATGGTTGCCGTGCCATTCCCAGTGATTTTTCCAGGGGAGATTGGGTCGCAGCTAAGGTTTGACGGCGTAGCTCCAGATAGAACGACTGTGCCGTTGAACCCGTGAACCGTCCTGACAGTTATTGTAGACGTGATGCTCGAACCGACTTCCACCCCTGGAGGCTGGGTAGAACTTACTACAAAATCCGGTGGGTTTCCGAAGGCGAATGAGACCGTTGTTGAATGTGTGAGGGAACCGCTCGTGGCCTGGATGGTGACGCTGTACACGTTCCGTGTTGTTGCATTGCACGACAATGTTGCATTTCCATACGCGATTGTGTTGTTCGGAGTGACAGGTCCGCATGTTAGACCGTTCGGAACAATATCGGTGAAGACCACCGTGCCAGAGAATCCATTCAATCCGATTACAGCGACGGTCGAGTTTGCGGAGGAACCCACGTCAACGGGCGGCGGAGGTGAAGCAGTAAGAGCGAAGTCTTTGAACCGGAAGACGGCAGAAGCGGAATGAGTGAGAGACCCACTCGTACCAGTTACACCCAAGGTGAAAGTGCCGGCTGTAGGAGAGTTACATGACACCGTTGTGCTGCCTGAGCCAGTAAGGTCACTCGCCACGAGGGATCCACAGTCGAGTCCGGATGGGATCGTCTCAGCAAGAGTGACTGTTCCGTTGAACCCGTTCTCACCGGACACGGAAATAGTGGCGGTGGCCGATTTTGTCGTGTAGACTCCGCCGGGGGATGTTGCTGTGATAGTGAAGTCTTCTTGTCTGAAGTTGAAAGCGGCTGTCGTCGAATGAACTATGGAGCCGTTTGCCCCCGTTATTGTCAGGGTATATGTCGACGGGATTAGGGAGTTGCAAGATACCGTCGCGGTTCCTGAGCCCGTCAGGCTGCTAGGTGTGATGGCTCCACAGTTCAGCCCTGATGGGACCGCGTCTGTTAGAGTCACTGTCCCGGCGAAGCCGTTCTGTCCGGTAATGGTTATAGTCGAACTTGCAGATTGTCCTGTGTTCAGACCGTTCTGGGAAGACGCGGAAATAATGAAATCGGGTCCAAGTTGAAATAGGCTGGCGAATCGCAATAGACAGCCCCAGCCTTCTGGGTTGCTCGCGCAGTTCATTGCTCCGAATACTGAGCTTGTCGTGTCTGTCCAGCTTCCTGCAGGCCACCAGACCCAGTTGATTCTCTGAGGACTATTAGTATCATAGAGTCTGACGAGCGTCTGGATGAAGTGGAATGTCACATTGGTGTAGCCTGCACTCCCGCTCAGAACCGTATCAGGCGGGGTGTTGCTACAAGGATAGCATAACGGGTCAGTTCCACCTTCAGTGTTCAAGGCCGGCCAGCCTGTCTTTGTAATTCCAGCGACCACGGTCTGATAGTAAGCTTGAGCTACACTGTCCGCGGTTGCATTGTTCCAGCCCGCTGAACCGTTGTAGGAGTTGTAGCTCATGTAGCTGTGAAGACTGATGAAAATTCGGCCGCTCTGCGACAGTGTGCCTAGTGGATCTGACACTAGGGGGTAGCCGTCGACTGCAGACGAGCATGCTCCGTCGCCTCCAGGGCAGAGGCCGCAGCTGTAGCTACACAGGTTCTGGACGACTATCCAGTGAGTATCGCCCAGTGACCGGGCCTGGTCTATCCACTGCTGATAGGCGCTACCCAGATACGTCACGCAGGAGCTGTCTGAGGAGCAAGGTAAGGTCACGTTTGAACAGTTGACTGGGCTCCATTTGCAGTCATAATATTCGGGCTCGTTCTCTGGTTCCCAGACTATCTGCGAATACAGTGGCCCGATGTTCTGTACTATGGGCTTCCAGTAGTTGAGCCAGCAGCTAGTATTACGGAAGATATCAGAGTAACCGTGATAGTCGATAATGATCCAGAAGCCGTAGTGCTGGGCAATGTGGACAGCCCGCTGAGCGTTCGCCTGGCTGTAGACGCTCATATAGTTGTAGTCAACCGTGTCGGTGCAGTACGGGTCAAAGTCGACCCTGACAGTATTGTAGCCCTTAGCCCTTAACAGTATCAATGATAATTCCATGTTTGAAGCGTACTCACCGGGGAAGACCGCTGATGGCACTCCACCTGTGTTCGCGACAGACTCGTCCATCCGTACACCGCCCCAGCCAATTAGTACAGGAACGGAACCGACGCCTGTAGAGGAGGGTAGTACAACCAACGATTCGGAGCTGGTGGCGGTCATCCCGGCATTGTCGGTAACCACTAGCGAGATTACAAACGTCCCATTCGTGAACGATTGAGAGACCGGGTTGCCCGTCTTGCTAGTCCCTGCAATGGTCCAGCCATAACTATAGGGGGCATTTCCGCCTTGGACTATGGCAGTAAACGTCACTGTCTGTCCAGCATCAGGGATCGTCGGACTGGCCGTGAAGCTAGCGATCAGAGAAAGAAAAGGAACTACTCTAACAGTTTGAGTAGACCCTGCGGAGCCGCCGGCAGAGTCGTGGGCTGTCAGCGTTACCGAATAATTTCCAATAGCAGTGTACGTGTGGGTCGTGGTCAGTCCCGTTCCTGTTGCACCATCTCCGAAACTCCAGGAGTAGCTGTAAGGAAGCGTGCCTCCAGATGCTATTGCTGTAAGACTGACGGTGGCATTTACAATGGGCGTCAAGGGCAGGACGGCGAAGCTTGCAGAAAGTGGGAGTGGGCCTATTGTTCCGAAGATGTCCGGGATTGGCAGAGCGTTGGCGCTGCTCATTAGTGTCCCTAGGTTCCAGTTGTTCTCTATCATGCGTAGAGAGCTGAACTCGTCATAGCTCGCAGTCGACGTGTAGCCCTTTTTGATCATGCTACCATACTCCACGTTTGGCGAGGGGTCGTACTCATCCCACCAGAGATAGAGCAGAGTGCGATACTGTGAATTTCTGAAGAGGGATGAAGCGAGAAGCGAGCCGGATGCCGGACTCAGTACGGTGCCGTTACCGACAAGAAACTTCTTGAGATACGAGTCTCCAGAAGATACGCTGTTGTCGTGCATGTTGTGATTGTCGGTTGGAGTGAACCAGAGGAAGTTGGGGGGGTTAGGAGAGTTGGCCGCGGCGATGAACTGGCTTGTGCTCACCGATGATCCTGTGAAAACGTTCGGACTGTTCGCATCGCTTGCAAATCCCGTGAACGGGAAATGGTCGTTTCCTCTAGGGCATCCGCTCTCGCAATAGGCTTGCCATGTAAGCCCTGCTACCTGCAATTGGTCAACGAGTGTGGTGCCGGAAAGACAGCATGAATAGCCATCCGAAACCCCATTATCTGATCCTGAAATTAGAGCTACATAGCAGGCGGCCGAGCATCCGTTGATGTTGTCGCCCGAGAAAGCGTTTGCACCGTAGCTGTGATAATTGGATATAGTGGTACCTTGGGCAGCAAGGCTGTTGATGAAGGGAGCGGAAGAGCTTCCTATGACGCTACCATAGTTCTGGTTCTCCATTGCGATAATGACAATATGGTCGTACTGGAGCCCAACGGGGGCCGCTGTGAGGGGGCGCAGAGATGTGACCAGTGCAATACTGAATATTGCCAGAGCTAGGAGTATTGATACTCGCGCTACTCGATTCGGGCGGTGCTTTACAGCCATGAAGCTGCCCTACTATTTTGATTTTGACGGTTTGGTTCTCCCAATGATCCTGCACCCAGGTCCTCACAGGAAGGGAAAGGAAACTGACTTAGTCTGGCTGAGCGAGTCCTCTGTCCAGTAGCATCGACTGCCGGATCTGTCCACGTGCTTCTTTCAAGTCCAACTTTTTGGCGCAAATACATCACTCTTCATGCAATTCTCAAGGTTGAGCGGTAGAGCAGGTCGAATGCAGGAGGTACTAGTTTCGCGAGTCCGAATGTTTCAGGCCGAATTTAGGTTCGGCACTAGCGCCATAGATGTTACTGAAAAAAAGGTTTGATCTAGAGGCGCAGGCTCCCGGGATCATCCGCGAACTATTATCAGGGTTCAGGAGAAGGATCAGGAACAAGACGTGTGCGACCCATCTTCCAGATTCTTCCTGGCGGGAGCGGTTGGAGAGACTTATCGTCTCCATCATTCGCCATTTTTCTAGAATAGGGATTGGTTTAAAACTCTTGGGGTTGTTCTCGGATATCTCCGTATGTACGCAGCGGTTTATGACTTTCGGCGGGAATTTACGGAGGGCTTTCGCTGCTGCTATAATTGTACTAGATGGGGCTAGAATCTTTTGACAAAAGACTTAACGCCGCGATTCTTGCTCTGCACCCGCATGCGGTCGGGCAGAGCAGGCGTTACGAGTGCTACGGTGAGGACAATTTTCGGTCGGCCACCTCTGAACGAGGCAGGCTGGTCTGGGACGGGCTCATTCTATGAAGAGATAGGAGTCCGAAGGCTTGCGGCAGTTGTCAGTTTGTTGACCCTTTCTATCTCATTATGGCTATTCACAGCCGCCAAGGTGCGGATATCAGTAATCCCCCCGGACGCCTTCTTCCTAGTGAATCAGTTACCCGGGGCCTACTGGCTGGGCTTATTCTCGACTATCTTGCTTCTCCCCGCCAGAAACCTCGTCGCCGGCAGGGCTAGAACATGCTTGGAGATTGCGAGTCTCTTCATGCTTTCTCTCTACACCATTGGACTTCCCTCGTTTGTCTACCAGAACCCGAGGTTCCTCGACACGTACCAGCACGAAGGAAATTCCCTGAGTCTCCTATTCTTGGGGGGGTGGTTCAACAATCCGGTCTGGTATGTCTACCAGTTTCCTGGGGCTTACACCTTCTTTGCTGACTTGACCGCTGTGGCTGGCATAGACCCGTTTCAGCTGATGTTGTACTACCCTGCCGTGCTCGCGATGATCATCGCCTTCTTCGCATATTCTATCGCGAGAATGTTCGGCAACCGATATTCCGTGATCGTTGCAGCGGTCATACTCAGCGGGTTCTGGTTCCAGCTTCATCTCTCTCCCCAGAGTATCGAGCTCATACCGTATCTCGGACTCACGTATCTTCTCCTCAGGATGTTCGAGGATAAGACACACCGGCGACTGTTGACTACGATTTCTATTGCATCTATACCAGTCTTCGTCTTCAGTCATCCGGAGACCTCCCTTGTGACGAGTCTCGGAACAATTGGTTTTCTGATCCTGAAACCGATAGTCTCTTCAGGAAGGCTTCAGGCAATCAGATCAAACATCTCTATCGTCGGGCCATTCCTAGTAGCTCTCGTATGCTTTGTAGCGATCTGGTGGTTTGGTATAGCGACGGCTGCGCTGGGGATCGTTTTCGGAATCGCCGACGCGGCCGCAGCCGCCGGGCTCGGGGGTCTGCCTTACGCGCGTCCCAAAGCGCCAACGACTCCGTTGCCCAGCTACCAAGCAGCTTTGCTGATGGAGGAAGGTATGTCTGCAGTCATCTGGCTAGCGGGACTATTCCTACTGCTCTTCATCAGGCGATTTCGCCAGAGAGAATACTTTCTGGCAGGACTATTCCTGGCAGCAATCTCCACAATACCTGTCGCATTGTTCGGTAACCCGGACGTCCTACAGAGAAGCTACCTCTTCGCCCTAATCCCCTTCGCCTTCCTCACCGCGTCACTGCTCGAGCGACAGCAGGAACTTAGTATCAGAAGCTGGTCATTCCTTCGGCCTTTGGCCTTTGCGCTTTTGCTCATAGTGATCGGATTCTCTGTCGTGATGCCGGTGGCACGATACGGCGGCGACTCTTTCCAATATCTGCCTCAGTCAGACCTGCAAGCGTCGAACGTTGCTGCGACTCTCAACTCGCACTCGCTGCTGGTAGCCCATCCGGGCTGGTACGGGGAGAAGTACTACGCGCCGTTTTACGGCTATGAAGGCGCGATTCTCTTGGAACAGTCTGACATCGCTGGAAGAAGCGGAGCCTACATCAAAGCCGGCTCGTATGGCGCAAATGCTGAATACAATCTCACTTTCAATGCAAAGGATCGCACATCCGACTATCTTCTCGTGCAAGACTTTTTTGATAATCTGTACATTATGAGGTTCGGCTCTAACTCTACCTACTATCTCGACCTGAAGTCGACTTTTGAGATCGACGCCTCTTACAGCTTCAATCTGGTCTACTCCACAGGCACCGACCGGCTGTACGAGAACAGGCATCTCGGCTGATTGTCTTCCGTTGCAACTTTTGTCCTAGCCGGAAGGATTGAACCAGACTTGGAGCCAAACGCCTGTTGAAGCGTTCTGGGGGCCATAGCCGTAGTGGAAGCAGCTGCAGACGAAGTCGTAGGTCCAGAGCTCGAATATAAATCGAAAGTTGTCTCCGGCTATCGTAACTGGATTACCTTGTACGGTTAGGTTGAGCAGGAGCCTTCCTCCAGACTGAGGCGTGACAGATTGTAGGGTCCATGTGAAGTTGACATTCGAGGTTTCTCCGTCTCCTACAAACAGCTCCGGAGTGATGATCTTGGGAAGGCTAGACGGCGTTGTGGAGTTGGATGATGAGAGGGTAGAGTTTGCGATCCGTGCGACTATCATCACGAACTGAGCAGAGCCCATGCTGTTGGTGACCGTCAAGGTCCAGTTGAGTCTGTCGCCGCTCGTAACGTTCGAGTTGGTCGCGGGCTCAGTGTATCCAACAAGCCCTGTTCGCGAGTATATCCCCATGGCCATGAAAGGCTGGGAGGCGCTTGGGCTCAGAATGTAGAATGTTGCAGAGCTGAATATGGCCGCGAAGGATATGAGAAGGATGAGGAATGCGGCCAGCTTATCTGGCAGGATTCTCCTCTCCATGTTCAAACCGGGCTCTGCGGAGCTGTCGCTTCTTGATGAAGCGTCTAAGTCTGGGAGCCTCGACTACGCCGAAGGCCGCGAGGGTCGCGGTGCCTAACGCGATACCGTAAGCAAGAGCTGATCTGCGCAAGGAAGCGCTCTGGGCTTCGTCGCCGAGCCGTTGAGCTTGAAGCGAGACGTTAGTGGAGAGATTTATCGATTGGACGGCATCGGCGTCGGCGGCGGAGTGACAACCCGGGCACGTGTTCGGATCCTGTTGCTCGAGAATGGTGGCGTTCTCCTCGTATTGAAGCGCAGTGTTGAGCTGAGCGATCAAGGGAAGAATGTCAGTATTAGAAGCGCCTTGGCCTTGGGCTGTTTGTATCGACTGGAACGCGGCGACGAGGTCGGCCTTTGCGGTAGTTATGGGAGTCTGAGCAGACACGTGTTCTGTGTTCATTAAGAGGAGTACTGAGGATAGTAGAAGGCAGAATAGCAAAGCGAGGGGTTGTGTTCGCAAGGTTTGTTTCCTCCTCGATTTCCGAGAGGCCCGCGTCCTTGACCAATATAAGGAAGGAGATTGTTCTCGCATACGTTCGCAAGTATCATCCCTCTACAGTCATGGAGTTGGAAAACAGACTGAGGCAGGAGGGGATTCGATCAACGGAAGAGGATCTCCTGCAGATTGTAAGTGATCTTCAGAGGGAGGGACTCATCAGTTTTGGCCGGGTGACGTACGATTCTCTCTCTCGCTTCTTCACCGAGCCAAGCGAGGCTTGGTGGATCTATGCGACCATGTCTGTTTCTGTTGCCGAGGTGCTTCTTGTGGTCCTTCAGCAGCAGACAGCGTTTCTCTTGGGTTTCCGGATTCTCTTCGGGCTGGGACTGCTCGGTTTCCTGCCGGGGTACTCTACGCTCCGGTTCCTGTTTCCAGCTCCTCAATTTTCACAGCTTGAACGTATTCTCCTCAGTATTTTCTTGAGCGTGGTCGTGTCGATTTCGCTCGGAGTTATTCTAGGGGCAGGTTACTTCTTCACGGGAGTGTCCAGCGTGGTCGTCTTGACGAGTTACACGATCGCGTTAACTTTGCTCGCGGCTTTTAGACGATACTTGTTCCTGATGGCTCGATGAAAGCTGGAGTCTTGGACCCGTAGTGGCTAGGTTGAGAGTACAATCGATGAGCAGTACTTGTCTACACCTTCTTCGAGAGTTATCGGAGTGATCCCAAAAGTCTTCATCATCAGAGACGTGTCTGCGTGGGTCCGTTCAAGATAGTTCATTGGCTTGTTGATGTATTGGGGCCTGATGTTCTTGCCTAGTCTCTGGTTCAACATCTGGACAACTTCGTTGAACGTGTGTGATTCCCCGCTTCCAGCATTGACTATTCCGACTGCCGGGCTCTCGGCTGCTCGCATCATCATCTTTACCACGTCACCTATGTAGATGAAGTCTCTGGACTGGGACCCGTCCCCGTAGATTACCGGTCGCTCGTCGGAGGCGATGGATCTTAGGAAGAGGCCTACGGGGCTCGCGATCTCTCCTTTGTGATCCTCTCCGGGACCGTATCCCGCGAATATTCTCAACATCGTTGTTGGAGGCGGTTCCTCTGTCCCCTCGATCATCTGCTCACAGGCCAGCTTGGCGACCGCGTAGAGATTTGTGGGTCTTGGAATCGTCGTCTCTTTCTGTGGTGGGCTTGCTCGGCCATAGACGCTTCCGCTTGAAGGATATACTATCTTCTTGACGCCGTTCGCTTTAGCGTATCGCAGAACGTTGATCATGCTTATGGTGGTCGTGGAGAAGCACTTCTGAGGCTCCTTCCCGTAAAGTATCACCGATGAGGGGCTTGCCAAGTGGAAGACGTAATCAATGTCCGGGAGCTTGGCGAACGAAGATTCCTCCATCACGCTCCTATCGACAATATCTACGGGTAGTCGCGAGAGGTTGGAGCGTGGTGCGGCTGAGAAATCGTCCATCACTGTTACGTGAGAGTTGGCCGCGCATAACTCGCGCACGAGGTTCATGCCGATAAAGCCGGCGCCTCCAGTCACCAAGGCCGTTTTACCGCTCCACTTCACCTGTCACTCATCTCCCATCAGAAAACCTGTTCAACCCACAAGACTTTCGCTTCATCCATTTTCCATGTCGACCTCAACTC
>Ga0209376_1002688_pt1 | contig 16666 bp, 19 predicted proteins | sample GraSoiAngelo_134_FD_185891 | JGI IMG/M metagenome (GOLD analysis project Ga0209376, IMG submission 185891) | Grasslands soil microbial communities from the Angelo Coastal Reserve, California, USA - 14_0929_05_30cm (SPAdes) (version 2) | ecosystem: Environmental > Terrestrial > Soil > Grasslands ... | reverse complement strand
CCAGCAGGTCGTCGACCGCGAGCACGCGCTGTCCGGCCTTGATCGCGTCCTCGTGAACGGCGAGCGCGTCGCGGCCGTACTCGAGCTCGTACTCGACTTCGATGGTCTTGCCAGGAAGCTTGCCGAGCTTTCGCACGGGCACGAAGCCGGCCTTCAGCTGGTGGGCGAGCGCTCCGCCGAAAATGAAGCCGCGCGATTCGATGCCGACCACCAGGTCGACCCGCTCTTTCTGATAGCGACTCGCGATGGCGTCGATCACGTAGCGAAACGCGGGCCCGTCCTTGAGCAGCGTCGTGATGTCCTTGAAGAGGATCCCCTCTGTAGGGAAATCCTTGATGTCACGTATCTTCCCCTTCAGCTCGGCGATTTCCATCGCGCGTTATCTTACTGGCCGGATGCCGCGCCGCGCAAGCGCGCCAGAGTGTCCTAAAGGTGGCACTGGCGTGACACCTCGGAGTCCATATGTGTCCGAAAATCGACGGAGCGCCCTTCACCGCCCCATCACTCAACTTACGGATAAACATCGGCGGATGGGCCATTTGTCCCACCGTGGCACCCTACTTGCTCGCCATCGAAGACAAGGTTTCTGGAGGAGGCCCGCGATGTTGCTCCCGGAGCAGGTGCAGCGGCTGTTGGAGCGCGCTCTGGCAGAATTCGCCCCCGAGTGGCAAGTCGCCAGCGGGTGCACGGAGCTGAGCCTGAACAATGCCGATCACTGGGTCTCCGGCCTCGGGACGTTTGGTCTGGTCCTCCGAAATCGCCAGAGCAAAGCCGCGAAGATCCTCGGCTGGCGGAACGGGGACTTCATGAACGCGACCTACCACCGCGGGATTTCCTATCGCGTGCTGGAGGCGTATGCCGACCGGATCACGGATCCGATCCGTCGTTATTTCGAAGAGGTCGGGCTGGTGCTTCCCGGGGTCATGCGGCCGCAGAAGGCCAGCGCGGCGAAATAGGGAATCAGCTACGCCGGCCAGGTCGATCCTCGCCGCTTCCGCCCTAGAATAGTAGTCGCCTCGCCGGTCTCGCCGCTGCCGCGTTCGGACACATCATCGGATCACTCCGCGCCCCGTCGCGCGTCGGCGAACGACCCGTCACTCGAGCTGATCGATGGCGTCCGGCAGCTCTGCGAGACGTGGAATCGCGAGATCGGGGCGCTGAGCGCCGCGCGCTCGCACGCGAGACGACGTGACCTGGATGACGCGCATTCCGGCGGCGTGCGCGCCCTGCACGTCGAGAATCGGGTCGTCGCCGACGTGCACCGCGGTCCCCGGCTCGCCGCCGATCGCCCGCAACGTCAAGGCGAAGATCTCGGGCGAGGGTTTGCGGATGCCGACTTCGTCGGAGAAGGTCGCGCGCTTGAAGAAGCTGAGCAGTCGAAAGCGCTCGAGCACCTGACGGAGCGTGGCACCCGGCGTTCGCATGATGTTCGACACGATCGCCATCGTGTATCCGCCGCCGGCGAGCGCCTGCAGCGCGGCGAGGGCGCCGTTGTCGACCGCCGGCGGCACCAGGAGGATCGGCCGTGAATAGGCGTCGATCAGCGCGGTCATGAGCGCCGACGGAACGCGACGCGGCAGGCCCGCGTCGACCGCCGCCAGAATCGCGCGGACATGGTCCTGGACCGGGACGTCCTTGGACGCGGACCAGATCCGGGCGAGGTAGGTTCCCGACTCGTCGTAGGCGCGATCGAGCGCGGCCGCCGTCACCGAGATGCCGGCGGACCCGAGCAGCGTCTCGAACTCCGACAGGCGCCGGTTCTTGTATCTATCGTCGCTGCCGGGGCCGTCGAAGAGCAGCGTGCCCCAGAAATCGAACGTGATGGTCTTGACCGGCACGTGTCACCCCCCGAAGTTCGCGCGGCGTTTCTCGAGGTACGCTGTCATGCCCTCGCGCGGCTCGCCGGTCGCGCACGCGGCCGTGAAGGCGTTGATGCCGTAGCGCACCGCGGTCGGGAGATCGGTCTCGCGCCACCGGATGATCAGCTCCTTCTGGAGGCGGATCGCCTCCGGCCCGCTCGCGAGGATCGGCGCCGCCAGCTCCTCGACGGCCGCGGTCAATCCCTCGTCCGGCACGACGCGATTGACCAGGCCCCACTGGAGCGCCTGCGCCGCGGTCACGGGCGCGCCGGTCAGCAACATCTCGGCGGCCCGCCCCGGGCCGATCATCGGCGGGAGCAGCGCCGCCTGGATCACCGACGGGACGCCGACGCGCACCTCGGGCAGGCCGAAGGTCGCGCTCGCCGCCGCCACACGCAGATCGCAGGCCAGCGCCAGCTCGAAGCCGGCGCCGAGGCACGGCCCGTTCACGGCGGCGATCACCGGAAACGGCGCCTGGTGCACCGCGGCGATCGCATCGTGGAGCGCGGTGATCAGCTCTCGCCCGCGACTGGCGTCGAGCTCGCGGAGAATTCGGACGTCCATGCCGGCCGTAAACGCGCGGCCGTTGCCGACGACGGCCGCCAGGCGCACCGTGTGGTCGGTGGCCAGCGTCTCGAACGAGTCGCGCAGCGTGCGGATGAGGGTGGGCTCGAGCAGGTTCAGCGGCGGGCGGTCGAGCGTGCACCAGACCGTCCCGCCCGCGCGACGGATCGTGAGCGGAGGCGGCACTAGTACCGGCGCATCGCGGGATCGACCGTCCGGGCCCAGTGATCCAGTCCGCCAGCGAGGTTCTTGACGTTCTTGAAGCCGCGCTGGCGCAGGTAGTCGGCGACGGCGGCGCTGCGGACGCCCTGGTGGCAGTAGACGACGATCTCGTCGGCGGCGTTCAGCTCGTCCGTCCTGAGCTCGATCTCCTCGATGGGGATGTGCACGGCGTTGGTGAGCTTGCAGAGGCGCGTCTCCCAGTCCTGCCGCACGTCGAGCAGGAGCGGGCGGTCGTTGCCATCCAGACGCTTCTTCAGCTCTTGAGGTGTGATCTCGTTCATGGGGGCTCCGCTACCGGGGCGCCGGGCGCCCGACCAGAAAGTCCACGAGCCAGCCGTTCACGGCCTCGACGTGCTCGATCTGCGGGAAGTGCCCGCACTCGTCGACCCAGCGGACCCTCGCGCGCACGAGCGTTTCGGCGACCTGCGCACAGTGCTCGGGAGAGACGATCCGATCCTGGCGGCCGTGGATCAGCAGCACCGGCAGATCGAGGGTGCCGAGCGCGCGGCAGTAGTCCTGCGCGTGCGTTTCGAAATCGACGCGCACGTCGCGAAGCGTCGCCAGATAGGCCGCGCGCGCCGACGGCTCGGTGCGGGCGGCGTAGCAGTAGTCGACGAAGAAGTCGATCTCCCCGCGGACGGGAACGTGGAAGCAGCGCGCGAGGGCGGCCTTGTAGACCCGGGCGCATCCGAGAAGCGACAGCGCCTCGCCCAGGCCGCGGACAGCCACGAGGCGATAGATCCACGACGGCCGGTAGCCGCATCCGGGAACCACGCCGCCCACGAGCGCCAGACGCTCGACGCGCGAGGGGTGCGTGAGCGCATAGGTGACACTGACCGCGCCGCCGAGCGAGTGGCCGACCAGCGACGCTTGCGCGATGCTCATGCCGTCCATGAAGCCGCGCAGCGCCTCCGCGAAGTACCCGAGGCGGTAGCGCGCAGGCGGCTTGGCCGAGTCGCCGAAGCCGGGAAGGTCGAGGGAATAGACGGTCGCGCGGCTCGCCAGCGCCCCGACGTTGTGCCGCCAGGTTTCCGCAAATCCGCCGAGCCCGTGGACAAGAATGACAGCGGGGCCGCGACCTTCGACGACGTAGTGGAGACGAAGGCCATCGACCGACCCGCCGCGAAGCTGGATCTCCGCCATGGGGCTTCGATTCTACCAGACCGGCCGCCTCGAGGATCCGGCCGGTCGGTCAGCCGAACAGGTCTCGGGTCTGGGGCTGGACGGGCGTCGGCTGGCCCAGGAGCCGCTTCATCATCAACGCGTTCTGGACCGGATAGTCGCGGTTGTTGTTGTTGAAGGAGATGAAGATCTCCTCGGCCTCCCGGCCGACGCCCTCGACTTCGGGCAGGAGCTCTCGCAGCTCCGCCTCCGTGTAGAGGTAGTCGTACTTCTCGCGCACCGAGGGCTGCGCGCCCTGAAGCTGACGGAGCCAGCCCTGGGCGTTGCGGCCGTGGAGCCGGAAGACCGCCGTGGGGGCGGTCGTCGTCGTCACGCGGGGTACCGCGTGGCCGGCCGGCCCGTCCACGATCACGTGGGCGAGCCGCGCGGCGGACAGCGCCCGCAAGGTCTCATCGGTGTGCTCCGGCAGCCAGGAGCGGTGACGGAACTCGACGGCGATCGTCCAGCCGGGGAGCCGCTGGGGGAGCGAGGCGAGATAGTCGAGTCGGTCGGTATCGAAGTGCACCCACGGCGCCAGCTGGAAAAGAACGTAGCCGAGCTTGCCGGCCTCGGCGATCGGCCGGACCGCGTCGCGAAAGAGAGCGAACGCCCGATCGAGAGCTTCCGGTGGAAAGCTGGTCGCGTCGACCTCGCCGCGGCGCGTGCGCGCGGGGTTCCGCGGCAGCAGCGCGGTGAGGTCGGCCGGGACGGTCTCCGCGCGAGGGTGGTGGCCAGTCAGGAGTGAGTAGGCCTTGACGTGAAAGACGAACTCGGGCGGCGTGCGCTCCACCCACCGGACCGTGTTCCGCACGTCGGGAATGGCATAGTACGAGCTGTTCACCTCCACCACGTCGAACACGCTCGCGTAGTGACGGAGCCGAGCCTCAGCGCTCATCGACTTCTTCGGGTAGAACGCCCCAGTCTCGATGAGCGCGGGATCGGCCCAGGCGCAAATTCCGACGCGGACTCGCGTGCTGCACACCCCTCAGACGATCTTCTCGTAGATTCCCGGCGGGATCACCCGATAGACGCGGATGGGCTGCGATACGTTCTTGAACGTTTTCTCGCCGAGGGACTCTAGAACAAAGTGGGCCCGGATGCGCTCGGAGGTCGTGGGACCGACGACGATCTCGCCGCCCTGGGCCGACCCCGCGAAGCGCGCGGCGATGTTCGTGGTCGGGCCGGTCGCAGTGAAGGTCCACCGCTGCCCGGCTCCGGTGCCGAGCTTGGTCGCTCCGACCAGGGCCTCGCCGGTGTTGATCCCCATGTGGAGCTGAATCGGCGGGAACATCCCGCCGTATTCCTCGTTGAGGACGCCCGTGCGCTGCTGGATGGCGAAGGCCGCGCGGGTGGCGTTCAGCGCGTGGTCGGTGGCGCTCCGGTCGGACTGGAAGATGACCATCAAGCCGTCGCCGGCGGTCTCGTTCACGTCGCCGTGGTGATTCTGGATGATCTCGAGAAAGGTCGAGAAATACGTCTGCACGAGCTGGTTCAGCTTCCTCGCCTCCAGCTGTTCGGAGAGCTTCGTGTAGCCGGCGATGTCGAGGAACACCACCGAGACCTCGACGGTCTTCTTCTCCAGCTCTGTCGCGTTCGGGTTCTGCTCGAGCAGCCTCTTGACCGCGTCGGGGACGAACTTCGAGAGCTCGCCCTTGAGCTGCTCGAGGAGCTCGAGCCGCTGCCGCGACTCCTGGAGGTTCTGGAGCGCCGTCTCGAGCTCGCGGTTCTTGGCGGCCAGCTCCGAGTAGGCCTGGTTGAGCCGTGAGGTCATGTCGTTGAAGACGCCCCCCAGCTCACCGATCTCGTCCCGGGCCCCGGCCGGCGCCCGCGCCTCGAAGTCTCCGTCGCCCACCCGGCGCGCGACCGCCGAGAGCGCAACGATCGGCCTGACGATGACCGAGCGCATCGCGATCGTCAGGACGCCGGCGGCGCAGAGGATCGTGAGCACCGCGATCAGCATCTGGCGGTTACGGTGCCGTCTGACCTCGGCGAAGACGGGCTCCATCGAGGTCGCGACGCGCACCACCGCCCGCACTTGGTGGTCGCTGCCGTGGCAACCCTGGCACTTCTCCTGATTGAGGATCGGATAGTGGACCGTGAAGAGCGAGACGCCATTTTGGACCTCGAGCGACTCCTGGGTCTTGAGCGTCTCCAGGGCCCGCGTGAACAGCGGACCGGACATGGCCGTCCCGGGCGCGCGCTGCATCTTGGCGATGTTCTTCATGACTTCGTCGGCGAGGCCGGCCGTGCGGGCGACCTCTTTGGCTGTCGCCATGTCGGTGAACGCCTCGATCCCGTTGCGCCGGTAGATCGTCAGGTCCTCGAGCGTCGAGCTCTCGGCGGCCTTGGCGGTGCGCAGCTCCCGAAGCTCCTGGATCAGGCTGCGAGTGACGTCTGGGCGCTCCTGGAGCATCGCCGCCTCGACGCTCGCGACCACAGCCTGGGTGAGGCGCCTCACTCCCTGCTTGTTCTGCTCGAGCAGCGCCGCCGACTCGCGCTGGATCGTAACGATCGTCGACACCCCGAAGCCGACGATCAGGACCGCCACGATCAGCAGGGTGATCTTGATCGCGAGCCGCGACCGGAACATCGCAGCCTAGCGGCTGACCGCCGCGTACCCGTCCAGCAGCGGCAGAACCTGCTCCCGAGTGTCCGAGGGCACCGTGAACACCGCCCGGTCGACGCCGGCGCCGGCGAGCTGATCGACAGCGGCCCGGTCGGGCTTGTGGGTGTGCTCGGGCACCCACACCGACTCAAACGCGCGCTCCTCCAGGGCCCGGGCGAGCTCGTGTGGAGGGATCGCGTAGTCGGTCGGGAACATCGAGATGCCGAAGTGCATGGGCTCCCCCTCGCGGTGCGTGCCGGCATTATAGGCCCGGTGTAGAATCCGGAGCACGATGCCCCGGCCCCAGGACAGCTATGGCGAGTTCGAAGCCTCGAGCCTGTTCTGCCCCCGGTGCCGGCGCGCGACGCCTGCTCGCAAGAAGCTCCTGCTCGTGCTTCCGACCGGCAGCAAGTACGACTACGTCTGCGCCGAGTGCGGCACCGCCGTGGGCGCGAAGATGGACAACGATCCGACCGAATTCCGCCGAACGATCCCGCCGCCGGCCCCGCGGCGACTACCCCCGGACCAGCGGTAACTTCGCGCCACATCAGGACCTTCCCCCGGCCGTGAGACTCGACGACACCGCCGGTTGTGGATATCCGGAACGAGCCAACATCCTGTTGCGTAGCCCATCGGACTATGCAATACTCCTAGCACTTCGACGCTTTCTTCCCTCACGTAGCGGTAGCAATACAGCACGTAGCAGTAGCAATACAGTCAGGCCTTGGCAGTGAAACAGATCGTTGTAGTGAATCAGCTAAGGAGGGCTCATGCGTAGGCTTAACGGAGTGCTCGCGAGCTTGACGTTGGTGGGCGCGATCGCCCTGGGCGGCGTCGTCCTGACGCGCCAGGTCCTGGCGGTTGCCGGTGAAGCCACCTCGGAGCGGTTGAATCGCGCGGTCCTCGGGTACATCGCGGACAAGAATCCCCAGGCGCCCATCAAAGCGTTCCAGGGCTTCCCCGAGGTCCTGTTCGCCGAGTCCGACCGCACCAGGATCGACCATTGCCTGGCGCTCGCTCAGGCCGAGGTCGAGTCCGAGTTCAAGCACGATGCGGTCGGCAGCGCTGGTGAAGTCGGGCTCTTCCAGACCCTGCCCTCGACAGCCGCGCTCTTCGAGTCCCGCGTGGGTCCGTTCAAGCGGCCGGTGCTCAAGGGCCAGCGGGACCTCGGTGACCTGGCCAACCCCGCGGTGAGCACCCACTTCGCGATGGCCTATCTTCGCGACATCATGACCAGGAAGCCCAACATCAAGGACGCCCTCACCGAGTACAACGGCGGCCCGGCCGGGCGCCACCCGCATTACTACCGGATGGTGATGGGCACCTACGTCGAGATCCTGGCGCGCACCGAGCTGAAGTGCCGCTACCAGCCGGCGCCGAAACGGGCGCCGGTCCTCGCCCTGCTCGCTCGCGTTTAGGCTTCAATGGGATGGGGGGCCTCGAAGGGCCCCCCAAGCCCCCCAACGCTCGGAGCGCCCCGGCGCCAGCCGTGGCGCTCCTCGATGTTGCTCGGCGTCCCCGGGGCCCCGAAGGGCCCCCCAAGCCCCCTTTGCTCGGAGGCGCCCGGCGTACGCCGGGGCGCCTCCGGGTTCCCCCTGGCCTCAGGGAGCGCGGCTACGAGGTGCTCGGGCGGTCGATCGAGCGGGCGAGTGAGAAATCCTTCTGGGTCAGCCCGCCGTCCGAGTGGGTCCACACGGACAGCGTGACCTCGTTGTAGTGGATCGTCACGTCGGGATGGTGGCCCGCGCGCTCGGCGACCCAGGCCACCCGGTTCACGAAAATCATCGCCTCCTTGAAGTCCTCGAAGCGATAGGTCCGTTCGATCGCCTGGCCGGATCGCTTCCAGCCCGGGGTCCGCGCGAGCTCGGCCGCCACTTCGCCGTCGGCCAGCGGGCTCATCGGTCGAACCAGCGGCGGATCAGCGGGGACCAGTCTTCGAGCGATCGCGTCTTTTGGCCCACGATCTTCGCCTCGTCGTCCCATCGCCGCAGCGCGACCGCGTCGCGAACCCAGGGGTGCTCCGCGAACCGGGCGGCGTCGCCCGCCGACATGACACCACCCTGGAGCCGCAGCGTGTGGCGAGAGACGGCGGAGAGCCGCTCGAAGTACTCGGGCTCGGTGGCGCAGAGATAGCGCTTCGCATCGGCGTGCATCCGCACGGACCAGGCGACGCGCTCGGGCACCCACGGTGCGATCAGCTCGGCGCCGACCTCGTGATGTCCCCGGGCGCCGGGGCCGACGTGCGCGGTCTCGGTCGTGTCGGACACGAGCGTCTGGTCGACCGCGTAGCGGCCCACGTCGTGGAGGAGACACGCGAGCTGAAGCTCCTCGTCGGCCCCGCCCTCCCGCGCCCGGTCGGCGCACTGCAGCGCGTGCTCGAGCTCGGAGACCGCCTCGCCGCCGTAGCGCCGCGCCGCGGAGCGCGCCATCGCGCCCAGCAGGCGGTCGGCCATCGTCGTCATACCTTCGCGAACTTCTGGAGCGACCGCAGCTCGCGCGGCGGGTTCATGTCCTTGCCGAGCGCCGTCCACGAGACTTCGGCCACGTACAGGTCGCCGCGCGTGTCCACGACGCAGCCGTGCGGCGCGATGAACTCGCCGGGCTTGTCGCCCGCGAAGCGACCGCCGACCCGGCCCACCCGCTCGCCGTCGAGCTTGACGATCGACACCCGGGCGCCGAGATTCGCGACCTCGGCGTTCACCGCCAGCTGCGTGGGAAGCTCGCCGACGTAGAGGAGACCGCCGTGACGCCGGTCGGCGAAGAGCCCGCAGGGCCGGTGCAGGTTGTTGATCTGGGTGAGGTACTTACCCTGGCCGTCGAAGACCTGCACGCGATGGTTCTCACGGTCGGCGACGTACACCTGCCCTTCGGCGTCGGTTGCGATGTTGTGCGGCAGGTTGAAGCATCCCGGATCGGTGCCGGGCTCGCCCCACGAGAGCAGATGGCGGCCCGTGGGATCGTACTTGTGGACGCGCGAGTTGCCGTAGCCGTCGGAGATGTACACGTCGCCGTTCTTCGGACACAGGGCGACGTGCGTCGGCCGGTTGAAGGGCTTGCCGCCCTGGAGCGTCGACGGCTTGTCGGGGTCGCCGATCGTCAGCAGCAGCTTCCCCTCGGGCGTGAACTGTCGAATCGTGTGGTGGAGGTCGTCGGTGAGCCAGAGCGTGCCGTCAGGCGCGACGGTGATGCCGTGGGCGCGGCGGAAGACGCCCTCACCCCACGAGCGGAGAAACGTTCCCTTGCGGTCGAAGACGATCACCGGGTGCTCGCCGCGATTGAACACGTAGACGTTGTCCTTCGCGTCCACGCCGACGCTGGTCGCTTCGATGAACGACCACCCCTCGGGGAGCTTGCCCCAGCCCTCGACCGCGCGGTAGTTCATGGATGGAACCTCCGGGTCCACGCCTATACTGCCACAACGCGATGACCTCGCCCATCGGCCAGCCCGTCAGGCGCAAGGAAGATGGACGCCTGCTCACCGGCCGTGGCCGCTACGTGGCCGATCTCCAGCTGCCCGGCCTCCTGTACGCCGCGATCGTGCGCAGTCCGCATGCCCACGCGCGGGTCGAGCGCGTCGACGCGCGCCGCGCGCTCGCGCAGCCGGGCGTCGTGGCCGTCCTCACGATCGCCGAGCTACCGGAGTGCGCCGCGGCGGTGCCGCCGCTGGTGGCGTCGTCGCGGTTCCGCGCCTACGCCCAGCCCGCGCTTGCCGGCCCCGAAGTGCGCCACGCCGGCGAAGCGGTGGCGGTGGTGGTCGCCGACGACACCTATCGCGCGGCGGACGCCGGCGAGGCCGTCGAAGTCCAGTACGCCGTCCTGCGCGCCACCGCCGGTGTGGCGGACGCGCAGGCGCCGGACGCGCCGCGCGTCTTCAGCGAGTGGCCCGACAACGTGGCGGGCCCCGCCGAGGGCGCCGTCGGTGATGTCGCCCGTGGCTTCGCTCAGGCCCATGAGGTCGTCGAGGCGCGCCTGAGCGTGCCACGCATCGCCGCGATGCCGATCGAGCCCCGCGGCGTGGTGGCCCAGCCCGACGCGCCGGACGGTCGTCTCACGGTGTGGTCGTCGACCCAGGTGCCGTTCGCGGTCCGCGCGGCGGTGGCCGCGGCGCTCGGGCTGGCCGAGGAGCAGGTGCGCGTCATCGCGCCGGACGTCGGCGGCGGCTTCGGCGCCAAGGGCCACGTGTATCCCGAGGATGTCCTGATTCCCGCGGTGGCTCGGCGCCTGGGCCGGCCGGTGAAGTGGATCGAGACGCGCCGTGAGCACTTCCTGGCGACGGCGCCCGATCGCGATCAGCACCATCACGCGCGGCTCGGCGTCGCCCGCGACGGCAGCGTCACCGCCATCGAGACGACGTTCACGCGCGACAGCGGCGCCTATCCCGTCATCGGGGACGTGATCGCGCTCAACTCGATCAATCATTTCCCGGGGCCGTACCGGGTCCCGAACGTGAAAGGCCGCGCGATCACCGTGGTGACCCACAAGACCTTCACCGCCGCCTATCGCGGCGCGGGCCGGCCGGAGATCGCGCTGGTGCTCGATCGCCTCCTCGATCGCGCGGCACGCCGCCTGGCCATGGATCCGGCGGAGCTGCGGCGCCGGAACTTGATCCGCCTCGACGAGATGCCGTACACGACAGGGCTGCGCTATCGCGACGGCGTACCGATCGTCTACGACAAGGCGGACTACCGGGCGGCGTTCGACCGCCTGCTCGAGCTGTTCGGCTATGACCGGTGGCGCGACGAGCAGAAGGCGCGCCGGGCCGCGCCGCACCCGATCGGCATCGGTCTCTCGGCGTACGTCGAGGGCACCGGGATCGGCCCGTTCGAGGGCGCCGACGTCAGGATCGATCCGAGCGGGACGATCTATCTGCACATCGGCGTCTCGTCGCAGGGGCAGGCGCACGAGACCACGCTGGCGCAGGTGTGCGCCGCCGAGCTCGGCGGCGACTACGAGCGCGTGGTCGTCGTGGGCGGGGACACGAGCGTCGTGGGCTTCGGCAACGGCACGATCGCGAGCCGCGTCGCGGCGGTGGCCGGCCCCGCGGTCGCGCGGTCCGCGCGTGAGGTGGCGCGCAAGGCGAAGCTGGTCGCGGGCGAGCTGCTCGAGTGCGCGCCGGCGGACATCGTGCTCGCCGGCGGCCGCGCGAGCGTCGTCGGAATGGCCGACCGCTTCGTCGAGCTCGGGGCGCTGGCGCGCGCATCGCTGCGGAGCCGCGCGCTGATCCGCCAGACGACCGAGCCGGGTCTGCACGCCTGCGCGTTCTTCCGGCCGGAGACGGTCACCTGGGCGTTCGGCGCGCACGCCTGCGCCGTCGAGGTGGACGTGGAGACCGGCGCCGTCCGGATCTTGCGCTACGCGGCCGTCCACGACTGCGGCCGGCCGCTCAACCCGATGATCGTGGAGGGCCAGCTCCACGGCGGGATCGCCCAGGGCATCGGCGCCGCGCTGGCCGAGGAGCTCATCTACGACGGCGACGGACAGCTGCTGACGGGAAGCCTCATGGAGTACGGCGTGCCGAAGGCCGATCAGGTGCCGTTCTTCGACGTCGTCCCGCTCGATTTTCCCTCGATGCGCAACGAGCTCGGCATCAAGGGCGTGGGCGAGAGCGGGATCATCTCACCGGTGCCGGCGATTGCGAACGCGGTCGAGGATGCGCTGGCCGACCGCGGTGTCGAAATTACCCGCGTCCCCCTCACCGCCGCCAGCGTGTGGGAGGCGCTGCGGGACGCGCGGCGGCCGTCGGGATCGGCCTGAGCGCCCTTCCACCCTTCAACGCCCGCCGCCCGTATACCCTTCGAGATGGACGAGCGCACGTTCGCTCGCGCAGCTGAGGATTACGCGGCCCGCCTCTACGCCGTGGCGTACCGGCTCCTCGGCAACCGCGCCGACGCCGAGGATGCGGTCCAGCGGGCCTTGCTGAAGGCGTTCGAGGCGAGGGCGTCGTATGCCCCGCGCTGGGCGCTGTCGACGTGGCTCTATCGGGTGCTCACGAACGTCTGCATCGACGAGCTCCGCCGGCGCCGCCACGTTCCACCCGAACCGCTTCCCCGCGGACGACCGGGAACGTCGGTGGAGCGCCTCGACCTCAGGCGGGCGCTCGAAACGGTGCCGCGCGAGGCGCGCGTGCTGCTCGCCCTCCATTACGTGAACGGCCTCGGGTACCGCGAGCTCGCGGCCATTCGAGGCATCAGCGTCAACACGGTCAAGAGCCAGCTCGCCCGAGGCAAGGCGATCCTCAGGCGAGCGCTGGAGGATTAGCGTCATGGATCGGATCGACACGATGCTCGAAGAATTCTTCGCGCCCGAGGCTCCGCCCCGCTTGTCGGCCCGGCTCCTCGGCGCTCTCCGCACGAAGCGGGCCGTCCTGGACGCGCTGGCCGAGAAGTTCCGGATCGAGGCGACCGAGCGCGGCGTGTTCCGGCTGCAGCTCGGGCGCGGCAGTCACGGCGCCTCCGCGCGAGCCCGCGCTCACGCCGAGCGCGCGCGTGAGGAGCTGCGCGAGTATTTCGCGGGTCGCCGGACGTTCTTCACGGTAGCGGTGGACCTGGCCGGCGTGGCTGAGTTCCAGGCCCGGGTGCTCGCCGAGGCCCGGCGCATCCCGTTCGGCGCGGTCGACTCGTACGCGGCCCTCGCGCGCCGCGTCGGCCATCCGCGCGCGGCCCGGGCCGTCGGCAACGCGCTGGGCGCCAATCCGGTGCCGGTGATCGTTCCCTGTCACCGCATCATCCGCGGTGACGGCACGTGGGGTCACTACGCGTTCGGCGGCGCGATGAAGACGCAGCTCCTTCAGCTCGAGCGCACGACGCCCGTGCTCACGGGCTGCACGAGCACGCGGATCGTCTGCCGTCGCGGCTGCGTCCACGAGCAGCGGGTCGCCGAGGCGAACCGGATCGTGTTCGCCTCGGTCCGCGACGCCGAGAGCGTCGGCTACCGCCCGTGCCGGGTGTGCCGGCCCCCGCGGGCCGCGTGACCCGGCCGCCGCGCCGCGTGTAGCACGGGCCTCGCGCGGCGTGAGGCGCGGTGCGTGGTAGGATCGCGCCGATGCGCGGATCTCTGCCGCTGATCGTCATGCTGTGGATCCTGAGCGGCGTCGCGCCGGCCGCCGCCCAGTTTCCGCTCTTCGACGCTCACATCCACTACAGCCGGCCCGACTGGGACGCCTACACGCCGGAGCGTGTGCTCTCGATCCTCGCCGCCGCAGGCGTGCGGCGCGCGATCGTATCGAGCACGCCGGACGACGGCACGCTGAAGCTCTACGAGAAGGCGCCGAAGGGCATCGTCCCCTTCCTCCGGCCGTATCGTACGCGTGACGACATGGGCAGCTGGCACAACGACCCCGGCGTGAAGGCTTACGTCGAGGAGCGGCTCAAGCGCGGGATCTACCGGGGAATCGGCGAGTTCCACCTTAGCGCGGCCGACGCGGGCGCGCCGGTCGTCAAGCGTGTGGCCGAGCTGGCGGCGGCCCGCGGTCTGTTCCTCCAGGCCCACGTGGACGACACCGCCATCGAGAAGCTGCTGACGCTCTATCCCGAGGTGAGGGTCTTGTGGGCGCACGCGGGCATGTCGGCCTCCGCGTCCACGGTGGGGCGGCTCCTCGAGCGCTATCCGAAGCTCTGGGTCGAGCTGGCGCTACGGACCGACGTGGCGCCCGGCGGCACGCTCGATCCTGAGTGGCAAACGGTCTTCGTGAAATATTCCGACCGCTTCATGGTGGGCACCGACACCTGGGCCACGTCTCGGTGGGAGATCGTCCGCGACTACCATCGCGACGTCCAGCGCTGGCTCGGCCAGCTCCCGCGCGAGGTCGCCGAAGCGATCGCCTGGAAGAACGGCGAGCGCCTCTTTCCCGCGCCCTAGGCCGGGGACGTCCGCCGCTCCGCGCGCTTGGCGAGCGACCGCACGCGCGCGGCGAGTCGGCGCGGCTCGACCGGCTTGCTCATGTAGTCGTCGGCGCCCACGGCAAGGCCCTCCTCCTCTCGCTCCGGGCTCGTGTCCGAGGTCAACATCAAGATCGCCGCGCGCGCGGTCCTGGGATCGGCGCGCAGCGCCTGCACGAGCGCGATGCCGTCCATTCCGGGCATGCTGCGGTCGGTGACGACCACGTCGGGCAGCTCCTGAAACGCCAGCGCGAGACCCTGGTTGCCGTCGGCGGCCACCGTCACCGTGAAGCCTTCGAGCTCCAGGTAGTACTTGACGACGGTGACGATGGTCGCACTGTCCTCGACCACGAGCACCTTCGCGTTCGCCGGCCCCGTCGGCGGCGTGGCCCGCTTCCCTGCGTCGGCGACCGCCGCGAGAGCGGCCGGCGCGGTCGTGGGAGCCGCCGGCACGGTCGTGACGCTGACGCGACTGGAGTCCGGCGGAACGACGCGTGCAAGCTCATCCAGCGTCGTGGCGCCGTGTGCGGCCTTGGCGATCCCATCCTCCATGAGCGTGCGCATGCCGGCGCGCTTTGCGGCCTCGCGCAGCTCGTCTTCGGATGCCCGCCGTGAGATCAGCTCGCGCAGCTCTTCGGTCACGTACATCAGCTCGTGGACGGCCAGCCGTCCGCGAAAGCCGCTGTCCCCGCACGCCTTGCAGCCGGCGCCGGCCTTCCACGCGGCCCCGGCGGGCAAGCGGGCGGCGCCGCCGATTCGCTCGACGTCCTCGGCGGCGGGCGACACGGGCTTGGCGCAGGCGGTACAGGGTCGCCGCACGAGGCGCTGGGCGAGCACCCCGACGAGCGAGGAGGCGATCAAGAACGGCTCGACGCCGAGGTCGAAGAGCCGCGTGATCGTGCTGGCCGCGTCGTTGGCGTGAACGGTGCTCAACAGCAGGTGACCCGTCTGCGCCGCCTCGAGGGCGATGTTGGCGGTTTCCTGATCGCGGATCTCACCGACCAGCACGATGTTGGGATCCTGGCGCAGGATCGACCGAAGGCCGGACGCGAAGGTCACGCCCGCCCTTTGGTTGATCTGGACCTGATTGATGCCCGCGAGCTGATACTCGATCGGATCCTCGACCGTGATGATGTTCTTGGTCGACGACCGCAGCCAGCTCAGCGCGGCGTAGAGCGTGGTGGTCTTGCCGCTGCCGGTGGGCGCGGCGACGAGCAGCATCCCCTGCGGGCGCGACAGCAGCTCGCGCAACTTCTGGAGACAATCCGGCGACCCGATCAGCTTGGCCAGGTCGAGTTGGCGGCGGTCGGTGTCGAGCAGGCGCACGACGATCTTCTCGCCGAATTGCGTCGGCAGGCTCGAGAGCCGGAGGTCGATGCGCCGGTCGCCGAGGCGGAGCGTGCTACGCCCGTCCTGCGGCTTGCGGCGCTCCGCGATGTCCATGCTGGCGATGATCTTGAGACGGGAGATGATCGCGTTTTGCATGTCCCGCTGGATGCGCATCACGTCCTCCAGCAGCCCGTCGATCCGCCGGCGCACCAGCAGGTGGTTCTCCTGCGGCTCGATGTGCACATCGCTGGCCCCCACGCGTGCCGCATCGCTCAAGATCATGTTCACGACGCGGATCACCGGCGGCAGCGCGCCGCCCCGCCCCGGGTCGCCGTCGCTCGGCGCCTCCCATTCGACCTCGCCCGCGGGCGTCATCTCCTGGAAGAGGTCGAAGGTGTCATCGCCGGCGCTGCCGGTCACGGCACGCTCCAGCTTCGACCGGAGGGCGGTCTCCGACGCGACGACCGCGACCACCCGCTTGCCGCTGCGGAACTCGACGTCCTGCAGCGTTCGGTAGTCGAGCGGATTGGCCATCGCCAGCCGGAGCGCCCCGCCCTCGATGCCGAGGGCCAAGACGAGCCGCTCGCGGGAGAAGTCGGCCGGGAGCAGCGACATCGTCGCGTCGCCGAGCCCGGAAACCGCGTCCGGTTCGAGGTAGCTCAGACGCAGGCCGTCGGCGATCGTCGCGCACGCCTTTTCCTCGTCGGCCAGCCCCAACGACGACAAGATCCGGGGCAGCGTTCCGCCCTTCGCCGTCTGGATCTGGACGGCACGATCGAGCGAGGCCGCGTCGACGATGCCGCCGCGCACGAGCAGGTTCGCGATGATCCCGTGCTTGGTCTCGCCCTCTGTCTTCATGACGTCGTTCCCTCCGGTGGATACGATCCACCGCTCGTGCCCGGCTCCACCACGCTCGAGGCGCCCAGAACGCCGGCGATGTGGTTGGCCAGATCGTCGAGACGTAGATTGGCCTTGACCAAATAGCCGACGGCGCCCAGCCGCGTCACCTCGTCGAGGTACTGCTCCCGGGGCGAGTTGGACACGACGAG
>Ga0209376_1002684_pt1 | contig 16675 bp, 20 predicted proteins | sample GraSoiAngelo_134_FD_185891 | JGI IMG/M metagenome (GOLD analysis project Ga0209376, IMG submission 185891) | Grasslands soil microbial communities from the Angelo Coastal Reserve, California, USA - 14_0929_05_30cm (SPAdes) (version 2) | ecosystem: Environmental > Terrestrial > Soil > Grasslands ... | reverse complement strand
GACGCGCTGCACGCGAGCTCGCGCATCCTGGAGAGTAAGCTCGGGGACTTCGGCGTCGAAGGCAAGGTCGTCGCAGTCCGCCCCGGTCCGGTGATCACCACTTATGAGTTCGAGCCCGCGCCTGGAATCAAGGTGAGCCAGGTGGTGAACCTCGCCGACGACCTGGCGCTCGCCCTGAAGTCGGCCTCGGTCAGGATCGTGGGGCCGATCCCGGGGCGCGGCACCGTCGCGATGGAGGTGCCGAACTCCGAGGCGGCGACCGTCTACTTGCGCGAGATCTTCGTCTCCGCCGAGTTCGCGGAGTCCAAGGGACGTCTGCCGCTGGCGCTCGGCAAGGACGTGAACGGCACGCCGGTCGTCACCGACCTGACGGCGATGCCCCATCTGCTCGTGGCCGGGGCGACCGGCAGCGGCAAGTCGGTGGCCCTCAACTCGATACTGTGCTCCATCCTCTACAAGGCCACGCCGGCCGACGTACGTTTCTTGCTGATCGATCCCAAGCGCCTCGAGCTCAGCGTGTACGAGGGCATCCCGCACCTGCTGGCGCCGGTCGTCACCGACGCCAAGGAGGCGGCGGCGCGCCTGCGCTGGATCGTGGGCAAGATGGACGAGCGCTACAAGCTCTTGCAGGCCAAGCAGGTCCGGTCGATCGAGGGCTACAACAAGGCCGTGGCGACGGCGGACCGCTTGCCCTACTGGGTCGTCGTCGTGGACGAGCTGGCCGACCTCATGATGGTCTCGGCCGGCGAGGTGCAGACCTCGCTGGTGCGCCTGGCCCAGATCGCGCGCGCGGTGGGCATCCACCTGATCATCGCGACGCAGCGGCCGTCCGTCGACGTGGTCACCGGCCTCATCAAGGCGAACTTCCCCACGCGGATCGCGTTCCAGGTAGCGTCGAAGGTGGATTCACGGACCGTGCTCGACGGCAACGGCGCCGAGCAGCTGCTGGGCAAGGGGGACATGATCTTCGTCCCGCCGGGGGCCAACAAGCAGCTGCGCGTCCACGGCGCGTGGGTCGCCGACGACGAGGTCCGCGCGGTCTGCGACTTCCTGCGCCGCCAGGGCACCGCCGTCTACGAGGAAGTGGTGCTGGCCACCGAGGAAGAAGTGACCGAGGGCACGGCCGCCGAGCGTGACGACCTCTACTGGGACGCCGTGCACCTGGTGATCGGTCAGCGCCAGGCGTCGATCTCGTTCCTGCAGCGGCGGATGCGACTCGGTTATCCGAAGGCGGCGCGCTTCGTCGACATGATGGAGCAGGACCGGGTCATCGGCCCCGGCGACGGCGCCAAGCCCCGCGAAGTCCTCGTCGGCCCCGAATACCTCGCCAAGCGCGGCCGCTGACCCCAGCCGGCCTGCCGTGGGCCTCAGCGTCGCGCGGCGAGCGTCTCGGCGAATCGCGCCCACCCGTCCCGGACCTAGAAAATTGGGCAAAGCCTCCGAGCGCACCGAACCAGAAGACCTTGACGTAGATAGCCTGCACAACCAAGCCGGCCGCGCCGAGGCTGAGCAACAGAAGATTCGCCCATGTCCGCTCGGCGCTGCGCCGACGGAGGGCGAGGCCGCCAAGCACCACGCCGAGCATCAGCGGACCAACACGAGCGCGACGCCGAATCCCCCGTCAACAATCATCGCGAATCCGAGATCCGCGTTCTTCGGAGCCCAGTAGCGGCCGGCGAGCATCGCGACCCACACCAACGCATACGCAACCCAGGTGGGCGCCAGAATCCGCCTTGCTCGTGTCATAGGCGCCATCGTCGCCTGAACGTACCGCCAAGCGCTAGAACCGAATCCGCACGCGGTACACGAGCTTTGCCGAGCTCTCGCGCGGCACGGAGATCCGGTACTTGAGAGTGCATGCACAACGCGATCATCTGATTTTTCATCTCGTTTCCTCCGGATGTTCCCTGCGGCGGATCGAATCCACCGGATTTGTCCACCTGACGAGTTAGACCGGAGGAGGCGCCGGAAGTTCCCCGGCGTGCGGCGAGCGCCTGGATCAGCCGAGGTGCGCGCCGCAGGCCGTCGCGGGGCTGGGCCCCCGCCGGCCGAGGCGTGGCTATGAGGTGATGCGCAGCACGACGCGGATCTGAGCGGGCAGCTCGGCGGGCTCGCGCGTGGGCTGCCAGCGGCCGAGGCGCGCCAGCTCGCGCACGAGCTCCGGGTACGCCTCGCGGGTGACCGAGAGCTCCACGATCGGCCCTTCGGATCCCACGAGCCGTCGATCGACGACGGCGCCCAGACGGGTGACCACCGCGTCGAGCCCACGCAGGGCCGCGTCACGATCGCTCACCGCCAGACGGCCCGAGACGTCGGGGGGCACGAACGAGGCAGCGCCCAACGGCGCCGCCTGCGCCGCTTTGGGCGGCGTGGCCTCGGGTGAGTGCGCTTTTCCACGGGCGGCGGTGTCGCCCGGCGCCGCTTCGAGCTTGCCCTCGACCCGGTTTTTGGCGCGCGGCGCCTGCACGTCGGCGTCGCGCGATGAATCGTCCTTGAGTCCTTCCTTTTCCATGTACTCCCTCGCTAGCCGCCGCTGGCTCGCCGGCGGCGCTTCCGACGTCGTGGGACTCGACGGCGCGGGACGCGGCTTCTCGGGGCGCGCCGGCGGCGGGGCCTCGAGCTGGCGCCGCGGCTCGCTCGGCGCCGGAGGCTGCATCCGCTCCATCCGGTCCCACTGATGGAGCTCGGGGGTCACGCGGTACAGGTAGACGACGCCGATCGCGACCAGCACGATGGCCGCGGCCTCGGCCGGGATCTTCACCGGCCAGGGGAGGAACAGCGCGCTCAGCAAGCGCCGATACCACGGCGTCGGGCGCGCCGCGGCGAGCACGCGGTCGACGAAGCCCGCCGGCGTCCTGGCCGGCTCGACCGCGTGCAACAGCGCGACGGTCGAGCGGAGCCGTTCCAGCTCGCGGCGGCACTCCGCGCACGTCGCCAGGTGTGCGTCCACCGTACGGCGCTCACTGGCGTCCAGCGCCTCGTCGATCAGCGTGGAGAAGAGCTCGCGCACGTCGTGACAGGTCATGGCAGGAAGCGTTCGAGCTTCGCCTTGAGGTCCATCCGCGCCCGATGCAATCTCGACCTGACCGTTCCCAGCTCCAGCTCGAGCGCCGCGGCGATCTCCTCGTACGCGAGCCCTTCGAGATCGCGCAGCACGACCACGATCCGTCGCTCCTCGGGCAGCTCGGCGATCGCCCGATGCAGCGCCGCTTCGAGCTCGCTCCGCTCGAGCTCGTCGCCGGGGCCGGGGCGGCCCGACGCCAGGCGGGTCAGTGTCTCCTCGCCCTCGCGGACCGCCCGGCGCTCGCCCGACGCCAGACGGTTCAGGCACAGGCGCGACGCGATCGCGTAGAGCCACGTCGAAAGCTTCGCCTCGCCGCGAAAGTCGTCGATCGCCTTGTGCACCCGAAGAAACACCTCCTGGGCGACCTCCTCGGCCTCGGCCCGATTGCCCGGCATCCGCAGCGCCACGCCGAAGACGCGATGCTGGTAGGCGCGCACCAGATCCTCGAAGGCCCGCGGGTCGCCCCGCCGTACCGCCTCGACCAGGTGGGACTCGTCGCCCATCGAGTTAGACCATAGCGCCCGCGACGAGTTCCCCAGCCACCTAAATTGAGGCAGAATACCGGCGGCAGCGCAATGCGTCGCCGGGCCCTCACGATCTGCTGCGGACTCCTGCTGGCCGGCTGCCAGCTCTACTGGACCAAGCCGGGGGCGACGCTCGCCGATTTCACGACCGCTCATCAGGCGTGTCTGCGCGAGGTCGGCGTGGCCACGCCCGACGACCCCGCCAGCGTCCTGGTGAACCCGGAGATCTACAAGAGTTGCCTCAAGGCGAACGGTTGGCAGCGAGTCGAGGACGGGACCGTCGCCACCCAGTCCGACAGGTTCCGCGGCATCGAAGAGGCCAAGCGCGTCAGGCTCGACTCGATTCCCGAGCAAATCCCGTGGGGAAAGAGAAACTAGCGCGGCCCGAGCGGATCGGGACTTCCTTCAACGACGTCGCCAGCCTCTACGACGAGGTGCGGCCGGGATATCCCACCGAGATCATCGACACGATCGTGACACTGGCCGAGCTGCCCTCGTCCGGACGAATTCTCGAGATCGGCTGTGGAACGGGGCAGATCACGCTGCCATTCGCGGTGCGGGGCTACACGATCCTCGCGCTGGAGCCCGGCGATGCGATGGCCGCTCTCGCCGCCCGCAAGTGTCGACCATACCCGAACGTCGAGATCGTGACTCTCGGGTTTGAGGCCTGGCCCACGGAGCCGGAGGCGTTCGATCTCGTCGTCTCGGCGCAGGCGTTCCACTGGATCCAACCGGAGTACGGCATCGCGAAGTCCGCCGAGGCGCTCAAGCCCGGCGGCTCCCTCGCGCTGGTGTGGCATCTCGACGTCTCTCACGACACGTCGTTCTGGAAGGCCACGCAGCCGATCTACGACGTGTTCTTCCCGAGGACGTCCGCGGCCGATACCGGCTGGCTCCTCGGCGCCGTGGGTCGCTACAGCGAGGCGCTGCGCGTCTCGGAGGTCTTCGCCGATCCCGGCGAGATGCGCCGGGCCTGGGAGAAGACATACTCGGGCGAAGACTACTTGAAGCTCCTGAACACGTTCTCCGACCATCGTGCGCTGTCCGTGACGGACAGGGCGCGGTTCTTCGGGGCCATCGCCGAGACGATCGACCGCGCGGGAGGCAGCGTGCACCGGAGCTACGAGACCGTCCTGCTGCTGGCGCGCCGGAGGTAAGAGGTGCGGCGATAAACGGATGAGCACGCTGATCGAGCTGGTCCGTACGCTCTATCGCTACAACGAATGGGCCAACGCGCGCATCGTCGCGGCCACCGGGCGGCTGAGCCCCGAGCAGCTCGCGGCGCCGGGCGACGCCGGCCACGGCTCCGTCCACGAGACGCTCGTCCACATCATGGCCGCCCAGTGGATCTGGGTCGCGCGGTGGAACGGCACGTCACCCGCGTCCATGCCGTCCGCCGCCGAGTTCCCTGATCTCACATCCCTCCGCCGGCGCTGGGAGCAGATCGAGTCCGACACGCGCCGGTTCGTAACAACGCAGACCGAAGAGGATCTGAACCGCGTCGTCGCCTACCGCAACACCCGCGGGAAACGCTGGGCCTATCCGCTGTGGCAGCAAGTGGTCCACCAGGTCAACCACGCGACGCAGCACCGAAGCGAGATCGCCGCCACGTTGACTCGCTTCGGCCACTCGCCCGGCGATCTCGACCTGCTCGTCTTCGTCGACGAATCAGAAACCCGCTAGCTGCACGCTACTTTTCAGTAGCTTGCTAGATGCCGAGCTCGCGGAGGTAGCGGCGGACGCCTGCGTGGATCAGGTCAGGGTTCGGCGCGGCGGCCGCGGTGTTCGAGGCGGTGGTCTCGCGCGCCTGCGGCAGACGGCGCGCCAGTGCGGCCTCGCCCCGGTGGAGCGCGCGCGCCAGCCGGTAGGCGATGTGGTCGGATAGATCGGGCCGCGCGAGCACGAAGCTCCACGAGCCGACCGACGGGAGGGGCGCGTCCAGACCCGTGTAGGCGCCCAGGGCGACCGTCATCGGCTTGAGAAAGGCGTGCTTCGCGAGGATCCGCGCGATGCCGGCCGCGTCCGGCGCGATGAAGCGCGCCCCGGCCGGCCCCTGCGCCACCGTCGAGAATCCCGGCCAGCCGAGCCCGCCGCCCCAGAGCGCCGCGGTGCGTCCGTCGAGCACCATCGCGGGGCCGTCGCCGGCGCGGTCGAGGTAGACGGCCTGGAAGTCGCGATCCTGGTCGAGGCCGAGCCCGTCGAGCACGTACCGCGAGAGGATGACGAGCCCCGAGCCCTTGGCGCCAAAGGCCACCGGCTTGCCGCGCAGATCCTCGACCCGCCGATACGGCGTGTCGGCGCGCACGACGAACATCCCCGGGGTCGAGTACATCGCCGCGACGATCCTGAGCTTCGTCGGCGGCCGGCCGATTCCGCTGAACGCTTCGTGAGCGACCTCGCCCTGCACGAGCGCGATGTCGAGCCGCCCGTCCTCGAGCAGCGGGACGTTCTCGGTGCTGCCCTTGGTGTTCCGTTGCTCGATTGCGAGCGTTGGATCCGTCTCGTTGACGGTATCGGCGAACGCGGCGCCATACACCGGAAAGCCGCCGCCTGGTGTTGCGGTGCCGAGCACGACGACGGTCTTCGGTGCGGTGGACATGGCGGATACCCTACCACGTCACCACGCGATACTCCCGCGGGGAGGAACCCGATGAGGCGCATGGCCGTCGTCGCCGTTCTCGTGCTCGCCGCGCGCGCGGCGAGCGCGCACGCGGTCGAGGCCGAGATCCTTCCGCAGCGCGTCGAGCGTCGGCGCGTCGGCGTGACGCTCGACCATACGCGAGGCGACGTCGGCCGGCATGAGCCGCATCATCGCGAACACGATCACGCTCACCAGGAAGAGCGTCGGGACCGCGAGCGCGACGCGGTGGAGGACGTAGCGCTTCACTGATCCGTCACCGAGTGGCCCCTTAACGACGCGGCGCGATGCTCGCCTTGTCCGCGGCGCCGTCGCTCGGGCTCCAGCCGGAGAAGTCGCCCACGAACTGCGCGAGCGTGAGGAGCGTGACGCGGTCGTCACGGCGCGCCGCTTCTCGGTCAGGGACCGTGTTATAGCCCCACGCGGCCAGGAAGAGCGCGACGCCGTCGAGCTCCGGGACGCGCTTCACCGCCGCCAGCGCCTCCAGCCGGTCCTCGACGAACCAGAGCGCGCCGGGCGCCGGACCGGCGCCGGCGAGCTCACGAAGGATCGTCGGCTTGGGCCGCTGCGTCTCTTTGCCGTAGACGTTGCCGTCGCCCAGCTCGAGCCCATGCCGCCCGAGGATCCGGCGCGCGAAGCGGCCCTCCTTGGTCGTGACGACGACAGGGCGGATGGCCCCGCCGACGAGTGGGCGGATCTTCTCGACGATGCCGGGATAGAACTGATGGTGATCGAGCCAGTCGGCTTCGTCGCTGGCGATCCACTCGTCGCGAACCTGATCGACCGCGGCCGCGACCGCCTCGCGCGCGAGCCCGAGCTCGGCCAGCAGCGGCGCCGGCCGCCAGCGCTCGAGCAGCTCGCTCTCGGACGCGCCCGCCAGCAGCGCCATGATGACCAAGGGCATCTCCCAGCCGCTCTCGACCACCGGTCGCACGCGGGCGAAGCGTTCGAAGAGGCCGGACGGCGGGTCCAGCGCGATCGAGGGCCGGAGCCTCCGCCAGGCGCGCCAGGCCGCGGTGAAGTACTCGCGCATGCCGTCGCAGAGGACGCCGTCGAAGTCGAGGGCGAGAATCGCGGGGACGCGCTCGGGCACGGCTGTGACTCTAGTGTAGAGTGGGGGCATGATCAAAGTCGTCGCCGCGCTCGCCCTGATTCTCGTTGCCGCCGGGCCGGCGCAGGCACAGTCGCTGGACGAGGTCGTCCGCGACGTCGAGACCGCGTACGGCCGCATCACGGATCTGCGCGCCGAGGTCAGCCAGTCGTCCTTCAACAAGAGCCTCAACCAGACCATCCCGGCCAAGGGCACCGTCTATCTCAAGAAGGGTGGCAAGCTCCGCTGGGAGTACACCGAGCCGACGGCGCAGGAGATCGTCTCGGACGGCAAGAAGCTCTGGGTGTACACGCCGACGCTGAACCAGGCCAACGTGGGCGACGCGCCGGCGGCGCTGGCCGGCCCCGCCGGGAGCTTTCTGGCCGGGCTCGGTCGCCTGCGCGCCGAGTTCACCGTGCGCTTCCTGAACCCGGCGCAGCCGAAGGACGCCGAGGGCAACTGGGTGCTCGATCTCACGCCGAAGCAGCCGCTGCCGACGCTCAGCCGCCTGATCCTCTCGCTGGAGCCTCGTGGCTGGGAGGCCCGGAAGGCCATCGTGCACGATCAGTTCGACAACACCGTGACGATGAAGTTCACGAAGATGGTGGTGAACAGCGGGCTGCCGGAGCGGACGTTCACCTTCGTGGCGCCGAAGGGCGTCGCGATCGTGCCCCTCCGGTAGGCGGAGACGACGATGGCCGCCGAGAACTCCTTCGACATCGCGTGCAAGATCGACATGCAGGAAGTCACCAACGCGCTCGACCAGGCGCGGCGGGAGGTCTCGACCCGCTACGACCTCAAGGGCTCGAAGTGCGAGATCACGCTGGAGAAGACCGACATCACGGTGCTGGCGCCGGACGACATGAAGGTCAAGGCGCTCGTCGACATCTTGCAGTCGCGCCTGCACAAGCGGGGCGTGCCGCTCAAGGCGCTCACCTACGGCGACGTCGAGCAGGCCTCGGGCGGGGCGCTCCGGCAGAAGATCTCACTGCAGCAGGGGATCCCGATCGAGCGCGCCCGCGAGATCGTGCGCCTGATCAAGGACACCAAGATCCGGGTCCAGGCGTCGATCCAGGAGGATCAGGTCCGGGTGGCCGGCAAGAACCGGGATGACCTTCAAAAGATCATCACGCTGCTGCGAGACAAGGACCTCGGCATCGCCCTGCAGTTCACGAACTACCGCAGCGTGTAGCTAGACCTGCTCTTCGAGCTCCTCGGCCTGGAGGGCGGTCCACGTCTCCGAGTTCTCGAAGCGGACCGAGGTGAACTCGATCGCGATGCCCGCCTTGCCGTCGAGTCGCTCGACCCGCACGACCCGCCCCGCCGCTTCGAGCTGCACCGGCGGCATCGGGTGAAGGTCGTTCAGGATGAGCGAGACGTGCAGCGTGCGGCCGAGCTCGAGCGGCTCGGCGAGCTCGAAGAACAATCCCGAGTTGCTGATGTTGCGCGCGAGGCCCCGGCCGTTCGGCACCTCGATGGGCGCCACGAGCCGGTGACGCGGCGACCGCGTTTGGCGGCGCGTCTTGCGTTTTTCCATACTCTTTCAATGGTACCCGGAGCCTCCACCAGGACAAAGGGATCTCGCTCGGACACGGTATACTGGCGTCCGGAAATGAACGTCCATTTGACGACGCTCGGCTGCCCCAAGAACCAGGTCGATTCCGAGCTGATGCTCGGCATGTTGACCGAGGCGGGATTTCCGCTCGCCGAGCGGGCCGAGGACGCCGAGTGCGTGATCGTGAACACCTGCGCCTTCATCGACCACGCGCGGCAAGAATCGGTCGACACGATCCTGGAGCTCGCGAAGCTGAAAGAGCACGGCTCCTGCCGGGCCCTGATCGTCACCGGCTGCCTGACCCAGCGCTATGGCGGCGATATCCTCAAAGAAATGCCGGAGATCGATGGCATTCTTGGAACGTCGAATCTCTCGCGGATCGTCGACCTCGTCCGTCAGGCCGCCGGCCGCCATGACTGGGCGACGTCGGCGCCGCCGGGGTATCTCTACGACGCCACCACGCCGCGGCTCCTGGCCGCCCGCGCGCCGTACGCGTACGTGAAGATCGCGGAAGGCTGCGACATGGGCTGCACGTTCTGCGCGATTCCCCAGTTCCGCGGGCGCCATCGGAGCCGAGCCCTTCCGGATATCGTGAAGGAGGTCGAGGGGCTCGCGGCCCGCGGCATCCAGGAAGCGATTCTCGTCTCGCAGGACACCCTCGCCTACGGGCGCGATCTGCCGGGCAACGGAGACATCGCCGACCTTCTCCTGGCGCTCGGCGAGACGCGGATGCCGTGGATCCGCCCGATGTACCTCCATCCCGCCCACGTCAACGAGCGACTCATCGCGCGGTGGGCGCGCGCCCGGGTCGTGCCATACCTCGACCTGCCGGTGCAGCACGGCGACGACGGCGTGCTGCGCGCGATGCGGCGGGCGGTGACCGCGAAGCGGATGAAGGAGATCGTCGGCGCGTTCCGCGAGGCGATCCCCGGGTTGACCGTCCGGACCACCGTGCTCGTCGGCTTTCCGGGCGAATCGGAGGCGGCATTCCAGAACCTCCTCGAGTTCCTGGACGAAACCCGCTTCGACCGCCTCGGCGTCTTCACGTATTCGCCCGAAGAGGGAACGCCGTCGCCCGCGTACGCCGACCAGGTGCCCGCCGAGGTCGCAGCCGAGCGCGCCGCGCTCGTCCAGGAGCGGCAGGACGCGCTGGCCTGGGAGCGCACCGCGGCACTCGCGGGGTCGGTCACCGACGTTCTGGTGGACGGCCCGAGCGAGGACCCCGCGTTCGCGTGGGAGGGAAGAACCGCCGGCCAGGCACCCGAGATCGACGGCGTCGTCTATCTGCGCGACGCCGACCTGACCGCGGGCCACTTCGTGCGCATTCGGATCGTCGAGGCCGAAGGGTACGAGCTCGTCGGCGAGCGCGCCTAGCCGCCGCGCGGCGGTCGATCGTGTCGCGCTCGTCGTCGCCACCGGCTTCGGCACGGGCTATGCGCCGGTGGCGCCGGGCACCGTCGGGAGTCTCTTCGTGGCCCTGATCATCTGGCTGGTGCCCTTCGCCCACGCCGGGCTCGTGATCTTCTTCGTCGTCGTCACGCTCGCCGGCACGTGGGCCGCGCATCGTGCCGAGCGCGTGCTCGGCGGCAAGGATCCTAGCGCGATCGTCATCGACGAGATCGCCGGGATGACGCTCGCGGTCCTGCCGTTTCCACCGACGCTCGCGGTGCTGGCGGTGGGCTTCGTCCTGTTCCGCATCTTCGACGTGACCAAGCCGTTTCCGGCGCGCGCGAGCCAACAACTCCGCGGCGGCGCCGGTATCGTGGTGGATGATCTCATCGCGGGGCTGTACGCTCTGATCGTGATCGCCATCCTCCGCACCACCCTCGGCTGGCCATGACGGCGAGCGCGTATCTCGTCACGGTCGGCGCGGTGCCCTCGGCCGACGGCGATGGCGCGGCGGTCGCGACGGCGCTCGCCGGCGCCGGGGTCGCGGTCGTGGCCCGCGCCTTCGTCGAGGACGACGAGACCGCGCTGGAGCGCGCGCTCGGCCCGAGCGACGCGCTGACCGTCGTTCTCGCGGGCGGCGGCGGCTCGGCCGGCGACATCGTGCGCCGCGTGCTCGCGCGCGTCACCGGCACGCGACTGGTGCTGAACGATCGCGTGCTCGGCGCCCTGGAGGAGTGGTACCGACGCCACGATCGACCGCTGCCACGACGCGCGGAGCGCCTCGGTCTCTTGCCGCAGGGTGCGAGCGCGTGGGTGACGACCGACGGCGAAGCGGCGTGGGTGCTCGAAAGCAGCCGCGGCACCTTCGCGGTGCTCGCGCGCGACGCTGGCGTCGAGACGATGATCGCTCAGCACCTGGTTCCCTTCGCCCGCGCGTGGGCCGGTGGACACGGACCGGTGCTCCTCCGCACCCTCCGAACGGTCGGACTCAGCCCTGTCGAGGTCGAGGAGCGACTCGTCGACTGGCTGGGCCGCGAGGGCGAGGTGACCGTGTCGACGATTCCGGCGGAGGGCGAGGTCTGGGTGCGGCTGCGCGCGCGCGCCTCCACGCACGCGGAGGCCGCGGCGGCGCTCTCGAAGGTCGAGGCGGCCCTCGGCGCGGCCCTGGGCGACGACTGCTACGGCCGCGGCGGCGAGACCCTCGAGCAGGTCGTCGGTCGAATGCTGCTCGAGCGCAAGCTGACGCTCGCGGTGGCCGAGTCCGCCACCGGCGGGCTACTGGGCCATCGTCTGACCAGCGTCCAGGACTCGTCCGGCTACTTCGAGCGCGGCGTGCTCGCGCACTCGAACCACGCGAAGGAGGAGATGTTGGGTGTCCCCGAGTCCATCCTGAGAGCCCACGGACCGGTGAGCGCACCGTGCGCCGAGGCGATGGCCCGCGGCGTCGCCGAGCTGGCGAGCGCGACGTGCGGGCTGGCGATCACGGGCGTCACGGGCCCCGACGGCGGCTCGCCGACGAAGCCGGTGGGCACCGTCTTCGTCGGCCTCGTGCTCCACGGCCGAGCGGTCGGGCGGCGCTTCGTCTTCGCGGGCGACCGCGCGGCGATCAAGTGGCAGTCGACCCAGGCCGCGCTCGACCTGCTCAGACGATCCCTCGGAGACACGCCGTGAGGCGCTGGCTGCTCGGCGTGGCCGTGCTGGCCGCGGCCTGCTCCACGGTGCAGCCGCTCGATCGCGGGCTGACGCTTGCTCGCCAGGGCCAGTACCGCGAGGCACGCGAGGCGTTCGACGAGGCGATTCGTCGGTCACCCGCGTCCTCGGCCGCCCACTCGCATCGCGCCGACGTCCGCCTGCGCCTGGGTGAAGTGGACGGCGCGATCGAGGACTACACGAAGGCGCTCGCGCTGGCGCTGAACGATACCGACGTCCTCTTCAATCGAGGCGTGGCGCTGCTCGCGCGGCACGACTACAAGAACGCGATCGACGACTTCAGCGTGACCCTGGCGGTGAACCCTCGACACGCGCGGGCGCTCTTGGCGCGCGGAACCGCCCGATCGCTGAGCGGTGACACCGAGCAGGCCCGCGCCGACTGGCTCCGGGCGCTCGAGCTCGAGCCCGACCCGCTGCAGCGAACCGCGATGCAGGCGCTGGTCGACCTGGCGCGGGCGGTGCCACCAGCGGCTCCCGTTCCCTCGGTGTCTCCGGCTCCCAGCGTCGCCTCGCCAGAACCAGCAGCTGTGGGGCCCGCGGCGCCGCCGGCTCCCAGCGTGGCGACGTCCGTACCTGGTGCAGCGATGCCGCCAGCTCCCGACGCGGCGCCAGCTACCGAGCTCCCCGCTACCGCAATGGCACCGCCAGCCCCCGAAGCCATGCCCCCGGCGGCTGCGCCGGCTGTTACCGCGCCACCGCCGGCCGCAGCCGCCGTGCCGCCTGCCACTGAGGCCGCCACGCCGCGCGCGGACCCGGCAGCCACGGCGCCCGGCACGACCGCTGCGGTGGTCCCCCAACCGACGCCCGTGCCGGCGCCCGCGACGCCTCCAGTTCCCGCGCCGGCGACTCCGCCACCCCTCGACAGTCGCGCGCTGACGGCTCGCGCTATCGACAAGGCGCTCCGCGGCGACCACTGGGGCGCGATCGCCGACCTTCGCGAGGCGCTCGTGAGCGAAACGGACGCCGAGCAGCGCCAGGGAATCCAGAATCTGCTGAAGCTGCTGGATCCTCCGTGATAGACACGATCCGCTCCTTCGTGGCGGTCCTGCTCGAGGGCGCCGTGCGGGGCGAGCTCGCGGCAGCGATCGAGAGACTTCGGCCGGTGTCTCGTGACGTGGCGTGGGTGAATCCAGGGAACATCCACCTGACGGTCAAGTTCCTCGGGAACGTCGATCGGGATCGGCTCGACCCGATCGTCGCGGCACTCACCGGCGCCCTCGGCGAGGCTGGGGCCTTCGACGCCACGATTCGCGGCCTCGGCGCCTTTCCCTCGCTCGCTCGCCCTCGTGTGATCTGGGCCGGTGTGACGGAGGGCGCGGACGCGATGGTCGAGGCGGCCGGCCGCGTGGACGAGGCGCTCGCGGCGGTTGGCTTTCCCCGAGAGGCGCGGCCCTTCTCGCCGCACGCCACCCTCGGCCGGGTGCGCAGGCCCGGGGCGAATCCGACCCTCGCGAGCGCCCTGCGGGCCGAAGAGGCGAGCGAGTTCGGCCGGATCCACGTGGCCGGCGTTCGGCTCATGCGCAGCGAGCTGTCCCCGCGCGGCGCCCACTACACCGAGCTGGCCACGGTGGCGCTCGGATTGTCATAGGCGCGCCCCGGCTGGCGGGGGCTGTGTCTGAATGTCCGGACATTGACGCCGCCGCCGACCGGCACCTAGAATGCTTGAAAGCGGAAAAATTCGTCGAGCAGCGAGCGATCGGGAGAAGATTCGAGGAGATGCGAATGGCTGAAGCAAAGAACGAGCGGCGGCAGGCTCTCGAGCTGGCGATATCGCAGATCGAGCGGCAGTTTGGCAAGGGCTCGGTCATGCGGCTCGGCGCGAATGGTCCGCTCGAGGAGATCGCCGTCGTCCCGACCGGCGCGATCTTGCTCGACGTGGCGCTCGGCATCGGCGGCCTGCCGCGAGGTCGGGTCACCGAAATCTACGGCCCGGAGTCCTCGGGCAAGACCACGCTGGCGCTGCACGTCGTCGCCGAGGCCCAGCGACTGGGCGGCATCGCCGCGTTCATCGACGCCGAGCACGCGCTCGACCCGATCTACGCCAAAAGGCTCGGCGTCAACACCGACGAGCTGCTCATCTCCCAGCCCGACACCGGCGAGCAGGCGCTCGAGATCACCGAGACGCTCGTCCGGTCCAACGCGGTCGAAGTGATCGTGATCGACTCGGTGGCGGCGCTGGTCCCGCGCGCCGAGCTCGACGGCGACATGGGCGACTCGCTGCCAGGCCTGCAGGCGCGCCTCATGTCGCAGGCGCTGCGGAAGCTCACCGCGGCCATCTCGCGCTCGGGCACCGTCGTGATCTTCATCAACCAGATCCGCGAGAAGATCGGGGTCATGTTCGGCAATCCCGAGACCACGAGCGGTGGGCGCGCGCTGAAGTTCTACGCCTCGATACGGCTCGACATCCGCCGCCAGGACGCGATCAAGCAGGGCACCGAGTCGCTCGGTGTGCGAACGAAGGTCAAGGTCGTCAAGAACAAGCTCGCGCCGCCGTTCCGGGAGGCCGAGTTCGACGTCCTCTACGGCGAGGGCATCTCGAAATCGGGCAGCGTGCTGGACGCTGGCGTCGACCAAGGCCTCATCGAGAAGTCCGGGACCTGGTACACGTACAAGAACGAGCGGATCGGACAGGGACGCGAGAACGCCAAGAAGTGGCTTCAGGAGAATCCGGCGACGCTCACGGACCTCGAATCCAAGCTCCGCGAGACTCTCGGGCTCCGCCCGGCCTTACCGATCAAGTAGGAGCTCTTCATGCCGATGGAATTCGACAAGCTCCTGATCACCGGCGTCGAGCGCGGCGCCTCCGACCTCCACCTGAAGGCCAACACGCCCGTCATCCTCCGCATTCACGGGCGCCTGGTGCCCCAGGGCGATCTCGGCGTCATCACCGCCGAGGACATGGACGCGATCGCCCGCCGCTGCCTCAGCGAGCGGATGTACGCACAGCTCAAGGACGGCCGCGAGGTCGACTCTGCGTACGCCGTGCCCAACTTCGGCCGCTTCCGCGTGAACATGTTCCTGGCCCTCGGCGCCGTGCGGGCCGTGCTGCGATCGATCCCGTCCAAGAAGCCGAAGTTCGACGAGATCGGGTTGCCGCCGGTGCTCGAGCAGCTCGCCATGGAGCGCCGCGGACTCGTGCTGGTCACCGGCATCACCGGCTCCGGTAAGTCGACGACGCTCGCGTCGATGGTCGACTACATCAACCGGACGCGGAACGACCACATCATCACGATCGAGGATCCGATCGAGTTCACCCACGACGACATCGGCTGCGTGGTCAGCCAACGCGAGATCGGCCACGACTCGCCGTCCTTCGCCACCGCGCTCCGCGCCGCCCTCCGCGAGGACCCGGACGTCATTCTCGTCGGCGAGATGCGCGACCCCGAGACGATGTCGGTGGCGCTCCACGCCGCGGAGACGGGCCACCTGGTCTTCTCGACGCTCCATACCCTGAACGCGGGTGAGACCGTCAACCGGATCATCGGGACGTTCCCGCCCCACCAGGAGCAGCAGATCCGGGATCAGCTCGCGGCCGTTGTCGTCGGCATCGTCTCCCAACGCCTCATCCCCAAGATCGGCGGCGAGGGGCGTATCCCGGCCGTCGAGGTGCTGGTCGGCACCGGCGCCATCAAGGACTGCATCCGGGACGCGAAGCGGACCCCGGAGATCGGCTCGTTCATCGCGCAGGGCCAGTCACAGTACGGCATGCAGACGTTCGACCAGTGTCTGCTGAGGCTCTACCGCGACGGAATCATCTCGTACGAGACCGCGCGGGAGGCGGCGACCAACGCCGACGACTTCGACCTCAAGGTCCGGGGCATCTTCTCGACGGGCGAGCAGTCGTTCGAGCAGAAGCGGGACGAGCGCTCCCCCGTCGCGCCGACCGGCAGCTCGTTCTTCAAGAGACAGTAATCGCGGCCAGGCGCGGTCTGCGCGAGCCACTCGACACGCGGGCCGCGCGCCTGGTTGCGGCCGATCTCCTCTCACGCCGTCCCTGGACGACGCGCGATCTGGCGGCGCGCCTGCGCCGGCGCGGCGCGCCGGCGGCCGTGGCCGCCGAAGTCGTCGCCGATCTCACCGCGCGAGGCTATCTCGACGACGCCGCGTTCGCCCACCACTGGGCGGCCGCGCGCGCGGCCCGCGGCTACGGTCCGGCGCGCCTGCGCGCGGAGCTGCGGGCGCGCGGCGTCGGCACGCCGCTGATCGACGCGGCGCTCGCCGCGCTCGACCATGACGCCGAGCTCGAGCGAGCGCGCGCGGTGGCGCGGCGACGTCTGCCGGCGCTCCGGCGCGCCGACCGCGCCCGCACCGCCGCGCGGCTGCGCGATCATCTGCTGCGCCGCGGGTACGCCGCGGCCGTCGTCGCGCGGGTCGTGCGCGAGAGCGCGGGCGTCGCCCGGGAGGAGTGAAGGGCGATGATACAATTGGCCTTCCAATGAAGGGCCACGAGCTTCGCGAGACGTTCCTGAAGTACTTCGAGCGCAACGGCCACACGCGGGTGCGCTCCTCGTCGCTGGTCCCGGGCGACGATCCCACGCTTCTGTTCACCAACGCCGGCATGGTGCAGTTCAAGTCCGTGTTCCTCGGCGAGGAGCGACGCGACTACGTCCGCGCGACGACCAGCCAGAAGTGCGTCCGGGCCGGCGGCAAGCACAACGACCTCGAGAACGTCGGCTACACCGCGCGCCATCACACGTTCTTCGAG
>Ga0209376_1002682_pt1 | contig 16678 bp, 14 predicted proteins | sample GraSoiAngelo_134_FD_185891 | JGI IMG/M metagenome (GOLD analysis project Ga0209376, IMG submission 185891) | Grasslands soil microbial communities from the Angelo Coastal Reserve, California, USA - 14_0929_05_30cm (SPAdes) (version 2) | ecosystem: Environmental > Terrestrial > Soil > Grasslands ... | reverse complement strand
AGACTGGGCGCGCGCCGGGGCGCGCCGCCGTCACGGTCTCGGCGCTGATGATCGGGATCGCCATCATGATGGGCGTGGGGATCATGATCCAAAGTTTCCGCCACACCGTGGAGATCTGGATTCATCAAACCATCATGGCCGATCTGGTTGTCGCGCCGACCGCTTGGCCTCAGGAGGACGAAAGCGGAATGCTGGCGAAGCGAGTGCCACGGTCATGGGCTGGGGCCATCGCGTCGGTTCCCGGCGTCGCAGCGGCCGACACCTACCGTCAGTTGACCATCGAGATCAAGGGGCGGCCGCTGTCGCTCGTTTCGCGAAACCTGCGCCTGCACGCGGAACGCAGCCGTTACCTGTTTGTCGCCGGAGACTCTGCCGCGACTTTACACCGGACGGTCGCTGCCGGCGGCGTGATTGTCTCCGAGGTGTTGGCGGAGACGTTGGGCGTCGGCCAGGGCGACACACTCACCTTAATGACGCCATCAGGCGAACAGCCGTTCCCGGTGATGGGGGTGTTTTACGACTATGCCACCGACGGGGGGAAAGTCGTGCTGGATCACACCCTCTATCGCCGACTCTGGCAGGACGATACGGTCACGGTGATTCCGGTCTATGTGGAGTCTGGAGCTGATCTTGGTGTGGTGAGGCGCCAAATTGCCGAACGTATACGAGCTGGACTGGGGCAAGAAGTGCCTCTGGTCGTGATCAGCAACGCGGAGTTGAAGGCAGAGATTCTGGCCATCTTCGACCGGACCTTTACGATCACCTATGCGCTCGAGTTTATTGCGGTCGTGATCGCGTTGCTGGGCATCGTGAATACGCTGCTGACCTCGGTCCTGGAGCGGCAACGGGATCTGGCCACCCTGCGGGCGATCGGCGCGAGTGCACAGCAGATCAGACGACTGGTGCTGTGGGAGGCCTGTTACCTTGGTCTGTTGGGCGCGGCGATGGGGATGGTCGGGGGAGTGCTTCTCTCCGTGCTGTTGATTGAAGTGATCAACAAGCAATCTTTTGGTTGGACCATTCAGTTTCAGCTTCCCGGCAGGCTGTTCCTCGAAGCGGTAGGGCTTGCCCTGGCAACGGCGCTCGCCGCCGGCTACCTGCCGGCTCGCTGGGCCGCCAAGCAGCCGGTTGTCGATGGTCTTCGCTATGAATGACCGACGACCAGGAGGTCGTCTGTCGTGAAGCGTAAGGGGTGAGGGGAGCGTTCAGCGCATGCTGTGTCATCGCGTCTGTCGCGAAAGACCGGGACCCATTGCATCCTGGAGCAATGGGTGCCCCACGAAAGACGCATTCTGGCGCCTGACGCCTCACGCCTCACGGAGTTGGTAGTCGGCTCCGAGTTCGAACCCCAGGTCCGAGATCAGGTTCCAGACGTCGCGGGCTGGTTGTCCGGGAGTGGTGAGATAGCCGCCGACGAACAGGGAATCAGCAACGTACAGGGCCAGCGGTTGTAGCGTTCGGAGGTTGAACTCCCGTCCCCCCGCGATTCGAATTTCAGTGCGGGGATGGAGGAACCGAAAGAGGCAGAGCACCTTGAGGCATCGCTGCGGCGTGAGATGCTGGCAGTGCTCCAAGGGAGTCCCGGGAACAGGGTGCAGCGTGTTGAGCGGAATCGAGTCCGGTTTTACCTCTCGAAGCGCCATGGCAAGCTCGATGACGTCGTCGTCGCTCTCGCCCATGCCGATAATGCCGCCGGAGCAGATTTCCAGGCCGGCCGCCCTGGCATGGCCGATAGTCGTCAGCCGGTCCCGGAACGTATGGGTCGTGCAAATCACCGGATGATAGGCCTCGCTGGTGTTGAGATTGTGATTGATGCGATCAACGCCCGCCGATTTCAGCCTTCTGGCTTGCTCCTCGTTCAAGAGCCCGAGTGAGCAGCAGACCTGGATCGGCACCTCCTGCTTGATGGCCCGCACCGCATCGGCAATCTCGGCGACTTCTCGGTCAAGGGGGCTCCGGCCGCTGATAACGATGCAGTAGCGCTGGGCCTTGGCTGCGGCGGCTCGCCTGGCTCCTTCCAGCATCTGCTCCGGAGGCAGGAGGCCATACCGTTCGATCGCGGCGGTGGAGACCGCGGATTGGGAGCAATAATGACAGTCCTCCTGGCACGCCCCGCTCTTGGCATTGAGCAGCATCTGCAGTCTGACTTTTCTTCCGAAATAGCGCGCTCGAACTTTGAAGGCAGCGTCCAACAGTTCAAGCAGTCGGTCATCCGGCGCCCCGAGCACGGCCAAACACTCATCGCGCGTCAACGCTTCGTCGAGGAGGGCTCTCTCTGCCAGCACCTGAAAGTCCGTCATCATCTCTCTCCGTTCTGCTCGTCTCGTTGTCCCATTGCCTAGTGCCTCTCGCCTCGTGCCTTCCCTAGACGGTTTCGTACGGTGAGGCTATGCCCTGGTACGGAATGGATCGAGCGCGTGAAGCCTCGCCGTTGCCCTGGGATTCCGGGCTGGCGGTGTCCAGCCAGGGGAGCGCCACATAGGTGTTCCACAGTCCGCAACGCCGGCATCGGCCAGACCACTCGCGAGACTCGTCGCGGCAATTGGTGCAGAGATAGGGCACCACGACGCGCTTTTTGAACCCCAACGCCTTCTTGAGCTCTTCGACGGCCTGCTCCATCAGTTGCTTCCGCAGATAGAGGTTGGCCATGATCTTGTGATAATCCGCCATCTGATCCTGAGGTCCCTCAAGGGTCGAGAGAAGGTCGAATGCTTCGTCAATCATCTCCAGCCGGTAGTAGAGTTTTCCCAGATAGAATTGCAAAACGGGGTTCTGCGGATCCCGTTGGACGGCTTCCTGGTAGACTCGGATAATTTCCCCTGGTTCTGCGGAGTCCAGGTAGAGCTCCTCCAGCCGGTGGAGGATAATCACGTTTCCAGTCTTGCGATAGACCTTTTCAAGAATCTCCGCCGCGTTCTTCGTCTTGCCCTCGCGAATGAGGATCTCGCCCAGGCCGATGTACGCGGGCAGGAAGGTTCTGTCTCGTTTGATGGCTCCGCGGAAATAGCGGCGGGCCTTTTCCGGGTGTCCCCGCTCAAGGAGTTGCCGACCGACCTCGTAGGTGATTCCGACCAGCAGGCTCGCCTCGGCGCGCCGATCTTGGTCGGAAAGATTGGCTTTCACCAAGCGGTGCTGGATTTCCAGCGCGTCGCTCCATTGCTCCAGTCGGATGAACAGGTCGCGCTTGCGCATTGATGCCGTCAGATTGGCCTGGTCCAGGTTGAGGATATCCTGAAGCGTCTGCAGGGCTTCTTCGAACCGTTTGGCCCCTTCCAGGTCCTTCGCCAGCTCCAGGAGCACCTCGACGTTCCGCTCTTCGAGCCGGCGCGCGCTTCGATGGAGCCGGATCGCCTCCGCATAGTTCTTTTCAGCCCGGTAGATGTTGCCAAGCCAGAGCAACGAGTCGATGCGGTTGGGATCAAGCGCCAGCGCCTTTCGGAACAGGCCGATCGCCTCGGCGGTCCGCTTCGACAGGAACGCGTGGGTCCCCTCACGATGCAAGGCATCGACCTTCTCCTCCCGCCGGCGCAGCCTGGTATGCCGCCAGTTTGCGATCAGGTGTTTCGTCTCGCGCACTCCGACCAGCAATGTGACGATCAGTGCGCCGGTTGCCATCGAGAGGAGGACCAGAGAGACGGGGCTGAGGTCAACGCTGGAAGTCGGGCCTGTCCTGATGCTGATTTCCCCGGGATTCAGCTCGTGGAAGTACCCATAAATAAAACTGGCCACGATGACCAGAAATACTGTCAGCAGAAACCGGAGCATGCCCTATCTCCCTCCTCGCGCCCGTGCGGAGCGAGTTTTGGTCGGACGCAGAGAAGCCACTGCGGAAGTGGACAGTTGTGTCGGTAATCGCACCCGCTTCGCGTCCCCCCACAATTTCTCCAGCCCGTAATGGTGACGAATGTCGGTTAGGAACACGTGGACCACGACATCACCGAAATCCATCAGTATCCAATTCGCGGTCGAGGCGCCCTCAATGCTGAGGGGAGAGACGCGCTGGGTGGCAAGCACGCCGTCGATGTAGTCGGCGATGGCCCGGACCTGCCGCTCGGATTCACCGGAGCATAGGACCAGATAATCGGCGACGGAGGTCAACTTGGCGACAGAGAGGATCAGGACGTCGTGCGCTTTCTTCTCGAGGGACGCCCTGGCGATGGCAAGGGCTTTCGCCTTTGACTCCAGTGTGATCGGTGTCTCCTTTAATATAAGCCAAAGCGGATTATATAGGATTCGACCGGGGCAGGCAACAGATCGGAGAGGCTGAGTCGGTTTTTCAGCCGGCGTCGGATCTCAGAAGCAGAGACGTCGCAGGGTGGGAGACGGAGCAGGGTGAGCCCGATGCCGTTCGGGATCGGGATGTCCAGGCGGTCTTGCTGCCGGGCATCCAGCGCTGCGAGAGAGGCTCGTTCGATGGCGGGAAGCAGCGGCATGTGGCAGAGGGAGAGAAACTCAACGCCGGGGCGCGAGACGACGACAAAATGGCAGGACCGGAGGAGGTCCGGTGCCTGTCTCCAACTCGGCAACTCCAGAAACGCGTCAAGCCCGATGATGAAGAACAGCTCCGTCGCTGCTCCGTATTCTTCCTGGAGCGTATAAACCGTGTCGATGGAGTACGACTTCGTGGCTTGTCGAACTTCCACGTCGGAAATCGCGAAGGAGGGGTCGGCTTCGATGGCACGGCGCACCATTTCGAACCGGTGTGTGGCTGGCGCCAGGGACTCCGACGGCTTGTGCGGGGGATCACCAGACGGAATGAAGACGACGCGATCGAGGCTGAGCCGATCCCGAGTCTGAACCGCGATCGCGAGGTGGCAACGGTGAATGGGGTTGAACGTTCCGCCGAACAGGCCGATTTTCATAAAGCGTGAGGCGTGAGGCGTAAGGTGTGAGGCGTGGGTGGGTCCATGGCGAAGGACATCACAACTTCAAAATCGCCAAATCACCAAATCACAAAATGACGAGGTTGTCCCGGTGGATGACCTCGTCATACTCTTGTTGTCCCAGTGCCCGGTGAACCTCGGCTGTCTTGAGTCCTTTGATCCGGTTCAACGTGACCGAGGAAAAATTAACCAAACCCTTTGCGAACTCTTTCCCCTCCCGGTCGGTACAGGTGACCGCATCGCCTGGGTCAAAGTCTCCGGTGACGGCGATGATCCCCGAGGGGAGCAGGCTTTTGCCCCGACGGACGAGCGCCTCCACGGCGCCCTCATCGAGGGCCACCTGACCTTTGGCGCGCAGGGTAAACGCGATCCAATGTTTCCGGCTGGTCAACCGACGGTTGCGCGGCAGAATGAAGGTCCCGGCGCTGGCTCCCTCAAAGACCGCTGGAAGCAGCCCTGGTGTTTCCCCGTTCATGATCAGCGTCGCGAGGCCGTACTCGGCGGCTCTCTTAGCGGCTTGGATCTTGGTCGCCATACCCCCCGTGCCCTCGAAACTCTGGGAGAGGCCGGCGCGCTGTTCGATGTCCTGGGTGATCTCAGTGATCAGCGGCATCAGGGTGGCGGAAGGGTTCCGGCGGGGATCTTCGGTAAACAGGCCATCCACATCGGAGAGAATCACCAGCAGATCGGCATCCACCAGGTGAGCGACCTCTCCCGCCAGCGTGTCATTGTCGCCGACGCGGATCTCGTCCACGGCGACGGTGTCGTTCTCATTGATGAGGGGAATCACGCCCAATTCGATCAAGGTGGTCAGCGTATGGCGTGCATTCAGGAAGCGCCGCCGGTCCGCCAGGTCTTGGTGCGTGAGCAGGATCTGGGCAACGGTTCGGCCGAGTCGCTCAAACGATTTCTCATAGGCCCACATCAGACGGCTCTGACCCACGGCAGCCGCGGCCTGCTTGACGGGCAGGCTCTTGGGATAGCCCTTGAGCCCCAGCTTCTTGATGCCGGAAACGATCGCGCCCGAGGTGACGATGACGACCTCGCGGCCCCCGTCCTTAAGGGCGGAGATGTCGTTGGTCAATCGGTCAATCTGATCGAGCCTGAGCCCCGATTCTCGGGAGGCCACCAAACTGCTCCCGATCTTCAGGACGATACGTCGGGCCTGCTTCAGGAGTTGGTCGCGCATGGCGCCCTCCTCAAGGCGTCAACACGTTTGCCCAGGAAGTTGATGAGCGTATCGAGTCCTTCCCTGGTGACGGCGGAGATCGGGAACAGTCGGAGACGGCGCCGTTTGCAGTAGGCCAGCAATTGATCCAGGCGCGCCTGGTTTCCGCTGATATCCAGCTTCGTCCCGGCCACGGCGAACGGTCTGGCTGTCAGGTTGTGGTCGTAAGCGGCAAGCTCCTTTCGCATCGCCTCGAAACTGGCCACCGGATCGTCGGACGTCCACTCCGAGACATCGACAAGGTGAAGCAGGAACGAGGTGCGTTCGATATGTCTGAGAAATTGAAACCCCAGCCCCTTACCTTCGTTGGCTCCCTCGATCAGGCCGGGAATGTCGGCAACCACGAAACTGCCGTCCTCTCCCCAGCGAACGACTCCGAGGTTGGGTATGAGGGTGGTAAATGGATAGTCCGCGATCTTGGGACGCGCCGAGGAGATAGCCGCAATGAGCGTGGATTTTCCCGCATTGGGCAATCCCACAAGCCCGATGTCTGCCAGCAGTTTGAGTTCGAGCCTGAGACACCGTTCCTCCCCTGCTGTTCCTGGTTCCGTATGGGTCGGCACTCGGTTCGTCGAAGTCGCGAACTGGGCGTTGCCCCGACCGCCACGTCCTCCGCGTGCCACGACCTGGGTCTGTCCCTCAGCAGTCAAGTCGGCCAGGACCTCGCCCGTGGTGTCGTCAGCGATCACCGTGCCGGTTGGCACGGGAATGATCACGTCCTGCGCAGTGCGTCCGTGTCGGTTTGATCCTTCGCCTGGGCCGCCGGGTTTGGCCTGATAGTGTTGCTGATAGCGGAGGTCCAGAAGGGTGGTGAGACGTCGCGAGGCGACTACGATCACGCTCCCACCGTTCCCGCCGTCTCCCCCATCTGGTCCCCCGTGCGGAACGTACTTTTCCCGTCGAAAGCTACAGGCACCATCCCCGCCCCGGCCGGCTTTCACAAATATGCGGACTTCATCGACGAACATAGCACACCCCAAAGCGTCGTGCGTCTGTCGCGTCTATAGCGTTGATAGCGTCATCGCGAGAGACGCAACGACGCGAGACACGCAATAGACGCAAGTGACGCGTAACTAAGGTGGAGCCGGGAAGTGGCCGCGTGCGAAGTCGGATTAGGAGGGGGGTGACGGCGGATAGACGCTGACTTTTCGACGGACCCGTCCCCCTTCGAATTTGACCACGCCGGAAAGGCGCGCAAAGAGGGTATGGTCTCGTCCGAGGCCGACGTTGAATCCTGGGAAAAACTTGGTTCCCCTCTGTCGGACGAGAATGCTACCGGCCGTGACGTGCTCTCCGCTGAACGCCTTGACCCCGAGGTATTGAGGGTTACTGTCTCGGCCATTCCGAGATGAACCGCCGCCCTTATTGGTTGCCATACCTCGCTCCTTCTAAGCCCGGACTATTCATGATGGTTCGTCGCGTTCCACCCGTTGCAATCCAAGAGCAACGGGTACCCGGCAATCGAGTTGCGAGACGGGCGCGCGGAGCCACGAGGGAGGGAGGCATACTCCCTGGAGTACGTTGACCGACTGAGTGGCGAGCCCGCCCGCCTGGTCGCCTGAGCGAGCGACCAGGCCGGGACCCATTGCTCCAAGATTGCAATGGGTGCCCAGCAGCGAATCCGCGATTGCAGCAGAAGCGTTCATGAATAATCCGGGCTAACTCGACGCTGTTTCGATGCCCTTGATCCGGAGCTGCGTAAACCCTTGACGGTGGCCTTTGGTGCGCCGGTAGTTCTTCCGCCGTTTCTTTTTGAAGACCATGATGGACCGCGTTCTTGCCTGTTGCATAATCTCGGCGTTGACGCGAGCCCCTTTGATCAACGGCTGCCCGAGCACAAGACCAGCATCGCTCTGGACCAGCCGCACTTGGTTCAACTCGACCAGTGCACCCACTTCACCAGGCAGGGTCTCGACCCGGAGGACCGTCCCTGGTTCTACCCGATACTGCTTGCCCCCGGTTTCCACAATCGCGTACATACCTTAGATCTCCTGCAAAGTAGTAATTTCTATCATGGGCATTTGAAGGGTGTCAAGTCATGTTGCAGGTTGCGTATGAGGCCTATAAGCTGAGCGCGGCTCGTGCTTGAAGAATGTGCCATGAGGACGGCGCGCGTTGACAGAAATTCCGGGGCGCTGATATGCGTCTCTTGCGTGCGGCGTCTATTGCGTCTATCGCGCGCGTTCGTTGACATGAATTCCGAGGCACTGCTATAGTGCCTTTCGGGTTATGCTGCAACCAAGCGAAAAAATCTGGATGGATGGATCGTTCGTCAACTGGGCGGACGCCTCGGTACATGTCTTGACCCATTCGCTTCACTACGGCCTGGCCGCGTTCGAGGGAATCCGCTGTTATAAGGGTCGCAATGGCTCAGCCATCTTTCGCCTCCGCGAGCACGTTGACCGCCTGTTCGAGTCGGCGCACATTGCGATGATGCAGATTCCCTATGAGAAGAAACAGGTCACGGATGCGATCGTGGAAACGGTTCGCGTGAACCGGCTGGAGGCCTGCTACATCCGGCCACTCGTGTACATTGGCTACGGTGCGATGGGGCTCTATCCGGGAGAGAACCCCATTCGCGTGGCGATTGCTGCCTGGCGGTGGGGCACCTATCTTGGGGACGAGGCGCTCACCAACGGGATCAGGGCGAAGGTGTCGTCCTTCACTCGCCATCACGTGAATGTCGCCATGACTCGGGCGAAGATCTCCGGCTACTATGTGAACTCGATCCTGGCGAAGCGCGAAGTCAAGGCCGACGGATACGACGAGGCGATTCTGCTGGACGCAGATGGCTATGTCTCGGAGGGTTCGGGGGAGAATATCTTCATTGTTCGTAAGGGGCAGTTGAAGACGACGCCGCTTACGTCTATTTTGGAAGGCATCACTCGGAACTCGGTCCTTCAGCTGGCGCGGGAACGGGGCATCCCCGTGGTGGAGGAGCGATTTACCCGGGATGCGATGTACGTGGCTGAGGAGGTCTTCCTGACCGGTACGGCTGCGGAAATTGCGCCCGTCCGTGAAATTGACGGCCGCCTGATCGGCACCGGCAACCCCGGTCCGGTGACAATGGATCTGCAAAAGACCTTCTTCGAGATCGTGCGCGGCGAAGATCCTTCGCACGAAAGCTGGTTGACCCGCGTTTAACTCCCTTCCGTTCAGCCTTCAGCAGTCAGTCATTAGCTTTCAGCGAGTCAGTGCTTGTTCTCCAGTTCTTTTGGTTTATCCGGTTTGTCTCGTTCAAACCATAGAGACCAAGCAAGGCGAACCAAACGAACCAGGCGATCAAGGGCTGACGGCTGATAGCTCTATGCGCTAGGGTGTAGTGGGCGTTGGAGGGTTGGCTTCTCCGGAAGGCTGCGTCTGCGAAGGTTCCTGTGGTGGGGCGGTAGGCTGCGAATCGGATGACTCCTTTTTGTTGAGGTCAATGACGGTTGAGGAGAAGGTCCGTTCTCTCGAGAGCACCGCGAGGCCGAGCGAGGTCAACATAAAAATGATCGCCGCTGCCACTGTCACTTTGCTGAGGAATGTGCCAGGCCCTCGGCTACCAAACACCGTCTGGCTCGACCCTCCAAAGGCAGCTCCGATCTCGGCTCCCTTGCCCGCCTGAAGCAAAATAGCAGCGATCATCAATAAACATACGGTGACGTGGACAATTACAGCCAAAGTGTACATTCCGTTCCTTTTTCCGTCGCTTCCCTATCCCGCCACGTTCTGCGCGAGGCCTATGATCTTAGCAAAGGACTGAGGATCCAGACAAGCCCCTCCGACCAGGGCGCCGTCAACTTGGTCTGACACCAGGAACTCCCCGGCATTCTCGGGGGTCACGCTTCCACCATAGAGAATACGAACAGGTTTGCAGGCCTCTGGTCCCCAACTGCTGGCCAAAGTGGCGCGCAGGGTTTTGTGAACCGCCGCGGCCTGGGCAGGCGAAGCCGGGCGGCCGGTCCCAATCGCCCACACCGGCTCGTAAGCGATCGTGATCATGCGGAGCTCGTCCTTCGAGATCCCATCCAGGCACCGGAGGAGTTGGCCGGTGACCACCGTTTCCGTTCGTCCACCCTCGCGGTCGCCCAGGGACTCTCCCACGCACAGAATCGGACGTAATCTGTGACGGAGGGCGGCCCGGATTTTTCGATTGATCCCTTCGTCGTGGTCCCCGAAGTGTTGCCTCCGCTCCGAATGCCCGAGGATTACATATTGACAACCCAGTTCTTTGATCATGGGAGCCGAGATTTCCCCCGTGAAGGGCCCTTGGTCTTCCCAGAACAGGTTCTGCGCCGCCAGGATGAAAGGATGGGGGATAGGCATGGCTTGGCCGGCAGCCTGTAGCGCGGTAAAGGGTGGGGCCAGGACGACCTCGACGTTTCCGGGTTCAGGAACCAACTTCATGAGCTGCTGCACGATCGCTGCTGCTTCTGTAGCAGTTTTGTGCATCTTCCAATTGCCCACGATGAGTCGTCGCGGCACAGTACCCTCAGTGAAATTAGGAAAGGGGGGAAGAGCGGGAGGCTCAACTGTCTCGATTCGGCAGCGCCACAAGTCCGGGAAGCTGCTTTCCCTCCAAGAGCTCTAGGGCCGCACCTCCCCCAGTGGAGATGAAGGTCATGCTCTCGGATTCGCCGGCCCGGTGGACAGCCAATGCCGTGTCTCCTCCACCCACGATGGTCAGCGCGTAAGCGTTGGCGACCGCATGGGCCATGGCAAAGGTGCCCCGCGCGAACGCGTCTATCTCGAAGACACCCATCGGTCCGTTCCAGAGGATCGTCTTCGCATTCTGCACCGCTTCGCTGAACAACTTGACAGAGGCGGGGCCGATGTCCAGCGCATACCAGCCCTTCGGGATTTCCTGAACGGGAACGAGCTTGGTCTCGGCTCCCAGCTCTCGACTGTGCGCCACGACGCAGTCCACGGGCAGGTAAAACTTGACCCCACGAGAGAAGGCGTGTTCCTGGATGCCCCGGGCAAACTCCAACATGTCATCCTCGACCAACGAGTTACCGATTTCCTGCCCCATTGCCTTGATGAAGGTGAAGGCCATGCCTCCGCCGATGATGACCTTATCCACGCGCTTCCCCAGGTTCTCGATGATCTCGATTTTTCCGGAGACCTTGGCTCCTCCAAGAATGGCCACGAATGGGCGAACCGGATCGGCGACAGCGCCTTCGAGGTATTCGATCTCCTTCTTTAACAGATATCCGGCCGCCGCGACCTTGATAAACTTCGTCATGCCGACGATCGAAGCGTGGGCCCGATGGGCCGCTCCGAAGGCGTCGTTGATATAGACATCCCCAAGGGAGGCTAATGCACGCGAAAAGTCCTCGTCGTTCTTCTCTTCTCCGGGATGGAAGCGCAGGTTCTCCAGCAATAGGACATCGCCGGGTTTCATCCTCGCCACCAGTGTTTCCACGGCGGGGCCGATACAGTCAGGGGCAAAAGTGACCTCTTTGCCCAGGAGTCGCTGGAGCCGTTTGGCGATCGGCGCGAGGCTGAGCTTCGGATCCGGCTTGCCCTTGGGGCGACCGAGGTGCGAGCACAGAATGACCTTGGCGCCCTCATCTACAGCGCGGTTGATGGTGGGCAGAGTCGAGCGGATGCGGGTGTCGTCCGTGATCTGGAGCGCGTCATCGAGGGGAACGTTGAAGTCGGCTCTGATGATCACGCGCTTGTTGCGAAGCTCGACGTCCTGGATCGTCTGTTTGCGAAGGTTCATCAGTGCTCCTTTACCACAACCCCTGGCCCCGGCTCGTGCCCTGTGATCCTGCGGACGGTTGGCGCGGAGAAAACTGTGAGAGGGGAAAGGTCGTCAGGACCTGGCCGCGATCAATTTGATCAGATCGCGGACGCGACACGAATACCCCCACTCATTGTCATACCATGCAATCACTTTCACCATGCGGTGTTCCAGGACTGTGGTCAACGGCGCGTCCAGGGTCGCGGAGTGGGGGTCGCCGTTCTGATCCACCGAGACGATTGGAGCCTCGGAGTACGCCAGGATTCCTTTCAGGGCGCCCTGGGACTCTCGGCGGAAGGCAGCGTTGACGGAGGCGACGTCGCAGTCCTTCTCCGTTTCCACCGTCAGGTCCACTAGCGAGACGTTGGGCGTGGGGACGCGGATTGCCATGCCATCCATTTTGCCTTTGAGCTGGGGGAGCACCAAGTGCAAGGCCTTGGCGGCGCCCGTGCTGGTTGGAACCATCGAGATGGCTGCCGCTCGAGCGCGGCGCAGGTCTTTGTGCGGCAGATCCAGAAGCTGCTGGTCGTTCGTGTAGGAATGAATGGTGGTCATCGCGCCGTGGCGGATGCCGAAGTGGTCCAGGAGCACCTTGGCGACCGGTGCCAGGCAGTTGGTCGTGCAGGATGCGTTGGAAATGATCTGGTGTTTGTTGGGATCGTAGGTCTGTTCGTTCACGCCCAACACGATGGTGACGTCAGGGTCCTTGGCCGGGGCCGAGATGATGACTCGCTTGGCGCCGGCCGAGAGATGGCTGCCAGCCCCTTCACGGTCCGTAAATCGACCGGTTGATTCAATCACCAGATCCACGCCGAGGTCTTTCCAGGGCAACTCTTTGGGATCCTTCTTGGCCAGGACGGTCAAGGACTTGTCGCCCACAACAAGCTGATCGCCCTGGGCCTCGACCTCCGGTTCGAGCCTACCGTGCACCGAGTCATACTTCAGCAGGTACGCCAGCGTCTTCGCGTCTGTGAGATCGTTGATGGCGACGAACTGGAGGGCTGGGTCATTCAGCGAGGCCCGGAGGACGTTCCGACCGATCCGTCCGAACCCATTGATGCCGATACGGATTGCCATGGTGGATCTGCTGCAGCCCGAGAAAAAAGATGCCGGCTGCAAAACAACCGGCATCGAGCGAGCCATACTACTCAGACAACAAAAAGTTGTCAAGCAGTCGGAGTCTCGCCGGGCGACTCAATTCCGCCTCAGAATTATGGTGTCTGGCTGCCCGCTCCTGGCCGCTTGCTTGGGTATTCCTTCTGCTGTAGAGTCCACCATCTGTCCCTTCAGAGCCCTCTGTTCCCCCGGACATATCGTGTCGGCCCTCTGACCTTTCGGAGCGCCGCCGGAGGCAATTGGACGATGGATGATCGGTCTCTCTTGCAGCAAGCCATGAGGGTGTTGGAATGGGAGCGTGTCCTCGAGGTGCTTGCTGGGCAAGCCCGCTCCAGCATGGGAGCCGAGCGGTGCCGAACTCTCCCGCTTGAAACGGAACTCGATGCGGCTGAGGCCAGGTTGCAGGAGACCCGCGAGATGGTGAGTTTGGAGGAACGTGGTGATCCCTTTCCCTCTCTCCCATTCCCCGATCTAAGGCAGGCTCTCGGGCGTGTGGCCAAGGGCGCGCCGCTGGAGCCCCATGAGCTACGGGATGTGTCTCTCGTGCTGGGGCTCGTCGCGGAAGCAGTGCGGTATCTCAGGCAGCGCCGCGAGCTCGTCCCGGCCCTCTGCGCAGTAGCAGCCACGCTCGACGAGATGAATCAGGGACAACAGGTGAAGGCGGCGATCGATCGGGCCGTTGACCAGGAGGGCAATATTCGCGAGTCGGCGACGCCTGAATTGCGCCGCTTCACCCACCAGACGCAGGATTTGAAGCAACAGATGCGCCACCGGCTTGAGACAATCCTGGCTTCCAGACGGTATGCCGATGTCCTCCAGGAACAGTACTTCGCCCAACGCGAGGGTCGATATGTCGTACCGGTGAAGGCTGAGATGCGTGCGAAGATTCCCGGCATCGTCCACGATGTGTCGGGCAGCGGGGCGACGGTCTTCCTGGAGCCGCGTGAGCTGGTGGAGCTGAACAACGCGATCAAAGTGGCGGAGTTGGAGGTCGCGCGAGAAGTCCGGCGGATTCTTCAGGAGCTCTCCGCGCTGGTGGCGAGTCATGCGCCGGCGTTGCAGAACTGGCTGGAGGTGCTCGCGACCCTGGATTGTATTGCGGCCAAGGCCTCGTTCAGCCGTCTGGTGAAGGGACAGCCGGTTGCGCTCAATAGCCGAGGTCGCATTGCGTTGAGGCAGGCGCGCCACCCTTTACTGATGCTGGCGAGAGAGCAGGTCGTGGCGAACGACATTCTGGTGGATGAGCTGGTGCGCGTGGTGGTGATCTCCGGGCCGAATACGGGTGGAAAAACCGTCACGTTGAAAATCGTGGGGCTCTTTGCCCTGATGGCCCGGGCCGGACTGCAGCTTCCCTGCGGGGCGGACTCCGACATGGCGTTGTTTCCGGAGGTCTATGCGGACATCGGGGACGCGCAGGACCTGGTCAAGGATCTCTCCAGCTTCTCGGCCCATATCACTCAAATGATCCGGCTCCTGGAGCAGGCGCCGCCGAACCATGAGACGTCTACGATGGGGGAGGAATTGTCCAAGGCCTTGGTCCTGTTGGATGAGCCCGTCACCTCCACCGATCCGGCTGAAGGGGCGGCGCTGGCCGAAGCCTTGCTCATGCGGCTGTCGCGCCTGGGCATGAAGGTCGTGGCGACCACCCACTACAACTCGCTCAAGGCGCTGGCCCAGACGACGCCAGGCTTTATGAACGTCAGCGTGGAGTTCGACGTGACCACACTCTCGCCGACCTACCGTCTGATCATGGGCATGCCGGGCAAATCCTCCGCGATCGAGATCGCCGGCCGACTGGGAATGGATGAGACAATTCTGGAGCAAGCCCTGGGGTTGCTCGACCGGGAAGACCGAGCGTTGGAGCAGATGCTGGGCGATCTTCAGGATAAACAGCGTCGCCTGGACGAGGATCGCGCGCGCATCGGTGAGCTGAGAGCCGAGGCCGAACGGTCTGCGAGGGAGGCAACAGAGATCGCGGACCGGCTGCGCCACTCCGAGCGCGAGGAGCGCAAAGGGGTGAAGAAGAAGCTGGCCGACGAACTCCTCCGGGCCCGGGCGCAGGTTCAGGGCATCCTGAGCGGGCTGAAAGGCGAACGGACCTTGATCAAGGCCCGGGAGGGGAAGCAGCGGCTTGCCGAAATTGAGGAGCAGGTTCGTGCCCGAATAGCACCGGCTGGAGAATCGGTGCCGGTCGATCAGCTCAAGACCGGCGATCGGATTGAGATCGTCAGTCTCGGCGTGACTGGTGTCTTGCTGGAACCGCCCCAGGGGAAAAAACGGGTCCGAGTCCGTGTGGGAGAAACCGATATGTCGGTGGCCGTGACAGGCCTCATCGGCCTCGCCGGCACCGCCAGCGGGGAAGACTCACGAACTTCTCGGAGCAGTCGACCGGATCGATCCCTACGCCCGGTGGCGACTGACGACCGAGAGGCTCCCACGGTGCTGGATGTCCGGGGACACACCGCTGAGGAGGCATTGGACCTCACGATCTCGGCGCTGGATCGGGCTGCGCTGGCTGGTGCTCCCTTCCTGCGGATCATTCACGGCCACGGGACCGGACGGCTCAGAGCAGTCCTCAGGGACTACCTGAATGCGTCACCCTACGTCTTGACCTTCCGAGCCGGCGAGCGTGCCGAAGGGGGGGATGGAGTCACGATCGTGGAAGTGAAATAGTTCACAGCAGCACACGATTCTCCTTTCTCACTTGGCCGGTCAAGGTCACATTCCTCACGCTCTGTTTCTTCGGGTACTTCAAGAGAGGCCGGCACCATTTTTTAAGAGATCTCGTTCTCGTTGGTGGATTTGGCGCCGCTGCTGGTGGAAACCAACCAATCACTTCGAAGTCGGCCAAGAGCATCTCTCCGCAGATCAACGACTTCTGTCAACCGTACATGGCACCTCCTTTGCCTTCTTTTATCCAGACGGAACAACCTGAGAAGACCATTACCTACTTCCTCACGGAACGACGGCTAACTGAGACCGAGCAGCCGTGAGTAAATAAAAAAAGGGGAGGTCACGATGAAGCGCACGTTCGAACCGGTCGACTTAATGGTCGTGGTAGGCATCTGCGCCACGGTGCTGGCGGGCTATCTGCTGTATATGGCGACAAACGGGACAATTGGAGCTGGAGCGGCGACCCCGGTGTCCGTCTCGATGGGTCAGACGGCAGACATTATGGACGCGATGGATTGGGTCCAGCCGGCCCTCGGGCAAGCCATCGTGGACGATTATTTGCTCGGGCGCGAGGTCTCCACCCAGAACATCGCCGCTGCAGCGGAGTTCAACCGGGCCACCATGATCGGCCACCGGTTGCAGAACTCGCCCTTCGAACATTTCCAGAGCATCAGAACCCATGCGGCTGATGTTGAGGCGGACCATGCCGCCCGTGTGCAGTTTGTATTGGGGCGCTCAATTGTGGGCTTTACCGCGCGTGGTGTCCGGACTGGAGTCCTGTCGCCTGATCGCCTCTCGGGTGAGTACAACCGACTCATGATCGCCTTCGCGGAAGCAACGGGACATCAGATGGACGAAGAGTTCCAGAACAATCATCAGGCCAATCTGGGGTGGGCGATCGTGACGGCAAGCCGGGACCGGGATCGGATCGTGGATCGCAACCAGGAGCGAATCGGGACGGCAGTTGTTCGGGTGACAAAGACCCAGGATGGTTACCAGGAAGCGGAGGGAACCATGCAGGGCCAGATCGCGGCCCTGGCCATCGCC